>ERZ772991.2986-NODE-2986-length-10421-cov-26.801756_pt1 | contig 10421 bp, 10 predicted proteins | sample MGYA00511128_ERZ772991 | MGnify/ENA primary metagenome ERZ772991 (study PRJEB29015, sample SAMEA2737655) | human gut metagenome | biome: human gut; feature: human-associated habitat; material: faeces | place: China | collected 2012 ... | reverse complement strand
CGCAGCCGCCGAAGCGGTGCTTAAGCCGTAAGGCGGGAATTGTGCGGTGTTGCCCAATATATTTTGTGTGCCCCGCACACAGGGAACGAGGCTCCGCTATGGCTGAACTGCTGCAAACCACTCTGTGCTACCTGGAACAAAACGGCTGCTATCTGATGCTGCACCGCATTAAAAAGAAGAACGACGTCAACCACGATAAATGGATCGGTGTGGGCGGCAAGTTTGCCCCCGGCGAAACTGCCGAAGCCTGTGCCATGCGCGAAGTGTGGGAGGAAACCGGCTTGACGATGCAATCCCCCGCCTACCGCGGCATTGTGGATTTTACTTGCGAGCCATGGCCCGCCGAGCGGATGCACCTGTACACCTGCACCGATTTTACCGGCACGCTGACCGACTGTAACGAGGGCACACTGGAATGGGTGCCCAAACCCGAAGTAGAGAACCTGCCGATCTGGCAGGGGGACAAAATTTTCCTTCGGCTGTTGGCGGAGGGCGCACCGTTTTTCCATCTGGAGCTAACCTATCACGGCGATACCCTGGTGCAGGCGGTGCTGGAAGGCGAGACACTGCCCTGCGGTTGAACCGCCATTATAATAAAGAGCATGTGCAGTTTTTCGGGCTTTCCCAAAAACCGTACATGCTCTTGTTTTTATTGGTTATTTCAGCAGCCCGAAATGTTCCAGCGCATTCCAGATGCCGTCCTTATCCACATCGGTGGTAATGTAATCCGCCGCGGCACGGGCGTCTGGCCAGGCGTTGCCCATGGCAACCCCGATCCCGGCAAAAGCAAGCATCTCGGTATCGTTGCCGCCATCGCCAAAGGCGATGCTGTTTTTCCGCGTAAGCCCCAGATGATTGAGCGTTTCCTGCAAACCGTTCACCTTGCCGCCAGTTGCGGGCAGGATATCGACAAATTCTTCGCTCCAGCGCACAGCGCGGCAGCCGGGCACGTGAGCCATGAACTCCGGTTCCTGCTCGCTGCTCAAAAATGCGCTGAGCTGATACGTCGGGTAGGTAAAGCAGCGCTGGGCCGGATCTATGATTTCCTGCGGGATCTCTTTCAAAAAGTTTTCACACAGGGCATTGGTGCGGTTCATGTAAGCGGTATCCGCTTCCACAAAGGAAACCGCAATATCTGTTTTTTCCAGCCAGGGCAGCAGCTCGCGCAGTCCCTCCTGCGGCAGCGGGTGAGCGTAAAAGCAGCCGTCCTTATCCCGGCAATATTGGCCGTTCATCATCACCATGCCGTCAAATTCAAACGGCAGATCCTTTTTCAGGTAATGCAGGTGGTACGGCGGGCGGCCGGTTGCCAGGTAAAGCTGCACCCCTTTGGCGCGCAGAATGTTGAGCGCCGCCACGGTGGATTCCGGCAGGTGGTGATCCGGCGGCAGCAGAGTGCCGTCAATATCAAAAAAAGCAATGCGAATATCTCTGTTTTCCATGCTATTATTCCTGTTTCAGCTGTCGGCCCATCATTGTAGCCAGCGCATCGCGGGCGGCCAACCGACCGGACAGAATATCATCCACCGCATTCACGATGGGCATTTCTACCTTATACTTTTTCGCCAGCTTGCAGGCTGCGGGCAGGGCATTGATGCCCTCCACCACCTGACCGACCTCTTTTTTGGCGGTTTCCACATCCTTTCCGCGGCCAATCAGCATGCCGGCATGCAGGTTTCGGCTGTGCATACTGGTGCAGGTCACGATCAGATCGCCCATACCGGAAAGCCCGGCAAAAGTTTCGGCCTTGCAGCCCATGGCCACACCCAGGCGGGCCAGCTCGGCGTTGCCGCGGGTGATAAGGGCAGCCTTGGCGTTATCGCCGTAATCCAGGCCCATCGCAATGCCAACAGCCAGCGCGATCACATTTTTGACAGCGCCGCCCAGCTCCACGCCGCGGCGGTCGGTGTTGGTATACACGCGGAAGGTGGGGGTGGTAAAGATCTGCTGCACCTTGCGTGCGGCGGCTTCATCCGGGCTGCCCGCCACGATCAGGGTGGGCATATCGCGGGCCACTTCCTCCGCATGGGTGGGGCCGGAAAGCGCCACCACATTGCAGTGGGTGTGTTTGCCATCCGCGGCCAGCTCCTGCTCAATGATTTCGGACATCGTCATCAGCGTTTTTTCCTCCACGCCTTTGGCCACATCCACGATCAGCTGCCCATCCGGGATATGCGGTGCCGCCTTGCGGGCGGTGGAACGCACAAAAACCGAGGGCACCGCAAACAGCAGCACATCACGGTCGCCGCAGATTTCTTCAATATCCGCGGTATAGTGCATATCGGCAGGCAGGCACATGCCGGGCAGGTTGGGGTGGGCATGGGTCACGCTCATGGCTTTCAGTTCATCGGGCAGGGCGCTCCACATGGTAACGTCACAGCCGTTTCCTGCCAGCATGCGTGCCAGCGCGGTTCCCCAGGTTCCGGCACCCAGAACACCGATTTTGGTTTTGGTCATCGTATTTGTTCTCCAATCGTTTATGGGCAATACCGCATAATTCTAAGTGCCGATACGGCGAGCGAGGTGCGGCAGATGCCAAGCCAAAAGCGCAGATAATACTGGATGTCTTATCGAGCATTTTGGCAACGCAGATGCCGTGCCGCAGCTGCCGGAGCGGTGCTTAAGCCGCAAGGCGGGAATTGTGCGGTGTTGCCTATGGTATCAGGTACGCCTTCAAGCTGTACCTTAAAAGTGCCCCGTGCGGTTAAACTGTTTCCACCTTTCAATCAAAGAGTGGCGGCGCGGATCCGGCTTATCCGGCAGGTCCAGCGTAAAGCGCTCATAGCAGTTCACAATGCGTGTCTGGCCGTACTGGTGCTCCCGCGGGATGTTGGCTCCATAGGTCAGGTGGATATGCCCGTGCAGCATCAAAGCCGGGTGATAGGTATCCAAAATTTCATTGAACACCGTAAACCCGCGGTGCGGCAGGTCGCTGAAATCCCCATAGCCGTGCAGCGGCGCATGGGTAACAAGGATATCCACCCCGCCCGCGTGCTGGATCTTGCTGCGCAGGTGGCTGATGCGGCGTTTCATTTCCGCTTCGGTAAACTGCCAGGCACCGGCGCGGTAACGGCAGCTGCCGCCAAGGCCCACAATGCGGTAGCCCTTGTACCAGTACAGGTCATCGTCAATGCAGATCGCACCGCGGGGCGGTTCTCTATCATAGCTGGCATCATGGTTGCCGTGTACATAAAGCACCGGAACCGGCGCTGCATCGGACAAAAAGTTCATATAATGCCGGCTCAGGTCCCCGCAGCCGATGATCAGGTCGATATCGCGCAGCTTGCTGGGCTCATAGTATTCCCACAGGTACTTGCTCTCTTCGTCTGCCACTGCCAGAATTTTCATAGATCGGCCTCTTTCTCTGCAGGGAGCCGGTCGCGGTGGATGCCCTGCATGCGGTACATGGGGCGGGCACAGTCGATCAGTTCGTCAAATTCCGGCAGGTGGCCCTCCACCGCATCGCACAGCCAGTCCATATGCAGGATCTGCTCCGGGGTAAAGCCGGTGCGGCCCTCGTTCATCACAGTACCGTTCTGCGCGGTAATATAGCAGGCAAACGGGTCAATGCTGCCCGCAATAATGCCGCTGCGCAGGATGTTGGCCAGGTGGCGCACATCATGGGGCAGCTCGCGGCTGAGCAGCACATCCATCACACCGCTGTTCATGCCCCACCAATAGTTGACGGCAGTACCGTCGGTGCCGGATTTATCGCGGGTCCAGCCGCCATCCAGCACGGTGCGCACCACGTTTTCATAGAACTGGCCCCAATGCCAAAACGGCGAAGCCAGATCCATCAGCGTGCCGCCGGGGCTGATGCGGAAAGTTCCGAACTCTCGCGCAGGGCGGAACGGCGTGGGGGTATCGCGCCCCGAGATCACCGTGATGCCCTGCTTCTGGAAGGCCTGGATCGGGTCCCCCGGCAGGCAGGACCATTGCAGGCTGACCTTAACGCGCGGGTTGACCATCCGCGCGCCAAGGGCAAACGCATTGATGTTGGCCGGAACGCCAAAGGTGGGCGTATCCGCCACATAGCCCACGCGGTCCTCCCGCGCCACAGCGGCAGCAATGGCGCCGGTGATGAACTTTGCCTCATACACGCGGCTGTAATAGGTGCGGATGGAAGCATACGGCATATCGACCGAGCAGTTCAGGATGCGCACATCCGGGTGGCGCAGCGCCGCGCGCAGCGAAGCCCCCACCAGTTTTGGCGAGGTTGTAAACACCATATCCGCGCCGTCCCGGATGGCTTTCTCCACCAGTTCATCGGCATTTTTGCCCGGCTCTGCGCCATGATAAGCCACGGTTTCCACCTTGCCGGCAAACACCTGGTCCAGCTGGGTACGGCCAAACTCGTGCTGGCTGGTCCAGGTAGAAGTTTCCGGCGTGCGCTCGTTGACAAACGCTACTTTCAAGTGGCTGGGCTCACTGCGGATCCCCGGCAGGATGCGGTCCAGCAGGCTGTTCTTTTTGGCCGGGGCGGCCGGCTGGGTGCTGAGCTTGACCGGTTCCGGGCGCTCCAGCGCCAGAACGTTATCCCACACAGCGTCAATAGCTGCGGCAAACTGGGCGGGACTATAGGTTTTCAGCTCATCCAACTTATACAAGCGGAGCAACAGCAGCATAACATCCGCCGGGGTGGTGCGCATTTTATCGCCGCCGTGGGCATTATAAGCCTTGGTGATCCAGTTCATCAGGCTGACAACTTCCGCCTTATCGTCTGCGGTCCACTTTTCATCCGGCGCTTTGCCCAGCGCTTTCTGCAAGCGGGCAAAGCTGCCCTCCTGCGTAAAGTGCAGCCGGTACAGCCCGCACAAAGGGTAATAATCCATGAACTCGTAATATTCACGAATTTCCGGCGTATCATTGAACTGCGGCACAACGCGGGTAACGGTGGCAAAAATAGAATCCGCGCCAAAATATTTCAGCACACTGACACGTTTGTTGCCCTCTTGGACATAAAAGCGGCCCATGTACTCATACGCTTTAATGGCATCGTGGATGCCCTCTTCCATATGGGCCATGCACAGGGAAAGCCACTTGCTGGCAAACTCAGTGTCTTCGGGCAGCAGCGGCATAAAGTTGGAAGCAAACGCCATGGTGCGGCCGGTGGTTTTGGTGCCTACCACATAATCCAACGGTATTTCAATGGTGCCAAGCGGTATCTGGCTTTCGGTATCTGTTTTTTCCAGCAGTTCATCCAACGCAGGCAGATAGGGGTATTTGCCTGCCGCTGTCTTTTCACGGTAATCGCGCATGCCCAATCTTTGAGCGCGGTTGTATACTTCTATGGCTTCTATACGCTGCATCCTGTGCCTCCTCCTGCTGTTGTGGTTCCGTCATTTTTTCTTATTCTGTGGGCATGTATGTTGTAATTATACCATATCCCGCAGGGCTTTGCACCCTTTTTATGCCGGAAACCGGCATCCTGCCCGCTTGACATAAATTTTACACAAAACCTGTGGTGCAGGTCTTGCGGCATATCGCGGATTCTTGTATAATAAAATTCGTATGCAAATTTGACATCAATCAACTGCGAGGTACTGGAATGCTTAAGAAATACCTGACTGTATTTTTTGTTTCGATGGTTCCCCTGATCGAACTGCGCGGCGCAATCCCCTATGGCGTAATTTTTGGTCTGCCGCTGTGGAGCACCTACATCATTGCCATCATCGGCAACATGATCCCGGTGCCGTTCATCTTTTTGTTTGCGCGCAAGATCCTGGAATGGGGCGCTGACAAACCGGTGATCGGCAAGTTTTTCACTTTCTGCCTGGAAAAAGGCCACAAGGGTGGCCAAAAGCTGAAAGCCACCGCCGGCCGCGGCCTTTTTATTGCTCTGCTGCTGTTTGTGGGCATTCCCCTGCCCGGCACCGGCGCATGGACCGGCACCCTGGCCGCCAGCCTACTGGATATGGATTTCAAGGAAAGCGTTCTGGCCTGCATGGGCGGCGTTCTGCTGGCAGGCTGCATTATGGGCGTACTGAGCACTTTGGGCATTTCCGCTTTTGGTGCAATCGCCGGTTGATTTTTTCCCTGATTGTATATGACAAAAAGCAGCCTCCGCGGGTAGCTGTCCATAAAACAGGTTTCACGAAACAAATAATATGGCAGTTGCCGGACAAGGGTTGCTGACAAAAAGGGGTATGTGCCGTTAAGACACATACCCCTTTGCTTTTTTGCCGTTTTAAAGGTTGATTATGGCTGATTTTTTGCCGTCACGCGTCTTTCGGAGGGCGCTTGATGGGATTTGCCGCCCTACTTGAAAAGTGGGCTGAAACAGTCGCTTTGCCAAAGGAAAGTGAGAGCTATATATTATTCAGAGGATACTGCAAGGAAGATTAGTTCGCGTTCATGCCGAGAGGCTCATAGGTCAGCAGCTTTTTCTTCCAGAGAGTCTCTGCATCAATGATTTGATTGTCTGGAAGTGCCTTGGACAAAACCTGCAACACTGAAAACTGCAAATCGTGGCAACTATGATTTACAGACTTCAAGTGGCTGATCATTCCCTTGTTGTTTCCGTGACCGTCCGTAGCGACGTAGACAGACCAACGCCCCAGCAGGCCGTCATAGCCATAGGTCGAGCCGACATATCTATCTCCAGTCTTGGAGTCCACAATCAGATAGACCGCAGCCATGGCCGCCTACCACAGCTCATAGTCCGTATCGTTTTCGACAACTTCTTTTAGTTCATCGAAAGATAGAATAAGATTTTCAAATCCCACAAAAGGCTTCTGGTTCTTTGACTCAATTGCCACGATGGGCTTTTTGGTGGTAGCTTTTTGATGCCACATCCGAGCTGACCCGCCTCAGTCAATCACCAGCTTTCCCTCGTACTCTTTCAGCAAATCCACATATTGCAAATCAAAAAACGCCATTTCGCCACGGTATTCCATGGCTTCACAGTCAGGTAATCCGGCAGGGCATACATCCGGTGTATCAGGCACAGAACCATTGACACGATAACAAGAGTGCAGTCTCGCGTATGTACCGCCATCGCTGACGAATGTGATTCAGTAGGAATATCCTTTGTTGAACCCGTCTTTTTGGTGCTGTGTATATTCATGCGCCATACCGGCTTTATAACATTCTCTAAAACGTTCGTCAGATAATGCATGCCAGATCAGCTTGACATCTTTCGGGTCAAGCCCCACATTTTTAAGCACATCGGAAAAGTTCAAAATCGCCATGGAAGCCCCTCCTTATTTTGTTCTCTATTTCAAATTCTACCACAGATTTTTTCGTTGTAAAGCGCACTTTCCCACTCACGCAGAATCTCCGCCAGCTCCGGCGGCAGACGTTTGCGGCACTCGTGCCGCAGTTCCTCCGGCACGCCGTAGAATGCCTCAGCGATGCTGCCGGTGATGGCTGCGAGGGTGTCGCTGTCGCCGCCGAGGGACACCGACGTGCGCAGCGCGTCTTCAAAATCTGTGCTTTCCAGAAATGCAATAATAGCCTGCGGCACGGTTTCCTGGCAGCTCTCTACATGATGGTAGGTGGGACGAATTTCGTCGCAGGTTCGGCTGAGGTCGTAGCCGAATTCGCGCTCCACATACGCTTTGATTTCCGCTTTGTCGTGACCCGTGCGGGCGAGAAAGATGGCCGCTGCGGTGGCCTGTGCGCCCTTGATGCCCTCCGGGTGGTCGTGGGTCACCTGGGCGGTGAGCCGCGCCAGACGCAGCGTTTCCGCCATATCTGTTGCCAGCCATGCGGCGGGAGACACCCGCATGGCACTGCCGTTGCCGTAGCTTTGGTAGGGCTGCGGGTCATCCTCATAGAGCCAGCCGCCAAAATGGGTGCCATAGCCCCGGTCGGGGTAGGCGCGGCCCAGTTGCTGCATCTCCCGCACCAGTGCCGCTTTGATGGCGGTATCGTCTTGCCCACGGCTGCTGAGCAGCGCCTTCGCCACCGCCAGCGTCATCACCGTGTCGTCGGTAAAGTCGGAACGGCGGCTGAACAGGGGGAAATCCTTCGCCTTATAGTTGTTGCAGTCGAACTCGTAGGGGCTGCCCACGATGTCGCCCAAAATCGCTCCGTACATACGCTTACCTCCCTCTTTTCTGCACGTCCTCGTCGATGCGGCGCTTCCAGTCGGCGCTGAGCGGCCGGGCGGCGCGGACGCTGCACACCGCCTCGCTGATGACCTCATAGTTCAGCGCCGTGCCCGCCTCGTCGCACTTGTAGTTCACTGCACGATCAGCGCCAATGCCGAAGCATGCCGCCTCCTTGGCTGCGTCGATATTTGCGCCGAGGAACAAAAACTCCCAGCCGTACTTCTCCTTCTGCCGTTCAATCATGCGGCGCACACGCTCGTAATCGTAGCGGCGGCTGGCGTTTTCGTAGCCGTCGGTGGTGATGATGAACATCGTCTTCTCCGGCACATCCTCCCGACGGGCGTATTTGTGGATGTTTCCGATGTGGTGGATGGCACCGCCAACGGCATCCAGCAACGCCGTGCAGCCGCAGGTGAAATACTCCTTTTCCGTCAGGGGCGGCACCTCGCTCAGCGGCAGGCGGTCATGGATGACCGTGCTGTCGTTGGCGAAAAGCACCGTGGAGACCAGCGCCTCGCCTGCCTCCTTCTTTTGCTGTGCGAGCATGGCGTTGAAGCCGCCGCACAGGCCGCGATCCGAAGTAGCCAGAATGATCACCGAGACATGGCACTCGGCACGGCGCTCGAGAAGCGCATGAGCCGAGCCGTCGGACTTGGCCGCAAGATCGCCGAGCACAGCCTGAAACTTTTCCGCGTAGGGGCGGAAACGCTCAATGCGGGACTGGGCGCCGCGCAGCTTCGCCGAGGCCACCATGTTCATGGCCTTGGTGATCTGCTTGGTCTTACGGACCCCGACGATCTTCATTTTGACGTCTTTCAACGAAGGCATGCGCTACCGTCCCCTAGGCATTATAGCCTTTTTTGAACTCAAGGATGGCGTCCTTCAGACGGGCTTCGAGATCGGCGTCCAAGACTTTGCGGGCAACGATGTCGTCCAGGATGTCCGACTTGGCGCCACGGATGAAGTCAAGGAAATCGCGTTCGAAAGCCTGCACGGAGGCAACCGGCACATCATCCATGAAACCGCGGGTGGCGGCATACATGGACACGACCTGTTCCTGAGTGGGCATGGGCTGGTACTGGGGCTGCTTCAGCAGTTCCACCAGACGCGCGCCGCGTTCCAGCTTCTGCTTCGTGGACTTGTCCAGATCGGAGCCGAACTGGGCGAAAGCGGCCAGTTCGCGGTACTGGGCGAGATCCAGTCGCATCGTGCCGGCGACCTGCTTCATGGCCTTGATCTGCGCGGAACCACCCACGCGGGATACCGAAAGGCCCACGTTGATGGCCGGGCGGATACCGGCGTTGAAGAGGTTGGGTTCCAGGTACACCTGACCGTCGGTGATGGAGATCACGTTGGTGGGGATGTACGCGGACACGTCGCCAGCCTGCGTTTCGATGATGGGCAGAGCGGTCATGGAACCGGCCCCCAGACTGTCGTTCACCTTCGCCGCGCGTTCGAGGAGGCGCGAGTGGAGGTAGAAGACGTCGCCGGGGTAGGCTTCACGTCCCGGAGGACGACGGAGCAGCAGGGACATCTGGCGATAGGCCACAGCCTGCTTGGACAAGTCGTCGTACACGATGAGGGCGTGCTTGCCGTTGTTGCGGTAATATTCGGCCATGGTGCAACCGGAGTAGGCCGCGATGTACTGCAACGGGGCCGGCTCGGAAGCGGTAGCCGAAATGATGGTGGTGTACTCCATGGCACCATGCTTGCGCAGGGTGTCGGCCACGAGCGCAACAGTGGAGCGTTTCTGCCCGATAGCCACATAGAAGCAGTGCACGTCGGAATTCTTCTGGGCAAGGATGGCGTCGATGCAGATGGCGGTCTTGCCGGTCTGACGGTCGCCGATGACCAGTTCGCGCTGCCCGCGGCCGATGGGGGTCATGGCGTCGATGGCCTTGATCCCGGTAACCATGGGTTCGTGCACGCTCTTACGGGCGATGATGCCGGGAGCTTTCACTTCCACGGCGCTGAATTCGGTGGCTTCAACCGGTCCGAGACCGTCGACGGGCATACCGAGGGGGTTCAGAACGCGCCCCATGACGGCATCGCCGATCGGCACGGAGAAGATGCGGCCGGTACGTTTGACCGGATCGCCTTCTTTAATGCCGGTATCTTCACCAAGCAGGGCTACACCCACGTTGTCTTCTTCCAGGTTGAGCACCATGCCCAACAGTCCGCCGGGGAACTCGAGAAGCTCCATGGACATGGCGTTCTGCACGCCATATACACGGGCGATCCCGTCCCCTACGGAAAGCACTGTGCCGGTTTCGGTGGCATCGACACGCTGCTCGTAGTTCTGGATCTGCTCTTTGATGATCTTGCTGATCTCGCCTGCATTGATATGCATGATCCTATTCACCCCTC
>ERZ772991.2980-NODE-2980-length-10438-cov-2.465761_pt1 | contig 10438 bp, 10 predicted proteins | sample MGYA00511128_ERZ772991 | MGnify/ENA primary metagenome ERZ772991 (study PRJEB29015, sample SAMEA2737655) | human gut metagenome | biome: human gut; feature: human-associated habitat; material: faeces | place: China | collected 2012 ... | reverse complement strand
ACTCCAATTATCAGATAACAATCCTCATGATGGGTTGTATTAACAAAAGCAAAGATATCTTTTATCATTTCATCTCGGTGATGTTTGTCATACCATTCTAGCTTAAAATCATGGTATACATCTTCATCTACTTTTATAAGACTATTGATCTTTTTTTCAAAATCTGTCATCACTTTTCCTCAGCTATCAATTTTTCATACATCTTAAACAAGTGAGCAACAGCATCACTTTCTGTAGTTCCCTTAACAGGTAACCCATAGGCTTCCATCACTGCACGATCATTATCTTGATGCGCCTTAAGCAATTCTCTTGGCATAGTTAACGGATCATAGAGATCAGCTAGAGAACTATCTGGATATAATGCACGTGCATCTAAGATAGCTTGAGCCGTTTTTTCTATCTTAGCCTTTTGTTTATCTGTTGGTGTTGGCCATGGAAAGTTATTGTAGACAATCTTAGCAGAATATCTATAGTCACTTTTTAGTCTTCCTGCTACTGTTCTCATCCAAGCCATATGCATATTTGATGATAAAATACCCAAATCATATAAAGTTGCTCTTGGTATAATCTGAATAGCATCTGAAGCAATAACATTAGATTTCATAAATCCAATAGGAATATAACGCCTATTTTGTGATGACACCCTAGGAATTACTAAGTAGTCCACTCCCTCTGGTTGCGTCATTTGAGCAAATAATTGTGAAACTTTAGCATACCCTCTAGTAGTCTTGGCTTTAGAGTTTTCTCTAAATTCTTTTACTTTTTTAACCTTAGAATATAAAATTCTACTATTTCTAATATCCATTGGTTGAGCATGTTTTAACCATAAACACCATCTTTTTTTATTGTGAAGAAATTCTACTGCCCCTATATAACTATATAACCACTTTTTTAAATGGGGTTCCTTGCTTAAAATATCGTCATACTCAAGTTTATCTATTACAAAATTACCACCATCTCTTGGTTGATTACCAAATACCATATTTGGCACATCACATAGAGGAGTATTGCGCTTGGTAACAAAAATATTAGATCCATTAGTCAAATATGGACTAATATTATTCACTAGTTCATAGTTACCTGAGGAACTATATATCTTTTTATCTTTTTTATTTTCTTTTGAAAATCCAATAATTATACAATGAACATGCGCTTTTTCCTTAGCTTCACTATTCCAAATGAAAGTTCGATATGCAAAATTAATATGTACTTTTAATTCTACTAACAATACTGACCATAATACCGGTGCTTGTGATCCTTGACAAATTGAATTTGTAGATACAAAAGCTACATTAATTTTTGTACCTTCCATGTATTGAGCCGCCTTTTTATACCAGCATGTTACATAATCAAGAACTTGAACTTCATTTTTCTTTAGTTCAGGGAATATTGTTTGTACTTCTTTTTTCTGAATACTCCCTTGTGACATAATCGACGCCCCAATAAATGGTGGATTTCCCATAATATAGTGACACGCATAGCTAGGAATAACTTCATTCCAATCCATTCTTAAAGCATTACCTTCATGAATATTTGTATAGGTCTTTAAAGGTAAGAAATCCCAATCAGCGTAGAAAATATCCTTAGTTTCTTCAAGCATCTGACTTTCTGCGATCCATAAAGCAGTCTTTGCAACAGATACAGCAAAGTCATTAATTTCAATACCATAGAATTGTTGAATCGAAACTTTTATAATATCTTGAGCCTGTCCAACATCAAGAGAAGGATTAGGATAAATTAGCTTAATAGCATCATTTTCCAAGCGCCTCAATTGTAGATATGTTTCAGTTAAAAAATTACCCGAACCACAAGCAGGATCAAAGAATGTTAGATTAGCTAATTTATCCTGAAATGCACTAGCCTTCTTCTTTAATTTTGCCGGTTGCTTGACCTTCTTTATTTCATTCAATTCATCCTTCAATTCATCTAAGAATAATGGATCAATTACCTTATGAATATTTTCTATAGAAGTATAATGCATCCCTCCTTGACGTCTAGTATCTGGGTTCAATGTTGATTCAAATACTGCACCAAAGATAGTAGGACTAATTTCAGACCAATCAAATTCATCACTTGCTTTGCTAAGTAATAAATCTCTCAATTCATCAGTAAATGGCGGAATCTCAATATTTTCATCTGAAAACATCCCACCATTAACATATGGAAATTGGGCTAATTTAGGTTCATCATCTTCAAGATATGGATCACGATCTTTAACTTTTGTATCCAATACTTTGAAAAGGTTAATCAAAGCTTTACGCATATGTCTGGCATCAAATTCTTCAAGATAATCATGAAACATATTCTTTTTACCGAAAATGTCAGCATCTTCAGCATACAAACAAAATACGATCCTTACACAAAGTTGGTTAATACTCTTTTGAGAATGTTCACTATCTGGATTTTTGTATTGATCTAAAAGTTCATCATAAATTTGACCAACTAGTTCACCCGCACTTAAGGAAACCTGTTTTTCTTTTTCTAGATGTTCATTACTCTTATCTACTAAGAATTCAAGTTGATAATAGCTAGTTTCAAGGTCTTTTAATTCAATCTTCACCGGTTCTGAATTAGGATGTTCCATATCATAGATACGGAATTCTCTAAAGTTACAAGTAACAATCCAACGTGGTCGGCGTGAATATGGTAATGCAGCAGAATATCTTTGAGCCTGTTGAAAGGGTGTTAATAACCTTCCATCTGATTGTTTAATTGCCTTATCTAAATCCTTATTACTTCCTTTTTGTTCAATCATCACATGTGTTTGCTCAATGTAGCCATCAATAAAACTATCATGTGATAATTTTACTTTTTCTTCAAACTTAATGAAGTTTTCTGGATTTTCAACACCTAAAACTTCACGCAACAAAGACAGCCAAAATGATTGACTGTCTTGTTTTTCTCTTCCACGATCTTTCCAATCTTGTATAAATTGTTTTGCATTTCTTTTTTGAGTTGTTACATCCATACTGAAACTTTCTTTTTTTAAATTCTATTTTCTTTTTCCAAATAAATCGTTATTTTCCAGCATTACTTTAGATGAACTTTTATAAAAAGTTTCATCCTCACTAATTCCCAATTTCGCCAATTCATTTAAATAAAATTCATCCAATTTTCCTACCCATTCAATCAACAAATTTATTGCTGTATTAAAGCATAATATATTTTCATCTGGAGTGTCATTAAAAAGATACATTCTAAAATAATTATAATTGTAATTGTTAACTGTCCACCTATCTTCATTCAACAAAAATTCTAAGTCAGGTCTTAAATTTTCAAAGCTTTTACTTAGTAAATCGAACATAAAACTTGGTGGAAATAAATATAAATTATTTTTTTCATTCGTCATATGAAGATTGGTATCAGAATATTCAAAAAATGTGTATGGAGGTTGTGGTCTGGTTAGTATCTCATAACTATGACTTTCATCAATCTTTCCTTCTATTAATCTGTATAGTGTAATTTTATTAAAAATATCTTTTCTATCCTCTTCGGTACGAATTATTAAAGATATTAAATAATCTAAATTTAGGTAATTTTTTGACCTATTATTACTGTATATTACAAAACCAATATTATACATATTTAGTGAAATACTTTTATCACCAATATCGAATGTTTTAATGAAATCAGCAATATAATTGTAAACTTTCATTAAATATTCAGTAGCATTAGCAGGTATAAGAAAAAGGCTTTCAATATAATCAATTACACAAATTTTGCATAAAGCTTCTCTAATTATTGGCTCCTTGGGTCGATTTCCCCTTTTCCAACTAAAAATATTTGAATTACCGCTCTTCATTTCTGAAGTATCAATTGGTATCGCAAATTCTTTAGGAATCATTTGATTCATTTTACGCGCCATATCATTTTGTGAATCTGAATGACCTCGAAGATATTCATTTATGAATCTTGGAAAGTTGTTATCTGGTATTGGGTACTTAGGTTTAGGCATATTCTCCTCCGTCAAAAGTTATGATCATAAATCTGTACGTGTATTTTAGCACTGTTGACTTTATAGTTAACAGTGAAGATTAAATAAATCTTCAAACTATTTTAAGGAGGATTTTCAAAAATGAAAATCAAAAGAAAAAGTGGCTATTCAGAAGAACTAGCCAAAATGTACATTTCAAGTGATGTATCAATTTATTCATTATCTGTTAACTTGGATACTCAAGTTAAATGGGTTAATGGAAAACCTACAGATGAGATAACGGGCTATCAATGTTGGTTTATTGCTGAAGGAACTGAACCCTTTAAGGTTAAGTTTCCTAATAAGATTGACTTACCACCTATGTTTACCAAAATTAAGTTTCAAAATCTCGAAGCCTGTGAAGTTGGAAGCAACGTCTATTTCAAATCAAATGGAATTGGGGTAATTAAATAATGACAAACAGTGACACTGCTCGTTATATTACCCAATGTCTAAACATGTCATTGGATCTCTCAGGAGAAACAAGCTATACGAACAGTTTTAAAGTCAAAGTGTTGAAGGATGGCTTTCTATTTATCCCTCATTTACCCGCAAGTTACATCATTGATAACGATCTTTATCAGCGAATTTATAAAATTGCCAATTCTGCACTTTATCCACTTAAATCATTGTTAAAACAGTCAACTATGTATCTTGTTGCAACAAATGAAGAAGACTTTGGAAATAAAAGAGCCTTCTACTATCCGTGGACTGGCATTAGTAGAAGACTCACAATTACAGATATGAATGCATACCTTGCTTCCAATTCTAATAAAGACATTGAAATAATGCAAGGTGTATCTATCGACTATGATAAAGTAACTTCAATTTTGATTGCTGGAAATTCTGGTTCAGGTAAATCCTACACGCTGACGTATTTACTTACGGTTCTTTATTTAAAAGATATTTCTGACATGTATATAATCGATCCAAAATGTGATGTGCCTGCGCGTTGGGCTCATGTCTATGGTTTAGAAAATAGAACAATCTTTCCAAACGAAGAAATGTCAAATAGCGATTTTGTAAATCGCTGTAATGAATTATTGGCTAATGTCGTTAAAGAGATATATGTACGTCAAAGAATCCTTTACACCAATCCAAATCATCAGTTCAAACATTTAACAGTTTGTATAGATGAAGTGCTGGCTCTAACTGATGGATTGCCGAAAAAAATAAAGGATACTTTTTTCTCATTACTCTCACAGATATCTCTTCTTGGAAGAGCAACAAGGGTACATCTACTTTTGATTAGTCAGCGTTTTAGCAACGATGCAATTCCTATAGCCGTTCGTGAGCAGGCAAATGTATGTCTGCAGTTGGGTAATATTAATAAGAAAACAACTCAATTTCTTTTTGACGTTGATCCGGATGGAATATTAATACCAACGGGAAAAGGTACAGGTCTTTTTCAAATAACTGACAATACTCATCCGTTTCAAGTTCTACCGCTGTTAACTCCAACATACAATATCAAAGGAGGAATCCTATGATTGAAAATCATAAATATAAACCCAGTCCTATTAAATTATATTTACCTTTTGTGATTTTTATGAGCACATTGGTTTTGACCTTCATTAATTGGACACTATTTTACTTTTGGAAAATAACAATTGCTCAATCATTAATTGTAAATATTATTATTGCTGGAATCTATTTACTCATTTTGGCAATTCAAATTGTCCATAAAAGTTTAATTAACTATATTAAATCAATTTTGTTGACATTTGATATTCAGCATATGTTGGTAATTCCAGCAGAGATTAATGAGTTTACAGGGAAAAGAAAAATTAATGCTACCACACAAACATATAATTCTTATCTTTACCAAAGCTATGGCGAATATAGAGGTAATAAATTATACATTTGTATTAGATTGCCTATCAATATTGCTGCAGCTAAATTATTAGATGACAATCTAAACAAACTACGTGAATCGATTGTTAGTCAAAATCCTAACTATTCTTTCACAGGTTTTGAACGACAAGGGTATTATCTAATCAGCGAAGGAACCAAATAAAAGGAATGCGAGTGCCGTAGCACGCGTGCCCTGACAAGGGATAGCGCGTAAGCGAAGGCACTCGCACTTTTATGTAAAACTTGTTGTGTAAAGTATCCATAACTACTATTGCACTGGGGCTGAGAGCTTGTTATCAGCCCCGAAAATGAAATGTGTAATTTGTGTAAAAAAGGAGAAAACAAAATGTGAAAAAAGCAATTAGAGCTAGACAATTCATGTACACTCAAGATCTTGACCATTTACCATTTAAAAAAGAAGATTTAAAAACACTATTAGAAAAATCCTCTGCCGAAGAATGGGCATACATACTTCATGATAAAGATATTGGCAAAAATGGAAAAACTATCAGACCTCATTTTCATGTAGTTATGAAGTTTAAAGATGCAAAGACAATTTCTCGTGTAGCAAAACTATTCAATGATAAACAAGAATATATTGAAGTTTGGAGAAATACGATAGGGAATGCATATAGCTATTTAATTCATGAAACTAGTAATGCCAAAGATAAACACCATTATGATCCTATTGAAGTAGTATCTTCATTTGATTTTGAAACTAAAATCAAACAGATTAGAAAAAAAGTAGCTAAACTTTCTAAGAAAGATATAGACGACTTAATTGATGATTATTCTAACGAAATTTTGACGAAAACTGACCTTCAAGAAAAAATTGGTGTCTTAGAAATGGCAAAACGCAAGACACTTTTAGATCACATTGATGATATTTTAGCTTACAAAAAACATCAAAAATTTCTTAAAGACTTTCAAGGACAAAAGTGCACAACTTATTGGATTTATGGAGAATCAGGAATCGGTAAAACAAAAATGGTCCGTGAAATTCTTGAGCAACTTCATCCAAATAATTTTGTAGTTCTTGGTTCACAACGTGACCACTTTCAAGAATATCGTGGAGAAGAATTTATAGTCATTAATGATTTACGCCCTCGTGACTATGAATACGGTCAATTGCTGACTTTACTTGATCCTTGGGAGATCGATAAGATGGCACCAGCAAGGTATCATGATAAGTATCTCAATGCCAGAGCTATCTACATTACAACTCCTTACAGTCCAATGGCTTTTTATAATGAATCAGGTATTGTAAATTCTTTGATTGATTCTTTTGAACAATTAAATAGAAGAATCCTATCTCTCCATCTTACTAGTGACACGTACAATCAAATGAAAGCTGACTTAATAAGAGATGACCAAATAGCTGAAGCAATATGGAAGATTAAAAAGACAAAAAGCACTAGTCAAACTGATAACGACAAAAGTAATGACTAGCACCCTACAAAAATATCTTATTCTATTTTTGTTTCTTATACAATTTTAGGAGAAAATCTATGGCTAAATTATTAACTCGCGAAGAAGCTTCAAAGTATATCGGTATCGATCCGAAAACTTTTGATAAAGTTTTTCGTGCTAATCCTGAATTTAAAAGATTTCCACTAAGTGACCATAGCGAGCGTTTTACTATCGAAAGTATTGAAGACTTCATAAAACAAAAAGAAACAACTTTAAAGAAAATTTGATTGAAGGTCGACCATCTGCTACATTAAATCTAGTAAGATGATCGACCTTTTATTTTTGAAAGGACGATTTAAACACATGGCAACTATTGAAAAACGTGGCTCTTCATACAGAGCTAGAGTAACAATTTATCAACATGGAAAGCGTGATTATTTAACCAAAACATTTAAGACAGAAAATGAAGCGAAAGTTTGGGGAACTACTCTAGAACTTGAAAAAGCAAAAGGTAAAGCTATTGCACATCAAAACACACTTTTTAAAGATTTCTATTACTTATATGTACATACCATCAAAGTTAATGATGTTAGAAAAGCTACATTCAATAATTATGTAAAAGCTGGATTAGTAATTAATAACCTCTTTCCTACTGCCAAACTAGGAAAACTAGATGATGTACAAATGCAAAAAATTTTAGATAAGTATGGAGAAACACACTCTAAAAAGACTGTAGTTGAATTATTAAAGAGAATTAGGACCGCTCTTCGTTATGCTTACGCAAAAGGATACATTTATAATGACTTTGCTAGTCTGCTTAAAGCTCATGGTAAGGAATTACCTAAGCGTAACAAAGCTTTATCAATGTCTGATTTAACTAAGTTAAAACATTATTTACTTGAACATACAGACGATGAATTTAACCTGATGGTTTTACTTGAAATTAGTACTGGTTTACGACGCGGTGAAATTTTAGGTATCAAACCAGAAGATGTACATTATGATGGTAAATATTACTGCGTTGAAGTAAGAAGGTCAATAAGTCCGACTACTGACGACACTAAATTAAAAACTAAACATTCTAGACGTAGTGTAACTATTCCCAAAGATGTTTATGACCTATTAAAAACAATACCAAGCAAAGCTTCAGGCTACTTATTTGATTGGTTTAGTTTTAAACAATCCGAGCTACTTAAAAAATTACTCAAAAAAATAGGTATCCCCTCAACCACATTTCATGGTTTAAGAGATACCCACGCTTCTTTTTTATTTAGTAATAATATTCCTTTATCTTATGTTAGCAGAAGATTAGGACATGATTCAATCTTAACTACTGAAAAATATTATCTGGAATTAATGCCAGAAAAAAAGCACTCGCAAGATGCGAATGCTTTAAATCTATTGGAATCCCTATAGCATTGTGACCATAGGTGACCAACTGAAATCTCGAAAACGTTGATATAACAACATTCTTTAACGTAAATATTAACGCTTTGAGAATTGTGAAGCTTTGCGGGCTTTCTTCAAACCTGGCTTCTTTCTTTCCTTCATTCTTGGGTCACGAGTTAACATGCCAGCCTTCTTAAGAGGACCACGGAAATCTGGGTCAACTTCAAGAAGTGCACGTGCAATACCTAAACGAATTGCACCAGCTTGTCCTGAGAAACCACCACCGTTAACGTTAACTAAAATGTCGTATTGACCTTCAGTTTCAGTTAATGCTAATGGTTGCTTCATATCTTGAACCAAGTTAGGGTATGGAATGTACTTAGTTACGTCTTCTTTGTTAATGGTAATTTGACCGTTACCTGGTACTAAACGTACGCGGGCAACAGAATCTTTACGACGACCAGTTCCAGCGTAAGCTGCTTGTTGTGCCATTATTTAAAACCTCCTAGATTAATTCGTTGATGTCTAACTTTTCAGGCTTTTGTGCTGCGTGTTCGTGGTCTTCACCAGCGTAAACATGCATCTTCATGAATTCTTGGTGACCAAGAGTATTCTTTGGCAACATGCCTTTTACAGATAATTCAACTAATCTTACTGGGTTCTTAGCTAATAATTCACCGGCAGGAGTAGCTCTTAAGCCACCACGGTAATCTGAGTGGCGGTAGTAGATCTTATCAGTTGCTTTTTTACCAGTCAACTTCAATTTAGCTGCGTTAACAACAATAACATAGTCACCAGTATCAACATTTGGTGTATATTGAGGCTTATTCTTACCTCTTAAAATTGATGCTACAGCAGTTGATAAACGACCAAGTGAAACATCAGTCGCATCGATAACATACCACTTACGTTTAATATCACTAGTTTTAGCTAATGGGGTAGTACGCACTTTAAATTCCTCCGTTTTTCTTCTGTTTGACAAACAATAAGTTTCCGGGGCCTATCGTGGACAAACATACGTATACTAATTTACGTCGTTTTGCCTGAAAAGTCAATCCTTTTTAAGGTCCAAACGATATTTTTTAGGAATATCTTCATAAAAAACATGTTGTAAATATAATCCACTGGCTGGTGCAGTAGTTCGAACTTCTTGTCGGTCTTTTGCCTTTAAAACTCTTGGTATATCATCAACAGGTCTTTTTTGATTGCCTATTTCTAATAGAGTTCCAACTAGAATTCTTACCATGTTATATAAAAAGCCATTTCCAATAAAATCAAAAATGATCTGCTTTTTATCCGGGTCTGGCGTAATATTCACATAGTAAATTGTTCGCACCTTATCCACAATTTGTCCACCGCTAGCAGCAAAACTAGTAAAATCGTGTTCACCAATCAAATCTTTAGCTGCTTGCTGCATTAGTGAAATATCTAAAGGATATGGATAGTGGCCTGTATAAAAACGATTAAAAGGGTCTGTAAAACGATGTTGATCCACTACATATCTATACCATTTTCCTTTCGTTGAATATCGAACATGAAAATCTTCATCAACAATTTCACTTTCAAAAAAAACTGTGTCAATCGGCATGAGGGCATTTAAGGCAAGCATCATATTTTTAGCTGGGATTTCTTTCCCCGGATAGTCAAAGTGAATAACTTGTCCTTTAGCATGAACACCAGCATCAGTTCTTCCAGATCCGTGCACTACCACTCTTTTTCCTTTAGTCATCTTTTTTAACGCTTCTTCAATCACGCCTTGAACAGTTCGTTCATTCGGTTGAATTTGAAATCCATGAAAAAGATGACCATCAT
>ERZ772991.2976-NODE-2976-length-10451-cov-12.489804_pt1 | contig 10451 bp, 10 predicted proteins | sample MGYA00511128_ERZ772991 | MGnify/ENA primary metagenome ERZ772991 (study PRJEB29015, sample SAMEA2737655) | human gut metagenome | biome: human gut; feature: human-associated habitat; material: faeces | place: China | collected 2012 ... | reverse complement strand
TTCAGCCTGAAATTCTTTCTTAGCCATAATGCAAAACCTCTTTTTATCTGTATTCGGCACCAAGCACTCGGAATAGGATATTACTTTTGAATACTTAGCACTCGTAACTTTCGAGTGCTAATATACACCGACAAAAAGCAAAAATCAAGGGCTTTCATAAAAAGTTTAAAAAATGGTTCGTTTTGTGCTATAATGAACCGCAAAGGATGCTGTAAAAGGAGGAAATATCATGCAGCTGAAACAGCTGGAACTGGCCGGCGGTGGGACACTGACCGTTTATCTGCGTGATTGCTGTGAGCGGATGCCGAATGTGCTTGACCGGCCATTGGTGCTGGTGGTGCCCGGCGGCGGCTATACCCATGTGAGTGCCCGTGAGGGCGACCCGGTGGCGCTGCAGTTTGCGGCGGCGGGGTACCACACCGCTGTGCTGGACTACGCCATCTGCGAAAAGGCAAAGGACTACATGCCGCTGCGCCAGCTGGCCGAGGCTATCGGTCTTGTGCGGCAGCACGCGGCCCAGTGGCATATCCTGCCGGAAAAAATTGCCGTGTGCGGCTTTTCAGCGGGCGGCCACCTGGCCCTTTCCGGTGCTGTGCTGGACATTCCCGGCGAAGCGGCCCAGCCCCGGCCCAATGCGGTCATTCTGGGCTATCCGGTGGTCACGGCAGGGCAGTATGCCCACCGCGGCAGCTTTGTGCAGCTGGCGGGCAGCGCCGACCCGGCGGCACAGCAGGTGTTCGGGCTGGAGGATAAGATCACGCCGCAGACGCCGCCGGTGTTCGTATGGACCACCATGGAGGATGCCACCGTTCCGGTGGAGAACACTCTGATGCTGGTGAACGCTCTGCACCGGGCGGGCGTGCCCTGCGAGGCGCATCTGTTTGAAAAGGGGGTGCACGGTACCAGCATCAGCACAGCAGAGGTGGACCAGCCCAGCCGCCACCGGCATCACTGGGTGGAACTGGCAGTGGAATGGCTGGAAGACACTTTTGCCTTTTCCGTCTGTTAAGTCTGGATATATTTGAACGAACCTACAAAAAATTCACAATTAAACTGTTGACTTGCATAAGCCTTTGACGTATACTGGTCAGCAGGGACAAACTAAAGGAAGAAGGAAATACCTATGGTTATGGACCCGACCCTGCCGCGCATCTCTGTGCGCGACCTGATGATGCAGGCTTTTCTCACCGGATGGGAGCTTTCGGACAAGACAGTTTCGCAGGACGAATACCTGCAAAGCTCCATTCAGGTGATCGAAATGCTGCAGGTGGAACCGGAAAACCTTTATGCCGAAGAAGGTCTTGGCCTGCCGGACGGCGAAGAAGTGGATCACCTGGACGACTGGCTGCGTGCCGACGGCCAGTGGCTGTACTACGGTGTAGAGGAAGAAAATTTCTTCCTGATCCAGTGGTACCCGGACGAAGCCGCCGCAAAGGCAAAACTGGCCCAGCTGGAAGAACTGGGCGACGGCAAGCAGTATCTGGTAGATTTTTCCCTCAAGCGGGAGAACCCTTCCAGTGCAGAGAACTTCGGCAATTCCAATCCGGTCCAGCTCCGCTCCTGAAAACATCACCTTAAAGCGAAAGGAAATTTTGCAGCATGCAGCTTTCTGAGATCGAGCGCGAACAGCTTTATGCCATCGTTGAAAAATACGATCATCACCCGGATGTGCAGCGGATGCGGGAGTACATCCAGCACGGCTCTGTCACCACCTACCAGCATTGCAAGAATGTGGCGCTGGTGAGCTTCTGGCTCAACCGCCGTCTGCATCTGCACGCTGACGAGACCTCGCTGGCAGTGGGTGCCCTGCTGCATGATTTTTATCTGTACGACTGGCACACCACCGGTACCTTCCACGGCCTGCGCCGCCTGTTTGAGATGCACGGCTTCTCCCATCCGGGTTATGCCTGCGTCAATGCAAAGCGGGTGTTCAGCATTACCACAAAGGAACAGAGCATCATTGCAAGCCACATGTGGCCGCTGACCTTCCGTCATGTGCCCACCTGCCGCGAAGCAGTCATCGTCTGTCTGGCCGATAAGTACTGCGCCGTGGTGGAAAGCATGTTCCAGCGTTCCCGCGCCGGTGCCGTGGTGGACGGCAGCGTGGACATCGACGGCGAAGAGTGGTAAGCCTGTTTTTACCTTTATCATTTTATCAATGGACAAAAAAGAACTCCGCACCTCACAGGGCGCGGAGTTCTTTTGTATCTTACAGCTTTTTATAGCCTTCCGGTTCATTGGCGGCAGCGCGGTATTCCATTAAGAATGTGTCCAGCCAGCGGCCGTGACAGTCGCGGGCAATGCGTTCCCGGCGGCCCACTAAGCGAAAGCCGCATTTTGTGTGCAGGGCGCGGCTGGCAGCGTTGTCCTGCAGCACGGTGGACTGCAGTGTCCAGTAGCCGGCCTTTTCTGCCTGATGGCACAGCTCGGTCAGCAGGTGATAGCCAAGGCCATGGCCCCGGAACTGCTCACCCACGTAAATACTCACCTCGGCAACGCCGCGGTAGCACCAGCGCGGGTCCACCCGGCGCAACGCCGTCCACCCGGCGATCACGCCGTCGGCCAGCAGTACCAGTCGGCATTCTTTTGCGTGGGAAGCATCCCACGCAGAATACGGCGGACAGGTGGTCTGAAAAGTGGCATGTTCTGTAGCAATGCCCTCCAAATAAATTCTGGAAACAGCGCTCCAGTCTTCCGGCTCCATGGGCCGGATCTCGATTTTGCTCATATTTCGATCCCGGCGGAAAGTGCATAGCTTTCCGCGCCCTCAACTCTCAAAAATATCCGGCTCCAGTATAGCAGAATTTGCGGTGCGGTACAAGCGCCGTACTGCACAGAAATTTCTTTGACAAGCGGAAGGTTTGTGATACAATAAATCATAACAAAGAAAAGCACGGCAGGATACGCCGCTGCAGAATGGAGGATGTCCCAAAATGAAGTGGATCAGAACGATGGTGTGTGCGCTGGGAATGCTGGCGTGCGTATCGCTTTCGGCATTTGCTGCAGAGTACGGTGAGCCGAACATCACAACAAAGACGACCATGAAAGAGCTGCGGGAGAACCCCAGCATCAAAGGCTCCGGCTACTACACCTACTGCAACGAATGGATCGAGGGCAGCACGCAGTACGATGATACGCCCATTGAGGGCTATGTAAGCTACGCGGCTGCCGAGGATGCCGCCGAAGGCATGAACCTTGTGATCGAAAACTACAACAGGGGCGTACAGATCACATGGCAGGTGTATACCCCGGAAGAAATTGCGGAAGATTCTTCTCTGGGTATGGTGCAGCTGTATTATTTCCCGGCTAAAACAGCCAACGCAAAGTACGCCATCGTGGTGCCCGGCAACGGCGGCAACACCACCGCAGAGCTGAACGAGGGCGCATCCATTGCCAACCAGCTGCACGAGCTGGGCTATGCGGCTTTTGTGCTGCGGTACCGCTCTTTCCTGAATGCATCCGACAATGCGCCACTGTACGATATTGCCAATGCCGTAAAGTACCTGACCGAAAATGCAGATCAGTTTGGCGTTCAGCGCGAAAACTATGCGCTGATGGGCTTTTCTTCCGGCGGACACATCGTGGGCCTGATCGGCTCGGACAACGAAAAGTTCGGCTATAAGGCATTTGGCCTCCCACAGCCTGCGGCGCTGCTGCTGGGCTACCCCATCAACGATTTCTTTGAGGTGAAGCCGCTGTATCAGCTGGCCATTGACCCGCTGGTGCTTGGCTGGCGTTACTACTGGACCGATATTTCGGATGTGGTGAACGAAAACTTTACCCCTACCTATTTCTTCTACGGCAAAAATGATCTTTATATGCAGCGCATGTGCTACTCCCAGCAGGGGCCGCTGCTGGAGCGCAAGCTCCGGGAGAGCGGGGCTGTTTATGAGTGCCATGTGTACGAGGACGCACCCCACGCCATTGGCCCGGGCCGCCACACCGATGCGGACGGCTGGATCCTGCAGGCAACGGAATTCTGGGAAAAACAGTGCAAATAAAGAGATAAATGGGGGATTGCTGTGAGAAAACGATTGCGCACGGTGATGTTTGGTATTGGCCTGATGATCCTGCTGGCACAGCCGGCGTTTGCGGAGGAGCTTGGTCAGGCCAACATCACACCGCGCACCAAAATGGCAGAGATCCGCTCCAACCCCAGCATTGTGGGTGCGGGCATCTACACCTACTCGCTGGATCAGGACCGTGTGCTGGACCGGATGTACTGGGACGCGCAGCCGCTGAGCCGCCTTTCCAATCACTGGACGGCACAGGATGCGGCGGATGGACTGAACTATCTGATCCGCACCTATAACGCTGGGCAGCGGGTGACCTTCCCGCTTTATACGGCGGAGGAGATCGCGCAGGATACCAGCCGGGACGGTGTGGAACTGTATTATCTGCCGGCAGAAGGGGCGCAGGCGAACCAGAAATATGCGCTGGTGATCGGCGGTAATGCGATTGTGGTCAGTGCGGAGATCCGCGAGGGCATTTCCACTGCATGGAACCTGCACGAAATGGGCTATCCGGTGTTCGTGCTGCGCTACCGCATCGGCATGAAGGCTTCCAACAATGCGCCGCTGCAGGATGTGGTCCGCGCGGTGCAATACATCACGGAACATGCAGGACAGTTTGGCGTGCAGGCGGAGGATTATGCCATTGTAAGCTATTCCTCAGGCGGGCAGATCGCCGGACTGTTCGGCACCGACGCGGTGGGCTACAAAAATTACGGCCTGCCAAAGCCCGGTGCCATGCTGCTGGGCTACCCGGTAAACACCTTTCTGGAGTTCAAACCGGTCTATAATATCCTGCTGGACCCCGGCGTGTGCAAGCAGCGGTATTATAAAATGACATTGTCTGATTACATCACACCGGATTACCCGCCTACCTATCACTGGTACGGCAAAAACGACATGACCCTTATGACCATGTGCTGGTCGGCGCAGGGGCCTGTTCTGGAAAAGGCACTGGCCCGCAACCATGTGACGCATATCTACCATGTGTATGATGATGCTCCCCATGCAGTGGCCGCAGGCAAGGGCACCGATGCAGAGGGCTGGCTGAATGAAGCAGTTGCCTTCTGGGAGGAACAGGTCGGCTGAAAAGGAGATGTTGAGTTGAAACACAGGATATGCACCGCAGCAGCCTGTATCTGTCTGCTGCTGATGATGGCGCTGCCAGCATTTGCAGCAGAGTATGGCGAGCCGGATATCACGCCGCAGACCACCATGGGCGAGATCCGCTCGAACCACAGCATCCTTGGCGCAGGCGTTTGGACCTATTCCAAGGAGCAGAACCTGCCCGGCACCGAGGACTGGTGCAATGACCAGACGCTGGAAAAATATGTGAGCAGCCATGTGGCACAGGATTGTGCCGATGGTCTGAACCTGCTCATCCGCAATTACAATGCGGGCGTGCAGATCACCTATAAGCTCTACTCGGAGCAGGAGATCGCCGAGGACAGCTCCCGCAACAATGCGGAGTTCTATTACTACCCGGCCAGCACGCCGGATGCAAAGTATGCGCTGGTGCTCTCCGGCAACATCCTAAACCGCACGGCAGAGTTAAAGGAGTGCATCTCCACAGCTTACCAGCTGCACCAGAAAGGCTATGCGGTGTTCGTGATGCGCTACCGCGCCTACCCGGATAACGACAACAACGGACCCATAGAGGACATTGCACGGGCGGTGAAGTACATCATCGGCCACGCACGGCAGTTCGGTGTGCAGACGGAAAGCTACGCCCTGATCGGCTATTCTTCCGGCGGACATCTGGCGGGCCTGTTTGCATCGGACGCTCTGGGCTATAAAAACTATGGCCTGCCCAAGCCCGGCGCAGTGATCCTGGCGTATCCCATCGTGCAGTTTGCCGAGATCACACCGATCTACCGTGTGGGTATCGACCCCTTTGTGTGCGGCCGGTTCTACTATGAATACAGCCTTGCCGACCTGATCACAGAGGACTATCCGCCGGTGTACTTCTGGTATGGCAAAAATGATATCGTCCTGCCGCTGATGGATCTGCGGAAGCAGGGCCCTGCCTTTGAAAAAGCTTTGCAGGCACATAGTGTGCCATACCTGATGCATGTGTATAAAAATGCAGGACACAGCATTGGCACAGGGTGTGGCACAGATGCCGAAGGCTGGCTGACGGAGGCAGCTGCGTTCTGGGAAGAACAGGTCGGATAAAAAGGAGGCGCGGCAATGAAACACAAACTCTGTACAGCTGCAGTGTGCATCGGGATGCTGCTGGCTCTGGCACTGCCCGCATGGGCAGCAGAATACGGCGAAGCTAACATTACCCCGCAGACCACGATGAATGAGCTGAGGGAAAATCCCAGCATCGTGGGCTCCGGCCTGTACACCTACTCGCGTGAGCAGGACTGCACCCTGAAACAAGCATACTGGGGTACACAGGAACTTGAAAAGTTCTCCAACCAGTGGACGGCACAGGATGCGGCAGAGGGCCTCAATCAGCTGATCCGGAATTATAATGCGGGCATCCAGATCACCTACCCGCTGTATACGGCAGAGGAAATTGCGCAGGACACCAGCCGGGACGTTGTGGAGCTGTACTATTTTCCGGCGCAGGGAGAAACGAAAAACCGGAAATATGCACTGGTGCTGGGTGGAAATGCCCTGATCACCAGCGCCGAGATCCGTGAGGGCATATCTACGGCGTGGCAGATGAACCAGATGGGCTATACTACGTTTGTGCTGCGCTACCGTATTGGGATACGGGCAGGCGGCAACGCACCCATGGAAGATGTGGCGCGGGCAGTGCAGTATATCACCGCACATGCAGAGCAGTTTGATGTGCAGCCGGAGCAGTATGCGGTGATCGGATACTCTTCCGGCGGACAGATCACCGGTCTGTTCGGTACGGATGCAGTGGGATACCGGAACTACGGCTTGCCAAAGCCTGGTGCTCTGCTGCTGGGTTATCCGGTAAATACATTCCGGGAACTGAAACCGGGCTATCGGATCCTGCTGGATCCCGGTGTGCTTGCACAGCGGTATTACGATATGAATGTGTCGGACTATATAACGCCGGATTACCCACCGACCTTTTTCTGGTGTGGCAAAAATGACCTGACGCTTATGCTGATGGACTGGTACGCACAAATTCCGCAGCTTCAAAAAGCGATGGAGAAGAACGGCGTGCCCTATGTCAGCCATGTGTATGATAACGCGCCGCATTCGATTTCTACAGGACGCGGCACCGATGCAGAAGGCTGGCTGAACGAGGCTGTTGCATTCTGGGAAGAACAGACAAAATAATATAAAGTACGCAGATCCGGGCTTTGCAGCTGCACAGCCCGGATTTTGCAATAGGAGACATTATGGAATTTTTAGCGTTTCTTTACACGGTACTTCTGGTGGCCATCTGCCTGATGATGGCCCTGCTGCTGTACCGCTCGGCAAAGCCTGCCGCAAACCGGGACGATGCAGAACGGAAGGAATGGCTGCGTCAGCAGCTGGAAGCGCAGAACCGCCAGATGGACGCGAAGCTGGCAGAGATGGCGCAGCAGAACCTTGCCGCTATGGGCCACATCAGTGAAACGCTGCAGGCTTCGGTGCAGAGTATGAGCACCGCCCTTGCCGCAGGGCAGGGCACCCAGCAGCAGACCATGGAGCAGCGCCTGCAGGGGCTGGAAGCCTCCAACGCCCGCAAGCTGGAAGAGATGCGCCGCACCCTTGCCGAGGGCATGACTGCCCTGCAGGCCCAGAACGCCCAGAAGCTGGACGAGATCCGCCATACGGTGGACGAACAGCTGCAGGATGCATTGCAGAAGCGGGTGACCGAAAGCTTCAAGGCGGTGAACGACCAGCTGGAACAGGTGTACAAGGGTCTTGGCGAAATGCAGAACCTTGCCGCTGATGTGGGCGGGCTGAAACAGGTGCTTTCCGGTGTGAAGACCCGCGGTATTCTGGGTGAGATCCAGCTGGGAGCCATTCTGGAAGAGATCCTTGCCCCGGAACAGTACGACACCAACGTAGCCACCATTCCGGGCAGCACCCAGCGGGTGGAGTACGCCATCCGGATGCCCGGCGCGGACGGCGGCACGGTGTGGCTGCCCATCGACTCCAAGTTCCCCGGCGACACCTATGCCCATTTACAGGATGCGCAGGCATCCGGCGACACGCAGGCCGTGGAGAACGCCCGCCACGCACTGGAACTGGTACTGCGGGCCGAGGCCAAGGACATCCGGGAAAAATATGTGGAGCCGCCCTACACCACGGCCTTCGGCATCCTGTTCCTGCCCTTCGAGGGTTTGTATGCCGAGGTGGTGAACGCGGGCCTGCTGGAAGTGCTGCAGCGGGACTATCAGGTGAACATTGCAGGCCCCAGCACCATGGCAGCGCTGCTCAACAGCCTGCAGATGGGCTTCAAGACCCTTGCCATCCAGAAGCGTTCCGGCGAGGTGTGGCAGCTGCTGGGTGCGGTAAAGACCGAATTTGACAAGTTCGGGCAGGGGCTTTCCAAGATGCAGCAGCGCCTGCGCCAGACCGACGAAGAGCTGGATAATCTCATTGGCGTGCGCAGCCGTGCCATCAGCCGCAAGCTGCGCGCGGTGCAGACCATGGACGAAAGCGCTGCTGCCGCTCTGCTGGAACTGGATGCTGAGCCGGGCAAACCGGTGGCGGCACGTCTGCCGGAGAATGGGGAAGAGCTCTGATATGTAGAATATTCCCGCGTTATCCCTTGCGATTTTTCTGACGATGTGGTATGATAGGAACTGTTCTCAGAAACAACCGCCGCAGAAACGCGGCACTGCATAAAAATATAAATAAGGAGACCGAGCATTATGAGCGTAAACAAGATCAGTGAAGCCATTTTGGGCGTTGGCGTGGATGATACCACCATCGACCTGTTCGAGAGCCAGTATCCGGTGCCCACCGGCGTGAGCTATAATTCCTATGTCATTCTGGACGAAAAGACCGCCGTTCTGGACACGGTGGATGCCCGCGCTACCGAGCCGTGGCTGGAAAACCTGACCGAAGCTCTGGCAGGCCGTAAGCCGGATTATCTGGTAGTCTCCCACATGGAGCCGGACCACGGCGCAAATATCGCAAAGCTGGCGGCACTCTACCCTGAGATGCAGGTGGTGGGCAACGCCAAGACTTTCCTGTATATGGATCAGTTCTTTGGTGCTGATGCTGTGGCAAAGGAGCGCCGCGTGGTGGTGAAGGACGGCGAGAGCCTGAGCCTTGGCACCCATACCCTGACCTTTGTGTTTGCCCCCATGGTGCACTGGCCGGAGGTCATGGCCAGCTATGAATCCACCGAAAAGGTGCTGTTCTCCGCGGATGGCTTCGGTCGCTTTGGCGCTGTGGCAAAGTTTGACGAAAAGGCCGACTGGGCCAGCGAAGCCCGCCGCTACTACCTGAACATCGTGGGGAAATACGGCCCGCAGGTGCAGGCGCTGCTGAAAAAGGCCGCGGCTCTGGACATCCAGACCATTTGCCCGCTGCACGGCCCGGTGCTGACCGGAGATCTGGGCAAGTACCTGAACTACTACGACATCTGGTCCAGCTACAAGCCCGAGGAGCCGGAAAAGATCCTTGTGGCAAGTGCTTCCATCCACGGCCACACCCGTGCAGCAGCCCACCTCATGGCAGAAAAGCTGCGTGCAAAGGGCGCAAAGGTCGTGGAGGTGGACCTGACCCGCACCGATGTGTCCTATGCTGTCACCGAAGCCTTCCGCTGCGGAAAGATCGTGCTGGCCTGCGCCACCTACGACGGCTTCCTCTTCCCGCCGATGGAAAATCTGCTGACCCACCTCAAGACCAAGAGCTTCCAGAACCGCACGGTGGGTCTGATGGAGAATGGCACATGGGCACCCATGGCCGCAAAGCTCATGCGCGCCGAGCTGGAAGGCATGAAGAACATCACGGTCTGTGAGAATGTGGTTACCATCCGTTCTGTCGCCAATGCCGCTGCAGAAGCCCAGATGGATGCTCTGGCTGCGGAGATCACGGAAAAGTAAACAGAATGGTCTGTACAGGGCCGCTGCCTGCCGAAGAACCTCGGCGGGCGGCGGCCTTTTTGCAGCCCTTTTTGCAGCCATTGAACAGACGAAAGAAGTCTGATATAATATAATTAAAAATTTGGGTCAGAGGAAATTGCGGATGTTAAAAACAATAAAGCAGAATATACTGCAATGGTGGAATGAACTAGATAAAAAATATTTTTTGGGAATGTTGCTTTTTTCATCCTTTGTGTTTTTTCCGCTTGTCAGCCAGCGTTTGACAAATGCTTATGACGGAATGTGGACAACGGCGGAATACTGGGCAGGCGGGTGGGAGTTTTCCAACGGACGATGGCTTTGGCCAGTGTTCAGCTTTTTACGGTTTAGCCTGCAGCTGGAACCCATCAACGCAGTGGTGTGTCTGATGTGCTGGTTTCTCTTGGAGTCACCAGGCTTCATATGCTCTTCAAACCGGCATGGA
>ERZ772991.2973-NODE-2973-length-10467-cov-28.898963_pt1 | contig 10467 bp, 13 predicted proteins | sample MGYA00511128_ERZ772991 | MGnify/ENA primary metagenome ERZ772991 (study PRJEB29015, sample SAMEA2737655) | human gut metagenome | biome: human gut; feature: human-associated habitat; material: faeces | place: China | collected 2012 ... | reverse complement strand
ATTCGCTGCGGTTTCCGCTCAGAACGTTCAGAGCCAGACTGACCAGCAAAGCCATGAAGCATCGTATTGTCACGGCTGCACAGATGAAGGCCATCGAACAGGCCGGAAATGCTCACGGCCTGCCCTATCTGCAGATGATGGAGAACGCCGGGCTTGCAGCCTACGCCGAACTGAAAAACGTCCTTCCGCAGCCCGGCTCTCTGCTGGTGGTCTGCGGAAAGGGCAACAACGGCGGGGACGGTTTTGTCATCGCCCGCGCCGCCGCAAAAGAGGGCTGGAATGTGACTGCTCCTTTAGCCGAAGGCGAACCCAAAACCACAGATGCCATCACCAATTTTGAGCGTCTGCATTCCCTGTCAGTGAACATCTGCGCCGACTGCACCGTGCTGGAAACGCAGCACTTTGATGTGGTCGTGGATGCCCTGTACGGCACCGGATTCCATGGCGCACTGCGGCCCTCCGGCCTTGCCGCCTGCGGGCTGATGAACCGTCTGCACAAAAGCGGCGCTTTTGTTTTGGCTGTAGACCTGCCCAGTGGCATCAACACTGACACCGGCGAAGTCGCCGAGGGGGCCGCTCATGCAGACCTGACCGTGACTTTCGACAGCTATAAGCCCCTGCATGTGGCAGAATCTTCTGCACCTCTGTGCGGAAAAATCGTTTGTTCCGACATCGGCATCCGGGATGAATGGCACCCAGAGTTTTGAAGTGACTCTTCCATTTGTAATGCACTGTTTTTTGAAATCCTGCTGTCGAGAATTGACTGTCACGGTCGATTTCCGACATTCTTTTTTGCTTTTTCAATCTCTATCGCAACGAACAACCTCTTTCGTGTGTGTATGAAAAAGGCAGCAACAGGTATCCTAAAGAGTATAAACAACTCGATAGGATGAGGTCACACAATGAAAGAGCTATTTGGACAAAGGCTTCGGGAGCAGCGTTTGAAGCAGAATCTAACACTGGAACAGCTTGCAGAAAAGGCAAATCTGTCACCCAACTATGTCGGCATGGTGGAACGCGGGCTAAAAGAACCGGGGCTTGCTACGATCGTCAAGCTCCTGAATGGTTTGAATGTTTCAGCGGACACTCTTCTGTGTGATCTGGTTCCCAGTGCATCCCATGTGACGGACGATGAGATCAGCAAGCGTTTAGAAGGTCTGACGCCCATGCAGAAAAAAGCAGCACTCGATTTGCTGGACACCTATATTGCCAATCTGCCTTACCTTACAAAAGAAGACTGAACCTATAACCTTGCAAGCGCATCTGCTTAAATTTTGGCGGATGCGCTTTTCTTTTGCAACTCTCTTGGATATAATATTATCTATAGAGCATATTAATTCCGAAAGAGTTGATTTGTGAGGTGACCAATATGAGAGAGCCGCGATACAGTCTTCTTGCCGACATTCAGTACGACATCGAACTTGCCCGGCAGGGGAAGTTTGCCCTGTATGGGCAGCGGAACATTGCACGCGAGTACCGCTGCAAAAAGGCAACTCCGGAAGAGCAGCAGGCCTACGAGACCCTGCAAAATGTTCTTTTCATGGTCCCTCAGTGGAGCGACACAGAAGAACTTCACTCTGATATGGAGAGAATCGGCGGGCGCGTCTGGTTCTGTTACTTCTGAAAAGATCACGATTCCATGATACAGCTGACAGAAGATTCCTGCGGAACATTTACCACGGCCTATGTTCTGGACGCGGATATCACCCCGGAGATGCATAAAAGCGCTGCTCGTCAAGCACAGCAGCAGCTCGCAGTCTGCATGCAGGAATGGGGCATTCCGCTGATGAAATCATTTGTTCCTGAAAAAGAAAAGTACGAATATCTGGAGGAAGCAGCCTCTCACCTGATGCAGGTTCTCAATGCACCAGAATGCATTATGGGGTAAAAATTGAACAATGCGTCTTTTCCTTGGCTGTGGCCACAGCAGATTTGAAGATTGATCTTTTTACTCTCCCAAACTGCAAAACACCTCCCGGCAGGCACTTGTTTTGAATGGTGCTATCGGGAGGTGTTCTATAAATGATAAATCGGTTTCATTTTATCGAAGGTACAAAACTCTTTGAAGCCCAATGCTTTTACTTCCTGCCTTGTTTCATCCATAATCAACTCTCATGACACGACCTATCCTTTCTGACAAAAACCACTGCAATGATGCACACCACAAATTCTGTCACCGGGAAGGTAATCCAGATTCCGGTCAGATGTAACATGACGGCAAGTTCTGGATGTTCTCGGAAGGCGGGAGAAAGTTCATCGGACTGGAAAAGAACAGTCACGTCTGCCTTGCCATTTACGACAAGTATGATGGTTTTGGCAATCTCAGAAGCCTGCAGGTCACCGGCGATGGTCGAGCCTTTCTCGGAGGAGTACAACACCCATGCTGCTTTCAAGAAGATCCCGCTGGACGCTCTGAAAAACTGCCCTCACCGATGAATCTGATCTGCGTGACGCCTACCCGCATCGATGCTTTGTTCTCCGATTTCAAGAAAGACGGTTACAGCGTCCGGCAGGTCCTGCATCAGCTTGCGTGAACAGAATTAGCTAAATCAACCAATAAAGGCCTCCGAATCTCTTTCTTATTAGGAAAAGATTCAGAGGCCTCTGTTTTACAATTTTTTCGGAATAGCGGCTTTCACCAGCAGCGTCATGGGACGGCGCAGTTCATCTTTCATTCCGGGAATCCTCAGCATCTCTGCAGAGGTTCGTTGTCATATTCGCTGGTATGGAGTGGTTTCACTGGCTGCATTGAGCTTCTAATGGCATCCAAAATGGTCCGATCCGCCGGGAGCCACGGAACGGAATCAATGTCATCTTTTGTCAGCCATCGTGCAGCTTCCGCTTCTTTCAGAACAAGATCGCCGGAAACCACTTCACACCAGAAGCAGTCCATGGAAAGATGAAACGCCGGATAATCGTACTCGATTGTACCAATTAAATCCTCCACGGCGATTTCCGTGTCCAGTTCTTCTTCGATTTCCCGCTTCAGAGCCTGCTGCGGGGTTTCGCCCGGCTCGATTTTGCCGCCCGGAAACTCCCACTGGCCTTTATAGTCGCCATAACCGCGGGCAGTGGCGTAGATTTTGCGCTTTTCCTGCATGGAGTCGCAGATCACAGCGGCCACAACACGAATCGTTTTCATAACGTTCTCCTTTTGGATTCATTATAATGGCCGACCGTCAGAAGTCCCACCGACACGATAGAACACCCTGTTTCCTGCTTTTCTTGCAGTAAGCAGCCCCATCTCATGGAATTTCATCACAAACGTCCGAATGGTTGCATACGCAGCGTTTCGGAAATCCTTTTCCAGCTGCTTTGTGGTAAACTCCTCTGCACCATAAGCAGACAGAACATACTCCCAGAGCAGCCGTTCTTTTTCTGTGATTTTTCCTTCCGCAAGAGCAGTTTGATATACCTCAAGATCAGTTTTCGGCGGGACTGCATCCACCTGCAGGCGGTTATAGACCTCATTGCAGAAGTAGAACAGAAAGGGAGTCACATCCGTATAGCCGGAAATCAGAGCATTTCTCTCCACGCGTTCGTAGGCTTTGTAATATGCGTCCTTGTTTTCAGCGATGTATCGGGAAAACGGCGTGAACAGTGCCGCAGGATAGCCCTGCTGAACAAGATACCAGAGGTGAAATAGCCGTGCAGTGCGTCCATTCCCGTCAAAATAGGGGTGGTAGTACGCAAAGGCAAAGTGCAGAATGGCAGCCTTATGCAGCTCATTGATGCCGTCATTGGCATTCGCAAAATCGACAAGACATTTCATGGCACCGGGAAGCCGCTCTGCCGGAAGTCCCGGTCTGGGTTCTTCACCGCCCACAATAAAAACCTCGCCATGCCGATAAAAGTGGTTTGGCAGTAATCGATCTTCATCCGGGAGATAATCCCCTGTGCTGATCTGATATAGGTAATGCAGATTCTCCTCGGTGATCCTATTCTGACGATTCGCGATAAACTCCAGTCCGCGCTTCATACCATAGATGCGGGCTTCTTGTTCATCACGAGGGGCATAACCATCGAGGATATAACGGATACTGCTGCGGGTCGAGCGGATACTTTCAATTTGAAAAGTAGCATAAATTTCCTCGGTCATCGCCGACAAACCGAAGTTTTGTCCACTGACAGGGACAGAGAGCAACTGCTTCATACCATTTGTTGAAATTTGCGCGAGGTTCGGCAGGTAAAACAGCTTATTTCCAGAAAAATCAGTCAACGGCAGAGGCTGCGCAAAGTTTTGCCGCAGCAATTCGGCAAATTCTTTGACGCTGACAGTCGAGTACTTGTATTCCATCCGATTGAGTTCAAACAAATGCTTATCTGAAAGCATTTTGGCAAACTGTGCCCCATCCATTCTGTCCACCTCGCAGTTGATACTTATTGATACTATATAGTATCAATATACCGATTCTTTATAAAAAAGTCAACCGAAACAGGCCGAACCAACTTTTTTCCATACTCTCCGTCAAAATTCCCGTGGCACAGCCACGAATCACATCTCCATCGGCTTATTCCCCACTTCGTCCAGATACGCATTCAAAAATTCCGCTGCAAGGCTGTTGGGACGGATGTTTTCTCTGGCTTCCTGTGGGGTGAACCACTTGCAGCGGTCCACTTCGTGGTTGATATGCAGCGCCTTTGCGGTTCTGACGAAAGCCGTAAAGTTGCACATCAGCGTGTTAGACGGCTCAAAAAACTTGGTACGGTTGAACCGGAGGTGCTCTACTTCCAACCCGGTTTCTTCCCGGACTTCCCGCACCACGGCGTGTTCTTCTGCCTCACCGCGGTTCACATATCCAGCCACCAGAATATAAGAGGGCTTGCCGTACTGCTGGATGAGCAGAATTTTCCCGGTTTCCTCATCCACAACAATCATGCTGACTGCCACATTGTACATCGGGAACCGGTATTGCTGGCATTTCGGGCAATAAGGCACAATGCCCTCTTCTTCCAGTTCTTTTTCAATCAATGCCGTACCGCATTCAAAGCAATGCTTCTGAATCATTTTTACACTCCAAACACTGTTTTCGTCAGCCGGATACCTGCTGCCGTCTTCATCGTATGTTCCATAAAGGTTCGGATTGCCTGCTGGTCGTACCCGCTTTCGGACGCATTGACGATATAATCTGCCTCAATCAGAATCTGATAGTCAATGCCGTCGATCTGCGCCGGACTATGGTGGTGCCCTACCAGATAGGCCACACGGTCGATCTGTTCTGCTGTCATGCCGGTATCCGCCAAGAACTCCCGCACCAGCGGGGCACCCTCCTGCTCCTGATATTTACCATTGGTGTTGCCGTACTTTTTGCGGCAGAGCGGGCAGGCGATATCGTGGGTGATGGCCGCCACCTCCAGAATAAACTGCGTGTCTGCGTCCAGCCCCTCCAGCTCACCAATGGTTTTGGCATAGGTCCACACGCAGCTCAGGTGCGTGATGTCATGGATATTCCCTTCGGAAAAGGCGATCATCTTTTCCATGATCTGTGCAATGGTCATCATTTGTTTCACTCCCGTTTTTAATACTTAAATGTTCACCTTGATAAACGCGAATTTGTTACTCTAATTCCGTGCGAAGGGTGAATTCATCGGGAAGATCGTAAATTGCTTTTTTCAGGAAAAGCGGATAAAAATATTCATCTTTCAATCTATCAAACTCCAGCCATTCAAAAGTATGGATATGCTTTCCTTCTGTCAGAGTAAAGACGTTTCCTCTTTCCAGTAGAGTTGTCTCTGAAATATCCACCAGAAAATAAATACACAGTTCATGATAATGTAGATTATCCACATCTTCGGTAAAAAAAGCCTGATTGAGCCATAATGGACGTGTAATCTTTGGAGTTACACCAAGTTCTTCCTGAACTTCCCGAACCACTGCTTGCTCAGCAGTTTCACCCATCTTAACTCTTCCACCCGGAAGATAAAAATAAGGTGAACGTTCATCGTGCATCGCTAAAATTTTATTTTCCGCGATTATCATGGCACATACTCTATAATTAAATTTTTTATTTTCACAATTATAGGAAATATCCATTGCATTGCCTCCTCTAAATTCTAATTTTCCAATTTAACAAATTCCGATTCATAAAATCCCCGTCAGCGCCACTGCAACCAGAAGGGACGGCAGCAGGTTTGCCACCTTGATGGTTCTTGGCCACACCAGATTGATGCCCACACAAAAAATCAGAATATTTCCTACCAGCGAGAGATTGTTCAGCACAGCGTCCGTCATAAAGCCGGACAGCACTACCGCAAGAGCCGTCATGGCACCTTGCAGCACTGCCACCGGAATAAATGAAAACACGCAGCCCTTGCCCATGGAGGACGCCATGATGAGCACAATGATAAAGTCCAGAATCGCTTTTGCCACCAGCGTGGAATGGTCGCCGTAGATGCCATCCTGAATGGAGCCGATGACGGCCATGGCCCCGATGCTCACCGTCAGGGATGCCGACACGAAGCCGTTGACGAACTGGTTGTCGCCGTCACTGCCAGTCTTGTGTTTGAGCCACTCGCCAAAGCGTTCAAACTGTGCATCCAGATCAATAAGTTCACCCAGCAGCGCACCCAACGCCAGCGATAGAATCATGACCATAGAGCCACCGGTGCTCAAAGTTCCGTCTGGCCTAACCGTCAGTATCTTGGAGAGAGTTCCCGCCGCTCCCAGAAACACCACGGAAAAGCCCGTGGCTTTGATGATTGTATCCTGATAGCGCTCTTTCAGAAAGCGTTTGAACAGAATACCCAGCACACCGCCTATCACAATGGCCAGCGCATTGATGATCGTTCCCAATCCCCGCATTTTCGTTTTTCCTTTGCTTACTGATTCCTGTATTTGTTTAAGACTTCATCCGGGATATGACAGTAGCTGCAGTCTTCCGGGTACCGCTCCAGATGGTGCTGATGCTCCTCTGCACTCCGGACGTAATTCGTCAGCGGCAGCACTTCCACAACGATTTTATCCCGGTCCTTCCGGCTGTCAATAAAGGCTCTTGCTTCTTCCAGATGTCCGGGATTTGTGCTGTAAAGCCCCGTGCGATACTTTTTTCCAACATCAACGCCCTGTTTGTTCAGGCTGTACGGGTCGATGATTTCAAACAGATGCTCCATAAGCTCTGTAACACTGGTACCTTTCTCATCAAAGACCACTTTAACGCACTCTGCGTATCCATCATACGGGCCGTCCAGCGTGTTTGTTGTTCCGTTGGCTCTCCCGGCTTCGGTCGTCCGTACACCGGGCACCGTGTCAAAAAAATGCTGGACGCCCCAAAGGCACCCGCCTGCAATGTATACCGTTTCCATACTCTTGACTTTCCTTCTTTTACTGGTACAGTTTGCATCCATGCTCTGTACTCCTTACGGTTTCCTTGCTAGCTGCAAATCGATCCATCATACCAACTCACAAAAAGTGCTTCCGCACCATTGCAGAGTAATTATCATATTGTTGAAAGCCATATCGCTCATAAAATGGGATCGTTTTAGGATCAGACGGCATAACTTTCACATACAGAAGATTTTGATAGAAACTCATGATCCGTTTCATCAGCTCATCTCCAATGTACTGTCCCTGATAAGCAGGGTCCACCAAAAGATAATGCAAAAATGCGACTGTTTCTCCATCATCAAGCGCGCGAACCAGCCCGACCAGCTTATCATCATCCCACGCAGAAATAACTCGTGTGGAATTGTGCATCGCACGGACAAGTTTTTCGGGATAATTGCCGGATTCCCAGTGAACGGATAAAAACAGTTTCTGCAATTCATCGGCCGTGAAATCTTTTGTTTATACTCGATTTCCATGATGCACCCCTGATGCACCCCTTTATAACTTCCACAAACGCGAATTGTCTTACTTCTTGTCATTGAAGTAGATGATAAAAGCACCCATTACTGCAATAGCAATGAGCAATCCAAACTCAACCCAATTACCTAAAAGTTCAAGTCCTACGACCATACCTAAATAACCAACAATCAATGTAACGATTGCTGCCAAAATCGCTTTACCCATATAATCACACTCCTTTGTCAAATTTTGATTTATCAAATAAGAATTTCCGTCAATTTTTCTCTTGATGCGGCTCGCTTCTAAGAGTAGGAACGAACTGTTCTGTTGCCGGAGACGGACCATTCAGGTCGATCTCCGGCAGTATTTTTGTTATCGCCTATTAAAAAACAGCCGGAACGACTTTCTGCTGCGCTACATCGATGATGCCGTATGTATTCAGTCTGAGTTTTGGAATGACCGGAAGGCTGACGAAGGCGAGGGTCATAAAAATGCCGATATCTTCCGCTACACCATGTGCCTTGAGGGCATCGTTCAGCGCCTGCATTTTCGCCGCAACGCTCTCTGCGCTTTCGGTGCTCATCAATCCGGCCACCGGAAGCGCAAGTTCTGCCACGACCTGTCCATCTGCCACAAACGCAAGTCCGCCTTTGTTTTTCCGCACAGTGTTGCCGGCCAGCATCATATCGGTATCGTTGTCCCCTGCCACAATCAGGTTATGGGAATCATGTGCGATGCTCGATGCAACGGCTCCGCATTTCAGGCTGAAGTTTCCTAAAAAGCCAATGCCCACATGGCCGGAGTGATGATGCCGCTCAAAAACGGCCAGTTTTACGATGTTGTGTTCCGGGTCCACACCGGGAGCTTTGCCCGGATGCCGTTGGAACGGGATGATTTTTTCCTCCGTAAGCAGCTCGCCCCGGTTCAGGCAGATGACACGCTCCTGCTCCCCGCTTTCCCGAAGTTCCAGGTCCTGCAGTGTGATCTCATCCAGATCAAAGGAATCCATAACGTGGGAAAATCTCACACGGTCGATGTCAAGCGGTGCGGGTTTCAGCGTTTTTCCGTGCTCGGCCACCAGCGTGCCGTTCTTGTAAACCTGTTCGACCGTAAAGGATTCCAGATCAGAAACCACAACCAGATCTGCCCGGTACCCCGGTGCTACGGCACCGTGCTGCTTGAATCCAAAATACTGTGCCGGGACCAGCGTCGCCATTTTGACGGCCACCGCCGGGTCTGCCCCCAACCGGATCGCTTTACGGATGTTGGAATCGATGTGGCCGCTGTCCAGCAGGTCACCGGGGTGCTTATCATCCGTCACCAGCATACAGCGGCTGCAATAGGGCTCCCGGAACAGCGGCATCAGGGCCTCCATATTTTTGGCAGCCGTTCCTTCCCGGATCATGATGTATTGTCCGCGCCGGAGTTTTTCCATGGCTTCCTCGATGTTGGAGCACTCGTGATCGGACTGAACGCCTGCCGCAATATAAGCATTCAGGTCCTTATCGCTCAAGAGCGGTGCATGGCCATCCACGATCTTTCCCGCTTCGGTGCAGTCGCGGATCTTCTGCAGGATCTTCGGGTCACAGCGCACCGTCCCGTAGGCATTCATCAGTTCCGCAAGCCCCAGCACACGGGGATCGCCGTAGTAAGGCCGGAGCTGTTCTGCGTTCAGCACCGCACCGGATTCATCCAGATCCGTGGCCGGAACACAGGAGGGCAGCATGAAATAAACCGAAAGGGTCAGATTTTTTGTCGTTTCCAGCATAAAATCCAAGCCTTCCAGCCCCGCAACGTTCGAGATCTCGTGTGGGTCTGTGACCACCGCAGTGGTACCGTGGGGCAGCACTGCCTGCTCGAAAGCCGGACCACAGAGCATGGAGCTTTCGATGTGGATATGCCCATCGATCAGGCCCGGGCAGACATATTTGCCGTGCAGATCAACTTCTTTCCGGCCATGATACGTGCCCACGCCCACGATCGAATTTCCGCTGATGGCAATATCAGCGGTGTCGATCTCATCGGTAAACACATTGACAATTCTGGCATTTTTCAAAACCAGATCAGCCAAAGCATCTCCTCTGCCTGCCGAGATCCGGCGTTTCAGCTCATCAGACTGCATAGAAACATCTCCTCTCTCTGAAGTTCGATTTTCTCACCTGTGGATTGGTTCTGCCCTTATTCTACCACGCCTTGCCGCTGCGGAAAAGATGTCGGGAAACAAAAATGGCCCCGGAGGGCTTGTTACAGCTCTCCGGGGCCACTTTATGTGCGTTGTGCCTTGGCGCAGACCGTCAGCACTCCACTGCCACCTTGATCACGCCGTCCCGTTTCTTTTCAAACAGCTCGTAGCCCTCTGCGATCCGGCGCAGGGGGTAGGTGTGGGTGATGAGCGGTTCGGTATCGATCTTGCCTTCTGCGATGAGACGCAGCGTTTCTTCACAATCGCAGCCGTCCACGCCGCCGGTCTTAAAGGTGAGGTTTTTGCCGTACATTTCCGGCAGCGGCAGGGTCTGTGCCTTATCGTACAGCGCCACCACCGTCACAACGGCGTTGGGCCGTGCACACTCCCATGCCAGCCGGAAGGTGGAGTCTGCCCCTGCCACCTCCAGCACCACATCGGCCCCGTCGTGGTCGCTGTGGGCACGCACAAAGGCGGCGCAGTCCTCCGGCTGCACGGTGAG
>ERZ772991.2969-NODE-2969-length-10502-cov-3.608691_pt1 | contig 10502 bp, 4 predicted proteins | sample MGYA00511128_ERZ772991 | MGnify/ENA primary metagenome ERZ772991 (study PRJEB29015, sample SAMEA2737655) | human gut metagenome | biome: human gut; feature: human-associated habitat; material: faeces | place: China | collected 2012 ... | reverse complement strand
ATATCCTGATAAAGAAGGAATTTACAGTTGGTGGAGTTATCGCTTTAATGCCAGAAAGAACAATGCCGGATGGCGTATTGACTACTTTATCACATCAGACTCTATCAAAGACAAAATAATTGATAGTAAAATTCACACAGACATTATGGGGAGTGACCATTGTCCTGTTGAACTTGATATTGATTTATAATTCTAATTTAGAAAATACATATAATTGCAACATAAAGGGACTACCATTGGTAGTCCCTTTACTTAGGTCAGATTTTATAAAAAAGGAAATAGATTATTAACTATTATTAATTATTCGTAAGAAGCAACATCTGCCCAAGATAGAAGTAGTTCTCTCTCTTCAGGGTTGCCCTTAACTGACTGAGATGCTGCAACAACAGGCATCCATTCTTGTACCAGCTGAATTGGAATATCAGCTTTCTTGCTAAATAGCTTTAGATACTTCTTAGCTAGTTCTTCATTACCGGCTAAAGTAAAGATTAGGTAAGTTCTTGCTGCATCAGCAGATGCATTACCCTGAGTTGCGTGTGACCAGTCAAGTACATATGGAACACCATCAGGTGTGATAATAATGTTACTTGGGTTAAAGTCACCATGGCAAACCTTGTGATGACGCTTCATACCGGAAACTCTAGCTTGAAGTTCAAATCTTGTTGTTGCATCAAGAGTAGTTTCGTCAATCTTTCTGGACATTTTGTCCCACAGCTTAGTTAGTAGAGGAGCTTTCTTGCCAAGAATTTCAAGTTGAATATCAACAAACTGATTTAAATATTCATCTTCCTTGTCAGGGTTTTCTTCCATTAACTGAGCAAGTGTCTTGCCCTCAATAAAGTCAGTTACGATTGCCCACTTACCGTCAATCTTTGTAACTTCGTGAATCTTTGGTATGTTAAGACCGGTTTCTTCTACACGAGCCTGATTAAGAGCTTCATTCAGAATATCTGATTTTTTATAATTTTCATCAAAAACTTTGATACACTTGTCGCCGTCTTTGTAAATGACTTTGTCTTTTCTTTCAGCTAAAACTTTCTCAAATTTCATAAAATTCATCCTTTCAAATTTGATTTTAACACCTAAAGCTCTTTTGCTTTGGTTATATTATACAACTTTATTTTTTGTGCGTATAGTGTAATAATAGCAGAAGTTTAAAAAATATTTTTGTATAATAGCACAATGAAAATTTGAAGTTTTTTAGGTTTGTACAAAAGATATATATTATAATTATGCAAAGTCAACAAATATTATTCTTTAAAAGAATGCAGTTTTTGATAATATTTTAACAATACCTTGTGCATATTGACGAAGTTTTAACAATCTTGTGAAAGTATTAACATTCTTTTTACTTTTTTTAACAGACAAAACCGTAATTTATGTATAATTATTCTTTATATATACAAAAAGGTTCAGCACATTCTGCTGAACCTTTGTTTTATATTTAGATTAGCCCCAAACTTCTTCTGCAATTTCCTTAACAAGAGCAATCTTTGCCCACTGTTCTTCTTCAGTAAGTTTGTTACCGATTTCACATGATGCAAAACCACACTGAGGGCTTAGGTATAATCTGTCAAGTGGAACATACTTTGATGCTTCCTTAATTCTGTCAATTACTACCTTCTTGTCTTCCAACTTAGGTGACTTAGAAGTAATAAGACCAAGAACAACTTTCTTGTCACCTGAAACATACTTTAATGGTTCAAATGAACCTGAGCGTTCATCATCAAATTCAAGATAATAAGCAGACACATTTTCTCTGCTGAATAGTGGTTCTGCTACAGGATCATAAGCACCACTGCTAAAGTAAGCTGAGTGGTAGTTACCTCTACAAACATGAGTAGCAATAACCATATCTTCAGGTTTACCTTCAATAGCAAGGTTGTTTACTTTTAGTAGCTTTTCGCTGATTTCCTTAAAGTCAGCACCTTCACCGTAACGAGCAACACTGCCCTCTGCTACTAATACACCCCATGTACAGTCATCAAACTGAACATTTCTACAACCGGCATCATATAGGTCTTTAATAACCTTTCTATAGCCCTTTGCAATATCTTCAATTAGTTCTTCATCTGTTTGATAGAACTTTCTTGTTGTTTCAAGATTTGCCGGAATAATCATCTGCTGGAAGAACTGTGCCGGTGCTGGGATTGTCTGTTTTGCAACAGTATTTTCATCTTCAAATTGCTTTACAAATTTAAAATGCTCCACGAAAGGATGTACTTTTGAAAGTCCTACTTTTCCGCAAAGGTATGTATCATCAATCATTGCGTCTTCGCCGTGAAACGGTAAACCTGTTTTCGTTTTTTCATGTGCCACACCGTCAAATCCCCACATAAAATCCAAGTGCCATGTTGCACGTCTGAATTCTCCGTCCGTAATGACGTGATAGCCTAATTCTTTTTGTTTGTTGATAAGTCTTTCGATTTCCTTATCTTCAACTGCTTTTAATTCGTAAGCCGAAATTTTTCCGTTTTCAAACCCCTCTCTTGCCGCTTTTAAATTTGCAGGTCTTAAAAAGCTGCCTACAAAGTCATATCTGAATGGTATTTGTTTGCTCATTTCTGTTACCTCCTGTGTTTTAATTTACATTAAGTATAGCAGAAAATACGGAAATAGAAAAATATATATTATCATCATTTATCCATAGTTTTAATCTATGGATAAATGATTTTTCAATACATTCAAATATGAAACTCCGTATCGGCTAATAACAGAATTTTTTCGTGTTAAAATTCCGATACGCATACTGCAATCTGAATCTAACGGTTTTGAAATAATGTTTTCACCGTTTAATTCCGTATCTATAATACCCGAACAAACCGTAAAACCGTTAAGACCGATAAGCAGATTAAATAACGTCGCTCTGTCACGCACCATAATATTTTTAGAGAATTCAAGCGAACTCAAAAATTCCTCCGAAAAGTAAAATGAATTGTGTTTTCCCTGTTCAAACACCAAATACGGATACGGCATTAAGTCTTGAATTGTTATTTCCTCTTTGTTTGCAAGAGGGTGATTGTTTGATATGAAAACGTGCGGTTTTGCAATATATAATTCTTCAAAATTCAAGTCATTTTTATTAATAAGTTTGCTCAAAACTGCCTCATTATGCTCACTCAAATACAATATTCCTATTTCACTTCGTCCGACTGCCACATCATCTATAATTTCATACGTCTGTGTTTCACGCAAAATAAAGCTGTATGCGTCCGCATCATATTCCCTTATAACGTCCACAAACGCATTAACCGCAAATGAATAGTGCTGACATGAAACAGAAAATCTCGGTTTCTGATTTCTCTCACCTTTAAAATGCTCCGTCATAACGTCCGTCTGCTCCAAAATCTGACGTGCATATGAAAGCAATGTTTCTCCGTCCCTTGTAAGCTCTACACCCTTATTGGAACGAATGAATGCCGTTATTCCCATTTCTTCTTCAATATTGTGAATTGCAGAGGTAAGACTCGGCTGTGCTATAAATAACTTTTCAGCCGCCTCCGTTATATTACCGCACTCTGCTACCGTTACTATGTATTTTAATTGTTGCAGTGTCATTGTATATCCCTCATTCTATACTGAATATGCTTATTATATCATATTCACGTAAAAATACAATAAGAGTCTATCATAAAGATAAACTCTTATTAAAACCATTATTTATATAATCTCATAAATACCGATGCGGCTTGTGCTCTTGTTGTACCGGCTTTAGGATTAAAGTTTCCGTTTTCGTCACCTGTCATTATTCCTGCACAATATGCCCATTTAACAGAATCAATCGCATACTCAGCAATATCTTTTACATCAGAATATGTAATTTCATCACTGTCTGAATTATATCCCTTAGTTTTTGCATAGCGATATAATATAACTGCCATTTGTTCACGAGTTATATCACTGTTAGGATCAAATTCCGTTTCTGTTTTACCGCTTATAATATCATTGTTATAAGCCCATAAAACAGCTTTAGCATACCAAGAATCATCAGATACATCACTGAAACTCAATTCACCGTCTGCTGTCGGTTCATTTTCTATACGATACAATGCCGAAACGAACATTGCACGGGTTAATGTAATGTCAGGAGCAAATTCACTGTCGCTTACACCTGTCATAAAACCTTTATCATACGCATATTTGACAGCTTGATAGAACCACATATTTTCCGTTACATCAGTAAACCACACTGTTTGAGTAGTATCCTTTTCAGGTGCAGTCGTAGGTATAACAGTAGGTGCTGTTGTCGGTTTTGCTGTTGATGTACTGCCACCCGAACCGGAACCACCGCTTTGAGGCTGTTTTGTGGCAGTCGGAGTGACTGTCGGAGTCGGTTTAGGTATTGAATCTGTATCTTTTGCATCTAACCACCTATTATAAAGTGAACCATCACCTGTTTTATCCGATTCACTCCAATCGGCAACTTCTTGACGGTAATCGTCAACGTAATGCCATACGATTTCTTCATCACCAATCAATTTATACTCATTCAATCCCAATGAAGGGTGACTGCCGTTTACAGTATACATCCAACCGGAATATTTACCGTTTGTAAATTCACCGAGCCAATATCCTTCCGGTGATTGAATTGTACTGATATATCCGTTTTCCCAACCACGATATTTTAAGCCGTTATCGTCAAGTGCTTGTTTGAATACATCTCCCACTGTACTTCCTAATTTTACTTCATACTCTTTTTCAGGAATCCATGTTTGATATGTATTCTTCGTATCTTTTGTCAAGACAAAGTCACTTCCGAGATTTTCTTCGCCGATAAGTCTGAAACTTACATTTATCTTTTCAACATTATCAGGATTTTCTTCTACATTCATCAATACAGCCACATATGTATAAGGACTTGATTTTGCATACAAATATGCCTGACCTATTCCATGTCCGACTGCAACGCCGTTTTCTATTGAAACAATGTTTTCGTCACTGCTCTTTACTTCTGAATTTGACGAAACATTTGCAGTACCGTTTACAATTATATCGCTGTTATCTACTTGCAAATTAACTGTTTCGGCAGAATATTTGTCTAATTCTGCTTTTGTGATTGCATTGATACCGTCAATATCACCTTTACAGCTGTCGTTTGCATTATTTTTATCGTCACTCAACCAATAATTTTCGCAAACAACGCTGTTTATATCATAATTTGAATTAACATCACCCAAAACACCGTATTCGCTCTTTCCGCCATTGTAATTATATCTTGTATAACACTTACCGCTTTCGTCCTGATAATAACCGCAGATGCCTGCTGACGTTTTAGCTGTTACAGTTCCGTAGTTATTTGAGAAATCAACAGCCGATTCCCCTAAAACTGTCGAACTGTAATTACGTCCGACAATACCGCCGGCATAGTTTTCAACGTTTACATCACCTGTATTTTCGCAGAAATATACCAAGCCGTTTATAAGTTCACCGACTATACCACCGCCGTATGAACCTTGTGCTGTGATATTACCGCTGTTTTGACAATTTTTGATACCGCTTTTTTTATAACACCCTGACGCACGACCTGCGATACCGCCCGTCATACTTCCCGACACTTCTGCCGTATTAGCACAATTTTCTATTTTACCGCAACTATAATTTTCAGCTACAATTCCTCCGACGTCATATTTACCGCTTATTGCACCGTTATTGACACATTCGGAAATTTCTCCGTTTACGGATAAGTCTGCATAATCATCAATAAACAATAGCGCCTGACCTTTGCCGTTTCTGTTTTCTATCGTAATACCGCCGACATTACCACTGTTCGATAAGTCACCGTTATTTTCAGATTTTCTTACAGTACCGTAATTTTCGCCGGCTATTCCCGACTTACTGTTACCGTCAGATGTCATATTGCTGTTATTCACACAACCTGTTACAATTCCGTAATTTTCGCCGACTATTCCTGCAAGATATGTTACGTTTGAGGCGGTAAATCCGAAATCAGCGCTGTTAGTACAATTTTCTATTGTACCAAGATTTATTCCGGCTAAAGCGGCAATTTTTCTTACGTTATTATGAGCGGTCAATCTATTAGTAGAATCTATATTAAGATTTTTAACAACACCATTCTTTCCTATGTATGAGAACAATCCGAAATAATTGTTTTCGGCATACAGAATCGCGTTCTTTACAGAAAAACCGTTTCCGTCAAACACACCTTCAAACGCACGATTCTTCTCGGACTCCCACCATTCTCCGTTATCGTTTGACTTTAATCCATCCCAATAACCGATTGAACTAAATTCTTTGCTATCGCTTAAATCAATATCGCTTGAAAGTTTAAAGTATACACCATTATATGAATTTCCGTCTGCAACGCTTTCCGAAAGAATGTTCATATCTTCCAACGATTTTATAATATACGGTTCTTCTTCCGTACCTTTACCGCTCCATTTAGGTTCTGAAACTTTTACGGAAACAGCACTTGATATTCCGCCAATTTCACATTTAACAGTTATATCCTTTGCATTGCCAAGCTTAGCGGAATCTATAATAATACTTGCATTTAGTGTCCCTACGCCATTTGTAATTGTAATATCGCCGCTTTGTTCAACTGTAACGGCACTGTTGTCACTGCTCCATTTTGCAGTTATATTTTTGTTTAAATTCTTACCGTATATCTTTGCTGTAAATGTATGAGAAGTATCTGTTTCAAGACTTTCGCCCGATGATACAAGATTTATCGAAATAATTTTGCTTTCCTTGTATTCGTTATTAAGTACCGGATATTTACTTCCAACATAAAATATCGGTGCTACTTCTACTGTTTTGCCGTCAACTTCTTGTTCTTTAACACACCACAAATCATACACAAATGCGTCGCTTTGCATATATTCGTCTGTTCTGCCTGTGGCAATATTCGTGTTTGTTGATGCATTTTCGCCATACGGCATTTTATCGCCGATAATTCTGTAATATAAATTTTCTGCCGATACACCGTTTGTAAATGCTCCGAATAATGTACCTGCTTTTTTTGCTTTTACTGTCCCCGTTGCGTAACAATTTGTCACTTTACTGCCGCTTAAAAGCTGTCCTACCAGTCCGCCGACATATTCATCTGCCAAAACAGCAGTATTTGAATAGCAATTTTCTATTTTAGTGTCCCTTGCTATACCGACAATACCGCCTCCTATATCTTCACCGCTTACAAGTCCGTCTACTCCAAGCAATGTAATTTCTGCATTTGCGGTATATCCGAATAATCCGCTTACTTTTTGATTTTCGGTATTTAGTTTTACTTCATATCCGTTACCGTTAAAATGACCCGAAAATGCTTTATCTTCAGCATTGCCTATTGAAATCCAATACTTTTCTGTTAAATCAATATTATTATTTAATTTAAAGTATGCGTCTTTATATGATTCACCTTTATTTACATTTTTCGCAAGTAATGCAAGTTCGGACGCTGTTTTTATAACATACGGATTTTCTTTACTTCCGTTTCCGCTGTCAAATGTTTCAGCCACACTGTCTGACCATTTTCCTTGTGATGAATATGACGGTATTTTCTCTTCAATTTTAGGTGTTGAAGCAGGTGTTACTGACGGTGTAGGTGTTGTTGGTGTATCTATATCATCGGCACCGTTTACTTCCCATGCCAAAACAGGGAATTTATCCGTTTTCACAAACGCACTGCCTAAAATTTCAGTCATATCTGCAAGCTGATTTTCTGTTTTCACTTCAAGTCCCGTACCCGAATTTTCCGCATACGGCATAGGTGCGGTATCTTTAAGGAAATAGCAGTTTTTAACCGAATATCCGCTCACTGTATATCCCAGTATTCCGCCGTTGGTATTGTTTTGCGATAAAATTTTACCGCTGTTATATGAATTTGAAATATCACAGTTGTATGATTTACCAGAAATACCACCCGAATATGCTGACGCACTTACTTCACCGCTGTTATAACAACTGTCAAGAAGTATACTGCCCTCGTAATTGTAACCGACAATACCGCCTGCATATCCGCCGGTTGCAGTTACAGTGGCTTTATTAGTACATTCTTTTACAGTTCCCGAACTGTAAGCAGCAATACCGCCAACTTCGTCCTTGCCTGTAATAGTTCCCTTATTCTCACACTGAGTTATAACACAGCTTGTAACCGTTTTATTAACCGCACCGTTATAACCTACTATACCGCCGACTCTGTTTTCGCCTTTTATTTCGGCATAGTTGATACAATGAGATATTAAACCGTAGTTCACGGCACATATACCTGCCGCAATTCCATATGTATCATTCGTGTTTTCTATATTTCCGTATACATAAAGATTTTTTATTACCGCATTTTCTTCCGTAACTCCGAAAAGTGCCGAAAGATAGCTGCCCGAAGATATATTTATTCCCCTTATACTGTAATCTTGACCATTAAAATTACCGTTAAAAGCATTGCCTTGATATTTATTTGATATGTATTTATCGGATACGCCTATCGGTGTCCACTCCTTGCCTGATAGATCTATATCATTTTTCAAGACAAAATACTTGTCTGACATATCATTGCCCTTTTCTACTTCATACGAAAGCAAAGCAAGTTCTTCTGCATTTGCAATGATATACGGATTATCTTTATCACCGTTACCGCCGTTAAATTCTTCTGTGCGATAGTCTATCCAATAATTTGACGTATCCGTTACAATCTGCTTTTCAATTCCGTTTACCGAAATTTTAAGCGTCTTTTCGGCATTTACTTTGTCAAATGTGATGTCTATGGCTGTTTTTTCGTCTGATATGTATTGAGATAACTGAACATTTTTAAGTTCGACCTCTTTATCGTCAACAAATGATTTTATTTCAAAATCATTTAACGTAAGATTTGTTCCTACAAGTTTTTTGTTTAACAATACAGTTATCTTACCGTTTTCGATATTAATGCTTTCAATATCAAATGTTTCGTCTTCCCCTGTCGGCGCATTGCTCCAATCAATAACAGGAAGATTATCACTGTCTGTAAATGCGTCTGACAAATCACTTGCCGAAACAGTATCAACGGCATATACCGTACTTATATCACCGCCGTTTTCAAGTGCCACAAGTTTAGTGCTGTCACCTATGTTATACAAGTTATTTACTGTCGTATTTTTCATTGAACCGATTAGTTGATATTCCGTATGAGTATTCACTTCACCGCTGTTGTACGCATTTTCTATCGTACCGCCAAGCTTGTAGCCTACTAATCCGCTACTGTAATTGTAACCGATTACCTTACCGGTATTATATACGTTAGTTATGTCACACGCATAGTTGCAACCGATAATACCGCCGAAATAATTACCGTCTTCAGTACCTATTTGACCGTCATTATATGCTCTGTCAATCTTTCCGCATTCGCTTACACTTATATCCTTGCCAACAATTCCACCTACCGCAACTCCTCTTAAATAACTGTACATATCGTCATCTTTAAAAGGTGCAGATACATTTCCGTGGTTTGCGGCATATGTAATGTCGCCGTATGCAAGCTGACCGACAATTCCGCCTGCCTCTGCAAAGCTCTTGGAAGTAGCTGTAACCGTTCCGTTATTTGTAACATTTATAAGATTTCCGCTTACTCTGTTACTTCCCTTAAATTGAGCTCCAAGCTGACCTGTTATACCGCCCACATAAGCAAGACCTGTTATATCGGCGTTGTTTGTACAATTTATAATTAATCCGGCATTTATACCGGCGATTCCGCCGATATATTTTGCCGCATTAATGTATTCATTACCCTCAGCCTGTGCGTTTATTTGTCCGTTTACCGTAACATTTCTGACAGTTCCTTCTTTTCCTATAATTCCGAAAAGACCTTGACAATAAGTTTCGTAATGATTGTCGCCTTGCTTATTGTACTTTTTGGTTTCTATGAAAAGTCCGGAAATGCTGTGACCTTTTCCGTCAAATATACCGTTATATGCGGTGTCGTCATCTATACCGTAACCGTTATTATTGATATAATTATATCCGTTACCGATTGGTGTCCAATTTTGGTTTTCCAAGTCAATATCACTGTTTAATACTGCATTTGCTGTTCTGTCACCACCGTTTACTTTTTCGGCAAACCAAACCAAATCTTCCGCACTTTCAATCTGATAAGCACCGTTTATAAGTTCCGGTTCATCGCTTGCAAATGCAGTGAAATTTACAGGTACAAAACTCGCAAGCATACATAAAGACAACAATATACTTGTAAATTTATTTTTTACGCTCATTTTTTTCTCCAATCTTTATACTATTTTATACTTAAATCAAGAGTATTTGAAATAGGTGCCAATGATGATATATTTCCGTTCCATGTTAAAATCTTGATTGTATATTCATCAGCTGAATCGGCAGATATTTCTTTAAATTCAACTTGATTTTCATTACCGGACTTTAAAGAAATTTCTTTAGGTTGTATTCCTATCAATTTGCCCTTTGAATCATATACGGCAGCCATAACACTTACTTTCTTTTCTTCTGTAAGATTACTGTTAAGTTTTACCGTTAATGTACCTGTTAGTTTTCCGTTTTCAACT
>ERZ772991.2961-NODE-2961-length-10523-cov-17.001624_pt1 | contig 10523 bp, 7 predicted proteins | sample MGYA00511128_ERZ772991 | MGnify/ENA primary metagenome ERZ772991 (study PRJEB29015, sample SAMEA2737655) | human gut metagenome | biome: human gut; feature: human-associated habitat; material: faeces | place: China | collected 2012 ... | reverse complement strand
TCTGCCGCACCTCGCTCGCCGTATCGGCACTTAGAATTATGCGGTATTGCCTATAATAAAACCAAAAATCCCGGCACGATTTTCATTCCAAAATAATGCCGGGATCTTTATTATTCTATGCGAAGCCGATTAAAGTTTTTCGCCGAAGCCTTTTTTCAAAAAGGCTGGAAAGGCAAACTTAAAATCAACCCTTGCTCTTTTTGCTGGTGGCCTTCATGCGCAGGTCGTGGTCCAGGATGCGCTTGCGGATGCGCAGGTTCTCCGGAGTAACTTCCAGCAGCTCGTCCGGTGCCAGGAATTCCAGGCAGCCTTCCAGGCTGAACTTGGTCACGGGGATCAGGCGCAGAGCATCGTCACTGCCGGATGCACGGGTGTTGGTCAGGTGCTTGGTCTTGCACACGTTGACGGTGATGTCCTCACCGGTCGGGGTGTAGCCAACAACTTCGCCCTCGTAAACCTTTTCGCCTGCGGTCACAATCAGGGTGCCGCGCTGCTGGGCGTTGAACAGACCGTAAGTGACGGCATCGCCGGTATCAAAGCTGATCAGGGAGCCGCTGGAACGGGTGGCAATGGGGCCGCACCATTCTTCGTAACCATCAAAAATGGTGTTCATGATGCCTTCGCCGTGGGTGTCGGTCAGGAACTGGCTGCGGTAGCCAAACAGGCCGCGGCTGGGCATACGGAACTCCAGACGGGAACGGTTGTTCATCATCTGCATGTTCATCAGGATGGCCTTGCGGGCGCCCAGAGCGGTCATAACGTTGCCCTGATAGGTTTCCGGCACGTCAATCACAACGCGCTCCATGGGCTCCATGGTCTTGCCGTTCTCCTCATGGGTCAGAACATGCGGGGGGCTGACCTGCAGCTCGTAACCTTCGCGGCGCATGGTCTCAATCAGGATGGACAGGTGCATTTCGCCACGGCCCATTACGCGGAAGGAATCGTTGGTGGCGGAATCTTCCACACGCAGGGCAACGTCCTTCAGCAGCTCGCGCTGCAGGCGGTCACGGATCTGGCGGCTGGTGACGTACTTGCCTTCCTTGCCGGCAAACGGGGAATCGTTGACGGAGAAGGTCATCTCAACGGTAGGATCGTTGATCTTAACAAAGGGCAGCGGCTCAACCTTGCTGGGGTCGCACACGGTGTTGCCGATGGAAATATCGGGCAGACCGGCAAAGGCAACAATATCACCGGCAGCGGCCTGCTCAATGGGCTCGCGGCCGTTTGCCTTAAAGTCAAACAGCTTGGTGATGCGGCCGGTCATGTGCAGGTCGGGGTTGTGCCAGTCGCAAACCTGAACAGCCTGGCCAACCTTGATGATACCGTTCTGCACGCGGCCAACGCCCATGCGGCCCACAAAGTCGTTGTAGTCCACGCTGGAAACCAGCATCTGCATCGGGGCTTCGGGTTCACCCTCCGGCGGGGTAACGTACTTCAGGATGGTATCAAACAGCGGCTTCAGGTCGGTGCCGTTTTCGGGGTGGGTCCAATCATAGCTGGCGGTGCCGTTACGGCCGGAGCAGAACACCATCGGGCTGTCCAGCTGCTCGTCGGTAGCGCCCAGGTCCATCAGCAGCTCCAGGATCTCGTCAATAACTTCCTTAATGCGGGCGTCGGGACGGTCGATCTTGTTGACGGCAATGACCAGGGACAGATTTTGCTGCAAAGCTTTCTGCAGAACAAAACGGGTCTGGGGCATGCAGCCTTCGGCTGCGTCAACCAGCAGCAGAACGCCGTTGACCATTTTCAGCACGCGTTCTACCTCGCCGCCAAAGTCGGCGTGGCCCGGGGTGTCAACAATGTTGATCTTGACGCCTTTATAGACGCAGGAGCAGTTCTTTGCCAGGATGGTGATGCCGCGTTCACGCTCGATGGCGCCGGAGTCCATCACGCGCTCAGCAACCTGCTGATTGGAGCGGAATGCGCCGGACTGCTTCAGCATCTGATCCACGAGGGTGGTCTTGCCATGGTCAACGTGGGCGATAATGGCAATATTGCGAAGATTTTCTTGGATCATAACCTACGATACCTCTTTATACTTTCAAAATCTGGGGTTTGGTGCACGAACATAGGTTGCGGCAGGGGCTAACATCCCAACTGCAGCACACTTATACTATATTGTACGGCACCATGATGAAATTGTCAAGAATCGCAAATTGTTTTTTCTTATGGTATAATTAAAAATAATCGTGGGGAATTGCGCGGTTTTCTGGTTATTCTACCAACAACATGGTTTGCGGTAAATAACCAAAAAGAGGGGAAAGGCCGCTGCATATACCCCTTGCATTGATTGGGAAAGGGAAGAACTATGCCAAAGACACGCCGTAAGGTCAACATCATTGGTCACCGCAACCCGGATACAGACTCTATCTGCTCTGCGCTGGCCTATACCTACCTGAAAAACCAGCTGGGGGATGCTGTGTACGAAGCCCGCCGTGCCGGGCAGATCAACCGCGAAACCGCCTTTGTGCTCAAGCATTTTGGGGTGGAGCCGCCGCGCCTGTGTACCGACGTCAGCCCCCAGGTGAAGGACATCGACATCCGCGAGCAGCCCGGCATTGATAAGGAAATGAGCATCCGTGCCGCATGGAGCATGATGCGCGACACCGAGATTGATACCTTGTGCGCCATTGACGAGGATAAAGAACTGCTGGGCCTGATCACCGTTAAGGACATTGCCAATGCCAATATGGACCTATTTGATACTGAGGTTCTGGCAAAATCCAAGACGAGCTACAAAAACGTGCTCAGCACCCTGGAAGGCGAAATGCTGCTGGGCGACCCCGATGCCTGCATTACCTCCGGCCGCATTTTTATTGGCACCAGCCCGGAAATTATGGATGGTGCCGTGAACCCCGGCGATATTGTGCTGGTGTCCAACCGGTACGAAGTGCAGATGTGCGCCATTGACTGTGGCGCCGGTGCCATTGTTGTCTGCTGCGGCTCTGCTGTGCCGCGTACCATTTTGGCCCGCGCACAGGAAAAAGGATGCATTGTCATTACCACCCCGTTTGATACGTACGCCGCCGCCCGCCTGATTTCCACCGCCGCCCCGGTGCGCCACTTTATGCGCAGCAAGAACCTGTTGGAATTCAGCGTGAATACTGCAGTGGAAGACGCCCGCAAGGTCATGGCCAATGTGCGCCACCGCTATTTCCCCATCCTGGATGCCAATGGCAAATATTGCGGTGTCATCAGCCGCCGTAATTTGTTGAACGTGCACCGCAAGCAGGTCATTATGGTGGACCACAACGAGCGCGGTCAGGCTGTGGATGGTCTGGAGCAGGCGGAGATTCTGGAGATCATCGACCATCACCGTCTTGGTGCACTGGAAACTGCCGGGCCGGTGTATTTCCGCAACGAGCCGGTTGGCTGCACCGCTACTATCATCAGCCGCATGTATGAAGAGCACGGTGTAGAGATCCCACCCCAGATTGCAGGCCTGCTGCTTTCCGCTATTCTGTCGGACACGCTGATGTTCCGTTCGCCTACCTCCACGCCGCTTGACCAGCACATTGCCGAAAAGCTGGCCAGGATCGCGGGCGAGGAGATCCCCACCTATGCGGAGCAGATGTTTGAAGCCGGCGCCGACCTGACGGGCCGCACGGCGGACGATGTGTTCTTCTCTGACTTTAAGGTATTCAGCCGCGGCGATGCCAAGTTCGGCGTTGGCCAGGCTATTTACATGACCTCCAACTCCCGCTCGGCGGCAGAAGCGCTCATCACGCCATTTTTGCCGGAAGCACTGGCCCAGGCCGGTGTGCCCATGGTGTTCTTTATGTGCACCGATATGCGTGCCCAGGCCACAGACCTGCTGTTCTGCGGCCAGCAGGCGGAAGAAATTGTGCGCAGCGCATTCCATGTGGAAACCAAGGACGGCAAAGCTGTGCTGCCCGGGGTTGTCAGCCGCAAAAAGCAGCTGATCCCCCCGCTGATGGCGGCATTGCAGGCACTGCAAGCGTAAGTTAGGAGTTAGGAAGCAGGAGGTATCTCAATTAGGGATTAGAAATGAGAAATTAGGAATTTGAGCTGAACCAAGGGCGGCGTGGGAAAGTTTCGGGATGATGCGGGGTGAGGCCCCGGCGGCTATGCCGATGGGGTGGGGTGCCAGCGCCCGGTATGTCCCGGAAGTTCACACCGTCGCCCACGGGCAACTACCAGGTTCCAAGGTCTCCGACGAATAATTATTCTGATATTTATACATTGCTTTAAGATGGCCGTGAATGTTCTTTATTTTAGTACATTCGCGGCTTTTTGTTGCCGTTCGACATGATTTCACCAATTAAAATTAACGCTTTTTTCACCTTTTGACGTTGAACACGGTGTATAATAATCTAATACACTGTATAATGCAACGATAAGTCTCAAAAGTAAAAGGAGGACAAACCATGGGTGAGTATGCGGCAATCGAAAAAGAAGCCAAGCTGTTTACAGAACTGTGTGTGCATAACGATGCCATTGATCCGAACCTGTTTGATGAGTTCGGTGTAAAGCGCGGCCTGCGCGATAAGGACGGCAACGGTGTGCTGGCCGGGATTACCAATATTTCCCGCATTGATGCGTTTGAAATGCGTGACGGCGTTAAAACCCCCTGCGATGGCAAGCTGTGGTACCGCGGGTATAACGTGTATGACCTGATCCGTGGTTTGCGCGGCAAGCGCTATGGCTTTGAGGAAGTTGCCTACCTGCTGCTGCTTGGCGATCTGCCCAATGAACAGCAGCTGCATGAATTTACCGACTGCCTGACCAAATGCCGTGCCCTGCCCAGCAACTTTGTGCGGGACGTTATCATGAAAGCCCCCAGCAAGGATCTGATGAACAGCCTGACCCGCAGCGTGCTGACCCTGGCTTCTTATGATGATTCGGTGGGGGATAACAGCCTGCAGACCCAGATGGAGCAGTGCATCAAGCTGATCAGTGTCTTCCCCATGCTGGCGGTGTATGGCTACCATGCCTATAATTACTACCTGAATGACGGCAGCATGTACATCCACCGCCCGCGGCCGGAGCTTTCGGCGGCAGAAAACCTGCTGCAGATGCTGCGCCCCGACCAGCAGTATACCCCGCTGGAAGCCCATGTTCTGGATATTGCTCTTCTGCTGCACATGGAGCACGGCGGCGGCAATAACTCCACTTTCACCACCCGCGTGGTCACTTCTTCGGGGGCGGATACCTACTCGGTCATTGCAGCGGCGCTTTCCAGCCTGAAGGGCCCCAAGCACGGCGGCGCGAACATCAAGGTCATGCAGATGATGGACGACATACGCGCCCACGTCACCGACCCGCTGGACGAGGAGGCCATGACTGATTATCTGGGCCGCATTGTGGACCGCCAGGCGTTCGACCAGAAGGGCCTGATCTATGGCATGGGCCATGCGGTCTACTCGCTGAGCGACCCGCGCGCGGTGGTGTTCAAGAGCTTTGTCCACCAGCTGGCCGACGCCAAGGGCCGCAGCCGCGACTTTGAGTATTACAACACGATCGAGCGGCTGGCCCCGCAGGTCATTGCCGAGAAGCGCCATATTTATAAGGGTGTCTCGACGAACGTGGACTTCTACTCCGGCTTTGTGTATGACATGCTGGGCATCCCGGTGGAGCTGTACACCCCGATCTTTGCGGTTGCGCGTATCGTCGGCTGGTCCGCCCACGCATGGAGGAGCTTGTCAACGTGGATAAGATCATCCGCCCGGCCTACCAGAGCATCATGCAAACCAGGGAGTATGTGCCGCTGGAGGAGAGATAAAAGAAAAAAAAGAGAGAAGAATTTTCGTACAGGGCGAAGGTTCTTCTCTCCTTTTTGGTATAAAGCCCCTTTTGGGGCTGCTTTGCAGGGCAGAGTCTTGCCCCCCTCCGCGGCGGGGTGAGGGCACCCCGCCCTACAGATGCTTTGTTGGTTTGCAACACATTATAAAATGCTCTGTAAGGAACGGTCCAGACCGTTCCTTACAGATTGTTTTTCAACTTGTACCAATTTCTATAAAGCCAACATCAAAAAGGCGCACCACACGATGGTTTTGTGTGATGCGCCTTTATTTATCTTTTGTGTTCTATTATACTAAAGTTAAAGTTTCTTCGGTTCCTTCTTTTCAAAGAAGGAACACAAATCCTCCGTAAAGCCCCTCACAGCGTTTCCGGGTACTCGGCATCGATGGCGGCCAGCAGGCGGGGTGCGCTTTCGCGGGTATCGGTCATGCGCACGGCATTGCGCAGGGGCAGCACCGCGCGCGGGCTGACGGACAGCTCATCCACACCGATCGCCAGGAAGGTTTCGGTCAGGGTCAGGTCCGCGCCAAGCTCGCCGCAGATACCAACCCAAATGCCGTTCTTGTGGGCATTCTCCGTCACCATCTTCAACAGGCGCAGCACTGCCGGGTTGTGCGGGTCATAAAAACGTCCCAGATCATTGTTCTGGCGGTCACAGGCCAGGGTGTACTGGGTCAGGTCATTGGTGCCGCAGCTGAAGAAATCCACTTCCTTGGCCAGACGGTCACTCATGATGGCCGCTGCCGGGGTTTCGATCATGATGCCGACCTGCACATCCTCCGCAAAGGGAATGCCCTCAGCTTTCAGGTCGCGCTTGACTTCCTCGCAGTACTTTTTGGCTTCGCGCACTTCCCACACGCTGGTCACCATGGGGAACATGATGCCCAGCTTGCCGAACGCGGAAGCACGGTAAAGGGCACGCAGCTGGGTCTTGAAGATTTCCGGGCGGTTCAGACAGATACGCAGAGCGCGCATGCCCATAGCCGGGTTATCCTCTTTGGGCAGGTTAAAGTAGCCGATCTGCTTGTCCGCGCCGATATCCAGCGTGCGAATGATAACTTCCTTGCCGCCCATATCGGCAAGAACCTTTTTGTAGGCTTCAAACTGCTGGTCCTCGGTGGGGTAATCCGGGCTGTTCAGGTACAGGAACTCGCTGCGGAACAGGCCGATGCCGCCGCCATCGTTGACCTGCACGGCATGTACGTCGTCCGGGGAGCCAATGTTGCAGTAAATGCGGATGCTCTTGCCATCCTTGGTCACATTGGGCTGGCCTTTCAGGGTTTCCAGCAGGCGCTGCAGGCGCAGCTGCTCTTCCCGCTTTTTCAGCAGGTAATCACGGGTCATATCGTCCGGGTCGATCACCACATTGCCGGTAGCGCCGTCAATAATGCAGGAGCGGCCCTCATACTCCGGCTTCAGGGCATCGCCCACGCCCACAATGGCGGGAATGCCCATGGTGCGGGCCAGAATGGCCGTGTGGCTGGAACCGGAGCCGCCCGCAGTGATGAAGCCCAAAATCTTGGATTTATCCAGCTGCACAGTTTCCGAAGGTGCCAGGTCGTCCGCAGCCAGCAGCACCGGCACATCCGAAGCAATACCGCCCTGCACTGCACCGGACAGGATCCCCAGGATGCGATCCGATACATCGCGCACATCTGCCGCACGGGCCTGCATGTAGGAATCGTCCATGGATTCAAACATGGCGGCGAACTGAACTGCGGTATCCGAAATCGCGGCTTCGGCGTTCATCTTTTCATTGTTGATATGGTCGGAGATAGCTTCCTCGTAATCGAGATCCTCGGCCATCATCTGGTGGGTCTCAAACAGCATGGCGGCTTCATCGCCGGCTTCGGCGCGGGCCTTTTCGGCCAGTTCGCCCAGCTGCTCAATGGCGGCGGTCTGCGCGCCCTTGAAACGGTGCCACTCGGCATCGGGATCGGTCACGGTATAGCGGGGAATCTCGGTTTTGGTGCGGTGATAGAAATAAAGCGGGCCAACGCCAACGCCGGAAGATACGCCCTTGCCCTGAATACTGATCATAACAAGCGTCCTTTCTTTGGTGTTCAATGGGATCCTGACTGGTTACTTTATACAACCAAATGCAGCAGAAAACAAAATGCGGCTGCCTGCCCCAGCGCCGGGTAAGGGCCTTGCTGGGGCAGGTGCCGCAAACAAAAGGATTCAATTACAAATGCTCTTTGAAGAAAGCTTCCAGTGCCGGTGCTGCGGTATCCTCGTCCTCGCCTTCCACGGTAACGGTAACGGTATCGCCGCACTTAACGCCCATACCCATCAAAGCCATCAGTTTCAGCGCGTTGCTGGATTTATCGCCCTTGATGACGGTAACAGTGCTCTTATACTTTTTGACCTCTTTGACCAGCAAACCGGCCGGACGGGCATGGATGCCAACTGCTTCCTGAATGGTATAATCAAACTGCTTCATAGATGCGTCTTCCTCTCTGTTCCACAGCTTTTCAACAAGCCTGTGGAGAATTTAACAATTTGATTATACCAGCAATGTTGAGCAAAGTCAATGCAAACACTGCATTTTACCCTGTCGTTTTTTGTAAACTTTCACAAAATCAACAAAATGTTTTTAACAATATTGTGGATTCACTCAGTTTTCCTGCCTGGCCAGGAAGGCACGCAGGGTATCCTCCGGCCGGGGGGTATGGTTTGCATAGCGCCGGCGCAGCTCCGCTGCAGCGGTGGACATAATGTAAGGGTGACCTACCAAATCCAGCATGGCAACATCATTATAGTTATCGCCAAAGGCCATCACATCCGCCGGGTCAATGCCCAGCACACGGCAGATGCTCTGTACGCCAATCCCCTTGTTGGCCACGGTGGTATCGATCCACTTGGGTCCCGCCACGGCGCAGTTGGCCTGCTGCCATTTGGGCACAAAGCGCTCCACAAACGGCTCCACGCCGTCCACCAAATAGACGGACACCTTGACGATATCCTCCGGGATCTGGGCGGGGTCTGTGATGACCGTATAATTGTTGCCAATGAACTTGATGCGGTCCACCACGCCGTGCCCGCGCTCCATCAGGTAGGACATGTTTTCGCCGGAAAGCATCACTTCGCCTAAGTCCTCGGTGTTGTTCCAGAAATCCCAGGCGATTTCTTCTGCCAGGGCGCGGGGCATCGGCGTTTTGGCGATTACTTTGCCACCGCGGTAGACAACCGCGCCGTTCTCGCACAGGTAGATGCAATCGTCCGCCACAGGGGCGAACAGTTTGCGCAGGCTGGTATACTGCCGCCCGCTGGCCGGGCAGAACAGGATACCACGGTCATGCAAAGCGCGGATCTCATCAAAAATTTCGCCCTCAATGAGCTTTTTCCCATATTGCAGCAGGGTGCCGTCCAGATCGCTGCAAACCATTTTTATCATATTTGTTTCCCCCTGATTGCTTTTCCTGAAGCAACGTAATATATTATTTAATATAGTAAAAGTATAACAAACACAGGCCTGTTTTTCAATTTAACTAACAGTGCCCGGCGGTAGAATTATTCCGGGCAGGGAGGTAAAATTATGGCAGTTATCACAGTATACGGCAAAACGCCGGATGTTGGCAGTGCAGCCTTTGTGGCCCCCAACGCCACCCTGGCCGGGGATGTTGTGCTGGCCGCTGGCAGCAGCGTGTGGTACGGCGCGGTGGTGCGCGGAGATACCGGCGCCATCCGCATTGGCAAAAACAGCAATATCCAGGACAACGCCGTGCTGCACACCGGGCCAAACCTGGGGGTAACGATCGGCAAAAATGTATCCATCGGCCACAGTGCAGTGGTGCATGGCTGTACGGTGGGGGACGGCGCTTTGATCGGTATGCACGCCACGGTGATGAACGGCGCCGTGGTGGGCAAAAATGCCGTGGTGGCCGCCGGGGCGCTGGTGCTGGAAAACACCGTGGTCCCGGACGGCATGGTGGCCATGGGTGTGCCCGCCAAGGTGCGTGAAGCCGCCAGCCCCGCCCTGGTGGAAGCCAACCGAAAAAATGCCGAAGGGTATGTGGCGGAAGCCACCGCCCATGCGGAGGCGAATAAGTAAGTCCTGACGGGTATGTTCGCTCTTTGATTTTATTTTGCAGGGGACAACACAATTTTTTTAGGGCAATACCGCATAATTCTAAGTGCCGATTACGGCGAGCGAGGCGCGGCACTTAGAATTATGCAGTATTGCCTTAGAATCTGTGGCGTACAGTCAAACATTTTCCTTTCTCCCCCGGCGGGATGATGGCCCCCCACCACGCATTTTCCATCAAATTTTGCTTTTTTCTCCCCTTACCGGCCAAAAATCTGGTATCAGGCGTTGCAATCCCTTAAAAATCATAGTAAAATAGAAAGGTATGTCTTGTAACCTTTCTTGTAATAGTTCAGGTACCGCCTGAAAACCAGAGTGATAGAGGAGTGTTCCCCATGTGACGGAAGCAGACAACCGTAAAAAGTCACATTGCAATGGAATAAAGGAGTATTGACTTTCATGGCAACTTTGCGTGAAGAAATCGAGCGCCGCCGGACGTTTGCGATCATTTCGCACCCGGACGCCGGCAAAACCACATTGACCGAAAAGCTGCTGCTGTACGGGGGAGCCATCCAGACCGCCGGTTCCGTCAAGGGCAAGCAGAGCGCCAAACATGCCGTTTCTGACTGGATGGATATTGAAAAACAGCGCGGTATCTCTGTTACCTCCTCTGTTTTACAGTTCAACTATCAGGGCAAGTGCATCAACATTCTGGATACCCCCGGCCACCAGG
>ERZ772991.2959-NODE-2959-length-10528-cov-8.675738_pt1 | contig 10528 bp, 13 predicted proteins | sample MGYA00511128_ERZ772991 | MGnify/ENA primary metagenome ERZ772991 (study PRJEB29015, sample SAMEA2737655) | human gut metagenome | biome: human gut; feature: human-associated habitat; material: faeces | place: China | collected 2012 ... | reverse complement strand
CCATATCAGCAAAGCAAAATGAATGGAGGTCAATATGAAGAAAGGAAAAAGCAGAAACAAGCGAAAGAAAACAAGAAGCAGGCTCCTATGGATTGCGATTGCTGTTATAGGAATAGCTGCGGTAATTTCTGCAGTATGTGTGGCAGGAATGTTGGCAACAAAGGAAAATGCCTGGAAGACACCGGAAGAACTTCTGGTGGAGTACATGGATCATATTCCAAAACAGGAGTATGAAGAAATGTATGCAATGCTACATATTGAGGCATCGGGAAATGTCAGTCAGGAGGATTTTGTAACTCGAAATTCAGCTATTTATGAAGGTATAGAAGTCCAGAATATAGCTGTCCAGATTATTGCATATGACGAGGAGCAAATGACGGTAACCTACCAGACTTCTTTCGATACAGTTGCAGGAACTATCAGCTTTGAGAATAAAGCACTTTTCCTAAAGGACGAAGAAGGATATCAGTTAGTTTGGGATGATTCCCTGATTTTTCCGAATCTGGCATCTACAGATAAAGTAAGAGTTTCCACTACACAGGCAGAACGAGGAGAAATTCTGGATAGGAACGGACGTGTCCTTGCAGGAAAAGGTACAGCATCTTCGGTTGGAATCGTTCCGGGCAAGTTGGAAAACAGAGAGGAAGCAATCGCACAGATTGCAGAACTAGTGGAAATCACACCGGAAGCGATAGAAAAGAAACTGTCTGCAAAGTGGGTAAAGGATGATTCTTTTGTTCCCATTAAAACAATTCCAAGAGTGGAAGAAGTTGAGTTAATGTCTATCAGTCCAGATGAAGAAGTCCTAAAGGAGAAAGAAAGGCATGAAAAGTTGCTGGAGATTCCCGGAGTGATGATATCTGATGTTGAAGTGCGTGAATACCCATTAGGAGAAGCAGCGGCACATTTGGTCGGATATGTTCAAAGTGTTACTGCGGAAGATTTAGAGGAGCATGCAGGAGAAGGCTATACAGCCAATAGTGTAATCGGCAGAAGCGGAATGGAGAGCTTGTTCGAGAGTGAACTGAAAGGCCAGAACGGTTGCAGGATTTACATTGTAAACTCGGAAGGCAAAGAGAAGGAGGAACTTGCTTGTATCCTGGTACAGCATGGGCAGGACATCCAGCTTACGATAGATACTGATTTACAGGTTTCCTTGCATGAGCAGTTTAAGGAAGATAAAAGCTGCTCGGTAGCCATGAATCCTTATACCGGAGAAGTATTGGCTTTGGTCAGCACACCGGCCTATGACAATAACGATTTTATTATGGGATTGTCGAGTGAGCAGTGGACTGTACTTAACGAGGATGAGAATAAGCCAATGTATAATCGCTTCCGGCAAGTGTGGTGTCCGGGGTCTACATTCAAGCCAATTACCGCAGCGGTCGGCTTGGAATCAGGAGCAATCGATCCAATGGAAGATTACGGCAACGTAGGCTTAAGTTGGCAAAAGGATGCATCGTGGGGTTCCTATCATGTAACAACACTCCATGCATATGAACCAGTCATTTTAGAGAATGCCCTAATATATTCCGACAATATTTATTTCGCAAAGGCAGCATTAAAGATTGGCTCAGAAGAGATGGAGAGTTCTTTGACTGGACTTGGTTTTAATGAGGAATTGCCATTTGAGATTAAGATGGCAGAGTCGCAGTATTCTAATTCAGAGGGAATTGAAACAGAAACACAGTTAGCAGACAGCGGTTACGGTCAAGGGCAGGTTTTGGTGAATCCATTACATATGGCATGTATCTATTCTGCTTTCTGTAACGAGGGAAATGTTATAAAGCCGTATTTAGTATATCAGAAAGACGCAGTAGCTGAGTATTGGATTCCGGGAGCCTTTTCTAATGAGACAGCAAGCCGTGTATTGGAAGGAACAAAAAAGGTTGTGAATGATTCTAATGGAACTGGATATGCAGCCCATCGGGATGACATTCTTTTAGCAGGAAAAACAGGTACGGCAGAAATCAAGGCATCGAAGGATGATACTTCGGGTACGGAATTAGGATGGTTTGCAATTTTTACAGCAGAAGATACGGTAGAACGTCCTATATTGATTATCAGCATGGTAGAAGATGTAAAAGGAAGAGGAGGAAGTGGATATGTTGTTAAGAAAGACCGCCTGGTTCTGGAAGAGTGGTTTAGTAGTAATTAGTTTTTTACTGATGCATAGTGTTTCGGGGTGCAGCGATGCACCCCCGGAAGAAGATACAGTTTCGGAAACAGTAATTGATATTCAAGCTATTCCAGAAGATTCTAAGGAGAATGCAGAAGAAATTATAAACATCTGTATAGATCTTTATTAAGAAGCAGCAGAAGAAAACAAGATAGCTGATTTGGAAACGATTCGCAGTATTGTAAATTGCCTTGGAGAAAATGGATATCCGGCTGTTGACAGCAGAAATCAAGTTAACATGACTGAGGCAGAGCAGGTACTGGAATTTTGCGAAAAGGTGGATGCACAGGAAGAAGCAGAAATAACGATTCTTGAAGTCAGTTATTTTGGCGGATTTGTAAAATACGATTTGCACTCAAAAGACGGAAGGGTGGATGTGGTCAGAAGCTATTACAAGTATGAAAAGAAAGGATGATATTATGGCATTAAAAAGAAAAAGCATTCTACTGATCATGGTATTTCTGATTGGGTGTTTCGTGTGTGCCTGTGGAAAAGAAGATAGTGTTGCGGGAGAATCTCTTGTGGAAGATACGGAAGAAGTATCTTCCACGGAGGAAACAAAAAATACTGAGGAAGAGGCTGCAGTACAATGGGAAAAGGGCTACGATCTTCCGGTAGATGAACAGGAAAGGGAAGAAGCTGAGACTGACTGTAAAAAGCTGATGGAACTTTATCTTGACATTTATGAAACAGCAGATAAAGGGATAGCATCTAATGTTGTTTTGGATGATCAAACGGTTCTTGAAATTCAGAAGAAGGTAAAGGACGCAGGATATCCAATTGCTACGATGGTAACGTATTCTAACATGGAGAATTATGAAAGTGTTGACAGTTTTCTGAAAGAATGTATGGAAGGGAAAAGAGGCTCTGTGGTGATTTATGAAATCCACAATGATGGTGGACTGGGCAGAATGAAATTCATTTTTGATGGAACGGATATGTATGTTGTAAGTACAAGAGGAATCTGGAATGCTGACAACGAGCCGGGAATTTCGTACATTTCATATACGAGACTCAAGGAATGGAAATACACGGAAAAAGGATGGTTCTGCTATGAGTTGTGTGTGCCGGAGCCACCGGAAGTCAGTGAAATTGTGGATGGAAGCTGCCTGATTAGAATAAAACCTATGACAGAGGAACAGCGTGAAATGTCTGAACGTTGTGTTCGAGGTCTTGGATATCAGGGAAATAACCTTTTGTGTTCAAACTGGAATATAGAAAATCTGAATGAGTTGGATTATAACGGGATGTTTGAATATCTGTATGGAATGAAATATGGAGAAAAATTTAATTCCGAAGATTATCCAAATGGTATCCCAAAAGAAGAATTCGAAAGTCTGATTATGGAATATCTTCCGATAACAGCAGAGCAGATACGGGATTACGCAGTATTTGATGAGGAAAACCAGACCTATTATTGGGTGCGACTTGGATGCTTTAATTATGCGCCTACCTTCTTTGGGACATCTCTGCCGGAGGTTGTCGACATCAAAGAAAATGAGGATGGGACGGTTACGTTAACGGTGGAGGCAGTTTGCGACATGGTCATTTGCGATGATGCAGTCATTACCCATGAACTTACGGTAAGATTTGCAGAGGATGGCAGTTTTCAGTATTTGGGGAATGAAATCCTAAATGACGGAATTATGCAGATACCCGATTACCAATACCGGATTAAAGAATGATTTGATGATAATGGTGTTCTATGATAATCTTACATGTGTAAGAAAAGAGGACACATGAAAAAATTAAAATTAGTTGGAATATTGGTAGCAGTTGTATTGATAGGCGGAGTAATATCCATTTCATTCATAAATAATAACATTGCCTATAAAGTGGAAAAGGAATTATGTGAAACACCACTGCCAGAGAAAACGGAACTGATAGAGTCAATATCACGGGCAGGGAAGCTGACAGGTAACGGAAACGGGATGCAATATTTTGGTGCGATTCTAATTCAGAGCGAGTTGTCCTTGAAAGAACTGGATGATTACTATTCGGATCACAGAAGCAATGAATGGGAGTATCTTGTGGAAATTCAGGAAGGACAGTCTATTGATGTGATTGACAACGAAACTCTGAATTTTGGGAAAGAAATAAATGACGCCGGATATTACATTGTATATTCATGGGAAAGCGAAAATTCTCTATTGAAAGAACTGGATATACGAGGACATTAAAAAGGGGGCTATATCAATGAAAAAATTTATGCTATGTATTATGGGCTCGCTCATTGCACTGTTTGTAGTATTTTGGTGTTGCATTTCGTATACGGTAAATTACAAGAAGATAACTTGCGATACATCCGTTTCACCAGATAAAAAATATGAAGTGATACTTCAAGCTGTTGGAGAACCGGAATGGCCTTTTGGTTCAGCAAGTGGACGGTTAGTCCTTAAAGAAGGCGAAGATAAGATATCGCAAACAGATTTTGAATTGCACAATGACGGTGCAAGCATCAGTAGCAGCTGTTGGAAGGTTACCTGGCATGAGGATTATGTAGAAATAATTCTATCAGGTGAAGAGCAATTTGATGAACAAGTCATTTTATATTTCGATGGTACGAAAGAAATACAGCAATTGACAGATGTAGCAGATATTGAAGTAGAATATCCATCAGGAGAGAGATTAGATGAAAGCCGGGTTATAACTGAACAATCCTTTGATGTAGAATTGAATGATTGGGGTGAAGTACAGTTTGTATCTTATCTGCCGACTTATGAAACGCTCTGGGAAGATGTTTCATTTGTGCTGGCAAAAGACAATCAAATTATATATTATTTTCCGGAGTGTTATGAAAATAATAGTACAGAGAATGATAGTGTAGGAATGTTTGATAGTGTTGAAGCGGTTGGATTTCAGGATATAGATGGAGATGGTGCAAAGGATGTGATTGTCATCATAAACTATGTTACAGGAGCAGGACCGCAGGGAATGATGCCACGAAAGACCATTAGAATATTCAGTTCACAGGATAATGGTTTTGTCATTCAACACGATTTAATGGATGAATTAATGGAAAATATGAAAGAGGATGATATTTCTATTCCTGCGATCTGTGATTATGTGACATTAATGGAAACAAATGAAATATATGATGGATATCGTACTATATATCAACAATACTTCGCAGACGAAGGATGTGATTTTATGATATCATACGGTGCGAATGGAAATTCTAGAGTTATCTTAAATGAGAATGAGGAAATAATAGAATATCTTGTATATGACAGACTTTCGGAGAATGAAAAATGCGAATTATATGTTTTATACAGAAGTAAGAAAAACACAGATGGTTCATGGTATATCTCAGAGGCGGAGATCCTTGATATATTTGCATATAGTATGTCTACAAAAGATGTGGTCAGTAGTGGTAAAACATCATGGTCAGCGACTGGAAGTGAAGAGCATGAAATAAATTAAGATAAGCTTTTGATTTTAATTCGATTATCTACATGTGGAGTGAGGTGTTTTTATGAGAAAGTTTGTTAGAACGTATTCTCCATTTTTAGTATATTTTGTATGTGTGGCTTTGGCTTATTTTCTTTGTTTTTATTTATTTCCCAAATATAATGCGGCCTTAGCCTATTTGGGCTTTTTAATTATATATACATATATTGATATTGGGGTTTTTATTTTAGGTTTTTTTATGGGAAAAATCATTGTCAAACGCAGCATTGACATTAGCTTTTTGCTGTGTCTAATATATGCATTAATTTCTTTCGGGTTGATGCTCTTGATAGGTTCTCTGAAATACGTTTTTTATGATTATATGTATAGTAACTTTACGTTTACATTTTCAATCTTCATTGAATCATTAGGTGATAGAGATAGTTTGTTTGTTTCAATTGGGACATTGATATCTTTTTTTATTGGAGAAATTGTAGAATACATCAATAATAAATCTAATTCTTGACGTATAGAACTGGATAGTTGAAACGCTTTTATGCATAAAGTGAAAATAAAAAAAACGGGCAAAGGATTATACGACTATGACCTTTACCCGATTTTTTTATTTCCATATATTCATGTCAGACAAAATAGACATGGTTATTTCAGTAGCGTTGCTTCCGGTAGCATTGCTGTCAGCACCAATGTTGGTAGCAAAAAAGTATGTATTATCTGCAGTTTCGATATAGCCTATAAACCAACCATTCACATCTTGTCCGTTTACTCGTCCGGTTCCAGTTTTTCCGTAGAATGATCCGGCATCGGAAGAAGAAATGCATATGGAATCTTTTACTGCATTGATGTTTTCAGGAGCAAATCCAAAGTTGTTATTCTGCAGCTGGGTTAAAAGTTCGACTTGCTCTATTGGAGAAATTTTCAAGGATGATTCCATCCAATAGGTGGAGAAATCGCCGCTCATGTTCTTATTTCCATATCCGATTTTCTTGATATAATCGTAAACGGAAGTAGTACCAAGTTGTTCGTCCACTGATTGGAAGTACCAGTTCACAGATGAAGCCATAGCAGACTGCAAGGTCTGATCAGCGTTCCATGCTTCAAACGGATAGCTTTCTCCATTCCATGCAATAAAGGAATCTTCTGGTGTAATGACACCTTCTTCCAATCCAAATAAAGCATCATATATCTTGTAAGTGGAATCCGGCGCAACTCGTAGCGTAGCATGTTCTATATCATGTATGCTCCAGGCATCATTTCCCAGATCGTATAAAACAAAGCTTCCTTCGTATTTTCCAAAGTATTTAGAAAAATCTACATATGAAATATTTTCTGAGGAAGATTTCCATTGGTAGTGACTTTCGTCCGCTGCATATGTAGAAATAAAAGGTGTAAGTCCCATTATTAGAACTGTGGTCAGTATAAAAGCAGTCATGCCTTTTAACTTCTTGTAAAACGTTGGTTTCTCATAAGAAGCGATGTTGATAATGCGACGCTTTATTTGTTTCATGTTTCCGCTAAGGCTGGCAGCAAACGGAAAAGGAGAAATGGAGACCTTTTCTATAAAGTTAATCAGCGTATTTCCATAATTCTCATAATCGTCTTCTTCCAGCATTTTCAGAACAGAAGTGTCACAGGCAACTTCTCTGTCATTACGCATTTCTCTTAGCGCAAACCAGACAAAGGGGTTAAACCAATAAAGCACTCCGGCAAAGTTCATAAGATAATTGGCAATGGCATCCTTATGTCTGTAGTGTTGCAGTTCATGCAATAGCATATATCTCATATCAGATTCATGATAATCTGAGATTAAATGAATTGGCAGATAAATACATGGCTTCAAAAATCCTACGATAATAGGTGATTTCAAAAAAGCGGTACTGTACACAGGAATATTCCTTGTTATTTTCATCTCATTCAAGCATTTGTTATACAGTCTGCGAACCTCTGGGTTCTGAAGGGGGAGCGCAGATCTCTTTATTATGCGTAAACGAAGAGAAGATTTGATTACCAATATCATCATCGCAAGCATTCCCACAATCCATATACCTAATAAAATGTATCCGGTAACTGATGGCGTGTCTTTATTTACAGAAAGGGCAAAGTCATTCATCCAATTTGTAGTACCAGATAAACCGGTATCCATAACATTATTTGCACCAACATCGGCATGAGAAGCGGAAGAGTTTCTTACGCTACTGAGCCATGAGAAAATTTGCGGAAAACTAATTAGACGGAAGGGGATAAAAGGCACTGCTAAAAGTCCGAGTAACAGCAACCATAGATTATACTGCATCCGGCTGGACAAGTTGTTTCTGAATACCCATTTGGCTATCAAAAGAATTCCAACGATACCGCTGATAAATACATTGCATAATAAAAAGCGTATCATGAAATTAGCCATGTTAATCGCCTCCTTTTTTGGAACTCTTGGAAAGAAGGGAGCGAAGTGTTTCAATTTCTGTTTCAGACAGTTTATCGTTTTCTATGTATGCAGATAGCATAGAGGTAATGTCACCATTATAGTAGCGATTCAAGAAAGAATTACTTTCTTGACTAATATATTCACACTCTTTTACTAACGGTGTGTAAACAAAAACACGACTTTGTTTTTCATAAGTGAGAACACCCTTGGTCACAAGACGCTTAATGAGCGTTTGGATAGTTTTGGGACTCCAGTTTGTTGTTTGTAGTAATTTTTCTGTTATTTCATTGGTGTTAATGGGGGCATATTTCCATACAATTTTCATAACTTCAAATTCTGCTTCCGAAATTTGTGGTAAATTCTTCATGTAAATCACTCCTTAAATCTTACGCCTGTAATAAAAATAGTATATTCTGTATTTGTTGAAATGTCAATTTTGGAAAAATAGTTGACTGTAAATCTTACTTGTGTAATAATTGAACTATTACATAAGTAAGATTTGAGGAGGTGGAAAGTTATGGGGAAAATGTTGCTGTTGTCATTTGAAAATAGTGAAGATGATGTTATTAGCGAGATATTAAGCATATTAGAAAATAAGCAAATGAAAATATGTGAAAATAAGAACATAAAAAAATGCTTAGAATTTCAGGGATTAACAATAAATGCTGAAAGACGGTTGGCGGTAAAAGGAAACAAAGAAATAGAATTTACTTTTACGGAATTTGAAATTCTTTTACTGTTAGCGCAAAATGCTGGAATGGTATTTAGCAAGGAGAAAATATATAATATTGTTTGGAAAGAGCCATATTTTGGTGATTATAATATTGTCATGAGCCATATCCGCAACCTGCGTGGAAAAATAGAAGATAATCCAAGTAAACCGATTTACATACAGACTGTATGGGGAGTAGGGTATCGCTTTAATAAAAATTTAAGCAGTGGTCTGTAAGTTATAGTCCAGATCACTGCTTATTTTTCCTTTTTAACACCCAAGAGATATTCACAAGATACATGAAAAAATTCAGCAAGGGCAACCACTTCATAATCCGGTACAAAGCGTGTCCCTTGTTCAATGCGTAATACAGTCAAATCACTAAATTCATATCCGGCAAGCTGGAGTTGTTCAGCTAATGCTTTTTGTGATATGTGCTTTTCGGTTCGTAATTCTTTTACACGTTGTCCAATAAGGTTTTTGGAATTTTTTTCTTTATTCCAGTAAATCTTCATTCAAATACCAACTTTCTAAAGATGAAGTGCTACATGATTGATTTTACGGAATAATGTTGATAATATACTTCTAAAGATGAAGTATAAGAAAATAAATTTATTTGATGTAATCTTGGGATTGATAATACTGACTGCAAAATGCAATACTTATATGGAAAGGTGGATACAAAATGAACGAAGTATTTGAAACAGTAGCAGAGGTATTGGAGGAACTTAGAAGCGAAGCAGAAGAACGAGAGTATTCTGTTCACACAAACGAATCGGAAAATGCAGATAAAGCATTGAAAAAGGCGAATCGGGAATATGAAACGGTGTTGGCTGAGCTTTCTGCAGAGCACAGAGAATTTTTCGAAAATTATATGGATATAGTGGATCACGCTCATTTTCAAGAAGAACAAAGAGCCTACTATCAGGGGATGGTAGATGTAATGCAGATATTTGACGGACTGGGGATTTTAAAGGAAAGAAACAAAGTGAAAGAAGTGCTTATGCATATCAAAGAATAGTTCAAACAGGGTGGATGGCTTACCGGGAAGCTGACCACCCTGTTTTTCTTCAGAATAATTCAGAAATAATCCAGAAAAAATCGAAATCTTTCTGCTATTCTGTCTCATGGGTTTTATATGTACGAAGATAGGCTTCCACAAGTGCAAGAATAGTGGTGATCTGATCGTCCGTACATTCTGAAAGATAAACCAGCAGCCTTTGGTAATCCAGATTATCGGTTGGAGCTGCCGGATAAAAAAACGGATCAGCAGAGATATGTAAAGCACGAATGAGTTGTCCGAGTTTTTCAAGACTTGGAACATTGCCATGATTTTCAATCTCTTTGATATATCTTGATGAGACACCGGATTTTTCGGATAACTCATCATAAGTCAGCTTTTGGTCTAATCTGGCTTTCTTCAGGCGAAAACCCATGTCTTTATCAATTTTCTTAGATTTAGCCATGTCATGCACCTCCGTATATAGTGTATAGTTCACCATTTAAAAAGAAAATGAACTAATAACGCACTATATCAGAGGGATATAATGCACTTGAATAAAATAAGTAACTTTGGATATTGCATATAAAAAAACGCAGTATTCAAAGGTTTTTTCTCATGTTTTTATCCTTTGAATGTGTTTGGGAGAGTTATGTATTCTGAACCGTTGAAAGGATATTTTTGTATTTGGAAAATATTATCCTGCCCATTGCGTGGAAGGACAGGTAAATAGGTCACATTTTAAGTAATGTGGCAAATTCTACAATTGAAAGTGCATTATATACACTCGTAAAATGTGGAGAAAAT
>ERZ772991.2956-NODE-2956-length-10534-cov-14.753030_pt1 | contig 10534 bp, 9 predicted proteins | sample MGYA00511128_ERZ772991 | MGnify/ENA primary metagenome ERZ772991 (study PRJEB29015, sample SAMEA2737655) | human gut metagenome | biome: human gut; feature: human-associated habitat; material: faeces | place: China | collected 2012 ... | reverse complement strand
TGAAAAGCATATCCCATGAAAGATATTTTGCCATACAGTCAAACTGCTTATCAATGCTGTTTCTTTCGTTCTTCCACCATCTTGCCGAATCCTTAACCTGCGATCTGATAAACGCACCGCCACTGTCTATATCTGCACCTATATGGATTTTTTTGACCACATTAAGACAACTGATTCTGTTCCCCTTTATTCAAATTTTGATGTGTCCAGTATCTTAATTATTTTTGCAGGATTTCCTACTGCTACGGCAAAATCCGGCACATCATGCGTGACAACAGCCGCCGCCCCTACGACAGCGTGTTTCCCGATACTGACTCCGGGCAGGATGGTCGCCCCTGCCCCAATCCATGCACCTTTTTTAATCAGGACAGGCTTGCAGAGCAGAACCTGTCTTTCATAAAGGTCATGGTTGTTGGATAATACTTGGACATTTGCGGCTATCTGGACATCATCCTCAATGGTGATCCCGCCTCTGGACATCGCAAGAAAATTGCTGTTAATGAAAACATTTTTCCCGATATTCACCTTATCTGCGCAGACCATTTGAATCGGAGCAGCGATATAACTCCCCTCCCCAAGCCGGTCACCAAACAATTCCTTTAAGATTCCATCATATTCCTCTGTCCTTGGCATCGTATGGTTTAACTTAAAAACCAACTGTGTCTGCCGTCTCCATTCCTCCACATCAGCAACTGGTAATGGGATCCTTAAATCAACACGTTCTTCTCTCACATCTGTTTTATTTTGTTCCACTTGTCTGTCCTCCAATCATCAGCCTACCCTAAAAACCGCCAAGCCCACGATGACCATAAACCATGCATCGGTTCAAAGCTTTTTCAAGAGAGGAAAATTCTTCATCCCTAAGCTCTACCTTGGATGAGTCATGGTTTTCAATGATCCGCTCCTTATTCTTTGAGCCGGGGATCGGCACTACATTCGGGTACTTGTGCAACATCCATGCAAGGGCAATCTGTGCCGGTGTAGATTCTTTCCTGTCCGCATATTCCCTCAACAGGTCAACAATCGGCTGATTCCCGGCAATATTCGCCTTGGAAAGCTGCGGCACCCAGTTCCTTACATCATCATTTCTTTCAAACCTTGTTTCTGTCGTAATCCTGCCGGACAAAAGCCCGCTTGCAATCGGGGAGAACGGCACAAACCCGATATTATGTTCCATACAATATGGAATGATCTTTTTTTCCGAATCACGCTCCACCATGGAATAAATGTTCTGGATTGCGGCAAGCGGGGTGATATTCTGCGCCCGGTCGATGATGTCCACGTCTACCTGTGAAAGCCCCCAGCCCCTTATCAGCCCGTCATCAATCAGACGGCCCATTGCATCTGCAACCTTTTCTATAGGAACCCCGCTCATTCTGTGCAGATAGTAAAGATCAACCCTATCCGTCCGCAGCCGCTCCATCGAGCCCTCCAGGTGGCTACGGATTGTTTTATAAACACTACCAAAACCAACACCATGCAGCATCAGTTTCGTGGCAATCACCACATTGTCCCTCACGTCTGCCAGTGCTTTCCCGACAATCCGCTCATTATGCCCAATCCCGGACAGATTCGGGCTGTAAACCTCTGCCGTATCAAAGAAGGTGCATTCACATTCACGATTTGATGGATGGTGTCCTCCTCATCCGGGCAGGCCCGGAGCAGCAAGTCCACCTCCAACGACTGCATAAAATACGCTTCCAGCCGTGTGCGCTCATCCGGTTCGTCCTCCGCGCCGGAAGAAAAAGGATCAGGTTCACTCCCCTCGGTTTTATTCCACTCAGTCTTATTTCCTCGTGATTTTGCCGCCTCCGGCTGCGCTGAATCCGCGGCACCGGAACCGTTCTTTTCACGATTCCGAAAACGCGGGTCTGCAAAGTTTTTGACGTAAATCAGATTGGGTTTTCCCAGCCCGCGCCGTTTGCGCTCAATCAGACCAAACTTTTCCAATTCCCGGAACAGTTTGGTTGCCTTGTTGTCTGCGCAGCCCAGTGCATCCATCACTTCCTGCACAGAAAAAATGATATACACTCTCCCCTGCTCATCCAGCCATCCGTTTTTCACCGACAGCCCCATGCGGTCCAGCAGGATGCCGTACAGCGTTTTGGCATCAGTGGACAGGTCCTTGAATTTTATGTCCCGGAATAAAATTTTGGGCACCCGGAAATACGAGAACATCTCGCCCGACTGCCCATAGAAATAGTCAAACATCCTGACTTCCTCGCTTGTTCTGCCTTGTCACATCCTTGACACCTCCGTTCGTAGTATGATGAAATATGTATGACTATCGTTATTTTTCTTTACAAAGATGGCCTGCATGCTGCAATAGCCGCATCTACGGCCGCCGGACAACAGGAAAGGAGTATCTCATGGCCAAAACTGCCGACACCATTGCCATCTATTCCCGCAAGTCCCGCTATACCGGCAAGGGCGAAAGTATCGGAAATCAGATCGACCTCTGCCGCGAATATATCCGCACTCACTACGGCGATGCCGCCGCGGAACATGCCGTTGTCTTTGAGGACGAGGGCTTTTCCGGCGGCAACCTGAACCGCCCGGATTTCAAAAAGATGATGACTGCGGCCAAGGACCGGAAATTCAAGGCCATTGTGGTCTACCGTCTGGACCGCATCAGCCGCAACATCAGCGACTTTTCCAGTCTGATTGAAGAACTGGGACGGCTGGGCATCAAAACAAAAACCGGGCGTTCGTTCACCCGGTTTTCCATCAAGTTTATTTTGCAGAATCCTGTCCACCTGATTGCATACAAGGACGCTTATCAGCATTTTGTGGACAACGAAGCAGCGTTGTTCTCCCCGGAGTCCGGAAAAAAGGCAAGCCCTCCTTCATAAATTACAGTAACCGTTTATGATACTATGGGGAGGGGTCGGCATGTTTTTATCTCTTCTGCAATTTTTTGCCACAAAGTTTCTGGTTCTGGCGCTTCATCTGGAAAGCGGCAGCTTTCCGCGGCCCCTCTCTGCCCGGGAGGAAACCGAAGCCTTTTCCGCACTGCGTGCCGGTGACCCTGCCGCACGGGAAAAACTGATCCGGCACAATCTGCGTCTGGTGGCACACATCGTAAAAAAATACTACGCCCTGCCCGGCGATCAGGACGACCTTATTTCCATCGGCACCATCGGCCTGATGAAAGCAGTGGATACTTTCGACTCTGACCGTCGGGCACGCTTTTCCACCTACGCCAGCCGGTGCATTGAAAATGAGATCCGGATGCAGTTCCGCCGGAACCGCAAAACCGGCGGGACCGTCTCGCTGCAGGAAGCGCTGGAATCAGATGGTGACTCTGCGCTGACGCTGGCCGATGTGCTGCAGGACAGCTTCTGCATGGAGGACACCTGCGAAACGCAGGACGATATCCGCCGGATGCGGCAGCTGCTGGACGGCCTGCCCGCCAGGGAGCGACAGATCATTCTGCTGCGGTATGGTCTTTCCGGCCAGCCGCCGCTGACCCAGCTGGAAACTGCAAAACTGCTGGACATCAGCCGCAGCTATGTTTCCCGTCTGGAAACTCATGCGCTGGAACTTCTGCGCCAGCGGTGGGATGTTCCGAGCACAAAAACAGCGCAGAGGTGAACGGTGTGCTCGCCCCTGCGCCATGCAGTCAGCTATCCAGAATTTTCAACTGCAGTTCGTCCAATTGTTCAAAAGTATACAGTCGATTCAGCGCTTCCACCAGCTCCTTTTTGGAAAGACGCGGCGGCAAGCCCAGCGCGTTCAGAAGCTTTGCCTTGCGCTCGGCGCTGCCCGGCCTGCCGGAAAGCCCCCACTCGTAGAGGTCGGTATAGGTGATCTGCCGTCCTTCCGGGCGGGCCGCTGCGGCACCCGCCTCAGAGCCAAGGGCATCCCGCAGCGCCTGTAGAACAATGGCATCGTCCACGCCCTCGACCCCCAGCAGGCCCTCCTTGCCGGGCTGTTCCTTGCGCTTTTCCTTGCCGTGGATCGCGGGCACGTAAGCCTGAACCACATTCTTTTCTCCCACCAGATTGGTGATGTAGGTGCGGATGCGGAAGCCTGCTGCGTCCGAATCCGTGAGCAGGATCAGGCCGTTTTTCTGCGCCAGTGCCTTGAACAGCTGCTGGCGCTTTTTGTCGCTGTAAATGCCAAAGCCATCCGTCAGCAGGATCATGGCATCGGTCAGATGGGAGAGCCGGGCCGCATCGTACTTGCCCTCCACAATGAGCACCCGGCCTGTATGGATCATTTCGTTTTCCTTCATCGTCCGCTCCCCGCCATTGCCAACCGGCACAGCGCTGTTTCCAGCAGGATCTGGTCATCGGTAGGCTGGCTTTTCAGGCTCTGGTCCAGTTCCAGCAGCACCTGCATACAGTTTTCGATCTGGCCCAGCGTGTAATGCGAGGCTGTTTCGGCCGACCGCTTGAGCCGGTAATCACTGCCCTTATAACCAAAATCCTTGAATACCGTGCTGTAATTTTTCCGTTTTGCTGCCCCCAGCTTGACCCGGTACAGATCCACATAGCTGCCGATCATGGCCGCTGTAATGGCAATGGGCTCCTGCTGCAGGCGCAGCAAAGTCTGCAGCTTTTTGCAGGCACCTGTGGCGTTTTTGGCCGTGATCATGCGGATCATCTCGAACACGTCTGCTTCCAGACTGACCGTGCCCATTTCCGCCACCATCGCTGCCGTGACCGTCTGATACCCGGACAATGCACAGAGCTTGTCCACCTCATTTTCCAAAAGGAACGGATCCTCGCCGCAGCGCTCCAGCAGCGCCGCCGCTGCGCCGTCCGGCAGGGTGGTTTTCTGCTCCTTTGCGCGGTCGATCATCATCATTTTCAGTTCAAAGGGCTTGGGCTTAGCCAATTCTTCGGTGTAGCCAAGCGCCTTGCACTGCGCGATCAGCTTCTGTGCGCGCTTGCCTGTTTTGAGCTTGCTGCGCTCCAGTTCAAACACGCTGCCCAGCACCACCACAGCATTTTCCAGACTGGAAAGGGTGCTGTTCAACTCTTCCAGATCCTTGTCACTGTAAGCTGCAGGGTCGATCTCCGGCAGCACCACCACACGCCGGGTACCAAAAAATGAGATGGTGCCCGCCGCCATGATGAGCTGTTCGATCTCCGGCGCAGCTCCATCCAGAACCGTGGCGTCCTCGTCGCTGTCTGCGGTCAGGATGCGGGTGATGGCCGTGACCGCCTGCCGCACCAGATACCGCTCACTGGAATAAAAATAGTAGACTGGGCAGCCCTTGTCCGCCAACTGCCGGAGTTTTGTCTCGGTCGCCATGCAGGCACCTCCCTTCTCTTATGGTGTTGTTCTATTGTACCACACTCTGCCCGGATTGCAAAGCATCACTCCGTTTTCAGCCCGCCGTGCCGCCGCAGGCTGATGGATGCCGCCAGTTCTTTTCTGTTGTCCATCCAGTCATAGCTGCGCAGGGCCAGAACATTTTTATACTGCACAGTATCCGGCTTTGCAGGGGATGCCAGAAGCCACTGCACTGTGACCTGTTTTGCCAGTTCTACAGTTCCATTGACCACGGCAAACTGCCGGTTGCCCACAGTCAGCCGCACAAGACAGCCATTCCGGGTGCGCAGCATTTCCACCAGAGCCGGTGTGCACCGCAGCTTTTGTGCTGTGTTCACCGCCATTTCTGCTGCCGGAAGTGTCCGCTCTGCTTCCAGTGTACAGGCCGTTTTAGGGTTTATGCGCAGGTCTGCCACAAGCTCCACAGTCTGCACGCCCCGCCGGGCAAGCTGGTTTTCCACTGCGTTCTGGGCAGAAGCTCCGCCCCGGAACAGCACCATAGCGGTATCGTTCTGGGTGACGACCACTGCCGGCGCGTTGGCGCTGCCTACAAGGTCGATGTGCACCACATCCCGGCTGAGAGCATTGCCCAGCCCGATGGAAACAGCTGCCGCCAGCAGGATGCATGGCCCTGCCACCCGCAGCCGTACCCGCCAGTGGAACGCCAGCCAGCACAACAGGATCAGCACCAGACACACGATGGCTGCATAGGCCGTATCGAAGTAGATTCCCGCGCCCGGTTTTGCAGAGATCCAGACGGCCCAGCGGTCGAGCAGGCCGGTCAGCGCCGCAGACGCTGCGGACAGCACACCATACAGCGGAGCAAGAGCGGGTACCAGGCCGGCAAAGGCCGTGCCAAGGCCCAGCAGCATCATGGGCTGGATGAGCCACAGCACCGCCACACTGGATGCCACCGCATAAATGCTCACACTCAGCCCGCGCAGCACCAGCACCGGGAATGTGGCCACCGAAGCACAAAACGAGATGCAAATGCTTTCCGCAAGGCCCCAAAGACGTTCCGGCAGTTTGAAATACCCTGGGCGCCTCACCGGATTTTTCGCGTTTTTCCAGAACTGGCGGTACCACGCATCCCGGGCGCGGCGGATGCACACACCGCCTGCCACCGTGCCCACCACCGCCGCAAACGAAAGTTCAAAGCCGATATCGCACACTGCATAGCTGTTGCCTGCGGTCATAACGATACCTGCCACCGCCAGAGAGGTAAGGGTATCCGGCGGGCCGTACAGCCACACACCCAGTGCACCGACCCAGACCGCCACTGCGGCGCGGCATACCGAGGGTGTGAAGCCGGTCACGCCCATCAGCAAAAAGGCCAGCAGACTTCGGAATACCGCCCGGCATCTGCGCCTGCGGTAGCTCTGCTCCCACTCGTAGGGCAGGAGTGTGCTGAGGATATCACCGCACAAAATGGACACATGCATTCCGCTTACCACCAGCACATGGGCAAGACCCGCGCCCCGGTAGGCGCTGCGCATGGCCGAAGACAGATAACTCCGGTCGCCGGTAGTCATGGCAGCCAGCACACCGCCGGTCTTGCCGTCCATACGGCGGCGCAGCGACGCACTGAGCCTTTGCTGCAGGCGGTGGGTGCGGGCGCGGAAGCTGCCGCTTTCGCCCAGAACTGTAAGCTCCGGCCCATCCTCGTCCATTTCCGCCTGCAGAGCGATGCCGTCCGCATACAGGCTGACCCGGCTTCCGGATGCCGGGGCCGACAGTATAAATCTTCCCTGCACCCTTTCCCCGGCTTTGCACTCCGGCAAAGCACTGCACTCCACCCGGAAGGATGCCGCGCTGCCGTTCACTTTCTCTACATGCAAAACCGCATCCACGATACCGGGATCGTAGGAATCCGCCGTGCTTTCCACCTCTGCGGTCAGCACCAGTGGACGGCCTGCATATTGCACCCGGATGCGCTCCAGCCGGTTTGCCGTGTGCAGCACCGATGCCATACCCACAGCAGCACCCAGCAGGATGCAGAGCGCTGCTTTGCGGGCAGCATCAAAGATGCACAGCACCAGACAAACGGCAACAAAAAATGCCGCAAACGGCACAAAAAGTTCCGTTTGCGGCAAAAAAACGCACACTAACTCCACACCCAGCATTCCAGCGCAGAAAACGCAGAGCGGGCGTCGCATTGCAGCTTAGTGGAAGAACAGAGGCAGCGGCTCCAGGAAGATGATATCCTTGCGCTCAGCTGCATCGCCCTCGGCCAGAACAGCGGCCTGGCCCACAATGGTGCACTGGGTCTGCTCAGCCAGCGCGTCCAGAGCCTTGAGCGAACCGCCAGTGGAAATGACATCGTCCACCACCAGAACGCGCTTGCCGCTCATCTTGTCCAGCTCCTTGCGGTCGATGACCAGCTTCTGCTTGCCTGCGGTGGTAATGGACTGATCCTCCACCACCACGGGGTCGGTCATATACAGCTTTTCGCCCTTGCGTGCGCAGACGTAGGGCTTGCCGCTCTGGCGGCTCATCTCGTGTGCCAGAGGGATGCCCTTGGCCTCGGCGGTCAGCAGGATATCAAAATCCGGGCACTTCTTCAGCAGTTCAGCGGCAGCAGCCACGGTCAGCTCGGCATCACCCAGCATGATAAAAGCAGCAATGTCCATGTGGTCATTCACCTTGCAGATGGTCAGCTCACGGGTCAGGCCTGCAACGTGCAGAGTATAGGTCTCAGCCATAATTCAACGCTCCCTTTTTATTGGAATCAGACAGGCAGCTTTTCGCCGCCCAGAACATGGAAATGCAGATGTTTCACGGTCTGGCCTGCGTCCTCGCCAACATTGGAGATGACGCGGTAGCCGTTGTTCAGGCCCTGCTCTGCAGCCAGCTTTGCGATCACTGCAAAGATATGGCCCAGCAGTGCGCCGTCCTCTTCGGTCAGCGCAGCGGCAGAGACAATGTGCTTTTTGGGCACCACCAGAAAGTGCACCTTGGCCTGCGGGTTGATGTCGTAAAACGCCACCACCTGCTCGTCCTCGTACAGCTTCTTGGAGGGGATTTTCCCCTCCGCGATCATACAGAACAGACAATCTTCCATGGGAAACAACTCCTTCCTGATATTTTATAAACGTCCCCGCCCTCTCAGGCCGCTTTGCGTCCAGCTCTCCCAAAGAGAGAGCCCTTGGCAAAACCATAAACTTTGGCAGCGCGTCAGCGCTGACGGAGAGGGCGAACCCGTTTTCTTATTCGCCCAGAGCCTTCTTGACGATGGCGCCGACAGCAGCCAGAGCTTCGTCGATCTTGGTCTCATCCTTCAGGCCGGCCATTGCAAAGTCCGGCTTGCCGCCGCCCTTGCCGCCGGCAATGGCAGCGATCTCCTTGACCAGAGCACCGGCCTTCAGGCCCTTTTCCTGTGCCTGTTTGGTCACAGTGACAGCCATGGTGATCTTATCCTCAGCCTTGCCCACCAGAACCGCCACAGCGGGCTTCACAGCCTTGTCGCGGACGGTATCGCACATGCCGCGCAAGGTGTCGCCGGTGGTACCGGTGAAGTATGCAGAAGCGATCTTCACGCCGCCGATCTCTTCGGCATTGTCAAACAGGCTGGTCACCTTGGAAGCGGCGACCTGTGCCTTGATCTCTTCCAGCTCCTTGGCCAGAGCCTTGTTCTCAGCCATCACGGCCTCGGCACGGACGGGCAGAGCGGTCACGTTGTTTGCCTTCAGGGTGTTTGCCACGGTATGCAGCATAGCCTCCTGCAGGTTTGCACGGATCAGCAGGTTGCGGCCGGTGACAGCCTCGATGCGGCGGATGCCCGCAGCAACGGAGGCCTCGCTCACGATCTTGAAGCCGCCGATCTGGGCGGTGTTCTTCACGTGGGTGCCGCCGCAGAACTCGGTAGACCAACCCTCGATGTCCACAACACGCACGACCTTGCCGTACTTTTCGCCGAACAGAGCCATTGCACCCAGCTTCTTGGCTTCCTCAATGGGCATTTCCCGGACGGTGACGTTCATGGACTCGTAGATCTTGTCGTTCACGATCTTCTGCACGCGGGCCAGCTCCTCGGGAGTGACAGCGCTGAAGTGGGTAAAGTCGAAGTGAGTGATCTCTGCATCCTGATAGGAGCCTGCCTGATGGACGTGGTCGCCCAGCACTTCACGCAGCGCTGCCTGCAGCAGATGGGTGGCGGTGTGGTTGCGGGCAATGGCCATGCGGTATTCCTTGTCCACCTGAGCGTTCAGATGGTCGCCCACCTTCACGATGCCGCTCTCCAGCACGCAGGTGTGGACGTAGTAGCCCTTGGGGGTCTTCTTCACATCCAGCACGCGCAGGCTGCAGTCGGCGCTGTTCAGCATGCCGTGGTCCGCAGCCTGACCGCCCATCTCAGCGTAGAAGGGGGTCTTATCCAGAACCACCAGCACGCCGTCCTTTGCTTCCTCGTCGGTAGCAATGGCATCGGTCAGGGTCTCCTCGTCGCTCAGGGCCACCACAACGCCGTTGTCGCACAGGGTCTCGTAGCCGGTAAAGACGGTGGGCTCTGCATCCAGTGCACCGAACAGATCCTCGCTCCAGCCGGAGATGTTCTTCTTCAGGCGCTCTGCACGGGCACGCTCCTTCTGCTTGGTCATTTCGGCGTGGAAGCCTTCCTCGTCGATCTCAATGCCCTGCTCTGCAGCGATCTCCTTGGTCAGATCCAGCGGGAAACCGAAGGTATCGTTCAGCTTGAACACATCCAGACCCTTCAGCAGGTGCTCATGTGCCTTTTCCAGACCATCGATCATGTTGTTCAGGATGTTCATGCCGGCATCAATGGTGCGGGCAAAGTTTGCCTCCTCGGTGCCGATGACCTTCTTGATATAAGCATCGTGCTCGCGCAGCTCGGGGTATGCGCTCTCGCTGGACTGGATGACAGTCTCCACCAGCTCCACCAGGAACGGGCGGGTGATGCCCAGCATACGGCCATGGCGGGCAGCACGGCGCAGCAGGCGGCGCAGCACATAGCCGCGGCCCTCGTTGGAAGGCAGGATGCCATCGGACACCATGAAGGTGCAGCTGCGGATGTGGTCGGTGATGACACGGATGGAGATATCGTCCTTGGCATTTTCGCCATAGGTCTTGTTTGCGATGTGCTCCACATGGTGCAGCACGCTCTGCACGGTGTCCACCTCGAACAGGTTGCCCACGTTCTGCATCACGCAGGCCAGACGCTCCAAGCCCATGCCGGTATCGATGTTGGGGCGTGCCAGACGCTCGTAGTGGCCCTTGCCGTCGGCGTCGAACTGGC
>ERZ772991.2949-NODE-2949-length-10570-cov-3.113457_pt1 | contig 10570 bp, 6 predicted proteins | sample MGYA00511128_ERZ772991 | MGnify/ENA primary metagenome ERZ772991 (study PRJEB29015, sample SAMEA2737655) | human gut metagenome | biome: human gut; feature: human-associated habitat; material: faeces | place: China | collected 2012 ... | reverse complement strand
CTGTCGAGCTTGATCCTTGCCCCCAGCGGATCGGCGCCCTTGAATAGCAGGGACTGCATGGCCTGGTCGATGACCAGCGACTTGCGGTATTCGCGGATGTCTGCGTCGTTGACGAAGCGCCCCTTTACGATCTCCACGCCCTCGATCTGTTCGATCTTGGGCAGCGAGCCGCGCAGCCAGACCTTGGTGTATTCGTTCCCGTAGGTTGCCGTATGGTTGTCGAACCACGAGTTGGCAGCCACTTCGTCTACCTCGGGGAATTCCCGGGCGAGGATTTCGAGGTCGCTGTTCCACAGGCGGATGCGGCGCCCCTTCTGGTAGCCCATGTAGGGCTTCGAAGTACGGCCGCCGTAGAGGTTGATCGAGTTGGTGGCGTAGTTGCCGAAATTGGAGGTTACGCCGTTCTTGAGCCCGTTGCCCGAGCCCAGCAGGATGACGAGCATGAAAATGCCCCACGCGACCGAGAAGCCCGTGAGGAACGTGCGCAGCTTGTTGCGGCGCACCGATGTCCAGATCTCCAGCAGCAGTTCCCTCATCGCTTTCCGAGTCCGGTTTCGGTGATACTGCTGATGACGCCGTCCGTAAGACGGATGATCTTGTCCGTCTGGTCGGCGATCGACTGTTCGTGCGTGACGCAGATGATGGTCATGCCCATATCAACGTTCACGCTGCGCAGCAGGTTCATCACTTCCTGCGAGGTGGCGCTGTCCAGTGCGCCCGTGGGTTCGTCGGCAAGGATGATCTGGGGCTTGTTGATAAGCGCCCGGGCGATGGCCACGCGCTGTTTCTGGCCGCCGGACATTTCGTTGGGCATGTGGTCGGCCCACTCCCTGAGCCCCAGCATGTCGAGGTATTCGAGTGCCAGGGCGTTGCGTTTGCGGCGCGAGACGCCCTGGTAATAGAGTGGCAGGGCGACGTTTTCGACGGCGTTCTTGTAATTGATCAGGTTGAAGGACTGGAAAATATAGCCGATCATGTTGTTGCGCGCAGCGGCGGCCTGCGTTTCGCTGAGGTTCTTGATCAGCCGTCCGGCCAGGTAGTAACTGCCGCTGTCGTAGTCGTCGAGAATCCCGAGGATGTTCAGCAGGGTGGATTTTCCCGAACCCGAGGCGCCCATGATCGAGACCAGTTCGCCCTTTTCTACATCGAGGTCGATGCCTTTGAGCACGTGCAGGGGTGACCCATTATTATAGGTCTTGTTGATGTTTTCCAGCTTTATCATATTCAGTCTGCCGTTATAAAGCGGTTTGCGATGTTGAGGGTTACAATCTGTAAGCGGTGTGTGAGGCGCTTGGGACAAAGGTAATAATATAATCTTGAAAAACAATTTATTTTTATCGAAAATCAATAAAAAATTACCAAACACCAATAAATGTGGTTATAATATCGGCAAATGTAAGCAAAAAATACATACTATGCAATACAGAGTACTGAAAATCATATATTAATCTTTCCGACCTATATAATATAAAGGTGGGAAAACCCCGTTTTATGCGCATATCCCGGTAGGGTGGCCGGTGAAAATCCCCATAAATGGCGATTGCCGCCTGAGGCCCGAATCGCTATTTTTGCAGGCAAAAATTACGTTATATGTTAAAAAAATAACATAAACGGTTTATGGGTAATGCTTTTTCGTTATATTTGTTGCGTTAGGTCAAGCATATGAGGAAACTTTTACTACTGTTTTTATGCACGATTGTCCCGGCTGTCGTGTCGGCGCAGCGTCTCGACGTTACGGGACGGGTGCTTGTAAAGGATCCCGGCAAGCCGATCGGACAAGCAGTCGTCGAATTGCCGCAGTCCGGATTGTGGGCCGTGGCCGATGCCGACGGAAACTTCACGGTGAAGGGAGTCCCGGCCGGGGAAACGCGTTTTGTCGTTTCCTGCCTGGGGTTCGTTACCACCGAAGCCGAGGTCGACGTGCGTACGGGGATGGGGCCGGTCAGGCTTTATGCCCCCGAGGATAACCTGAAACTGGAGAGCGTCGTGGTGACGGCCAAGGAGGCGCCCAACGCCATGGCTACGTCGCGTACGATCGGCGGCAATGCCATCCACCACCTGCAAATGGTCAATGCGTCGGACATCTCGGCACTGCTGCCGGGTGGCAAAACGGTTAATCCCGACCTGATGAAGGACAATGTCTTTTCGCTGCGCAGCGGCGGGAGCACGGCCGGCAATGCGGCGTTCGGTACGGCCGTCGAGGTCGACGGCGTACGCCTTTCCACCAATGCTTCGCTGGGCGACCCGACGGGTGCCAGCACACGTAACCTGTCGGCGACCAACATCGAGTCGGTCGAGGTGGTGACCGGCGTACCTTCGGCCGAATACGGCGACATCTCGTCGGGCGTGGTGAAAATCTCGACCCGCAAGGGCAAGACGCCCTATACGGTGACGCTCTCCACCAATCCGCGCACCAAACAGATCGCCGCCTCGAAGGGCTTCGACCTGGGGCAAAACCGCGGCGTGCTGAACAGCAACGTCGAGTATACGCGGGCCACGAAGAACCCTGCGTCGCCCTACACCTCCTATTCCCGCACGGGGCTGGCGCTCAACTACCAGAATACCTTCGCCAAGGTGCTGCGCTTCAACTTCGGCGTGACGGCCAATATCGGCGGTATGAATACCGAAGACGACCCCGATGCCCAGAAAGGCGAGTGGGAGAAGGTGCGCGACAATGTGCTGCGTGCCAACACCTCGTTCAAATGGCTGCTGAACAGGCCGTGGATCACGAGCCTGGATTTCGATGCGTCGCTCAACTATACCGACAACCTTGCGCGCAAGCGCACCTACAACCTCAATTCGACCTCCCTTCCGGCAGTCCATGCCGAACAGGAAGGGTATTATATCGCCGATATGCTCCCGCCGGTCTATTACTCGACCAAATACGTCGATTCCAAGCAGCTCGACTATGCGGCCAACCTCAAGGCCACGTGGGTGCGCAGCTGGGGCGACGTGCACAGCAATGCCAAGGTCGGCGCTTCGTGGCGTGCCAACGGCAATGTCGGGGACGGGGAGTACTATGTGACCCCCTCCCTCGCGCCTAACGGGTACCGCCCCCGTCCGTATACGGACATCCCCTATATGCATAACCTCGCGGCCTACGTCGAGGAGACGCTGACCGTGCCGCTGGGATCGGCCACGCTGCAACTGATGGCCGGCCTGCGTGCCGAAAAGACTTTTATCAAAAATACGCAATACGAGAATACGTCGAGCCTCTCGCCGCGCTTCAACCTGAAATTCCGCATCAACGACCGTCTGACTGTTCGCGGAGGCTGGGGCATCACCGAGAAACTGCCGTCGTTCAACGTGCTTTACCCGCTGCCCGAATACCGCGATACGCCCGTGTTCGCTACCAACTATGGGTCGGGGCAGAGCGCCTATGTCTACCACACGCAGCCTTACCAGATACTCTACAACGACAACCTGAAATGGCAGCGCAACCGCAATTCCGAGGTCGGCGTCGACCTGCGTATCGGAGGTACCTCGATCTCGCTGGTCGGCTATTTCAACCGCACGAAATACCCCTATAAGCTGAGCGCCGCCTTCGAGCCGTTCTCCTATAATATGATGGGCGTGCCCTCCACGCTGCCCGACGGGACTGCATACACGATGCCGGCGAACCCGGCTTTCCGGGTCGACAGCCAGACGGGCGAAATCTTCGTCCGTGACAAGGACAACCCCTCGGCCGGCTGGATCGCCATGCAGACCACTTCCACGAAACGGACATTCGTCAAGAATACCTACCAGAACAACGGTTCGCCCGTAGACCGCATGGGGCTGGAGTTCGTCGTGGAATTCCCGCAGATCAACCCCATCCGCACACAGCTGCGGCTTGACGGGGCTTACGGCTATACCAAATACGTCAACGAGGGTGAGGCATGCTACTATCCCTCGACCTCGATGTGGGGGTTTATCTCGATAACGGGGGCAGCTCCAACGTCACCTACAACGGCCGGAAGCTGCACGCGCTGGATATGAACCTCACGGCCACGACGCATGTGCCCTCGATCCGTATGATCATCTCGCTGCGGCTCGAAGCCACGCTCGTGAAGCGCTCGCAGAACCTCTCGGAGTACAGGGGGCGCGAGTATGCCTTCAATGTCGACGAGGATCGTAACCCCACCGGCGGGAGCATCTACGACGGAGACAGCTATACGGCGATCTGGCCTGTGGCCTACATCGACCTCGACGGCAACCGCCATCCCTTCACCGATGCCGAGAAGAACGATCCGGCCTTCTCCTCCCTGCTGTTGCGTTCGGGCAATGCCTACTCTTTCAACGGCGACGGTTACGACCCCTATTTCTCGGCCAACCTGAGCATCACGAAGGAGATCGGCGACCATGTCTCCGTCTCGTTCTACGCCAACAACTTCACCAATTCGCGGCCCTTCGTCGCGTCGTACGCCACGGGTGTTAAGGCGGTCTTCACACCCGATTTCTATTACGGACTTACGGTACGTCTTAAATTCTGAAAACGATGAGAAAGATACTTTGCATATTGTCCTGTCTGCTGGTGGCCGGTTGCACGTCGTTCGACAGGAACCCTTACGACGGTGCGCTGCGCGAACTCCGTGTGACGGCCGTGTATCCCGAGGGGTACGCCGGCTATTTGCGCGAAGGCGTCGCGGTGAAACTCTCCGACCGCAATACGGGCAATGTTTATACCGCCCTGACCGATGCGCAGGGCCACGCCGGGTTCCGCGTCGCTGCCGGGCATTACCGTCTCTCGGTGCTCGACCTGCCCGACGATTCGGCGGTATTCAACGGTACGATCGAGCAGGTCGACCTTGTCGGCGAGGACAAGGAAGTCGACGTGGCGCTGAAATTTTCCAAGCCGGGTACGATCCTCATCAAGGAGATCTACTCGGGCGGCTGCATGCAGGATCCGCCGGCGACGGGGACTTATGCCGACGACAAGTATATCATCCTGCACAACAATGGTTTCGAAACCTATTACCTCGACGGGCTGTGCCTGGCGATGGTCGCCCCCTACAACTCGCAGGCCGCCAATCCCTGGACGAGCACCGACCCTTCGGGCAACATCGTTTTCCGCGATTACGCCGCCGTACCCGACTGTATCTGGATGTTCCCGGGCTCGGGGACAGATTTCCCGCTGCAACCCGGCGAGGATGCCGTGGTGGCCTACCATGGCGTCGACCATACGCAGACCTATTCCCAGTCGGTGAACCTCAACCGCAAGGGCTGTTTCGTGCTCTACGACATGGTATACTATCCCGGCAACAAGTTGCACCCCACGCCTGTCCCGGGCGACCAGATCGACCAGGCGCATTACATGAAGGTGCTGAAAAAGACCGGGACGAATACGGCCGTCGTCTACGTGATCTCGCAGAATTCGCCCGCCGTGATCCTTTTCCGGGCGCCCGAAGGGTTCGATCTGGATGCCTATCTGGCCGACGACCTCCAGTCGACGGTTCAGAGCGGCAGTATCACCTATTCGAAGATACCGTGGGACGACTGGATCGTGGACGGCGTCGAGGTATGCAACATGACCGAGGCGACCAAGCACAAACGCCTGCACACCGATGTGGATGCCGGTTACGTCGGCTTCTCGGCCAAGGCGCAGGGACATACCCTGCACCGGAAGCTGGATGAAGCGGCCACGGCGGCTGCCGGCTTCGAAAGGTACGTGGATACCAATAACTCGTCGAACGATTTTTATGAGCGTGAGACACAATCTTTGCGAGATTAGCCTATGAGACGGATTTTAACGATACTGATGTTGGCCGCCGTCTCTGCTGCCACGGCGCAGGAGCGTTTCGACTATATTTTCCGCCGCAATCCCTGGAACGGCGGCCCGAACGCTGCGGGTATCCGGCAGGACTCCCTGAGCCGTTCCTATGCCGAGATATATTTCACCAAGGAGAACGGCGGGCTTACGGGCCACTCCGCGTCGGACGACAGCTGGAATGCCGGGGCGAAAACCGAGTCGGTGCGCCACCTGAAAAAGGTCTCGTTCTCGGGCGGGTTCGGCTACGACTATTTCGACGGCCGCAACATGTGCGGCTCGATGTTCACCGAACCGGGGTATTATCCGGTGGACATCCTCGAATTTACGCCGGGGCGCAAGGTGCGCGAGGATTATACCTTCACGGGCGGCATGTCGGCCGTGCTGGGCAACCGGTGGACGGGCGGCCTGCGCGTAGAGTTCGAAGCCCGCAACTATGCCAAGCGCAAAGACCTGCGCCACAAGAACACACGGCTGGATTTCGAATTTTCGCCCGGAATAATGTACCACGCGGGGCGTTTTGCCGCCGGTGCGGTCTATATCGTGGGTACGAACAGCGAGAAGGTCGATGCGGAAGGCGTGGGCCCCGGTGCCGACCTGTACGAGGCATTCTTCGACCGGGGACTGCTCTACGGGTCGCTGGAGAAGTGGGGGAGCACCGACATACACCTCTCGACCAACGGCGTTTCGGGATTCCCCGTCCGCGAGAATACGCAGGGGGCGGGCGTCCAGTTGCAATACGGGCCGTTCTATGCCGACGTCGCCTACCGTAACAGGCAGGGCGAGACGGGCGAGAGCCGCATTATCTGGCATCTGTTCGAAACGCACCAAGTGACGGCGAACGCCGCCCTGTCGCTGGGAACGGCACTGCGCAGGCATTTCGTGCGCGTGAATCTCGACTGGCAGACGCTCCGCACCGACGAGAACATCATCACCACCGAGACCATCAACGGCGTGCAGACCATCACCATACACGGTTCGACACCGACTTTCGGGCGCAAGGGGCTCGACCTTGGGGGCGAATACGAGTTCGTGGCACCGCATACGGATTTGCGTGCCGGGGTCGGTTATTCGCAGCTCAACCGCGAATCGACGCTGATGTACCCCTATGTCAAGGGGCAGAAGCTCCACTTTACCAAGATATATGCCTCGCTGATCCGCACGTTCGGCCTCTGGGAGCTGACCCTCGCGGCGGATTACCGCCTGGGAGGTTTCTCGGAGTGTGAAACGCAGTTCGAAACCCCCGGCGTGCAGCCGGGCGAATATCCCGGGCAGCTGACCGCTTACTACGATTACGAAAACGAATACCTCACGGCCAAACGGCTGGGGGCGGCGCTCGGGCTGCGGCGCAATATCAAACGGTTCTATGTCGACGTGTTCGCGCGTTACGAACACGGTTTCGGACTGGAATACGTCGCGCAGCCCAACCGGGTCGCGGCGACGCTGAGTGTAGGATATAATTTTTAAATTCAAAAGGATAGATTATGAAAAAGATTTTGACATTGATGGCAGTCGCGGCGATGGCTTTTACCGCCTGCTCGAAGGAAGAAAGCACCGGAACGGGCGACAAGCAGGTGCGCATCACCCCGACGATCGCCAACCCTGCGCTGACGCCGGCAAGCATGTCGTCCGGCACGCGGGCGACGGACACCGATTTCGAGCTGAACGACAAGGTCGGCCTCACGATCACGATGACGGCGGACGGTTCGGCGTTCGTGGCGAACAAGGAGATGTCGTTCGACGGTACGGATTTCAAGACCGAGGGTTTCCTCTGGTACGAAGATGTCAACGCCACCTCGACGCTCTTCGCCTATTATCCCTACCAGGCCGGTGCCGCGGCGCCTGCGGAGTTTTCGGTAAAGGCGGATCAGAGCGGTGCGAACTACACGGCTTCCGACCTGATCGTGGCCGTGAAGACGGGGGTCAAGCCCACGCTGTCGTCCACGCAGATGACCTTCAAGCACAAAATGTCGCGGATCGTCATCAGCGTGACCAACGAATCGGGTTTCGACATCCGGGACATCGTCATCAAGGGTGCTGTCGGCACCGGGGTGCTCGATCCGGCCACGGGTGATTTTACGGCCAAGGCGGGTGCCGAGGCATCCGACGTGACCGCCAATACGGCCACTGCCGAGAAAGTTTACTACGCGCTGCTGGTGCCGCAGAACGGTGTGCAGCTCAAGGTTACGGTCACCACGGCCGATGGTAAGATGCGTACGCAGACGCTCGGCACGACCGACCTCAAGTCGGGTGAGAACCGCCGCATGGACTGCAACGTGCAGCCGGCTGACATTCAGGTGAAATTCAGCGGCCCGATCGCGGGCTGGGTCGACGGAGATGACCTGCTGCCGGACGGCGACGGCGAAGTGGAGACCCCGACCGTCGAGTGGGGCGGCGTGAAGTACAAGATCGTCACGCTCAAGGACGGCCGCACGTGGATGGCCGAGAACCTGCGCTATGTTCCCGAAGGCAAAACCATATCGAGCGATCCGAAGGACGGCAACGGGGTGTGGTACCCCTGCAACCTCTCGAAAGCCGCCGACCCGTCGTTGACTGAGACCGCGGGCCTGCTGTACAGCTATCCCGTGATGCTGGGAATGACCGGCGAGATGACGGGCACCAATTTCGACCAATACGAGGGTGCGCAGGGCATCTGCCCCGACGGGTGGCATATCCCGACGAGGGACGAGTGGCTCAAGCTGGCGGGTGTCGGCAGCGGCAGCCTGTCCGACCCGACGTCGCCCTATTTCGACAAGACGCAGAGCGGCGGTTCGATTGCCGCGCTCAACAAGGACGGTTTCAATATTGCGGGCTGCGGCTATATCAATGCGGCGAGCGCCACGGCGACCCCGGCCTATATGGCCACGGTCTCGGCTGCCGACGCTTCGGCGTTCGGCATGGGATATTTCCCCAGCTCGACGGGTTACAAGGTTACATACAATACGGCCGACGATCCGGAAAGCGGCATCAAGAACATCCAGTATTATGCCGGTATGATAACTTACAACAAGAGTTACAATCGCATGACAATCGCTTACCAGGGTGGTTATGGCGCTGCCCCGGTTCGCTGTATCAAGAACAAGGAGTGATCCTCACCCCCGCACACAAACACACACAACACAAACAACAATAAATGAAACGTAAACCTAATTATTTGAAGCACCTGCTGCAATGGGGCGTACTGGCTGCCATTGTCGGCACGGTGCTTTGGGCCAAATTCAGCGACAAACCCGTCGATGTCGAGGCATATTGTCCTTTCGGCGGGTTGCAGGCCTTCGGTACCTATCTGGTGAACAATTCGCTGGCCTGTTCGATGTCGATGCTCCAGATCATGATGGGCCTCGTGCTCGCCGTGGGAGTGATTCTCTTCAGCAAACTTTTCTGCGGATACCTCTGTCCGCTGGGCACCGTCGGCGAGTGGATGGGGCGTGCCGGGAAAAAACTGCACCTGCAGGTCGATGTCCCTTCGGGGAGCGTCGTCGACAAGCTGCTGCGCGTGGTGAAGTACGTGCTGCTCTTCACGATCCTCTATTTCACGCTCTCGTCGAGCGAGCTGTTCTGCAAGAAACTCGACCCGTTCTATGCCGTGGCTACGGGTTTCAAGGGCGAAATCGTGCTTTGGATGTCGCTCACGAGCCTTACGCTGCTGCTCTTGGGCGGCTTCGTGGTAAAGATGTTCTGGTGCAAATACATCTGTCCGCTGGGAGCTGTCAGCAACATTTTCAAATTCACGCTGCTGTTCGTGATCGCCGCCCTCGGCGGCTGGGCGCTCGGTGCGCTGGGCGTTGCGAACGCGTGGGTCTGGACGATCGGCGGCGCATGTCTTGCCGCCTATATCGTCGAGATCGCCAAGATGCGCAGCTGCACCTTCCCCCTGATGTACATCAGGCGGGATTTGAACACCTGCAATAATTGCGGACTGTGCGAAAAGAAATGTCCTTACCAGCTTCCGATCCATGACTATGTGAAGGTGAAGCATGTCGACTGTACGTTGTGCGGCAACTGCATCGGTGCGTGTGCCAAGGATGCCTTGCAGGTCAACGGCCGTCGTTCGCTGCGCTGGGTGCCCGGGTTGCTGGCCGTGGTGCTCTTCTTCCTGGCCATATGGCTGGGTTCCACCATGGAACTGCCGACGATCGACGAAAAATGGGGCGACTACGAGAAGGTCGAGAACCTGCAGACGTTCGAGATGGAGGGCTTGCAGACGATCAAGTGCTTCGGTTCGTCGAAGGCTTTTTCGGCCAAGATGCAGGCCGTGCAGGGCGTATACGGCGTCAAGACCTTCGTACGCCGCCATGGCGTCGAGGTGCTTTACGACCCGGCTGCCACCGATACGCTGAAGATACAGGCTGCGCAAATATGCCATGCCAGGCGAGCAGGTGCCGGTGCTCGACGTGGTGAAGCTCGGCGTCGAAGGGCTTCACGACCGGATGGACATGATCTATTTCGGCATGGTGCTCCAGAAGATCGAGGGAGTCTACGGCTTCACGTCGGAATTCGCCTGTCCGGTGGATGTGACGGTCTACGTCGATCCGGCCGCCGGTATTACCGAAAAGATGTTCGGGGAGGCGATCGACGCCAAGGAGCTGATCATCCCGGCCAAGGAGGGCGAGAAGGTGATCCCGATGCATACGGTGCTCAAAACCTATGCGGTCGCCGGACAGGTTTCGCGCGAAGAGTTTGCGCAGGTCATGTTCCGCGATGTGGAGAAACTCGCGGGCAGGTTCGTTGCCAACCTGGAGAAATGGGGTGACGACGAGCAGTTCCCCAAGGCGGTCTACGAGATGGTATTCCCCGGCATCGAGAAGATGCCGATCCGCAATG
>ERZ772991.2948-NODE-2948-length-10583-cov-4.228059_pt1 | contig 10583 bp, 7 predicted proteins | sample MGYA00511128_ERZ772991 | MGnify/ENA primary metagenome ERZ772991 (study PRJEB29015, sample SAMEA2737655) | human gut metagenome | biome: human gut; feature: human-associated habitat; material: faeces | place: China | collected 2012 ... | reverse complement strand
TCGTATCTTCATACATTTTCTTATGATCGATCACTTTCAGCGGACCATAATTCTTGGTAGGAAATCTTCCAAGGAAAAGGTTCTCGCCTACGCTTCTAGCCAGAACCGGCTGAAGCTCCTGATGTACCATGGCAATTCCTTTACTCATAGCATCATCCGGATCCTTAATATCAATTTTTTCTCCATCCAGATAGATCTCTCCGGCATCCATCTTATAGATACCAAATAGACATTTCATCAGAGTGGACTTACCCGCACCATTTTCTCCCATCAGCGCATGGACTGTGCCAGGACGAACTGACAACTGTACATTGTCGAGTGCCTTCACGCCGGGAAAGGACTTGCAGATGCCCTTCAACTCCAGTTTATACTCAGCCATTTTGCTCTCCTTCTTCAATCAGCTTAAAAAATGCGGACGTCGTTGTCCAACGCCCGCACCATTTTCAGAATTAATTATTTAACCATATCAAGAACTTCCTGAGCGTTGTCCTGGGTAACTTTTACATAGTCACAACCAATGTAATGCTCATTTCCAGCTCCGGTCAGGTAGTTGATTGCTGCATCAGCTGCACTGTGGGACTGAGAGAAGTGATCGTTGAATACAGTACCGGTCAGGTTGCCAGCGATAACAGCCTCAAGAGCCTCAGACAGAGCGTCAACACCTACCAGGTAGATATCTTTGTTTACAGTTCTTCCAGCTGCCTCGATAGCCTGCAGAGCACCAAGAGCCATAGCATCGTTGTTGCAGAATACAACATCGATCTTGTCGCCGTACTGGGACAGAGCGTTAGCAGTGATCTCCTGACCCTTTGTCTGATCCCAATCACCACGCTGCTTGGTCAGCTCTTCAACCTCTACGCCAGCTGCCTTTAAAGCCTCAACGGATTTCTCAGTTCTGTACTGAGCATCTACGTTCTCCGGATCACCCTGAACCATGATGTAACGAACAACGCCGTCGCCGTCTGCATCACCCTTGTTCTCAAGCTCAGCGATCTCTTCACCCTGATATGTACCGGACTGTCTAGCATCAGCACCTACATAAGTAGCTTTGATGCCGTCGTCAACCCAAGCCTGCTCTCTCTCAGCATCCGGCTCACGGTTGATGTAAACAACCGGGATACCTGCTTCGTTGCAGATGTTGGTAACATCCGGCTCGGAAGAAGCCTGTACCAGGTTTACGATCATAACGTCAAATCCCTGTGTAACGAAGTTACGGATCTGGTTCATCTGCTCGGACTGGTCATTCTTACCATCCATGATGGAGATGTTCTCTGCCTTTAAGCCAAGCTCATCTACTAAATATTTCTGAAGTTCGTTTCTATACAGTGTCATGAAGTTATCAGCGAACTGATAAATGGAAATACCAACTTTAACTTCTGCCGGGTCTTTGCCCTCAACAGCTTCTTTAACAGCCTCGCCGTCTGCTGCTGCGGTTGTCTCTGCGTCCTCTGCTGCTGCAGTTGTCTCTGCCGTTTTGCTGCTGGAGCAAGCGGTTACAGAAAATGCCATTGCAGTTGCCAAACCAAGTGCTGCTACTTTTTTCAGTTTCATAATGTTTGTCCTCCCTTAAACTTGCGTATCCGTTTGTGCTGTCCGGATCCACCGAACAGTTAAATTTTCCGCATACACATATTATACAGTTTCGCCGATTCGTCATTTTTTCTTATCGACACCTTTATTATACGGATCGTTTGTACACTTTTCCATATAATTTTCTTGGTTCTTATATAAAATTTTTTTAGATCCTTTGTGATTTTATTCACATATTCTTGTTTTTCCGGTGTGAAACTGTGGGATTTTATGGTAAATCAGCAACAGTCAACGCTTTCTGACTGCATTGATAATAGGTTCCTTCCTCTAATTCGACCTTTTCCTGTACATTTTGACCAAGTGCCTCGGCGGCAGCTATCTCAAAAATCACTTCTGCATACTCGTCGCTGTCGCACTGGACTGTTCCATACAGCTTTCCGCTCTTAAGCCCCTCGATTCCCTGCGGGGTTCCGTCAATGCCGACCACCTTCACACCTCTTGTGTCACCAGCGCGTTCAAGCGCCTCGGCAGCTCCGAGCGCCATCTCATCGTTGTTGCAGATCACCACCTCGATCGCATCCCCGAACTGGCGGATCCACTGTTCCATCAGCGCCGCCGCCTGGCTCCGATCCCAGTTTGCCGAACCACCGGTCAGTTTTTCCAGCGGAATATCTCCGTCGCGCATCGTCTGTACCGACCACTCTGTGCGGATCAGCGAATCCTGATGGCTGCGCTCGCCCTCCAACATCACATATCCCACGGTTCCATCCTCGTTTAAATCAAGACTGCCTGGATTTTCCTGATACGCATCCACCAGAATTTCTCCCTGCAGAACCGCCGATTCCCGCGCGTCCTCCCCTACATAATAGAGGTGCTCCCATCGTTTCATGTCCTCCTCGACCGGTTCGCGGTTGAAAAATACGACCGGCGTCCCGGCATCCATCGCCTTGTTGATGACATACGATGCTGCCGAGCGATCCACCATATTAACACAGATCGCATCGTATTCCAGAGAAAGGAAACGATCTACCTGGCTGTTCTGCGTATTTTGGTTTCCCTTCGGATCCATGATTTCCAGATTAACCTTGATGCCCGTCTGCTGTTCATATTCCTTCGCCTTTTCCTCCAGACTGGAACGGATATTGTTGATAAAGGCATCCTCGCCCCGGTACAGCGTCACGCCGATACGGATGCTCTTTTTTTCTGCCGGTTTTGCCGCGCTGCATCCATTTAAAAGAAGTGTGCCCGCTGCCAGAAGTGCCAGCGCCATCTGAATGCTTTTTCCGCTTTTTTTCATTTCTCTATACCCCCTTCCCAGATTTTTAATCAATCGGGTACAGCATCTTCTCATATTTCTTTGACCGTAGCTCATCCTTCTCTATATAGTAGGATTCCAGTGAAAACTGGCTTCTCTCCTGCTCTTTTTCAATCGCCTGCACTGCTTTTTTGACCGCAAAATAGCCCGCGTCAAACTGGTTTGTCACCACCAGCCCCCGGATTGTCCCCTTGTCAAGCTGATCCAGCAGGGACGGCATCATCCCGACACCGTACAGCCCGGAAATGTATTTTCCGTACACGCTGCTTCCGCCGACAATCTCCGCCGCCTCCGCGGTGCTGGCGAAATCCAGTGCCGCCACCACCGCCGTGCCGCTGCCCGGATAAACTGTTTTTTCAATGACGGAACGGTAAGTATCATCGGTGCCGCGCGGCACAATGGTATAGGAAAAGCCCTGTTTTTCCAGCACCTCCGTCAGCCCCTGCTTCATCTCCCCCGCCTTGCCGATATATGGGTTATCTGCAAAGATCCAGACAGGAAGATCGGGGCTCTGTTCCGCCGTAATCGCCTCGCCCAGCTTTCTCCCGGCTGCCGTCCAGTCCATATGAACCGCCCCCTTGACCTCCTCATCCGGTGATAATTCGCCCAGCAGGATAATCGGCGTTCCATATGTATTTTCTTCCAGATATTGGCGGCATTCCAGCTCATCAACCGGCTCCAGTATCACTGCCCCGGCACCGTCTGCCGCTTCCCGACGCACCAGCTCCATCTGCTGTGCCAGATTATCCTTTTCATACAGGGTAATAAAGCTGACATCTACATTATACTCAACCGCCGCCTGATCCACGCCCTTGCGGAAGTTGACGTAATCATCATCCGAAGTATCGCTGATAATCAGGGACACCGGGTAGACCTCCACCTCTTTTTCCTTGATGATCCAATCCGTGGAGGAAAGGAGATACAGCAAAATAAGTCCCACACACAGGATTCCCCAGAGCACCAGCTCCTTTTTTTTTCTCACTCCATATCGCATTGATCTGTCGCCCCCACTTTTACACTTTCTTCTCTTCCAGCACTTTCTCGTAAGGCACTGCCGGAAGATGAATCTTCACCGCGGTTCCCTCATCCGGCTCCGACTCGATCGAAAGACCATATTCCGCGCCGAAATACAGCTTGATCCGCTCGTTGACATTGCGTACCCCGATGCCGGATCCGCGCTTGGATGCCACGTGCGCCGTATCGGTAAAGAGGTTCCCGACCTGTTCCTCCGTCATGCCAAGCCCATTGTCCCGCACCTCCAGATACAGCTCTTTTTCCTCCTGCCAGGCGCGCACGAAGATCTCGCCGTCGCCGTCCATATATTCCATGCCATGGTAGATCGCATTCTCCACCAGCGGCTGCAGCATCAGTTTTAAACTTGCAAGTTCCAAAACCTCATCATCTGACTCGATCGTATAAGTAAACTTATTTTTAAACCGCATCTGTTGGATCATCAGGTAATTCCGGACGTGTTCCAGCTCATCCTTCACAGTAATTAAGCTCTTGCCGCGGCTTAAACTGATACGGAAGAACCGCGCCAGCGCCGTCACCACCTTGACCGCCTCCGTTTTCTGCTCATTTTCAATCATCCAGACAATGATATCGAGCGTATTATAGAGGAAATGCGGATTGATCTGCGACTGCAGCGTATCAAACTCCTGCTTGCGTTTCGCCTCATGCTCACGCACAATATCCTGCATCAGGAGGCGGATCTGACCCGCCATATCACTGATCGATTTTCCCAGATGGCGGATCTCATACGAACCGCCGATGTACACCGGTGCGCTTAAATTGCCCGCCTCCAGGACGCCGACCGATTTTTCCAGCTCGCGGATCGGATTCGTGATCCTCGATGAAATATAAGAGTTAATCAGAGCCAGAATGCACAAAATGAGGGCAATGACAAATACGATAAAAAGCCGGGTTTTGATCGTGTTGAGCGACACGGCATTTTCCGGCGTCACCCCGACCACCTTCCAGCCTGTGTAGCCGATCGTCTTGACCGTCGCCATCCGCTTTTTTCCGGCAAATATCTCCTCATGATTTCCGTCCGAATAGCCGGCTGCCTGTCCATTGTTCTCCTGCACCCAGCCGGAATCCAGAAGCTGCATCTGCGGGTGGTAAAGAATCTCGCCATTTCCGCTGATCATATAGAAATAACCGCCGCGCCCCGTCGTGATGCCGCCAAAGAGCTGTTCCAGGCTCGAATAGCGGATATCGACCAGAAGGACGCCCTGAGAGGTCGAGGTTCCGTGTGTCAGTTCGACCGCCCGGGACAGCGAAATGACCCATCGGTATTGATTTTCCGCATTGTCAAACACATACTGTACGTGCGGCAGGGAAAAATGCTGGTTTTCCGTCCGGTTTAAGGCGCTCCGGAACCATTCTTCCTGCGTCACATCCACCTCATTTTTCAGACGCACCGCCGGGACTGCCTCCAGAAGCGCCCCATCCTCCGAAAACAGGGCAATATTCTCCACATTATCCTTATTATTATCGTAGAGAAGCGTAAATTCACTTCCAAGCGACTGGCTCGACAGATCGGCATTCTTGATCGTGCCATAATAAAGCGAGTCGGACAGCTTCATGATCGTGCGGAGGTACGACTCCACAGAGCGCCCCACCTGCGCGATCAGGTTCTGGCTCTCCTCCTGTACTACTTCCGTGACCTGCCGTGACATTCTCTGGTACAGCGACAGGGAGATCAGCACGCTCGCCGCCAGCGCCGTGATCGTAAAATAGATAAAGATCATAGACCGGATGCTGGCGTCGTCAAAAAGCTTTTTCTTCCAGATCGTCCTTTTTTTACCCATTATGCCTCCCCGCTCCGGTGTGCCGTGCGGTACCGCGTCGGGGAAACACCGAATTTTTTCTTAAATACGTAACTGAAATAGTTCTGCTCCGGGTAGCCGACCTTTTCCGCGATGATATACGTCTTGTCGTCAGTTGCCATCAGAAGCTCGACCGCGCGCCCCAGCCGGACATCGGTCAGATAGGCGATGTACGCCTGTCCCGTCTCCTTCTTAAACATCGTTGAAAAATACGCCGGGCTCATATGCAGATGGCGGCAGATCTTCTCCACCGACAGCTCCGGATCTTGAAAATTGTCCTGAATGTACTGCTTCGCCTCGCGGATCACGTTTTTTGTCGTATTGCTCCGCTCTTCTTCCATTCCGGCATTCATCTTGAGCGCCACCTCGGTCAGGTACGGGCGGACATTCTCCATCTTCTGGACGCGCCCCAGAATCTCGAAATAATCATTTTCCACGCCAAACATCTCGCTGATCCGCAGATCATACTGCTGGGAGAGCTGTGTCAGCACATTGATGATCGCAAGCACATACGCCTGATACTGGCGGTAATGCACCCGCGCATCCTCCATCCGGCTCACAATCCCGTCTATCACGGAACGGATCTTTTCCTTCGGTCCAAACTTGACTGCCGCTATAAGCTCCGACTCCATCCGGCTGTCGAACCGGAGTTTTTCATGCCCGGACGGCTCCATATCGCCGATGCAGATCACACCGCCGGAACCTGTGATCGCACGGTAACCGAGTGCATTGAGTGCCGTGTGGCACGGGCGGCTTAAATCCGTCAGCGAACTGCAGCTCTCACCCACGCCGATCGTAACCGATACCTCCAGAATTTTCTTCGTCTCCTTGCAGATATCGCCCAGCAGGGCAATCAGTCCGGTCTGCGTATTGTCTTTGTCGATCGCCACCAGAAGGATCGTCTCAAAGGAAGAGTGGAACACAATAAAACGGTACTGCCCTTCCAGTTTTTCCTCAATCAGATTGCGGACGGAAATCGGAATCAGCTCCCGCTGCTGATGCAGCGAAACTGCCTTGTCCACCTTCTCATCCGGTTCCAGATGGATCGCCGCAATCACCCATTTGACCGCACCCGCAACGTCGATCGCATATTCGTTCAGTTTTTCCTCAATCTGCGCTTCCTCCATGCCGCCGTGAATCAGGTCATTCAAAAAATGTTCCCGGATCGCCGGAAGACTCTTGATATAACTTTCCCGAAGCAGGGTAACATTCCGCTTCTGCTCGATCTCCTCATCGAGATTTTTCTTGATTTTCTTTAAAATCGCCGTCAGCTCTTCGACATTGACCGGCTTTAAAATATATTCGATCACATTGAGCTTGATCGCCTTTTTGGCGTACTCAAATTCATCAAAACCAGAAAAAATCACGATCTTGATGGACGGATATCTCTGCCGTATATTCTCCGCCATCTCCAGCCCGTCCATATATGGCATCCGGATGTCTGTCAGCACAACATCCGGCTCATTCTGCTCGATCTTTTCCAGCGCTTCCTTCCCGTTCTCCGCATCCCCGATCACCTCGAATCCGGCATCCTGCCAGTCGATTTTGCGTATGATGCTTGTCCGTACTTCCTCCTCGTCATCTACCAGCATGATTTTATATGGGTTCATATGGATTCGTCCTTTCAGTTCCTGATGCAATGTTGTTGTGAGCCAGTTTGTCTTAGGACTCTGGAGCTCTGCTACGGTATCCCCATTCCAGCTTTCCCTGACACCTCATGAGGAAGTGGCTGGGCAGGCTGGAATGAGGGGAATTTCTTTCTTTACATTATACCACATCTTTCTTTATTTGTGAGTTTGTGATTTTTCACTGGCAGGTTCCAATTTCTGTAAAGGCGTGCTTCGTCCCCGGGTGCGGGAACCCGGTTCCACACAGCGTCTGCATCCAGTCCGCCGTCCGCGGCAGGCGAGACAGTCTTCATCTATTTCATAAACGGCATTTCCATCAATGATCAGCCGGGTGTTCATAGCTCTGAATCCTTTTCTTTCTTATTTTTTATAATATACTATATGTGGTTTTTCCTGTCCCGGAGCTTTTTTTCTTTAAACATTCCCGTTCTTTTTCGATTCCAAAAGTGCCTACCCGTGAACCAAAACGTCTTTTTTTCCTCTCATCTGCATATATTGAGACAAAGATTTGGGAGGTTTTTTTCGTGAACCAAGATGTTTCTCTCAAAATGACCGAGTTAGACCGCTTGACCTCACTCCCACATATGCAGCTTGTCAAGGCGGCGCTTCCCTATATTCACATCCCGGAACAGCGTTTTTTCTCCCTGTTTGTGAAATTCCGCGAACTAGAAAAGACGATGCAGCTATTTGCTGATCCGGCCGACGGTGAGATCGGAATCTGCTCGGTGGGCGAACGCGACAAGGATTCGCCGGTTGATATGCTGAAAGCGATCAAGCCGTATGGCACAGAGGAAGAGCAAAGTTCGATCGATCTGGTCTTAAATTTTATCGAAGGTTCCCGCCTCTATGAATCCTACTGGCAAAATATGCCGCAGACAGCATCCTTTCCGACTTCGCAAGATATCCAGAATGATTCACCCAATTCTGATGCAGTTCCGGCATCTGTCCTTTACCCGCAAGCCGAATATTCCCGCAGACAGAAAAAAACCACAGACCGTGCATCTGGCACATCCACTTCAAACAGACAGGAGGCACACACTATGGAATTTCAAAACTGGAAACAGGATCCGAGACTCCGCTCCATGGATCCAGACAAAATAAAACAGATGGAACAGTTAGCCGATCAGGCAAGAAACACGCCGCAAGACAAGCTTCTGCCGCTTCTCATGAGTCTCCGGGGCAGCAACGGTTCCCCGCAATTCTCAACCTCAGAAATGGACACTCTTTTTTCGATCCTGACAGACCAAATGCCCCCAGCGCAGAAACGGCAGGCGGAAATGCTGCGGATGCTGAGCCGGCAGATGGGCGGGGCAAATAAATCATAAAACCAGAGTTGCCATTGCTATTTTTTTCCAAATCATGCTACAATTCATTTCGATAATGGGGAGCTTGTGATGCAGGCTGAGAGGGAACCAAAAGTTTCGACCCAAAACCTGATTTGGATAATGCCAACGTAGGGACAAATATTTTGAGACACCTGAGCGCCGGATATTGTCCGGCGTTTTTGGGTTTCATTAGGAAATTATGTCCTATGAAACAAAAAAACTCATCTGGGGGTTCCTATCTGCTTCCAGATAAAAATCCCCAAATGAGATCTGACTCTCACAGCCTATCTAATTAGTAATTTGCTAAATCGCTCTCATCCTGCACCACCACAATCTTCGTCCCGGTATCCACCTGGCACACAACCTGTTTCATATCTTCCTCCGGAATACTGATGCATCCGGAAGTTCCCGTATTATTCCAGCTCTTCGGGCAATGCAGAAAGATCGCCGATCCCTTTCCCGGTGTACACTCCGGATTATAATCCAGTACCAGGCCATAATTATACTGCGGCGCCTGCGCCATCAGATCCTCCGCCGAATTCCAGTCCTTCTGTACCTGCTTCGTATTTGCCAGCTTGTTATAATACTGGCTGTTTCCGTCATCCACATAATAATCGCCGTCCACGATCTGGTGATACGGCAGAATCGTTCCCGGATTTGCCTTCAGGCCAAATGCCATCGTAAAGCGGTACACACCCGCCGGCGTCTTCTTATCGCCCTCCTGCTTCTGCATCGTGATACCGTTCATGCCGCTGACCGCTTCTTTCGACATCACCTGCACCAGTTTTCCATCTGCATCGCGTTTATACCAGTCCAGACGGCTCTTCGCCGGATCCTGGCGGTTGCCAATCACCACAATCAGCTGCGTTGCATCCTTCGCCGCCTCCAGTGTATTTACATCCCCGTTGTAGCTTGCCGTAAGCGCCGGTCCTGTCGCTTTCTCCGCCGCCATCGCAGCCGCCGGAGCTGCCGCACTCATCAACATGCCTGCTGCCAATACTACCATTGCTTTCCGCTTCATTCTCAATTTCATCTTATTTATCTCCTATTATTTTATGTATCTGAATTTCACTCAAAAATCGGCTGCTTTTATCTTTCGCACACCTTTTTCCACACACTCTGTCAGTTCCTGCCACTTTCCAGTCCAGCCGCCTGCAGCATCGCCTTTCCAAAAATATGATGAAACAGCGCAATCACGCGCCCCACCAGCATGACAGCACAGACCGTTCCAATGCCGATTCCCACCGGTTTTCCCGCAAACAAAAGTCCCATGAGCAGTGACAAAACGATACAGGTTGCATCGACACAGTTCTTCATCAGACCTGTGTCGATTCCAAAGGTGTCCGCCAGCACCTGCACCAGACCATCACCCGGATTTGGCACCAGCCGCATTGACAGGGACATCGCTGCGCCGACGCCTGTAAAAGTCAGGGCAAGCACCAGCACGCCCATGCGTCCTAAAAGTCCAGAAGCCGCCGGTCCACATTCTTCCAGCGGCGGTATGCACGCTGAAAATACATTCAGAAATCTTGTAAATGCAATACTCAATGGAAACTGCAGAGCATCTTTCATAAGCAAGCTGCGTCCTGCTTCTCCTTTCTCCCGCAGATGAATCGCCGCCTGAATCAAGACAAAGATACCATACAGGACAAAGGTCATATCACCAAAATTCCGGTTCCAGATCACGGACGCTGCATACGAAAGTGAAATAATCGGCGACACTCCGAGTCCTGCTTTGGTATTGAGTGTAAGCCCCATCGCCAGAATCAGAAGCCCCATCAGATAGAAGCTCCACCGTGCTACCCCGCTTCCCGTCGGTTTCTCCGTCATTTCCATGTTGTGATTCAAGATTTCCTCATCCCTTTTTCTTAATATTCGTTAAATCGTAACTGTTCAGTCCCTTCACAGTCACGCGCAAAAATCCATTAAAAATTGCCTACGGCAATGGGATTTT
>ERZ772991.2942-NODE-2942-length-10597-cov-2.911212_pt1 | contig 10597 bp, 10 predicted proteins | sample MGYA00511128_ERZ772991 | MGnify/ENA primary metagenome ERZ772991 (study PRJEB29015, sample SAMEA2737655) | human gut metagenome | biome: human gut; feature: human-associated habitat; material: faeces | place: China | collected 2012 ... | reverse complement strand
GCTCATGCACGGCGCGGAGGCCCCGGCTGCGCAGAAGACGGCGCGCACTGTGCGCCGGTGTGGCTGGCTGCTGCTGGCGTACCATGCCGTGTGTCTGCCGCTGGCTGCGTGCGGGGTGATCGGCCCGGCCGCGGCGGCGGTGCTCGCGTGCGGCGCATCCGGCGGCGTGCTGCTGTATGCACTGCATGGAAAAGCGACCAGGGAGGAGTGGCCATGACGACCGCGGTTCTGGAACTGAATGTGTCCGGCATGATCTGCCGGGCGTGCGAGGACGCCATCGCGGACGCGCTGCTGCACACGCGCGGCGTCATCTCCGCACAGGCGCACTACTGGCGCAGCCGCGTGACGATTACGTATGACCCGGACATCGTCACGGAGGACGCGCTGCGGCAGGTGCTCACGAATGCCGGCTATCCGCCGGGCGCGCACGGCATGGGCGGCGTGACGGTCGACCTGATCTGCCTTGCGCTCGTGGGCGTGCTCTACTGGGGGCTGCCGAAGCTGCTCATGCTCGTGCAGGTCCCGGCGCTTGCCGAGAATGCTTCGCTCGGCCTCGTGTTTCTCGTCGGCCTGCTCACGAGCACGCACTGCATCGGCATGTGCGGCGGCATCCTGCTCGCGCAGACGACGGATGCGCACGGTGTGACCGGCCGCAGCAAACGCGGGCTGATCGCCTCGGCCGCATATAACGGCGGGCGCGTCGTGTCGTACACGGCGGTCGGCGCCGTCTGCGGCGCGCTCGGCGCGGTCATCACCTATACGCCGAACATCAAGAGCATGGTCTTTACCGTCGCGGGCGCGCTCGTGCTGCTCATCGGTCTGCGCATGGCGGGCATTCTGCCGGGCCTGCGTCCGTCAGAGACAGAGCTGCCCGGCGCCTGCAGCCTGAATGCACGCACGCGCCGCCGCTTTGCGGGGCAGCCGCTTATCATCGGCCTGCTCACGGGCGTCATGCCGTGCGGCGCGCTCAGCGCCATGTGGCTCTACGCCATGAGCAGCGGCAGCGCGGTGCGCGGCGCGCTCGTGATGCTGGTGTTCTCGCTCGGCACGGTGCCGCTGCTGTTCCTCTTCGGCGCGCTGCAGTCGTTTCTGCCGCGCGGCTGGATGAAGTACATCGTCAAGGGCAGCGCCGTGCTGGTCGTGACGCTGGGGCTGTCGATGCTCGTCAAGGGCATCCGCCTGTTTGGCATGTAAAGAAACCCCCGCACAGGACGGTGTCCTGTGCGGGGGCTTCTATGTCCGATATCAGTCCAGCTTCAGGTCACCCTCGCGGATCCAGCCGAGGCGGCGGCACAGCAGGCCGATGGCCCAGCAGATCACGGCCGGGAGCACGAAGCAGACCATGATGAGGCCGATCCAGTCCATGGCCCCGGGCTGGATGGCCACGGCGCCGTTGGCGATGGCGGCCTCGCTCGGCGCGACCCAGCCGGTCCACACGCCGATAGGGCCGCACAGGCCGCATGTGCCCATGCCGGAGTTGACGGCCGCGCCGTTCATCTGTAGCTTGAACACGCACGTGGCGATCGGACCCGTGATAGCGGACGTCACGATGGCGGGGATCCAGATCTTCGGGTTGCGCACGATGTTGCCCATCTGCAGCATGCTCGTGCCGAGACCCTGGCTGACCAGGCCGCCCCAGCCGTTTTCGCGGAAGCTCAGCACGGCAAAGCCCACCATGTTCGCGCAGCAGCCGGCCACGGCCGCGCCGCCCGCGAGTCCCGTGAGCGAGAGCGCCGCGCAGATGGCGGCCGACGAGATCGGCAGCGTGAGTGCGATGCCCACGATGACCGACACGAGGATGCCCATGACGAACGGCTGCTGCTCGGTCGCCCACATGATGAGCGTGCCGACCCAGTTGGCGCCCTTGCCGATGGGCGCAGCCACGAGCATGGCCAGCCCGATGCCGACGAGGATTGTGACAATGGGCGTGACGAGGATGTCCACCTTCGTCTCCTTGCTCACGGCCTTGCCGAACTCGGCCGCGACGATCGCTGTCACGAGCACGGCCAGCGGGCCGCCGGCGCCGCCCATGGCGTTGGTCGCATAGCCGACCGGGACGAGGGAAAAGAGCACCATCGCCGGCGCGTGCAGCGCGTAGCCGATGGCCACCGCCATCGCTGGGCCGACCATCAGCGATGCGCAGCCGCCGATCGTGTAGCCGACCGCGGCGTCGCCCTTGCCGAGGGTGAAGATGATCGTGTTGAGAAAACCGATGTGGAACTGCTGACCGAGTGTGTTGAGAATCGTGCCGATCAGCAGCGAGCAGAACAGGCCCTGCGCCATCGCGCCGAGCGCGTCGATGCCGTAGCGCCGCAGAGAGATTTCAATATCCTTTCGCTTCAGGAAGTCCCGGAACCGCTGCATAGTGCATTCCTCCAGAAAAATAAGTATGCTTTACATGTGTCATGACACCTGTAAAGCATACTATAAAGACTTCCTGTGCACTTGTCAACTAAAATAAACTTCTGTCAATCGTCCAGCAGCAGACCGGCCGCTTTCAGTGCGGCGCAGGCGCGCGCGCACGCGGCCTCGTCCGGGCAGCGCAGCGTGTGCAGATGGATGCCGCCGGTGAGCATGCTCAGCGGGGCGGCGTCGTGCGCCTGCACGCGTGCGAGGAACTGCTGCACATCGTAGCGGCTGCTGATCTGCAGCTGGCCGGTGAGCTGGCCGTAGACCGGGTGCTCGACGATGACATCGAGCACGGTGCAGCCGTTGTCGACGAGAATATCGAGTTCCTGTCCGGTCTGCGCGAGCGTGTGGCGGCAGGCGATCGTGCGCGTGATGCCGTCCGTCGCCTGCGGCAGCACATAGCCGCGCGGGGTGGCGGAGATCTCGGCGCCGCCGGCGCGCAGGATCGCAATGTCGCCCACGATGATCTGGCGGCTGACGTTCCGTTCGCTGGCGAGAGCCGACGCGCTCACGGGCCGGTCGGCTGCCCGGAGCCGGTCGAGAATGGCCTGACGGCGGGATGCGGCGTCCATGGCTCAGCCCTGCGACTTTCCGCCGGCGTTGAGCAGATCGAGCTTGATCTTCAGCAGCTTTTCCGACAGGTCGACGTAGTAGTTGTGCGGATAGTCAAAGCGTAGCACCTCCGGCCAGAGCGTGGTGAGCTGGTCGGCGCAGTAGGCACGGATATCATCGAGCGCGGGCTTTTGGTATACGAGCTTGCCGCCGCGGAAAATGGGCACTTGCAGCTCGCGCGCCGTGAAGTCTGTGAGCACCTTCTTCTTCCACGTCGCGTCGGGATCGCAGATCTCGAGCGGCTGCGTGTCGTCCACAACTTCGTCGTGCAGGCAGATGTAGTCCGCCTCGGCCATGCCGGAGTCCTTGCTGTAGAAGCGGTAAACTTTCTTAAAGTGGGGGTTGGTGATCTTGCCGACGTTTTCGCTGATCTTGATCTTCGGGATGATGTTGCCGTCCTTGTCCTCAATGGCCGCGAGCTTGTACACGCCGCCGAACACCGGCTCGCTGCGCGCGGTGATGAGCCGCTCGCCCACGCCGAAGCTGTCGACCTGCGCGCCCTGGCGCAGCAGACCCGCGATCAGGCGCTCATCGAGCGCGTTGGACACGGTGATCTTGCAGTCGGGCCAACCGGCATCGTCGAGCATTTTGCGTGCCTTCTTCGTCAGGTAGGCAATGTCGCCGGAGTCGAAGCGGATGCCGCAGTGCGTGATGCCCTTCGGCCGCAGCACTTCGTTGAATGCGCGGATGGCGTTCGGAACGCCGGACTGCAGGCTGTTATAGGTGTCCACAAGCAGGGTAGCGTTATTGGGATACGTCTGGCAGTAGGCGCGGAAGGCGTCGAGCTCGGAGTCAAACATCTGCACCCAGGAGTGCGCCATCGTGCCGCCGGCGTACACGCCGTACAGCTCGTCCGAGATCGTGCAGGCAGTCCCGGCGCAGCCGCCGATGTAGGCAGCGCGAGCGCCGAGAATCGCGCCGTCAGCGCCCTGCGCGCGGCGGGAGCCGAACTCGAGCACCGTGCGGCCATTCGCTGCGCGGCAGATGCGGCTGGCCTTCGTGGCGATCAGGCTCTGGTGATTGATCTGCAGCAGAAGGTAGGTTTCCACGAGCTGCGCCTGAATGGCGGGCGCGCGCACCGTGATGAGCGGCTCGCGCGGGAACACGGGCGTGCCCTCCGGCACGGCCCAGATGTCGCCGGTGAAGTGGAAGTTTTTCAGATAGTCCAGAAAAGCCTCGCTGAACAGCTTCCGGCTGCGCAGATAGGCAATGTCCTCGTCGGAGAAATGCAGATTTTCGATGTAGTCGATGATCTGCTCGAGACCGGCGGCGATGGCGTAGCCGCCGTCATCCGGTACGCTGCGGAAGAACACATCGAAATACGTGATGCGGTCCTGCATATCGTGCTCCAGATAACCATTGCCCATCGTCAGCTCATAGAAGTCGCAGAGCATGGTCATGTTCAGCGCTTTGTTGGGGTCCATTGACCTCGCCTCCTGAATGGGTCTGCGGTGGTGCAGACAACAAAATATATTCCCATTGATTATAACGTTTGTCACCCGGTAAAGCAACGATTATAAAATTAACAAGGGAAAACGCGCGAAAATTCGTTTCGTGCCGTTGACATCAAAAAACGGGCGTTGTATCTTTATTATGTAACACAAAACAGGAGGACAAACCACCATGTCTTTGACACCGGAACGCACGGCCGAGCTTCAGGAGCTCTGCCGTCAGTATCGGATCGACGTACTCACCGCCATCCACGGCGCGCAGTCCGGCCACCCGGGCGGCAGCCTGTCCGTTTGTGAGATCCTCACGCTGCTGTACCAGCAGCGTATGCATGTTGACGCCGCGCACCCCGATGATCCGAACCGTGACCGGCTCGTGCTCTGTAAGGGCCACGCTGCCCCCATGCTCTACCGCAACCTGATCGGTAAGGGCTTTCTGCCCCCCGAGAGCATGAACACCCTGCGTCAGACCGGCAGTCCCCTGCAGGGCCATCCGTGTATGCGCACACCGGGTGTGGATATGCCGTCCGGCCCGCTGGGCATCGGCCTGGCCGCCGCGCAGGGCATGGCCATTGGCCTGAAGCTGAATCATTCCGATGCGCGCGTGTACGCCGTGCTCGGCGACGGCGAGCTGGATGAGGGTGCCGTCTGGGAGGCGGCCGCCTCGGCCGTGAAGTTCGGGCTCGATAATCTCACTGCCATCGTGGACTGGAACAAGGTCCAGCTCGACGGCACGACCGATGAGATCATGCCGCTGCGTGACCTGCCCGGCAAGTGGAAAGCCTTCGGCTGGAACGTGCTGCGCTGCGACGGGCACGATCTCGCGGCGCTCGATGCCGCGCTCGATGCGGCTGTGGCCTGCAAGGGCGTACCGACTGTGATCCTCGCCGATACGGTCAAGGGCAGGGGCGTGTCCTTCATGGAGGGTAAGTCCGCCTGGCACGGCAAGGCCATTCCGGATGCGGAATTCGCGCAGGCAATGCAGGAACTGGGAGGTAACGTCTGATGGGAAAGTCGATTCGTGAAGTTTACGGCACCGTGCTCGCCGAGCTCGGCGACACCAATGAGAACATCGTCGTGCTCGACGCTGACCTGTCCGGTTCCACCAAGAGCGGCATCTTTGCCAAGGCGCACCCCGAGCGCCACTTCAACATGGGCATTGCCGAGTCGGACATGGTCGCCACGGCGGCAGGCCTTGCCACGACCGGCAAGATCCCGTTCGTGAACACGTTCACGGTCTTTCTGACCACGCTGGGTCTTATCTCCGCGCGCGCGCAGGTGTGCTACGGCAATCTGAACGTGAAGTTCGGCGGCGCCTACTGCGGCATGTCCGACGCGCTCGACGGCGCGACGCACCACGCCACGGAAGACATCGCCGTCATGCGCGCACTGCCGAACATGACCGTGCTCGTCCCGTCGGATGCGGCCAGCACCCGCTGGGCAACGAAGTACGCTGTGGACACCTACGGCCCGATGTACCTGCGCCTGTCGCGCGATGTGTACCCGGATCTGTATGATGAGAACACGAAGTTCGAGTGCGGCAAGGGCGCCATCGTGCGCGACGGCACGGATGTGACCGTCATTGCCTGCGGCATCCTCGTGCACAAAGCGCTCGAGGCGGCCGAGCAGATGGCTGCGCGCGGCGTGTCCGTGCGCGTGGTGGACATGTACTCCATCAAGCCCATCGACCGCGAGCTTATCCTGCGCTGCGCGCAGGAGACCGGCGCCATCGTCACCGCCGAGGAGCACAACATTTACGGCGGTCTCGGCAGCGCCGTGGCGGAAGTGCTCGCCTGGGGCGGCGCGGCCGCGCCGACGGAGTTTGTCGGCATCCCCGACACGTTCACCGAGACCGGCAAGTACACCGACCTGCTGGCAAAATACGGCGTGGACGCAGCCGGTGTCGTGCGCGGCATCGAGCGGGTGCTTGCGCGCAAGCACTGAGTTTTTTGCACTGGAGCCGGCAGGCAGAACGCCTGCCGGCTTTTTTCGGAGGAAGATCATGCAGCGATTCTTTGCCCCCGGCCGCACGGAACTGGCCGGGAACCATACCGATCATCAGCTCGGCCGCGTGCTGGCGGCGTCCGTGGACGTGGGCATTACTGCGCGCGCGACGCGCCGGCGCGACCGCCGCGTGTGCATCCACTCGAAGGGGTTCCGGCCGTTCACCGTCGCGCTCGACGATCTGGCCGTGAACCCGCGCGCCTATGGCAAGCCGTGGGCGCTCGTGCGCGGCATGGCGGCGGCCATTCTGGACGCCGGCGGAGAGATTGGCGGCTTTGAGGCGTGGGCGTCCTCCGCGCTCAAGCCGGGCGGCGGCCTGTCATCCTCGGCCGCGTTTGAGATTCTTGTCGGCCGCATTTTCAATGCGCTCTACAACGGCGGCACGTTCTCGCCCAAGCAGCTCGCGCGTTTCGGCCAGCAGGCGGAAAACCGCCACTTCGGCAAGCCGTCCGGCCTCATGGATCAGCTCGCATGCGCGCTCGACGGCGCGGTATATATCGACTTTGCCGCCGGGGAGATCGCCCCGGTCGCGGCGCCGTTTGCCGATATGGGTCTCACGCTCAGCCTGACGGATACCGGCGGCAGCCACGCGGGGCTCACGGCGGCGTATGCGGCATTGCCGGCCGATATGTGCAGCGTGGCGCGGCGCTTCGGCGCCGAGACGCTCTCGCAGGTCGACCCGGCAGATTTCTATGCCCACCGGCAGCCAGGCCTTGCCGACGACCGCGCGGCGCACTTTTTCGAGGAGAACGCGCGTGTGCCGCTGATGCGCGACGCGCTCGTACACCGGGACGCTGCGGCCTACCTGCGCCTGATGAATGCTTCCGGCCGCTCGTCGGAGCAGCTGCTGCGCAACATCCGCGCCCCGGGCGGCGACGACCGGCTCGCGCGCGGTCTGGCGCGCGCGGCCGACCTGCTCGACGGCGTGGGCGCATGGCGCGTGCACGGCGGCGGCTTTGCCGGGTGCGTGCAGGCGCTCATGCCGTGCGATGCCTTCCCTGCGTACAAAAAGGGAATGGAGGCGCTCTTCGGCCCCGGCTCCTGCCGGGAGCTGCACATCACCGGTGCAAAATAAAAATCAGCCCGCTTCCGATCGGAAGCGGGCTTTGCTGTCTGCATTATTTGAGCCGGATATTCAGCAGCACGGGGTTGTGGTCGGAAAACCGGAACCCGTCGTCCTGCGTCTGCACGCTCGTGAGCTCCACGTTCGGCGAGAGGATGAAGCCGTCGATCACGTAGTGCTGCGTGGCGTCGCTCCCGGCGTCATAGGGCTGGTTGTCGAGGCGGCAGGTCGGCGCGGCCGTGTCGTAGGCAAAGCGCCAGCCGTCGGGCAGCATGCTGTCGTCGAGTGTGCCGGGCGTCCAGAGGTCGTCGTTCTTGATCGGGTACTTGTCCAGCCCGCCGGGGAACGTCTGGTTGAAGTCGCCGCCGGCGATGACGTAGTTGCCCTTGGCGTACTCCTGCTCGAGGAACGTCTTGAGCGCGGCGGTCTGCGCGGCCTTGCCCTCGCCGTCGTCATAGGCTTCCAGGTGGAGGTTGACGAGTACAAGCTGCGCGTCCGTGCCTTCGAGATCAATATATACCGGCATCAGGCAGCGCTTGAGGTTGGCCACCGACACCGGCCACTTAAACGGACTCGGCAGGGCAATGCGCTCGGCCGAGGCGATGGGCGCGGTCGAGAGCGTCATGATGCCGGAGCTCACCTTGCCGATCGGCGGGATGGGGTAAGGCACGAAGGCACATTTATAGTTGCGCGCGTGCGCGGTGTCGAGTCCGGTCTCGGTGCGCATGCGTTCGGCCTCTTCGATGCCGTAGGAGCGGGTCGAGGGGTCGGCTTCGATCTCCTGCAGGAAGGTGAAGTCGGCGTCCAGTTCCTTCACGGTGCTGACGATGCCGTCCATATTCTTTTCCACGACGGCCTTGCTCGGTGCGCGAACCTGTTTGCCGCCGTCCATGAAGAAGCTGTAATCGTCCTCATAAGCGCCGAAGCCAATATTATAGGAGAGGATGCTGTACTCCTTCCCCGCCTCCACGGTGGCAGCGGCGTTCCGCTCCACCGTCAGCTCCTGATCCCCGATGCGGTGATAGTCGATGAACACATAGGCCACATACCCCAGCACCACCACCAGCAGCGCCAGCACCACAGCCAGCACGATCTTCCAAGCTTTTCTCAACAATGCTTCCCCCTCGGTTTACAAATTTGGATAAATCTATTATAATCGAAATATTCCCATTTGGAAAGAGGTATGATGCGTGAAAAAACTGGTGATCCGATTCAATGCCCCGGTGGTGCTGCTGTTCGCCCTGCTGAGCCTGCTGGTCCTGCTGCTGGACGGCTGGACAGGCGGCGTCAGCACCACCCGGTTCTTCTGTGTATACCGATCGTCGCTGGCGGATCCGCTGACCTATGTGCGCTTCTTCGGCCATGTGCTGGGCCACTCCGGTTACAGCCACTACATGAACAATATGCTGCTGCTATTGCTGGTGGGGCCGGGCTTGGAGGAAAAGTACGGCAGCCTCAACCTGCTGATGACCATTCTGGTAACAGCTCTGGTGACGGGACTGGTGCAGTTCATCTTCTTCCCCGGTACGGCGCTGCTGGGAGCCAGCGGTGTAGTGTTCATGATGATCGTGCTGAACTCCTTCACCGAGATGCGCCGGGGCGGCATCCCTCTGACCATGCTGCTGGTGGTGGCCCTGTATCTGGGCAACGAGGTGGTGGACGGCCTCTCCGAGAGCGACAACATCTCCCAGATGACCCACATCGTGGGCGGTCTCTGCGGCATCGTGTTCGGTTTCTCTCTGGCCCGTGCCAAAAAGAGATGATCCCTATAAAAAAGATGCGGAAGCCATATGACTTCCGCATCTTTTTTACGCCTGCTTATGGAGCCTTCGATACTCCGTGGGCAGCATGGAAAATGCCTTCTTGAATTCCGAGGTGAACTTGCTCTGGCTCTCATAGCCCACGGTCCGGGCGATCTGAGCCACGCTGTCGTCGCTCTCCAGCAGCAGAGCGGAGGCCCGCTCCATGCGGTGCTGGCGGATATGGGCGGCGATGGAGCTGCCGTACACCTCCTTGAACAGTTCCTTCATGGTGGAGGGGTTCATGAGAAACTGCCGGGACAGCTGCTCGATGGTGATGCGGCTGTCCAGATGCTCCGTCAGGAACCGATGGACCTGCCGGATGACCTCCAGCTGCTCCGCCGGACAGCTGCCGCAGTAGTCGTGCTGATCCAGCGGTGGCAGATGGGGCGCACCGGACACCAGCTGACTGTCCGACTGGGGACACGTCACCTCCACCGTGCGCTCGATGATCTGGTGCAGCAGCTGGGCCACCTCTGTATCCGCTGCCCGGTAGTAGACCTCCTTCCCCACCCGGCGGCTGACGATGAGGCCGCTGTCCTTCAGCTGCCGCAGATGGTGGGAGGCGGCGGGGCTGCTCATACCCACCAGCGCCGACAGATTCATGACGCACTCCTCACAGTGGCACAGCAGCCAGAAGATCCGTACCCGGCTGTTATCCGACAGCAGGCGGCAGAGATTGGCCACCTCCTGAAAGCTCTCCGGCTCCTGAATGAAGCTTCGCAGCCGCTCCAACCGTTGCTGGTCCTCATGATGATGGGGCAATTCTCCCATGGTTCTCCCGCCTTTCTGTTCCGTTTGGAAGGACTTTTCGCCCGTTTGGAAGGGAAGCGTCTTTCCGCATTGACTTTCTCGTCGGCATCTATTATAGTACGATCATCAAGATTAAACAAGTGCTTAATGGTTGAAAGCCGCCGCACGGAAGGAGCATTTTTATGAAAAAGACCTATCAGATCGAAGTGGACTGTGCCAACTGCGCCAACCTCATGGAGGAGGCCACCAAAAAGACCGAGGGCGTGCAGGACGCCGTGGTGAACTTCATGACCCAGAAGATGATCGTGGAGTTTGCCGAGGGCAGCGACCCCAAGGCCGTTATGAAGGCGGTGCTGAAAAACTGCAAAAAGGTCGAGGACGACTGCGAGATCTATCTGTAAGAAGCGAAACGTGCCGGAGGACCTCCGGCACGTTTTATGAAAGGACGTGACCGACATGACAAAGAAGCAGAAGAAGGTCCTCTGGCGCATCATTGCCACAGCGGTGCT
>ERZ772991.2938-NODE-2938-length-10612-cov-3.400587_pt1 | contig 10612 bp, 10 predicted proteins | sample MGYA00511128_ERZ772991 | MGnify/ENA primary metagenome ERZ772991 (study PRJEB29015, sample SAMEA2737655) | human gut metagenome | biome: human gut; feature: human-associated habitat; material: faeces | place: China | collected 2012 ... | reverse complement strand
AAAAATCATATATTTTTATTTGATGTTTTTAAGGAAATTATAAAAATTAAGAATAATGCTTTTTTGTTGTTAATTAGTGGCTCAGAAAAATTAAATAGTGAGTTGATAGAAAAGGCAAAAAAGTTAAATATAGAGGACAAATTGTTATTCCTTACAAAAAGAGATGATGTGCCTCAGTTATTGCAGGCTATGGATGTTTTTGTATTTCCTTCAAAGCATGAGGGACTTGGTTTGGTACTTATTGAAGCACAGGCAAGTGGATTACCTTGTGTTGTGTCAGATGGTGTACCAAAGGAAGTTAAGGCTATAGATTATGTTGAATTTTTGTCTTTAAATAAGGATATACAAGTATGGGCAAATGAAGCTGTAAATCTGGCAGAAAAGGATAATAGAAAATCAGAGGTAGAAAAACAATTAACAGAAGCTGGTTACAATATATATGAAAATGCCAATATTTTAAGAAGAATATATATGGGAGAAAGTATATGAAGATAGTAGATGATTATAAGTATTTTGTTGAAAATAAAAAATTATCTCATAAAATTACAACAATATTTTTAAACCCATGTTTTCATAGTGTTGTATTGTATAGACTGTCTAGCTTTTTTTACAAAATAAAACTAGGCATTTTAGCCAAAATTATTTGGTACATAAATAGGGTAGTCTTTAATGTAGATATTGATTATAAGGCGAATTTAGCTGGTGGCTTTATGATTGTCCATGGTTTTGGTGTTGTCATTGGTAGTGGCGTTACCTCTAAGGGCCGATTAAAAGTCTATCAAGGTGTTACTATAGGCGGTAACGGGGCAGAATATAGAATTATAGATGATAGAAAAGTATGGATGCCACAAATAGGAGATAATGTTACATTATATACTGATGCAAAGTTATTTGGCCCTATAAAAATTCAGGAAAACAGCGTAATTAAAGCAGGAAAAATAGTATCTCATGATTTTATAACAGAAGAATAGGGAATTGGGTTATGATTAGAATAAGAAAATTAAATTTGAATTTTTTGCAAAAATTAATAGCTTTTGCTATGCTCATTGAAGTTTGTCTTTTTTATGTATTTCCATTACCTAAAATATTTTGGCTTGGAAATAATGGTGACAATAAATCCTATATATTGATGGTGTTATATTTTGCTATGTTTTTTATATTTGTAGCAAATGGTTTAAAAATCAGAAAAGATAAAATGTATAGTTTTATTACACCGTATTTGGTCTTACAGGTATTAGTAGCAATAGTATTGGTTTTAAGAAGTAAAAGTGTATATAGTCAGTCTTGGTTTGATATGCTGATGTGTGCCGATTATCTGATGTTTCCTATTACCTCTATAGCATTTATGGCTGCGATGAAAAAAGAAGAAGATTATCAGAAAATGCTTTATCTTATTTTCATATTCGTGTTTATATGCCAAATTGTAATATTGATACAGGGTATTGTTTACAATTTGACATCAACAATTATATTTAAGGGTATGAGTAGTTCCGGAGTACCTAGAATGAGAAATGGTTCTATGCGAGCTACATGGACTATATTGAATTTTATAGGTCTTGATTACGCTATGTTTACTTTTTTAAATAAGGGTAAACAGTTGGCAACAAAGAAACAAGCATCTATATTGCTTATAATATCAATTATAAACTTAATATTTTTCTGTGGTACAAGAGCTATTGTTATTGCCACATTTCTGTCATTTTTAGCAATGTATGTATTTGGTAGAAAAATAAAGCTTATGAGAAAGATTACGATAGTTTTTTTGGCTGTTGTTCTTCTGTTTGGCTTTGGCTTATATGGTAGAATAGTCAATTCTTTCTCTGTAGATGGTGAATATGGTGGTAGTACATCAGTTAGAATGCACGAAATGGATTATTATACAAAACAGATTAAGAGAAATCCTGTATTTGGTATGGGTTTAGTTCGTCCAAAAAGAAATGATTTAAAATTAATTTATGGTGGACCATTGGGCGGAACACCTACAGATGTTGGTTTAGTAGGCTTAATGGCAGAAACAGGTTTACTGGGAACAGGCTGTTTTGCGATTTTATTCTTTAGAGGTATTTATATTATATTAAAAACCAGAAAAGATGAAAATAATGTGTACCTAATTGGTTTATTGGCTTATATTATAGCAACAATGCCGTCTATTATAATTACAAACATTTCTTATATTACTGGTATGGCAATCTGTGTTGCAATATTTGAGGGTGTTTACTATAGGTATAAATATATTGAAAATGATAAGTGATGGGAAAAGAAATTTTAGAAAATTGAGAGGTTAAGCGATGAAACAGCCCTTTGTTAGTGTTATAATGGTCAATTACAATACTGCTGAACATACTTTAGAGTGTATAGATAGTTTAAAAAGCATAGAATATGAAAATTATGAAGTAATAGTTGTAGACAATGCTTCAAAAAAAGAAGATGTTGAAAAGTTATGCACTATTGAGGACTCTAAGGTTAAACTGATAAAAAGTGAAATAAATACTGGCTTTTCAGGTGGCAATAATATTGCTATAAAGCAGGTATTAAATAAATCAGATTATGTTCTTTTGTTAAATAATGACACAACAGTTGAAAAAGATTTTCTCAATATAATGATTGACAAGGCTGAAAGTAGTCAGGAAATAGGTGTAGTTTGTCCTAAGATATGCAATTATTATAACAGAACTGAAGTTACATATGGTAGTGCTGATATAAATTATTTTAAAGGTGGCGTATTTATATATGGCATAAATGAGAAAAATGAAACTGTGTATAATACACCAAGAGAAATTACATTTGCAACAGGCTGTTGTATGCTTATAAAAAGGGAAGTATTGAATAAAACAGGTCTTTTACCTGATGAATACTTTTTGTACTTTGAAGATACTGACTATTCTATGATGGTTAAAAGGGCTGGCTATAAAATGTGGTATGAACCAAAGGCTGTTATATATCATAAAGAATCTGTAAGTACAGGGAAGTGCTCACCTAATTTTCAATATTATTTTTCAAGAAATAGATTTATGTTTATTAAGAGAAATTTTTCTTTAAAAAATAAATTTACAGCCTATACTATTTCATTTATGTATATTGTAAAATCTATTTTAAAGGGTAATTTTAATGTTAGTAACTCCTTTGCAGGTTTAATGGATTTCTTTAAGGGAAAAACAGGTAAAAGAGAGTAGGGTGAATTGTATGAAAATTCTTTATGCTGTAGGTTGGAATAAAAAAGATAAAAGTAGGACTTGGTCAGGTACAGGATATTCTCTCTATAAAGCACTTTGCAGAAAAATAGAGGTTGAAGATATTAATACATCTTTAAGTACTTTGGAAAAATTAATCTGTGCACCTAGTCAGCTTAGAATAAAAAATGGAAAATTAGTCAGAGAGAAGAAAGTATTTAATAAATTACAAGTTCTTTTGCAAGAAAGACATCTATTATCTAAATTAAAGGGTAAAAATTTACCATTGGTGCAAATAGGAGATTTCCAAAGAAAATATAAAAATCAATATATTTATCAAGATTTAAGTATAGACAGTATTATTGATTGTAAAAAAACTAGACCAGATGTTTACAAATATGCACCGTTTATACAAAGTAGCCCAAAGTTATTTAAGTGGAGAGCTAATTTTCAAAGAGAAGTTTATAGTAATTGTAAAGGTGTTTTTACAATGAGCTACTGGTTAAGAGAACATCTTATAAACTATACGGGTTTATCTCCGGAAAAAGTACATTATATAGGTGCTGGTATAAATTTAGATACCAATAGAATAACTAATGAAAAACGATATGGCAATAAAATATTGTTTGTAGGTCGTGATTTCTATAGAAAAGGTGGAGATTTGGTTGTAAAGGCTTTCCAAAAGTTAAAAGATGAAATGCCAAATGCTGAATTGTACATAGCAGGACCAAAATCAGAACCGGAAGAAATTCATCATAAACCAGAGGGTATTACATTTTTAGGGGATATTTCTTATAATGAATTGTCTAATTATTTCAATAAATGTGATATTTTCTGTATGCCATCAAGATTTGAACCTTTTGGCTTAGTATATATTGAAGCTTTGGTATATGGTATGCCATGTATAGTAAATAACGATTTTGCAATGAAAGAAGTTGTAAAAGATGGTGTTAACGGTTATTTAATATCAAATGAAGATATTGATGACTTAAAAGAAAAAATGAAATTACTTTTAAATGACGAAACTATAAAAAAGAATGTAATTAACAATAGGGAAAATTATATAAAAGAGTATTCATGGGATACTGTTGCTGATAGAGTATTAAATATTATAAAGAAAGATATGCAATAAAAAGCAGGGTATTTTATATAGATGGAAATTAGGTGACTAAAATGAAATTAGGCGTAGTAACTATTTATAATGGGGCAAATTTTGGAGCATATTTACAGGCATATGCTTTAAAAAAATATTTAGAAGAAAAAGGTCATAGAGTTGAGCATTTAAAGATTAATTCTGAAAACAGAGTATATTTTTATAGATATATTAGCAAGAGATGGCTTAAAGGTGTTAAGTATGCCTTTAACTATTTGTGCTATGGCAAGAAAAAGTATAAATGTTTTCAAAAAGGTTGGAAAGAATTTAATGTTTCCGACCCAAATGAAAAATTTGATGCTGTTATTCTTGGAAGTGATGAAATTTGGAATGCAGGAAATTCAGCTTTTAAAAATCCTTTATTCTATGGTGTAGGTGCAAATTCAAATAAAATAATATCATATGCAGCATCTGTTGGTGCTTATAAAATGGATAATATTCCAGATTATGTACCTAAGGCAATAGATGATTTGTATGCTATTATGGTAAGAGATGATGTTACAAAGGAATATGCTCAAAAATATACAAAAAAAGAAGTAAATATTGTTTGTGACCCTACTCTTTTATATGACTTTGAAAACAAAGAATTGCCAAAGTGTGATGATGAATATATACATAAGAACAAATATATATTGATATATGCTTATAGATATTCAGATGTTGAAAAACAATGGATAAAGAATTATGCAAGAGAAAATGATTTAAAAATTGTTACTACAGGTTTTTATGAACCTTGGTGTGATTATTGCGTTAATTGTGAACCTTTAGCTTTTATGGATGTTATAAAAAATGCTGAATTAGTCTATACATCAAGTTTCCATTGTGGTATTTTTTCTATTTATAACAATAAAAAAATGGTTGTTAGAAAATCTGGTCAAAAGGTTGTTGATTTATTTAATCGCATAGGTGCAAGTCAAGTATTAATTAGTGACAATGATAGTTATGATGTATTTAAGAATATAGCCCAAAGTAGTGTGGATTTCGAAAATATACATAATAACATTAAGAAATTTAGAGAAGAATCAGCTGATTTATTAAATAAGGCTTTAGAGTTAAAATAAAGGTAGATTTATTATGATTGATAAAATTAAGAAGAAGTTAAAAGTATCTGCAAATGTAAGGAATACTTTAAAAATAATGTCAGGAACTGCTGTATCTCAAGGTATTAGTTTTGTGACATTACCTATAATAACAAGAATATATGGTGCTAAAATTATGGGTGTTATGGCTATTGTTACAGCAATAGCAGCAGTAATAAATGCTTTTTCTGATTTGGGAATAAGTAAATCTATTATGATGGATGATGACGATAAATTGTTAGATACATATACAGTAGTATCTACATTATCTTTTTTAATATGTTTAGTAATAGGTATTGGATTTTTTGTTTATTATAAAGTTTCTCCTAGTAAAGATGCTATTCCAGCTTTTATTATGGCGTTACTTATTGGTATATATTCTTGGTTAGCGAAGCAGGTTCAAATTTGTTATACATGGCTTAATAGACAAAAGAAATATACCATTTTAATGAGAAATCCTATGTTAAATCAGGTAGCTATTGCCGTAGTATCTATTGTATTAGGCTTGATTGGATTTAAGCGTTATGGCTATTATATAGGCTTTATTTCAGGTACTTTCATAACTCTTATTAATATGAAAAGTAATTTGCCTTTAAAAATATTTACTTTGAATATAAGTAAATATATCAGAGTAATAAAAGAAAATAAAAGATATATTATATATCAAACACCTGCCGATATTTTTGGACAGATAAAAAATACTTTACCAACTATGCTTATTAAAAAGATATTTGGTACTGAAATGGTAGGTTATTTCTCAATATCTATTAGATTAATAAATATACCTATAAATCTTTTAGGTATGTCAGCCGGACGAGTATTTTTCTCTGAGCTTGGACAGATGAAACGAGAAGGAAAAGAGATAAAATACTTTATTGAGAAAAATGTAGAAAAAGCCTTTAGAATTGCAATGGTTTTATTCCTTGTTGTGTTTGCCTTTGGCGATGTGTTGGCTACTATATTCTTAGGAAAAGAATGGTATACAGCAGGTCAAATGCTTAGAATAGTAAGTTTTATGGGACTTTTCGAATTTATAAGCCTTAGTACGCAAGGTATATGTATAGTAATAAGCAAACAAAATTATACTGTAGCATATAGTGTGTGCCAGATTATAACAGGTTTGTTGTCATATTTGGCAATAGGAATGATGTTCCACAATGTTTTACTTTCACTTATGGCATATACAATAAGTGTAGTTATAATTCAGGTGGTTTATTTCTGTTTTATTTATAGAGCAGTTGAGCTTAGTGTAATTAAGTATCTTAAAAATGTTGTTTTAGATATTTCATTTATAATTTTGGGAACAGTAATATTAAGATTTATAGCAATGCAATTTTCAATAGTTAGTTCAATATTTATATAATTTAGGAGAGAGGTGTTAGTATGATAAATATAAAAGATAAAAGTAAGTGTTCAGGTTGCCATGCCTGTTATAATGCCTGTCCTAAAAAATGTATAACTATGAAATCAGATAATGAGGGATTTTGGTATCCATATGTAGATGAGAAAAGTTGTGTAGAATGTGGACTTTGTGAAAAGGTATGTCCGATATTAAAGGAATATAAAGGATATGAAAAGGGCAAGGTTTATGCTTGCGTAAATAAGAATAGTGAATTAAGACAAAAAAGTTCTTCAACTGGTGTTTTTTCAATTCTTGCAGAAAATGTGCTAGATGCAGGAGGCGTAGTTTTTGGTGCTGGGTTTGATGAAAATTTACAGGTTCGACATATATCAATAAAGAATAAAGAGGATATTAGAAAAATAAGGGGTTCTAAATATGTACAAAGTAAAATAGGTGATACATATAGTGAAGCTAAAGAGTATTTACAAAAAGGAATTAAGGTACTTTTTGCGGGAACTCCTTGTCAAATATCTGGACTTAAATCTTATTTAGGTAAGGATTATGATAATTTGATATTAATGGATATTATTTGCCATGGTGTACCATCTCCAAAAGTATGGAAAAAATATTTGGATTACATAGAAAAAAGCAATAGAAAAAATATTGATAAAAATAACTATCCAAATTTTAGAAGTAAGAGATTGGGTTGGGGTAATTTTTCTATGGATATTAATTTCACAGATGGTTCAGTATATACTAAATCAATGAAGTGGGATTTATATTTAAGACTGTTTTTGCAAAATATTATTTTAAGACCATCTTGCTATAACTGTCACTCAAAATCTCTTAACAGAGAAAGTGATATTACATTAGCTGACTTTTGGGGCGTAGAGAGATTTGTTCCGGAAATGGCAGATGATAAGGGTACATCAATTTCTTTAATTAATACACCAAAGGGAAATGATATTTTTAATGAGGTAAAAGATAAGTTAATATATAAGGAAATTGATATAAATGATGCCGTTAAATTTAATAAACCATCTTATCAATCTGTTGCTAAAAATCCTTTGAGAGAATATTATTTTGAAAAATTTGATGAAAAGAACTTTGGTTCATTGGCAAAGAAAGTTACAGGAACATCATATACTAGAAAAGGTATTAACAAAATAAAAAAGATAATCAAAAAAATATTAAAGAAATGATTGAAAATGGGCTTACATTTAGTAAGTTCATTTTTATAAATATGTTGTTTTTTAAAACATAATATGATACTATAGCCATAGAGGAGGTGGTCATTATGTTTGAAACAATATCTGTTTTTTGGCTTATTGTAGCTATAGTTAGTGGCATATTGGAGGCTGTTACAGTATCTTTGTGTAGTCTATGGTTTATGATAGGTGCAGTTGTTGCTTTTTTATTTTCTTTATTTTTCCCACAAGGAATAATATTGCAGATATTGTTATTCATTGTTTTTTCGGCATTATCTTTGTTTTTTATACGACCTGTGGCGAAAAAATATGTAAACGACACTACTAAAAAAGACAAGCTGAATACAAAGATAGGTGCTGTTGGCATAGTAGTTCAAAAAATTGACTCGGAGGGAAAAGGCAGAGTAAGATTGGGTGATGTTACTTGGTCAGCAAAATGTGAAAACGGTAATATTGCTACAGGTAAAGATGTTATAGTTAAAGAGGTTAGAGGTAACACTCTTTATGTAGAGTTAAAAGAGGAGGCGTAATTATGATATTTTTGTTTTTATTTTTATTAATTATTGTTGTTGCAGTTGCGGCTAGTTGTGTTAAAATTGTGCCACAGGCCAGAGCTTATGTAGTTGAATTTTTAGGTGCATATAAAACAACTTGGCAGACAGGTTTATATTTTAAAATACCTTTCTTTGAAAGAGTAGCAAAAAATGTTACTTTAAAGGAACAGGTTATTGATTTCCCACCACAGCCTGTTATCACAAAGGATAATGTAACAATGCAGATTGATACAGTAATCTTCTTTCAGGTAACAGACCCTAAGTTATTTACTTATGGCGTGGAAAACCCTATTATTGCCATTGAAAACCTTACATCAACTACATTGAGAAATATTATTGGTGATATGGAACTTGATGAAACACTTACTTCAAGAGAAACTATAAACTCTAAAATGGTTATGACTCTTGACGAGGCTACAGACCCTTGGGGTATTAAGGTAAACAGAGTTGAACTTAAAAATATTATGCCACCAGCTGCTATTCAGGAATCTATGGAAAAGCAGATGAAAGCAGAAAGAGAAAGAAGAGAATCTATACTTATTGCTGAGGGTGAAAAGAAGTCAACTGTACTTGTAGCAGAGGGTAAAAAAGAATCCGCAATTCTTGAGGCAGAGGCTGAAAAGCAGGCTGCAATATTAAAAGCAGAAGCTGAGAGAGAAAAGATGATAAAAGAGGCCGAAGGTGAGGCAGAGGCTATTTTAAAGGTACAGAGAGCTAATGCTGAGGGTATACGAATGTTAAAAGAGGCTGGTGCAGACGAAAGTGTACTTACTTTAAAGAGTCTTGAGGCACTTGCTAATATGGCAAACGGTAATGCAACAAAGATAATAGTTCCATCAAACATTCAGGGCATAGCAGGTCTTGCTACTTCTCTTAAAGAAATTATGGACGAAAAATAAAAAAATATTTTTAAGTGGTATAGATTTTGTCTATGCCACTTTTTTTGTCAACCTAAAATGTAAAAAGTATTGACAATTTATTGCATAATATCTATAATCACTATATGAAAAGTGTTATATATTTAAGAGGGGAAGTAATATGAGGTGTTTGGATAATGTCAATCAGTCGATTACTGAAAGAAGAGATATAGTAATTGAAACAGCTTTTAAACTTTTTGCAGAAAATAGAATTGAACCAGTAACTATGACTGTTGTTGCGAATAATTGTAATATGGGGGTTGCAAGCATATATCGCTATTTTGGAACAAAAAAAGAGCTTGTAATTGCTGTTGCTACTAAAAAGTGGAGAGAGTATTATGGCGAATTACAAAGACATTATAATGAATTAAATGTAGAAAAAATGACGGCTGCACAGGAGTTGGAATTTTATATAGACAGATATATTGATTTATACAAAGAAAATAGCGATTTATTGAACTTTAATGCCAATTTTAGCATATATATTGGTTCAGAAGATACAACAAAAGATGAAATGAAGCCATATAACAGTATAATAGATAAATTCGTAAACAAATTTCATATGCTTTATAAGAAAGCTCAAGATGACAAGACAGTACGAACAGATATTTCAGAGAGAAGTATATTCTACAATATAATGTACGCTATGCTTTCAGCTTTAAGTGAATATTCTTCAGGTATAATACATAGTGCGGACCAAGATAGAAATTACGAAAAAGAGATTTGCCAGTTAAAAGATATGTATTTGGAATATTATTGTAGAAAATAATTTGTATAGTACCATTTATGGGATAAAAGTAGTGATATAATAAAAATATAAAAGGGAAAGGCTACTGAAAATAGAGAGAAGGTTGGTATTATGAAAAAAATTTTGATTGTTATTTGTTTAATGATTGGTATTGGTATTGTCTGTGAATTTGGCTTTAATTCTTACAATCCTTATGAAACAAAATGTGTTGAGGCTGGGTGCAATAATGATAGAGTTGAGGGCAGTATTTATTGCAAAGAACATAAGCCAAGTGAAAAAGATACTACAGAGAAAACTACAAAAGAAACTACAAAAGAAACAACTACTTATTCTTACCATAATAGCAGTAGCTCAAGCTCTTACAGTAATAGCTCAAGTTCCTATGGTGGTTCAAGCTCCTACAGTAATAGCTCAAGTTCTTATGGTAGTTCAAGCTCATAT
>ERZ772991.2934-NODE-2934-length-10626-cov-5.510264_pt1 | contig 10626 bp, 10 predicted proteins | sample MGYA00511128_ERZ772991 | MGnify/ENA primary metagenome ERZ772991 (study PRJEB29015, sample SAMEA2737655) | human gut metagenome | biome: human gut; feature: human-associated habitat; material: faeces | place: China | collected 2012 ... | reverse complement strand
GGGGCAGCTACACCGAGGGCGTGTCCTTCGCACTGCTGTTCATGAACCTGTGGGTTCCCTACATCAACGATCTGACCCGTCAGACCCCGTATGGCTACATCAAGCCTGCAAAGAAAGCAAAGGAGGGTGCTGGCAAATGAGTAAGTCTTCCAACTGGGAGAGCACCATCAAGCCCATTGTTGTGCTGAGCGTTATCTCCCTGATCGCCAGCCTGCTGCTGGCACTGGTGAACGGTATGACCGCCCCGGTCATTGCCGAGAACACCAAGCGCACCACTCTGGCCGCTTATGTCGGCGTGCTGCCCTCCGTTTCGGATGCCAGCGAGCTGGAAGAAGTGACCGATTACACCACCGCCGGCATCACCGGCGTGGTCAAGGCTCCGGACGGCAGCACTGCCATCAAGGCCGAGGAAAAGGGCTTTGACGGCGGCATCCTGACCGTCATCATGGGCTTTGATGCCAACGGCGCCGAGACCGGCATGTGGGTAGACGCTTCCACCCAGACCAAGGGCATCGGCTCCAACGTGAGCAGTGACGACTTCCTGGCGCAGTTCGACGGCATGGATGGCACCCAGAACATTGTGATGAATCAGGATTACGATGCCTACAGCGGCGCAACCATTTCGTCCACCGCTCTGTTTGCTGCCATCAATGACTGTGTCAACTGCTACAACGAGCTGGCGTAAAGGAGGTTGGTAAGAAATGGCACAAGAAAATAAGTCCAAGGTAAGCATCCTTACCAACGGCATTATCAAAGAAAACCCCGTTCTGCGTCTGGTTCTGGGTACCTGCTCCATTCTGGCAGTTACCACTGCAGTTTCCAGCGCTCTGGGCATGGGTGCCGCCTTCACCTTCGTGCTGGTGTGCTCCAATATCATGATCTCCCTGCTGCGCAAGGTGATCCCCGGCAAGGTGCATCTGCCCTGCTACATCGTCATTATCGCAAGCTTCGTGACCATCGTTCAGATGTTCATGCAGGCTTACATGGAAAGCCTGTACAACGCTCTGGGTGTGTTCCTGCCCCTGATCGTTGTCAACTGTATCATTCTGGGCCGCGCCGAGATGTTCGCCTGCAAGAACAGCATCGTGGACTCCGCACTGGACGGCGTGGGCATGGGCGTTGGCTACACCCTCACCGCTACCCTGATGGCATCCATCCGTGAGATCCTGGGCAGCGGCACATGGCTGGGCTTCCAGGTGATCCCGGAAAGCGTTGCCAAGGTCTCCATCATGACGCAGGCTCCCGGCGCATTCTTCTGCTTTGGCCTGTTGATGGCCGGCTGTGTGTGGCTGGAAGGCAAGCTGGATGCCCGCATCGAGCGCAAGAGCTGCTGCGACCTTGATAACCTGAAGAAGGAGGCAGAATAAGATGTTAGTAAAACTCGCTGCGATCTTCTTCAGCATGATCCTGGTCAACAACTACGTACTGGTGCAGTTTCTGGGTATCTGCCCGTTCCTCGGCGTTTCCAAAAAGCTGGATTCCTCCGCGGGCATGGGCGCTGCCGTTATCGTCGTCATGGTCATTGCCACGGCTGTGACCTTCCCGCTGCAGATCTTCCTGCTGGATGCCTATAATCTGGGTTACCTGCAGACGATCATCTTCATCCTCGTCATCGCTGTTCTGGTCCAGCTGATCGAGATCACGCTGAAAAAGTACGTCCCGGCGCTGTATCAGTCCCTGGGCGTCTACCTGCCGCTGATCACGACCAACTGCTGCGTGCTGGGCGTCACCATCCTGGCTGTGCAGGACTACTCCGCCGTTGTGGCCGAGTTCGGCTTCGGCCTGGCCTACGCTGAGGCGCTTGTCTGCGCCGCCGGTGCGGGCGTCGGCTTCCTGGTCGCCATGCTGCTGTTCTGCGGCGTGCGTTCTCGCGTCGAGGCCGCCAACCCGCCGGAGAGCTTCAAGGGCCTGCCCATCACGCTGGTTTCTGCCGCTATCACCTCCATGAGCTTCATGGGCTTTGGCGGTCTGGTCGAAAACATCATCAACGCGATATTCTAAGAAAGGGGAATGGAGAGAATGAACCCGATCGTATTTGCTATCGTTGTCGTGGTGGTGCTGGGCCTGGCCGGCGGCGTGATCCTTGTGCTGGCCTCCAAGTTTATGGCTGTGTATGAGGACCCGCGCATCGCGCAGATCACGGAATGTCTGGCCGGCGCCAACTGCGGCGGCTGCGGCTACGCCGGCTGTGCCGACTACGCCAAGGCCATCGTGGAGAACGGTGCCCCCACCTTCAAGTGTGCCCCGGGCGGCGACAAGACTGCCGACGCCATCAACACCATCATGGGCAATGCCACCGACGACCGCCCCAGCCTGCGCGCCACCGTCATCTGTGCGGGCGGCGAGAACTGCGGCAAGCGGTTTGACTACCAGGGCATCCAGACCTGCGCTGCTGCGGCCTCCATCGCGGGCGGCCCCAGCGCCTGCGCCTATGGCTGCCTGGGTCTGGGCGACTGCACCCGCGCGTGCAAGTTTGACGCCATCCACATCATCAATGGCGTGGCCGTCGTCGACCGCAAAAAGTGCACCGGCTGCACGGCCTGCACCGTGACCTGCCCGCGCCACGTCATCCAGATGAAGCCCATCGCCCCGCAGCCCGCGGTCAAGTGCTCCAACAAGGACAAGGGCGCGCTGGTCAACAAGACCTGTAAGGTGGGCTGCATTGCCTGCGGTCTCTGCGTGCGCAACTGCCCGAACCAGGCGATCTTCCTGAAGGACAACGTCGCTGTCATCGACTATACCAAGTGCAACGGCTGCGGCACCTGCGTCAGCAAGTGCCCCAAGAAGGCCATCCAGTGGGTCGAGGGCGCGCCCCGTCCCATCGACGCTCCCGTGCCCGCGCACGAAGTTCTGAAAACGCGCGTATAATTTTTAGGTAAACATCCCTGTGCTCCCCGCCAAGAATCGGTGGGGAGCTTTTTTGCTTCACACGGGAGGTATTCATCCCTCCCGTGCGCCTTGCCCACCCCGCCAAATTCCCTCCTGCCCCTACCTATCAACTGTATTTAAAAATTTTATCAAACTATTTTTAAAAAAACCGAGACAAATTCCTAAAACTATGCTATACTGTGTCCAGAATAACAACTCTGGTATTTTTCGGGAGGTTTACACGTATGGAAATCACCAAAGATATTTTGTATGTCGGCGTCAACGACCACCTTGTTGACCTGTTTGAGGGCCAGTACGACGTGCCCAACGGCATGGCCTACAACTCGTACCTGATCTGCGACGACAAGGTCGCCGTCATGGACAGCGTCGATGCCCATTTTACCGACGAGTGGATCACCAAGATCGCCGCTGCACTGGGCGAGCGCACACCCGACTACTTGGTCGTGCAGCACATGGAGCCTGACCATTCCGGCTCCGTCGCCGCGTTCGCGCAGGCGTACCCCGGCACGACCATCGTCGCGTCCGCCCAGGCGTTCAACATGATGAAGGCCTATTTCGGCACCGACTACGCGGACCGCCGCGTCGTCGTCAAGGAGGGGGACACCCTGCCGCTGGGCACCCACACGCTGCACTTTGTCACCGCGCCGATGGTCCACTGGCCCGAGGTCATCATGACCTATGACGATGCAGACAAGGTCCTGTTCAGCGCCGATGCGTTCGGCAAGTTCGGCGCACTCGACGTGGAGGAGCCGTGGCTGCCCGAGGCTCGCCGCTACTTCATCGGCATCGTCGGCAAATACGGCGTGCAGGTGCAGGCCGTGCTGAAAAAGGCCGCCGCGCTGGACATCGAGACCGTCTGCAGTCTGCACGGTCCCGTCCTGCACAAGGAGCAGCTGGGCGATGTGCTGGCCGCCTACGACACCTGGAGTGCCTACCGCCCCGAGACCGAGGGTGTGCTCGTCGCCTACAGCAGCATCTACGGCCACACTGCCGAGGCTGCCAACCGCCTGGCCGAGGCCCTGCGCGAGAAGGGCGTGGAGACGGTTGCCATGGACCTGGCCCGCTGCGACATGGCCGAGGCCGTCGCGCAGGCATTCCGCTTCAGCAAGCTGGTACTGGCCACGCCTACCTACAACGCCGATGTATTCCCCTTTATGAAGGAGTTCATCCATCACCTGACCGAGCGCAACTACCAGAACCGCACGGTGGCCTTTATTGAGAACGGCTCTTGGGCGCCGATGGCCGCCAAGGTCATGACCAAAATGCTTGAGGGCAGCAAGAACCTGACCTACGCTGCCACCACCGTCACGGTCCGCGGCGCGCTGAATGCCGCCAACGAGGCCCAGCTCGCCGCTCTGGCCGATGAGCTAAGCAGGTAATCTCTTTTCCTCTCAACTGCAAGCCCCGCCTCACAGCGCGTCTCTCGCGCCGTGAGGCGGGGTCTTTTTGCGGGCAGGGGGAGAGGAGGACAACAACAAAACAATTGAAAATTTGCGCTTGACAAATCGGGGCAAATCCTGTATACTATCATTTGTCAATCGCATACGGATGATTAGCTCAGCTGGTTAGAGCGCTGCGTTCACATCGCAGAGGTCGAGGGTTCGAGTCCCCCATCCTCCACCAGACAGTTCGTACTCGAACCCAATTCTTTACGAAAAAGGGTTCGGGTACGTTTTTTTATTTGCAGGGTACCGCACACCAGGCAGGGGAGAGGTAAATACGCCATGAATTTGAAAAAAGTTCATCACATTGCCATTATCGGGAGCAACTATGAAAAATCAAGGCGCTTTTATGTGGATCTGTTAGGCTTTTCTGTCATTCGAGAAAATTACAGACCGGAACGCGATGATTACAAAATCGATCTTCAACTCGATGGGATGGAATTAGAACTTTTTATCATTAAAAATTGCCCGAAACGCCCCAGTTATCCAGAGGCTTACGGCCTCCGGCATCTTGCCTTTGCTGTAGACTCTGTCGATGATACCGTAAGAGAATTGAATAAAAAGGGCATCATAACCGAGCCGATCCGAGTCGATGCTTACACAGGCAAAAAAATGACATTCTTTTCCGACCCTGACAATCTTCCTTTGGAAATTCACGAATAAAGTCAGACCGTCAAAAAATTGCATTCTTGCCGTACTGCGTGTGTAGTGGCGGCCATTGGTCGCCAGCGGGGCATGACCTGCCCGAAGGAGGAGTAAGATGGTACAGGTCGATTTGATCACTGGGTTTCTCGGCTCCGGCAAGACGACGTTCCTGCGCCGCTACGTGCAGTATCTCGTCGCGCAGGGGCACAGCGTCTGCATTCTGGAAAACGACTTCGGCGCGGTGAACGTCGATGCCATGCTGCTGCAGGACCTGATCGGGGAGCACTGCGACATAGAGACGATCAGCGGCGGCTGTGACTGCGACACCCACCAGCGCCGTATGCGCACCAAGCTGATCTCAATGGCAATGCGCGGCTTTGACCGGGTCGTCATTGAGCCGAGCGGCATCTTTGACGTGGACGAGTTCTACGACATTCTGCGGGACGAGCCGCTGGACCGCTGGTATACGCTGGGCAGCGTCATTGCCATTGTGGACGCCAAGCTGGAAAACGAGCTTTCCCCGCAGGCCGACTACCTGCTGGCCTCCGAGGCCGCCAGTGCCGGGCTTGTCGTCATGAGCCGCACGCAGCTGGCCGCGCCCGGCGAGGCGGAAGCGGTCATCGACCACCTGAACCGCGCACTGGCCGGCTGCCATTGTGCCCGCCGCTTTGGCGCGGACGATGTACTGTGTCGGGACTGGAACGCGCTGACAACCGCTGATTTTGCCCGCGTGGATCGCTGCGGCTGGCGGCAGACAAGCTACGTCAAGCTGCATTTTGACGAGCACAAGGCGTTTACCTCGCTGTATTTCCTCGAGGCCGGGCGCAGTGTCGCGCAGGTCCGGCAGGCCGCGCAGACGCTCCTGCACGACGCGAAATACGGCCATGTGCTGCGCGTCAAGGGGTTTATCCCCGACGGCGGCGGCTGGGTCGAGCTGAACGCCGCCCGCGACGCCATAACCGTACAGCCCATTCCCAGCGGTCAGGAGGTGCTGATCGTGATTGGGGAAGGGTTGGATAAGGCCGCGATTGAGGCGGCTGTGAGGGGCTGCTAGGCGCGTCTGCGGGCGGATCGAGCGATGCGGAAATTTGCCCAGGTGACACTCATCACTGCCGCAAACGGCCACGGGGCCTCGGTGACGCCGCCCCCTACAGCGTCTGCCGCAAACGATAAGGGCACACGCTGTATCCGCCCGCACCGCGCCGGTTGTTAAACGGTTGTGAATATTTATACGCACGAATAAATATACAGACAGCAAAGCCCCTGGATTTTCTGCTTTGGAAAATCCCGGGGCTGTTGTTATTCAGGGCACATTTTCAAAAATTCCGCTTTTTCTTCTTATTCTTCGTCAAAGGCCTTCGTCCAGTTGTATTCCCGGTGCAGCGTGTGGCCGGTGTCGCTCTGGGCCTTGCGGGCGGTGTATTCGCCGATGACAGCGGACGGCATCAGCAGGGCCTTTTCGACCTCAGACTGAAAGACGAGCTTCGGATTTTTGATCCTGGGGTTCTTCATCAGGTCCTTCCAGTAGGTGTCGTAGTCCATCATGACCGACATCGCCTCAAACAGCGGGGTCAGGCTCTCATACCGGGCAATGACCTTGTTCAAAGCGTCCAAAAACTGCATGTTGGCCTTGCCCTCCATCATGCCGTCGTCCTTGCCTTTGACGTTGCGACGGCAAAAATAGGCCGTCATCTGCAAAATATCCTCGAATGCCTCCATCTGGCCGGTGGTCAGCCGGGCCGAGAGCGTGTCGCGGTCAATGTAGCGCAGCAGCGCCGCCGTGACTTCTTTCTTCGTCGCGGCATCCTCCGGCGCCAGCTGGTTGACCGGCTCGGCGTCGGTCTCCACAAAGTCGGTGGTCTCGACGATGTCCGGCGTCTCGGGTGCGCCGTAGTCGTCCTCCACCTCCTCCGGCATACCGCCTGTGACGTAGATACGATAATTTTCCAGGTCCTCCAAAATTGCGCGGGACAGGTAGGGCAGGGGAGCGCTCTTGGTGCGTGCCACCGGGATGACCTTGGCGGCGTAGCGGGTGGCGACCCCCTCGAACCAGCGGCGCAGACCGCCGCAGTTGTCAATGACGTTGTTCATCGTCTGGAAGAACGTCGCATTGCCACCGTCGATCATCTTATCATTGCCGCGCGGTGTGCCGGCCATTTTTACCATAGCATCGATGATCGTGCGCACGGCGTCCATCTCGTCCGCCGTCAGCTCGCGGATCAGCTTGTCGGGCTCTGCCTTGATCTCCAGCTCCTGGCGCAGCAATTCCGGCGTAGCACCGTAGGAATAGGGGATCGTCGTCTCGGGCACCGAGACATACTCGAGCGTCAGCACGTTCGGGTCGTCGTCCAGCGTGCCGGTCTCGGCCAGGGTCAGCTTGCCCTTCTTGCTGCGGACCCGGTTGGACATGGATTTTGTGATCTCGTTCAGCTTGTCATCGGCGACCTGCTTGTCCACCGGCTCAATAGTGACGGCAATCGCAATGACGCGCTGACGATCTTTTTCGTAGACCTCATAGTCAAAATAGATGTCGGTGTGGCCGTTGATCTCGCTCTTGGCCTTGTCAAGCACGGTGCGGCGCACGTGGGCCCAGTTGGCCGCATTGCAGTCCACCTGCTTTTTCAGCGTCTCAATGTTCCAGACCAGCGGTTCGCCCTTCTCTTTTTTGGTGATGTACAGGTTCTGGTAGCTCTTGCACAGCTCATAAATTTTCAGACTATACTGGCTCTTCATCGGGAGCGTATAGGTGATATTCATCGTTGTGTAGAACTCTTTTAGCTGGATCAGGTGCGGCTTGAGCGACTGGTCGAGCGTCAGCACGATCTTGCCGGTGCCCTCGTCGATGGTCGCGCTGGAAAGCCAGCGGAACATCGTGATTTTCTGGGTGCCCGCCAGGCGGATCCACTGGACCTTGGCGTTGGCGATGTCCTCGATGTTTTTCTTGACCTGCTTGTACATCGAGCCGTTGTGCGGGTCAACGCCGCAGAGCTTTAAAAACTCGTAGATCGACATCTCGTACCGGGGCAGCTCGGTGTCCGACGGCTTGATCATCGCGAAAATGTGCAGCATCAGCTTTTGCTGGCTCAGCGAAAGGCTGTACATTGCGTTCTGGATCAGGTCGTTGGATTTGCGGACAATCGTCTGATTGCCGCGCCCGCTATAGGTAGCAACAGGGGCCGAAGGCGACGCCTTGGCAGACTTCGCCCCCTGTTTTTTGTTATGGTTGGTTTTTGGGGTCGTTTTCAACGTACTTTGGGGTGTCATTTGCAAAACCTCATCTTTACAACACGTTAAACGTATCATAGCAGATTGTGCGCGCTGTGTCAATTATTGTAACATTCAGCACATTTCCTCCGCGCCGCACAAAATCCTGTGTTCTTTTGTTTTGGGATTTTTAGCCCTATTTATATATATTTAGAAAAGTAGTATAGCTATGTCGAATATTCCAACACAAATGTGCGCTGTGTTACAACGGTGCTGTGCGCAGCATTCCAACACAAATGTGGAAAACGCAACAATGTGCGGAGCGTAACAACGGTAAAAAAGTTTTTTTGCAGGAAAATGGCGGCAAAGAAAATTTTGTGGGATTTTTAAAAAGTGTCGAGTATAACAACCCCCGGGCGCGAAAAAAGGAAAAGTGAGAAATGTGCGCAGCATTCCAACAGGGCGGATGGAAAAATCCTGCCGCGGAGAAATGTGCGCTGAATAACAACCCGTGCTGAAAAATCCTTGTATTGTGCCGTCGATAACAACCCCGGCCCCTGCAGGGCAAACTGTGCGCAGACTAACAACCCACGGCAGGACGCGCCGCAAAAAACGGATTTTTGCGAATTGTGCGCCGGATAACAACCGCTCTGCCCCGGAAAAAACGAATTGTGCCGTGAATAACAATACCGGCTGTGCGCTGTACGGTGGATTTTTTCAGAAATGTGCCGTCGATAACAACAGCCGCCAAAATTCTACAGTTTGGAAACTGTGCGCCCGATAACAACCCCACTGCCGGAAATGTGCGCTGGATAACAACCCGGTCCGGACACGTTTGGAAAGCAGACGAAATTCCGAAATGTGCTGCCGATAACAATAGCCGAATTTTACCCACCGCGCAAAATGTGCTGTGGATAACAACCTGCCGCCTGCAGAAAAAAGTCCGAATTGTGCGCCCGATAACAACCATTTTTTTTGCCCCGCGATGCACACTGCACCGAAATTGTGCTGCCGATAACAACCCCGCCCGCCGTAAACTGTGCGGGGGATTCCAACGCCGGCTCTCCGGAATTGTGTGCAGGATAACAACCTGTATAAAAGAGGCTGCCGGGCAAACTGTGCCGCCGATAACAATACAGCCTGTAGAAAACTGTGCCGCGGATTCCAACCCCCGCTGCCCCGCTCCGGCAGAAAATGTGCGCCGGATAACAACCCCGTCCGCCGCCGAAAAAAACGCCGCCGGTGTTGGAACAAACGGCACAGTTTGAAGTGAAAATTTTATTTTTCTTTTTAAAGGGGGTGTGCTACAATAAGAAAGTAAAAAGCTCCGGCTGCAAGGCGCGGCGGGTGCTCTGGGACGGAAAAGGAAAATAGTACGAAACAAATAACGATATAGTACATTGTGCACTGTGCCGTCTTGTGGTACGATACTACTAAGAAAGAGGAAACAAAAATGACAACGTTTAGAAAAATGCGCCGTGGCAAGCGCATCAAGGAATCGTGAGGGTCTGCCGATGAACAAAAAAGCTGTGCCCACCGCCGCGGCGGTGCGGGAACTTGCCATCCTGACCGGAGCCGTGGCCATCATTGCGGCGGCGGTCTACTTCTTCCTTGTGCCCAGCCATGCCTCGGTCAGCAGCATCTCGGGTCTGGGCATCGTGCTGGCAAACTTTGTGCCGCTGCCGCTGTCAGCCATCACGATGATTTTGAATGTCGTGCTGCTCGTCATCGGGTTTCTGACCTGCGGGCGGGAGTTCGGTGCCAAGACGGTCTACACCAGCATCCTGCTCCCGGCGTTTATCGGCCTGTTCGAGCGGCTCTTCCCGAACCTCGGCTCCCTGACCGACAGCCAGGAGCTGGACGTGCTGTGCTACATCCTCGTCGTCAGCGTGGGGCTGAGCATCCTGTTCAACCGCAACGCCTCGTCGGGCGGGCTGGACATCGTCGCCAAGATCATGAACAAATACCTGCACATGGACCTGGGCAAGGCCATGTCGCTGTCCGGCATGTGTGTGGCGCTCTCCGCCGCGCTGGTCTACGACAAAAAGACCGTGGTTTTAAGCGTGCTGGGTACCTATTTTAACGGGCTTGTGCTCGACCACTTTATCTTTGACCAGAACATCAAGCGCCGCGTCTGCATCATCACCGGGAAGGAAGAAGAACTGCGCCGGTTCATCATTGAGGACCTGCACAGCGGCGCGACGGTGTATGAATCCTACGGCGCGTACAATATGCAGAAGCGCCGCGAGATCATCACGATTGTGGACAAGGCCGAATACCAGAAGCTGATGAGCTACATGAACCGCGAGGACCCGCAGGCCTTCATTACGGTGTACACCGTGTCGGACATGCGGTATCGGCCCAAGGGCAACACCGCATAATTCCCGCCTGACGGCTTAAGCACCGCTCCGGCGGATCTCCGCGCCAAGAGCCGCCGCAAGCGGCG
>ERZ772991.2924-NODE-2924-length-10671-cov-3.553504_pt1 | contig 10671 bp, 4 predicted proteins | sample MGYA00511128_ERZ772991 | MGnify/ENA primary metagenome ERZ772991 (study PRJEB29015, sample SAMEA2737655) | human gut metagenome | biome: human gut; feature: human-associated habitat; material: faeces | place: China | collected 2012 ... | reverse complement strand
AGCGGTGTTGATCGTGATGCCACGAGCCTTTTCTTCCGGAGCCTTATCGATCTGGTCGTAGGCGGCGAACTCGGCGCTGTTCGGGTCAGCCAGGGACAGAACCTTGGTGATCGCAGCGGTCAGGGTGGTCTTGCCGTGGTCGATATGGCCGATGGTGCCGATATTGACATGGGGCTTGGTTCTATTGTACATCTGCTTTGCCATTAGAATATCCTCCTAATTCTAAAATAATGTCGTGACTTACTCTCTTATAAGGCACATTGTGCCGGTTGCGCAGGTCAGTTGCTGCCGTGGATGATCTTCTCCTGAAGCGACTTCGGCAGCTCTACGAAGTGGCTGGGCTCCATGCTGTAGGTCGCGCGACCCTGCGTTTTGCTGCGCAGATCGGTCGCATAGCCGAACATGGATGCCAGCGGCACGTTTGCAGTGACGATCGCCGCACCGTTGCGGATGTCCGTGCCGGCGATCTGACCGCGGCGGGCATTGATATCGCCCATGACGTCGCCCATATAGCTTTCCGGTGCCGTAACGACGACCTTCATGATGGGTTCGAGGAGCGTCGGGCCCGCCTTCTGGCAGGCTTCCTTGAATGCCATGCTGCCGCAGATCTTAAACGCCATCTCGGACGAGTCGACCTCGTGATACGAGCCGTCGAGCAGCGTGACTTTCACGTCCACGACCTCGTAGCCCGCAAGCACGCCGGCCTGCATCGCGCCCTGGATGCCCTGATCCACACAGGGGATAAACTCTTTCGGGATCGCACCGCCGGTGATCTGGTTGATGAACTCGTAGCCCTTGCCGGGTTCGTTGGGTTCCACCATGAGCTTGACGTGTGCAAACTGGCCTTTGCCGCCGGTCTGGCGCGCGTAGCGCGTGTCCACCGTAGCGGCCTTGGTGACGGTCTCTTTGTAGGAGACCTGAGGTCTGCCGACATTCGCCTCGACGCGGAACTCGCGCAGAAGGCGATCGACGATGATCTCCAGATGGAGCTCGCCCATGCCGGCGATGATGGTCTGGCCCGTTTCCTCGTCCGTGTAGGCCTTGAAGGTGGGGTCTTCCTCGGCAAGCTTGCCGAGGGCGATGTCCATCTTCTCCTGCCCGGCCTTGGTCTTGGGCTCGATTGCTACGCGGATAACCGGTTCCGGGAACTCCATCGACTCGAGCACGATCGGGTACTTTTCGTCGCAGAGCGTGTCGCCGGTCGTCGTATTCTTGAGGCCGACCGCCGCCGCGATGTCACCGGAATACACCTGCGTGATATCCTCACGGTGGTTGGCATGCATCAAAAGGATGCGGCCCAGACGCTCGCGCTGGCCCTTGGTGGAGTTCAGGACGGACTTGCCGGCCTCGATCGTGCCGGAATAGACACGGAAGAACGCCAGACGGCCGACGTAGGGGTCGGTCATGATCTTGAAGGCCAGAGCGGAGAACGGCGCGGAATCGTCCGCAGCGCGGTGCTCGACCTCATCCGTCTTGGGCACCGTGCCGGTGATCGGCGGGATGTCCAGCGGGGACGGCATATAATCGACGATGGCGTCCAGCAGCTTCTGCACGCCCTTGTTCTTGTAGGACGTGCCGCACACGATCGGGACGAACTTGACCTGCGTCGTGGCCTTGCGGATGGCCGCCTTGATCTTTTCGGTGGGGACTTCCTCACCTTCCAGATACATCTCCATGATCTCGTCGTCGAAATCGGCGACGGCCTCAAGGAGCTGCGTGCGGTACTCTTCGGCCTCGGCGCGCATATCCTCGGGGATCTCCTCGACGCGCATATCCTTGCCAAGATCGTCGTAGTAGACGTCCGCCTTCATCTCAAGCAGGTCGATGATGCCGCGGAAGTCCGCCTCAGAGCCGATCGGCAGCTGGATCGGAACAGCGTTGCAGCGCAGGCGCTCGTGCACCATGTCGACAACGTTGTAGAAGTTCGCGCCCATGATGTCCATCTTATTGATGTAGATCATGCGGGGAACATTGTAGTGGTCAGCCTGTCTCCAGACCGTCTCGGACTGCGGCTCCACGCCGCCCTTGGCACAAAGGACCGTCACGCAGCCGTCGAGCACGCGCAGGCTGCGCTCGACCTCAACGGTGAAGTCGACGTGGCCCGGGGTGTCGATGATGTTGATGCGGTTACCCTTCCAGAAGCAAGTGGTCGCAGCGCTCGTGATCGTGATGCCGCGCTCCTGCTCCTGCGCCATCCAGTCCATGGTGGCGGTGCCTTCATGGGTCTCACCGAGCTTGTGGTTGACGCCCGTGTAGAACAGAATGCGTTCCGTCGTGGTCGTCTTACCGGCGTCGATGTGCGCCATGATGCCAATGTTTCTTGTGTTTTCAAGGGAATATTGTCTGGGCATAATTGATAGCTCCTAGTCGGAAGATTACCAGCGGAAGTGTGCGAACGCCTTGTTGGACTCGGCCATCTTGTGCGTGTCTTCGCGCTTCTTCACAGCAGCGCCGGTGTTGTTGCAGGCATCCATGATCTCGCCTGCGAGGCGCTCCTTCATGGTCTTTTCGCTGCGCTTGCGGGCATAGCCGGTCAGCCAGCGCAGGCCGAGCGTCTGGCGTCTCTCAGGACGCACTTCCATAGGAACCTGGTAGGTCGCGCCGCCGACGCGGCGGGCCTTGACTTCGAGGCTCGGCATGATGTTGTTCATGGCTTCGGTAAACGCATCGAGCGGTTCCTTGCCGGTCTTTTCCTTGATGATGTCAAAAGCATCGTACACGACCTTCTGAGCAACACCCTTTTTGCCGTCGAGCATCACGCTGTTGATGAGCTTGGTCACCAGAACGCTGTTGTACATCGGATCCGGCAGAATTTCTCTTTTGGGAACGTTACCTCTTCTGGGCACTATACTTCCCTCCTTCATTAAAAAATGACTTCACAGGTACTCGAAGATGCGGTGCATCTCCGTCTGCGCCCCGGGGTTAACGAATACATATATATCAGTTAACAACAGGGCAAAATTTGCTGTTGGAACTTACTTCTTTCCTGCCTTCGGCCGCTTGGCACCGTACTTGGAACGGGCCTGCATACGTCCGGAAACGCCCTGCGTATCGAGCGTGCCGCGGATGATGTGGTAACGAACGCCAGGAAGGTCCTTGACACGGCCGCCGCGGATCATAACGACGCTATGCTCCTGCAGGTTGTGACCGATGCCCGGGATGTAGGCGGTTACCTCGTAGCCGTTGGTCAGACGCACACGGGCGATCTTACGAAGCGCGGAGTTCGGCTTCTTGGGGGTAGAGGTACGCACGGCAGTGCAGACGCCTCTCTTCTGAGGAGCGCTCAGATTGGTCTCGCGGTTCTTCAGGGTGTTGAGGCCCTTCTGCATGGCGGGAGATGTGGACTTGTAGGTGACTTTCTCTCTGCCCTTTCTCACCAACTGGTTAAAAGTAGGCATGGTTTTCCTCCTTTCCTCGAAAATGGATCTATTTATACGATGCCAAAAAACAGCATCGGATAAACCGTGATTCTGCCGGAAAAATTTCAGGAAATCCCGGCCATTTTTGTGCTTTTTACACAGGCATGACAAATCCGTGGGCGCACGCCCACGCAAAATAGGATTTTAGCATATTGCACAAGATTCGTCAAGCATTTTTATTCAAGTCGGAAGCGAAAATTTCACCGGGATATGCAGGCATATCCCGGTGAAACGGTTGGTATTTGGTCGTTTAAAGCGCGTTGGAGATGTTGGCGAGATCGGACAGATCCACGCCGTCGTCTTCCGGCTCTGCGGGGGCCGCCGGCTCCTCATTCGTCTCAAAGTTCCGGTAGCAGGCAAGGCCGCTGCCGGCGGGAATGAGCTTGCCGATGATGACGTTCTCTTTCAGGCCGACGAGATGGTCGATCTTGCCCTTGATGGCGGCATCGGTGAGCACCTTCGTGGTCTCCTGGAAGGACGCGGCCGACAGGAAGCTCTCCGTAGCGAGCGACGCCTTCGTGATGCCCATGAGGACATGCTCGGCCGTGGCGGGCACGAGGTCGGTCTCCCCTGCCGCGATGCGCTCGGCGATGGCGCGGTTGGCCGCACGGAACTCGTGCAGGTCCACGACAGCGCCAGACAGCAGATCCGTGCTGCCGGAATCGTCGATGCGGACCTTGCGCATCATCTGGCGGACGATGATCTCGATGTGCTTATCGTTGATGTCAACGCCCTGCTGACGGTAGACCTTCTGGACCTCCTGAATGATATACTGCTGGCAGGCGTCCACGCCGCAGATGCGCAGCACGTCATGCGGGCTGTACGCACCGCTCGAGAGCGGCTGGCCCTTCGTGACCGTGTCGCCGTTGGCGACGAGGATACCGGCCGAGTACGGCAGGTTGTAGGTGACGGTCTCACCATCGACCGGGTTGGTGATCGTGACGGCGTAGATGGAGGTCTTCTTCGTCTCCTCGACGCTGACGACGCCGGGGATCTCGGCGAGGGTGGCCATCTTCTTCGGCTTGCGCGCCTCGAACAATTCCTCAACACGCGGGAGGCCCTGCGTGATATCGTCGCCGGCAACGCCGCCGGTGTGGAACGTACGCATGGTCAGCTGCGTGCCCGGCTCGCCGATGGACTGGGCGGCGATGACGCCGACCGCCTCGCCGGCGTTGACCGGCTGGCCGATGGCCAGGTTGATGCCGTAGCACTTGGCGCAGACGCCGCTGCGCGCCTCGCAGGTCATGACGCTGCGGATCTTGACTTCCTCAATGCCGTGCTCCTCGAGCACCTTGGCATCGTCGGGCATGAGCATATGGTCGGTATCGAACAGCACCTCGCCGGTCTTGGGCGACACGACGGGCTCGGCCGGGTAGCGGCCGTGGATGCTCTCGCCGAGGCTCTGGACCTCCTGTCCCTTGTCGAACACAGCGCGGGCCATGATGCCGTCGGTCGTGCCGCAGTCCTCCTCGCGGATGATGACATCCTGCGAGACGTCGACCAGACGACGGGTCAGGTAACCGGAGTCGGCGGTACGCAGTGCGGTATCGGCCAGGCCCTTACGGGCGCCTCGGGACGAGATGAAGTACTCGAGGACGGACAGGCCTTCGCGGTAGTTGGCCTTGATCGGGATCTCGATGGTCTTACCGGCGGTGTTCGCAATCAGGCCGCGCATGCCGGCGAGCTGACGGATCTGCGCCATGGAACCACGGGCGCCGGAATCCGCCATCATATAGATCGGGTTGAACTCATCGAGGCAGTTCTGCAGGGCCGAGGTGACATCCTTCGTGGTCTTTTCCCACTCGGACACGGCCAGACGGTAGCGCTCGTCCTCGGTGATGAAGCCGCGCTTGTACTTCTTCTCGATGGCGATAACCTTCTTCTCCGTGGCGGAGATGAGAGTCTTCTTCTCCTCCGGGACGGTCATGTCCGCGATGGAGATCGTGATGGCACCGATGGTGGAATACTTGTAGCCGAGGGCCTTGACGTTATCGAGTACTTCGGTCGCGACGGTGAAGCCGTGCTTCTCGATGCAGCGGTCGATGATCTTGCCGAGCTGCTTCTTGCCGACCTTGAAGCTGACCTCAAGGTCAAACATGTGCTCGGGATCGGTACGGTCGACGTAGCCGAGGTCCTGCGGGATGGGCTCGTTGTAGATGATGCGGCCGACGGTCGTCTCGATCGTGCGGTGCAGTGTCTCGCCGTTGACCTCGCGCGCGACGCGCACCAGGATCGGCGCGTGCAGGCCGACATCGCCATAGTTGTAGGCCATGATGGCCTCATTCGGGTCACGGTAGACCTTGAGCGGCTTATAGCTCGGGAGCTTGCCGCCATCGGCCTCGGCCTTCTTCTGCGCGGCGACGAAATCGTCTGCGTCAACGATCTCATTGACCGGCAGGTCGGTATCGCCGGCATCGGTCACGAACACCTGCTCGGCGCCCTTCTCGGCCTTGCCGAGGCGGACGTAGGTCAGGTAGTACGCGCCGAGGATCATATCCTGCGTCGGCACGGTGACGGGGTGGCCGTCCTGCGGACGGAGGAGGTTGTTGGCAGAGAGCATGAGAATACGTGCCTCGGCCTGCGCTTCCGCGGACAGCGGGACGTGGATGGCCATCTGGTCGCCGTCGAAGTCGGCATTGAACGCGGTGCAGCACAGGGGGTGCAGCTTGAGTGCGCGGCCCTCAACGAGCACGGGCTCGAACGCCTGGATGCCCAGGCGATGGAGCGTCGGCGCACGGTTGAGCATGACCGGGTGGTCCTTGATGACGACCTCGAGCGCGTCCCAGACCTCGGTGCGCTGCTTGTCGACCATTTTCTTGGCGGACTTGATGTTGTTGGCAACGCCGTCCTCCACCAGCTTTTTCATAACGAACGGACGGAAGAGCTCAATCGCCATTTCCTTCGGCACGCCGCACTGATAGAGCTTCAGGTCCGGGCCAACGACGATAACGCTTCGGCCGGAGTAGTCCACACGCTTGCCGAGCAGGTTCTGACGGAAGCGGCCCTGCTTGCCCTTGAGCATATCCGACAGGGACTTGAGCGCGCGGGAGTTGGCGCCGGTGACGGCGCGGCCGCGGCGGCCGTTATCGATCAGGGCGTCAACTGCTTCCTGCAGCATACGCTTCTCATTGCGGACGATGATGTCCGGCGCGTTGAGCTGCATGAGGCGCTTGAGGCGGTTGTTGCGGTTGATGACGCGGCGGTACAGGTCGTTCAGGTCGGAGGTGGCGAAACGGCCGCCGTCGAGCTGGACCATGGGGCGAATCTCGGGCGGGATGACCGGCAGGATATCAATGATCATCCACTCCGGGCGGTTGCCGCTGCGGTGGAAGGCCTCGACGACCTCCAGACGCTTGACGATCTTTGCCTTCTTCTGGCCGCTGGCTTCCTCAAGCTCGGCGCGCAGCTGCTCGGAAAGCTTGGCGCAGTCGATCTGCTGCAGGAGCTTTTTGATGGCCTCGGCGCCCATGCCGGCCTCGAAATCGTCCTCATACTTCTCGCGCATATCGCGGTACTCTTTTTCGGACAGGATCTGGCAGCGCTGCAGCGGTGTCATGCCGGGATCGGTAACGATATACGCGCCGAAATACAGCACCTTTTCCAGAACGCGCGGGGTCAGATCAAGGATCAGGCCCATGCGCGACGGGATGCCCTTGAAGTACCAGATGTGGCTCACGGGCGCGGCCAGCTCAATGTGGCCCATGCGCTCGCGGCGGACCTTTGCGCGCGTGACTTCCACGCCGCAGCGGTCGCAGATCTTGCCCTTGTAGCGGATCTTCTTATACTTGCCGCAGTGGCACTCCCAGTCCTTCGTGGGTCCAAAAATGCGCTCGCAGAACAGGCCGTCACGCTCGGGCTTGAGCGTGCGGTAGTTGATGGTCTCGGGCTTTTTCACTTCGCCGGAGGACCAGGAAAGGATCATTTCAGGGGAGGCAATGCCGATCTGAATTGCATCAAACGGGGTGTAGCTCATGTTTTATTCCTCCTCCTTATCAGAATCGTCCGTGTAGTCAGCGTCGTCGCCGGCATCGCCGAAAGCGCCGAGACTGTCATCTTCATCCACAGGTACGTCTTCGATCGTGAAGCCGCTGCCGGTGATCTCATCATCGTCGGACTTGTAGGACATCTCATCACGCATACCCGGGATGTAATCGTCCTCGTCGTCCTTAAGCTCGATCTCGTCGCCGTTCTCGTCGAGGATGCGGACATCCAGGCACAGGGACTGCAGCTCCTTGATGAGCACCTTGAACGACTCCGGCACGCCCGGCTGCGGGATGTTCTCGCCCTTGACGATGGCTTCATACGTGCGCACGCGGCCGGTCACGTCGTCGGACTTCACCGTCAGGATCTCCTGCAGGGTGTAAGCCGCGCCGTAGGCCTCGAGCGCCCAGACTTCCATTTCGCCGAAGCGCTGGCCGCCGAACTGCGCCTTGCCGCCGAGCGGCTGCTGCGTGACGAGGCTGTACGGGCCGGTGCTGCGGGCGTGGATCTTATCATCGACGAGGTGGTGGAGCTTGAGGAAGTAGACCCAACCGACCGTAACGTCGTTATCAAACTTCTGACCGGTGCGGCCGTCGTACAGCACGCTCTTGCCATCCTCGCGCAGGCCGGCTTTGTTCAGCGTCTCGCGGATGGTCTCCTCGTTGGCGCCGTTGAAGACCGGCGTTGCGACCTTCCAGCCGAGCGCCTGTGCGGCGTAGCCCAGATGCACCTCGAGCATCTGACCGATGTTCATACGGGAAGGCACGCCCAGCGGGTTTAGGACGATGTCGAGCGGCGTACCGTCCGGCAGGTACGGCATATCCTCACGCGGGAGGATGCGGGACACAACGCCCTTGTTGCCGTGGCGGCCGGCCATCTTGTCGCCGACGGAGATCTTACGCTTCTGCGCGATGTAGACACGCACGACCTCGTTGACGCCGGGAGACATCTCGTCGCCGTTCTCGCGGGTGAAGCGCTTGACATCGACAATGATGCCAGCCTCACCGTGCGGGACCTTGAGCGAAGTGTCGCGGACCTCTCTCGCCTTTTCGCCGAAGATGGCGCGCAGCAGGCGCTCCTCGGCAGTCAGATCGGTCTCGCCCTTCGGCGTGACCTTGCCGACCAGAATATCACCGCTGCGCACCTCCGCGCCGACGCAGATGATGCCGCGGTCGTCGAGATACTTGAGCGCATCGTCACCGACGCCGGGGATGTCACGGGTGATCTCCTCGGGGCCGAGCTTCGTATCGCGCGCGTCGCACTCGAACTCTTCAATATGAATGGAGGTGTAAACGTCCTCCATGACCAGACGCTCGTTGATGAGCACGGCGTCCTCGTAGTTGTAGCCTTCCCAGGTCATGAAGCCGACCAGCAGGTTCTTGCCGAGCGCGATCTCGCCCTGCGAGGTGGCCGGACCGTCGGCAATGACGTCACCCTTGCTCAGGCGGTCGCCGACGGCGACGATCGGGCGCTGGTTGATGCACGTGCCCTGGTTGGAGCGGGCAAACTTGATGAGCTTGTAATCCTTGATCTCGCCGCTGTCGTAGCGCACCTTGACGCTGTCGGCCGAGACGGCCATGACCAGGCCGTCATCCTCGGCGAGGATGACCACGCCGGAGTCCACGCACAGCTTGTGCTCGATGCCGGTGGCGACGATCGGCGCCTCCGTGACCATCAGTGGCACGGCCTGACGCTGCATATTCGCGCCCATGAGGGCACGGTTCGCGTCGTCGTTTTCCAGGAACGGGATCATGGCCGTCGCGATGGAGACCATCATGCGCGGGGAAATGTCGATGTAGTCGACGCGGTCGCGGTCGACCTCGACGATCTCGTCACGGTGGCGGCAGGTGATACGCTCGTTGATGAGGCAGCCGTTTTCATCGACCGGCTCGCTCGCCTGTGCGACGATGTAGCGATCCTCGACGTCCGCCGTCATGTACTCGACGTCGTCAGTCACGCGGCAGGTGCCCTTCTCCACGCGGCGGAACGGCGTCACGAGGAAGCCGTACTCGTTCACGCGGGCGTAGGACGCGAGATAGCTGATCAGGCCGATGTTCGGGCCTTCGGGTGTCTCGATCGGGCACATGCGGCCGTAGTGGCTGTAGTGCACGTCACGAACATCAAAGCTCGCGCGCTCACGCGACAGGCCGCCGGGGCCGAGGGCGGAGATACGGCGCTTGTGCGTCAGCTCTGCCAGCGGGTTGGTCTGATCCATGAACTGGGACAGCGGGCTGCTGCCGAAGAACTCCTTGATGGAGGCCGTCACGGGACGGATGTTGATGAGCGACTGCGGGGTGACTACGTCGAGATCCTGCAGCGTCATGCGCTCGCGGATCACGCGCTCCATGCGGCTGAAGCCGATGCGGAACTGGTTTTGCAGCAGCTCGCCCACGCTGCGCACGCGGCGGTTGCCGAGGTGGTCAATGTCGTCCGGCTCGCCGATGCCGTGTGCCAGGCAGCACAGATAGTTGATGGACGCGAACATATCGTCCGCGATGATATGCTTCGGAATGAGCAGGTCAAGGTTCTCCTCGATGGCTTCCTTGAGCGCGTCGCCCTCGTACTGCTCCATGAGCTGGCGCAGGATCACGCCGCGCACAAGCTCTTTGATGCCGAGCTCGGCGGGGTCGAAGTCAACATAGTGCTTCATATCGACCATGCCGTTGCCGAACACGCGGATGGACTTGCCGTCCACGTCCAGATAGACGTCGTTGACGCCGGCTTCGGCGATCTCCTCGGCGCGCTCGCGCGTGAGCACCTCGCCCGCCTCGGCAAGGATCTCACCGGTCATCGGGTCGGCGACCGGGGCCGCCAGCGCGAAGCCGGCGATGCGGCCGCGCAGGCCGAGCTTCTTATTGAACTTATAACGGCCGACGTTCGAGATGTCATAGCGGCGGCGGTCATAGAACAGGCCCTCGAGCAGCGTCTCCGAGCTCTCGACCGTCGGGGGATCGCCCGGGCGGAGCTTGCGGTAGATCTCGACGAGCGCCTCCTCGCGGGAGTTGCAGGTGTCCTTGTCGAGCGTGGCGACGATGCGCGCGTCGTTGTCGAACACTTCCTTGATCTGCTCGTTCGTGACGACGCCGGTCGTCATATCCGGGATGCAGGACAGCCAGGTGTTCGGGTTGTCGGCCTTATAGGCGCCCATAGCCTTGATGAACCAGGTCACGGGCAGCTTGCGGTTTTTATCGATGCGGCAGTTGAAAATGTCGTTCAGGTCGGTCTCGTACTCGAGCCATGCGCCGTGGTACGGGATGACGGTCGTGCCGTA
>ERZ772991.2913-NODE-2913-length-10714-cov-18.662914_pt1 | contig 10714 bp, 19 predicted proteins | sample MGYA00511128_ERZ772991 | MGnify/ENA primary metagenome ERZ772991 (study PRJEB29015, sample SAMEA2737655) | human gut metagenome | biome: human gut; feature: human-associated habitat; material: faeces | place: China | collected 2012 ... | reverse complement strand
TGGAAAGCGAATATCCCTACCTGACACGAAAAGAAGCGGAGGCAATCGGGAAAAAACTTGTAAAGAAAGCCAGCCCTTTCGTAGCAGGTGCGTCTTACCTATACGGGATACAGGAAAACCACGAAAGATTTAAATCCCCATACAATGCATTTAGAGCAGATATTTTGGATGTATTGCCAATAGTAGCTGGCGGTGGTGCTGCTGTGATTGGTGGATTTGCAGGACCTACTGGGGCAATTGCTGCTGGCGTACTGGCGGGGGGGGAACTGCAACCTATGGAGTTGAGGCCTCTAAGTAAAAGTTGGAAGCTTTAGAGAACAAAGAAGATGAACAAAATACTAAATGGGAGACTGGGAAATGAATCATTTTTTAGGAAGTATAGAATATGATTTGATACTCGTATTTATAGGAATATTACTTTTTAGGATGGTCTTTTTAAAATTATATATGTCAGAAAAGGAGCGAATTATTGTGGAAAATGCGCCGTCTAGTTTTTTCTTGACTAGCGCAGGGCTTATCATTGGCATAGGATGTGTCGTTTTATCTGATCGGATAGGAATAGATGATTGGATCAAGAATTTAGTGTATTTGTACTTAGGTTGCGTAGTTTTATGGTGGAATACGATAATAATTTATACAAAATGGAAATATAACAAAGTGAATAATATAGAAATGGATGAAATAAAAAAGGCTTGCGGGGCTTTTTTTATTCTGATTTCTATATTGCTGTTTTTATTACTTATTAATATTTAGTATTTAATCAATAAATAATATGTTTCGTGTCCTTAAAATAAAGTGGAGTTTACACAGGCGCCTATATCTCCCAGATGGGAACGAAGTGGAATGAATTGGATGAGGAAATGGCTGCAATGAGAGGAAGGAATCTGAGAGATGAATTTAATAAATGGGTAGAAGACTCTGTAAATGATTAAGAAGGTATAAAGGATGAAAAAGGCATGGAAATTAATTGGGTTTAGTATATTTATTGCTACTTTTGCATATTTTTTTGATTATACGTTATTATGGCTTATGGCTTTTATACTTTTAGTAGGAGCTTCTTATTATTGATTTTAAATGGATTTTAGAAGCAGGTTTTGTGATAGAAAATACAAAAAATAATATAAGTGGAGCTGCGATACAGTGGAGAACATTTCCGACGCCTTTAGAGGAATCCTGTCCAAGATGGCAGGGGGGGAGCAGACACACGGGTGCTTACATCTCCCGGATGGGGAATGCTTTAGATGGGGTAAACGGATTTTATTTGTATTATGAAGACAATATTCCTGATGATGTAAAAAATATCCTTCTGATACAGCAACTAAGTTAATTTTTGAAAGAACAACTATAAAATCACTGGAATATTTAGGGAACGAAGTTATACGGGATTATCCTTATTTAGCAGATGAAGTAAAACAAAAGTTAAAAGGTATAAAATTTGTAAAACAAGTAGATGGTGGATATGGAACCTTAGTTGGTGCTGTGATAGTTTATGTTGCATTGTTAGATTATAAGCATGAAAGTAATCCTAAGACTACGAAAGAGTTAGAAGGCCGGATAAAGGATTGTATAACTGATTAGAGGGGATTATAGAATGAAGGCAGATAGTAAGTTTATATGCTTAGGAATTCTAATTTTTATTATTGCGCATTTTTTTAATTACACTATATTGTGGGTTTTATCAATAGTATTTTTATTAATATCCTTTTTTTACTAGGCGGAGTTCAAAAAGCCGGTTAACTGTAACAAGATAAAATAAGCTATAAATCATTAATTTGCTGCTATTATGGGAGGATTATATGAAAAAATATTTTGGACCTAGTTTGGCGTTAGGAATAGCCGGCTTAATATCAGGGAGTATTGCATGGCTTATGGGTATAGAATATTTGGGATATATAGCAGTTTTTTGTTTTTTACTTAGTGGAATAGTGAATACCGATCGTTGGTAAAGTAGTGTTCTGAGAGCCATCTCAAGGAATAGAATAAAGAGGTAAAAGATGAATTTAGCTGAATATATCAAAGGATTTTTAGGAATAATTGCAATAATATTTTTTGGTATAGGAATAGTAGTTTGGAAGTTTAGGGCCGCTGATGAAATTCAAGAAGTTGAAAAGAAAATAGACGTCGATACAAAAAAAGGTTATAGAATCTGATTTAAAAGTTCTTAGTGACGTTAGTTCCCCTGATGAGATAGATGTAAGGAAAATGTATGGCGTTATTTCGGCGGGGGGAATTCAGGGAATAGAGTATATAAAGGTCTATAAAGGTAAATATTTTGTAAAAATGAAGTTTTATGGAGAGGGATATTTTACATTAAAAGGAAATCATGTGGATATTGTTTCAGTTGGTCATGTTATAAACATGAAAAATGGACAATTGCTATACACACCACAAAATGATGATACGGAATATATTTCAATGACATAAAAAATACCTATGACATGGAAAAATTAGTGCAGATAGGAACCGTAGCCGCTCCCGTAAAGAGAGCCGGAGAAGTGGGAGATGGCCGGCTGAAAGCCCTGTATGCCCTGCAGGCAGGAATGAACGCAAGAGACATACAGAAAACCCAGAAAACAGACAAAGCCATTAACAAGAACAATACCGTAGGAATATCAGCCTCGGCAGCACCGGAAAGAAGCGGAGGGAATCGAGAAATTGGCGTGATACAGGCTTTTGACCGGAGTGCAAATCTTGATGGAACAATAGGGTTAGAATAAGGAGGAACATAATGAAAAAGAAAGTATTCCGTCTTTATTTGATATTCAAACATGGTATATAGATACGGAATCTACTTTTGGAAATAAATCACGTATATTTCTCTCTAAAAGGGAGAAAGGAGGCATTCATTTTGAACTGCATGATTATCGCCCGGAAGACAAAATAAAACAAAAATTAACCCTTTTAGACAAAAATGTGTATGAGACAGAAAGTGAAACAGACATGCTTTATAGGGACAAAGTGTTTTACTCTTATGGAAGTGCCGGTTTTTATGCAATTTATGCGAATCCATTTAAGATAAAGGTATATAGGAATCCGTCTCAGCCATTAGAGGAGAAACAAGAGATAGATAGGTCCTTAGCGAAGTATAGCAGTGATGAGATACAAGTAATTTCATCAGCGTCAGATCTTGCTTCAGAAGAACGGAAGGCGTATGAGAAGTTGAGAGTCAAAGCGGATAATAAAGAAGGTAGATAAATATACGCTGTAGGCATCAATACCAGCCTTGGCAGCACCGGATGGAAAGACCATAAGGATCTACAGAAAAACTTCTTCTCCATGGAGCCATAGGCGCACTGATTCTATCAGATATTAAAGATGGATGATCAAAAGATATTGCCAAAGGCGTGGCAGAAGATGGAACTCTTCGTGCACTTAATTGGTTATCTAAATATACAAAACAAATTATCCTGAGTTAGATTGTATAATTCCCGGAAGTTTTGCCGGAATAAAATTTTTAAATAGAGTGAAAATATAACTGGATATATAGCGTGGATATCATTCTTTTGAAGTTATCTTGCACAATGAAAATGAAAAAATTAAAGAAGCAGAACGAAGGGAAGTTTATGAGCAGAAAAAATAGTATTAATACTATGAAAAATAAAATCAAAGAAATGTATGATTTCTTTAGTGGGAGTGATATCTGTTTTATTATAGGATGTGTAATTGCTGGTGTTGCGATTTATTTTGACTATAAACTGCTCGGTGTTATCGGATTATGCATACTACTTTTAGCTAGAGTTACCGGATAGATAAATTCATATCCAAAGTGATTGGGCTAAATATGCGGATATGGATTAGACTTTATAGGAGAAATATCTAAGGAATCCCATTTGCCTGGCGTGTCCGGCTGAGCAGAAACTGCCGGCAAGATGTTAGATATAGGAAAATTTTTAACAACAGATGACCGTGGCAAAGAATCTGCCGGTATAGCTGGTGGAATAGTGGGAAGTTTGGCAGGACAGAGTCTGCTTGTGCCGATTATGGTGGGATATGGCAGTCAATATCAAATCGCTCCAATACTCCTTTCCGGTGGAACGGCTGCAGTAGTTGTAGGTACAGGCTATGCAGGAGGTCTTTTGGCAAAATATATTTATGAAGAAGAGAATAAAAGTGATTATATTTATTATCTAAAAGGACTTAATCAATCAAATTATAATGAGGATGAATTTAAAGAAAGAATGGAACAAAACTTTGACATCATAGAGTAAACGGGGGGATATCAATTGAAAATTACAAGTATTCTATTTTGGGGAGGAATGGTAACCACTATTATGTTATTTGCTCTATTCTTGGGTTTGATTTGTCAAGATATTATTTACAAGAGAGTACATAATGGAGTTAAGTATTTTTTTATAATTCCGATAGGAATATTATGTGTAATGTTCTTTTTACTATCGACTTTAGTGGCGGGAACGGATATTTTAAGTTATTTTTATCAGACGAATATTTATTATGGCTCAAAATTAGATATTTTATTTCTGGTTTTTGCGATTTGGTCATTATGGGTGGCAATACATTATTATGGTTATATTTTATTTCCCGAATATTCTAAATTGGATATCAATATAATTCCTAAAGTGAGAAAGAAATGGATATTACTATATATTTGTACCATAATAATAGGATTTTTTATGATATGGATATACCGGCCAATTCTAGTATATGTAATGAATGTGATAATCGGACATATATAAAATTTATAGATATAGTAATGTAGACATTAAGAAGAGATGCTTTATACGCAGGGAAAGAAGGCTATGGACATTCGCATTAAAGACAGACCTCTTGGTGAGATGCTATTACTTTTTAGATATGGGTGTTATGGCTGCTTTTACTGTGGAAAATATTTATGATAATAAAAGAAACGATATCTATTACTGGGAAAACTTAAATAGTTCAAGTTATGATAAACAAGATTCTGAAAAAGATTGAATGGAATTTTGATGTTAAAGATTGATTGGGGATTCAAAATATGAGAATTATGGGGACTTCATTCTTTTTGGGAATAATGGCAACAATTATACTGGGTATTACGCTGCTTAGTATAGCCATTTATGATATTGCATATCACAGAATTCGTCATGTTATTAAGTATTTGTTTTTTATTCTTATGGGAATATTACTGATAATTTTTAGTTTGCTGTTTACAGTGACAGGTGGGACGAATCTTTTATTAGTCTTAAGAGAAATAGATATTGACTACGATAAAGAAATAGCATTTGCTTTTGCGATCTTCACATGTTGGTCACTTTTTATTGCTGTACGGTATTATGGTTATGTATTATTGCCGGAGTATTCAAATTTAAACAAAGAATTGAGATTTAAGATATCAAGAAAGACGATTTATCTTTCTTTTTGTACGTTAATAGCTGAGTTGATTATACTATGGTGGTGTTGGCCGATTCTTGCGTATGTGATAGATATAATACTCTGTTATTTATAATACTTTTAAGGGTTTATAGGTAAAGAAGAATGATAATCTTAAACAAAGGACTGCCGCAATTTGGGCTTAGTGGAGATTCTACCTCTTCAGTAGATAATGAGGAGGTAGAGAAATGATTTCGAAAATGAAATTACAGAATGGGATATTGACATTGATAGGATTTATTATGTTAGTATCCATTTGTGTTTTAGTTAATCGTTTAGAATCAAGAAAGCCTGAAATAGAGATAAGGGAAAGTATTGATGGCGTCAATGTCTATAATGAAGAAAGTAAATTAGTGGATTTACTGCAATTTAATTATAGGACTAATAAACATTATGTTCTTACATATAGTATTCAATCTTTTGGAACTAAAATTGATGTTTTTGAATATTATAGAAAAAATTTGGGAAATATCGGATGGGAATTTACAGGAGAAGCAGATAATATTGATCATTCAAACAATAGAAAGATAGGGGAATCATTTAATTTCCGAAAAGGGAAGTATAGATTGGGAATATATTTTAGTACTCGGGATTTGCATAATTACGAAAAAAGTAATGGGCAAGATCCGCTTAGGTATTCTGTAACAATTTATCCCCAAACATAAAGGGAGGGAAATAATTTATGTTTAGTCATAATAAGCGGGACAATTTGCCTATAGTTAATACTTGTTCTTTTATTCTGACGGGAATGCTTTCAATTCTTTATTGTGCCGAGAAGATTTATGAGGGGGAATTTATATTCATAGATTTTTCAGACTATGGTCTTTTAGTTCTGATTTTCCTGATGAGTATTTTTATAATATTTATAGGAACATTACAACTTCGTACAGCCTTAAGACATTTAGAACGAGAGATTGAAAGCAATGATCAGAAACCGATTGCGCATAAACTGATGAAGTTATTTTGGTATCCTGATGAATATTACGAAAGAAAAAATAATCACACCCGTTTCAATAAAATAAAACATTACATAGGGCTTTTGATTATTGTCATATCTGTTTTTCTTGTGGGAGTTGTCTTTTTTTATTGGAATCAGTCAATTTTATTTGAAATTATTATAAAAATCTCTATTCTTATGAATATTATAGTGTACTGTAGAAAGTATCTGATGTAATGTAGGGGGAACTGTTGACATCGTTTGTGTGGCTAAAGGAAAGAACAAACTCACTACTGATACCGTATAGGCCGCACTGCCTTAGTAGCCGTCGCGGGAGGCCTGACAGGAGACCGTGCGACAGGAGCCTGTACGGCGCAAATGGGGACAGGATGGTATAGGTGATTGATATGAGAAATACTAAAATATGGGTTGCGTTTAGTTTATTAATAGGATTATGCGTTATGTATTTACACATGAATACATTTCAAATGGAACATACAACCTATTATGCAGCATTTAGATATAGGTTTAAGGTCGACAGGATATTTACTGATTTGTGGACAAAGACGGCCTTAGAGTCGGATTGTTTCGCTTATAAGTATGAATATCCATATATATTTTTGTATGGCATAGGAGGATATACAAAAGTAAACTTAATTCCTTTTTATGGGGAAACGATTAAAGTGGTTAATGAAACTTATTATAGAAACATCCCGGATGATTTGAGAAGTGATGTGTTAAGTTCTTTATCGCAGCTAAATGAATCTTATCTATGGGGGATAGAGATTAGATATGACTTTATAGGATTACCCAAAAGAGATATAGATATTTTTAAAGAATTACAAAGAAAAGGGCGTGAGAAAAAAGTCAATTATATTAAAAGAGAATCGTATTATGCTTCTGATAAAAAATTTATGAAAGAATATATTGATAGTAGAAAAGGATTAGATATGCTTGATAAAAAGCTGGAAGGTATTACCTTAGAAAGCGAATAGTATGGCAGGAGTGAACGCCTTCCTAAAAAGAACAGGGAAAGATCAAAGACCCGGAAGTTCATAAAATAGCAAGCGGGACTATAATCAGTTTAGTCATGTGGGATGGAAAGTCCTATTGCCGGCTTGGAAGGTGGGATGCTTGTGGGAGCCTATCTTTATGATCGTGTGCTTATAGAAAAATAGGCTTGAGGGAAGTGAGAAATATAAAGAATCAGTATAATTCTTTCCTTGCGAATGAAGGAGGGGATAAGAAATGAAATATATCTTTAGTAATCAAGTGATTGATTTTGCCATGCTTTTTCTCATGATATGGAATTTATGGATATTTATATTTAACAAATCTAAAAAAGAAGATATGAAGATGGCTGTAAAGAATATTCCAATGTATATTCGGATTCTCTTTATATTTTGCATAAATGTATTAATGGGAGCGGCGATACTGATAGATATTGGGATAATTGACTATTCAAATAAATTTTTGATAATGACATCTGCAATATGGGGGGATGGCTATGGTTTCTTTTGGTGCTATATGAATTGAGAAGGAACCGAGCAAAAGTTGCAAATTGTTATGATGTTAAAGATGATGTTCGGTTAATAGCATGGTTACTTTTAGGATTAATGTTAATATTTATAAACTTACTACCGGTACCTTGATATAGGAAAATATAGAAAGCAAAGCAGAATATAAAGCAAGCAAAAGAGGATTACTGAACACTCCCATACTGTCTGTCAAAGGAAGCACAGCTATAACCGCCCAATCCGCAGTGAACTCTGAGTATCTAATTATGACGATGAACAGTTTAAAAAGGACTTTGAGCGGAATTTTATTGTGAAGGATTAAGAGGAATACATAATGAAGATTACCGGTCTTTCGTTTTTTGGAGGAATAGTATTTACTGTTTTAATATTTGCTTTTATGTGCTGTGCTATAGGTGAAGATTTTATTCGACATAAAGATGGGAGACATCCGTCTCTCTATAAGTATGTCATATTTATATTCATGGGAATATTGCTAACTGTGTTTAGCTTTTTATTTGTAGTATTGACTGAAACTAATGTCTTAGAAATACTATTAAATATAGATATGTCTCATAGTTCATTGATTAGTTTAATAGGTTCTATTTTTGTATGCATAGCCGCGTTTATTCTAGTTCAGTATTTTGCTTACATATTAACGCCTGAATTTACGAAGAAAAGCGAAAGTGAAATTGCACAGGTGCAAAAACAAACCATTCTTTTATCAATATTAAATGTGTTTATTGAATTGTTTGTAATAGGGTATTACCGAGATGTGCTGTGGTATGTAATCTCCTGGATTTTCTATTAATTAATGAAATTCAATATAGAAGGTATTACTGAACAAAGCGGCATCTACATAGGGAAAGAAGAATACGGCAACAAGTCAAAACCAATACCCGCCTCAAAGGCGCCGTCATAGACAGCAAAGCACTGGCAGAAAAGAACAAACTCACCACCGGTACTTTGACATGGGAAAACATGGACAACAAAACCGAATACAAAGAAAAAGCAAGCGAAATCACTGTATCCACCAATGCCGTATCCAAACTCAACCCCTTAGGACTGGGCTATGTACCGACCGTACTCGTGAAAGGGAAATCAGAAAGCACCACCTTGGACGGAACCTGAAAGAAAACAACCGGATGAAAAGTATATTACAAATGTACATAAACAAATAGATTAATGATGGAGAATTTATGATAATGGATATTATTGTATGCATAGCCTATGTTTTTATAGGAATAAGGTGGATTTTTCAGAATGTACGTTTAGGTACATTTTCAGCATGTACTACTTGGAAAGTGATGGGGTTAAAGTTTTTTATACTGTTAATGGCACCTTTAGCATTATTTATTTATGTTTATTTTGCGGATAATTTGACACAAAGGTTATTCTTGGGGATGGTAGTAATCATTTTGGGCCAAATTGGAGATTATTTATTGTTCAAGGAAACACAAAGGATCCTTATTAATACTGTTAAATATGAGATGACAGAAGAATTTAACAAAAAACTTGCGCATGAAAAGTTTAAATTTCAAATTCGAATGATGGGATTGTCTGTAATTGTATTTATGGGAATCCTATCTTGCTTTTTGTCAGAATAATGCTTTTATCCCTTAAGGGTTTCGTCATAGACAGTAAAGCACCGGTAGAAAAGAATAAACTCGTCACTGCTAACATTCTGTAACCCATCACAGAATGGGAAGGCAGATATATCTATGACTATGACTTTAAACAGGGAAATCATACTATTCTTTTCGGGATAAGAAGTATGTAATTATAGGATGGGAAGATATTTTTATGAAGATGATAATTGATAGAAAAAAGATGGGGAAGATGGGGAAGAATTTGAATTTTTATCTTCTGATATTCATGATGGTGGCATTCATTGGTGTATTTGTGTTTAATTACTTTGAGTCGAAGCAGCCCGAAAAAGAGATACGAGATAATATACCTGCAATTACTTTATACAAAGAAGATGGTTTATTAGGAGATAAGTTATTATTTTCATATAGAAATTCAAATTTATATATACTTACTATGGGAAGTAAAGCGTATGCCTCAGAAAAAGAAATTGTTGAATATTATAAAGAATGTTTTATTAAACACGGATGGAAATATGATGGATGTAGAGACAACATCGATTATTCCAATCATTCTAAGATTGAGAATGTATATCTTTTTAATAAAGGTATATATGAATTAACATTGAACTTCCATCAATCTGACTTATTGGATGAGCAAGTTATCAGACAAAAAAACCATTAAACTACTATATAGTAGTTCATCCAAAACAGTAGAGTTTTCGAGAAACAGGAAGACCTATAAAGAAACAAGCAAAACATCGGGTCTCTCCATCAGCTACACACCGGGATCCGCCGTCAGCGTAAGTGGAGGAAAAAGACAGACACCACAGACTCCACCTATATCAGCGTCACAAAACAGGCCGGTATCTATGCAGGAAAAGAAGGATATGACATCCAAGTCAAAAACAACACCCACCTCAAAGGAGCCGTCATAGACAGCCAGGCAGAAAAAGAAAAGAACCGGATCACCACCGGTACTTTGACATGGGAAAACATAGAGAACAAAGCAGAATACAAAACAGGAGGGCATGGGATATCCTACAACGGGAAAATAGGAAGAGGAGACAAGAACGATTCCTTAGACTCCCGGATAAATAACCGCTATGGAAAAGACGCCATAACAGGACAAAGAAACGGAATAAACAAAATCACACCAACCATCTACGGCTCAAAAATCCCGTTAAACGAAAGAGGACTCCTGAATACCCCCATACCGTCCGTCAAAGGAAAAGCAGGAACAACCACGACATCGGCCATATCCAAAGGAACCATAACCATCACAGACAAAGAAAACCAGAAACAGGACA
>ERZ772991.2894-NODE-2894-length-10784-cov-10.200951_pt1 | contig 10784 bp, 12 predicted proteins | sample MGYA00511128_ERZ772991 | MGnify/ENA primary metagenome ERZ772991 (study PRJEB29015, sample SAMEA2737655) | human gut metagenome | biome: human gut; feature: human-associated habitat; material: faeces | place: China | collected 2012 ... | reverse complement strand
TTTTGCGGTCAGCCATGATGACATTGTGGGAAAGGGCGTTCATGCCGTAGTAGAGGGCCTGCCCGCCCATGCGGAGCTCACGGGTCATAAAGGGAATAAAAATCGCCGTGGAGCTGGTGGTCATGCCCCGCTGGATCTCCAGCTCGTTATAGCCGAGGGTCAGCGCGGAAACAAACGCCTGCTCCTGTTGCCAGTCCAGACGCTTTAAGGCGCAGTTGTACTTCTGCGCGATGCCGCCCACGGTAAACACATCGTTTTCAAGCCGCTGGCGGTTGGGGGCCATGTTCACCACCGTAAAGGTCAACAGGAACATTCGCTCGTTGCGGGACTGGAGATCGGCCAGAAGCTCCGCCGCGTCCTTGCTGAAAGTGATGAGGTCGGGCGGCAAAATCTCCATATCGTACCCTGCCCGGACAGCCTTTTTCTGTTCCTCGGCCTTCATGCGGCCAATGTCGGAGATTTTTCCCTTGATGGTCTTAATGGCCTTGAGCTGATCCACCGTCTGAATGTGCATGGTAACGGTCAGCTCCGCGTCCAATTCCAAAATCTCGGCAAGGAGCTTGTCAGAGAGCTCCGACGCCAAAATCTGCAAATAGGACGCCGCGCCCCAATACCGGCCCACCCGGAAAGTGTGGCTGTCCCGGAAGTCAAAGCTATCCGGGGCGATGTAGTCCTTGGTGCCAAGGCCGTGTTTGGGAATGTCACTCCACGAAAAGCGGAACGGCTCCCGGTTGCCGGGGTGCATCTGGCTATGGAGCAGGGCCAGACGATCCCGCCCGTCCAGCGGCTCCGACTGAACGCCCAGCCGATGGAAGTTGCCCATCACATCGGCCTCCACACGCTCCAGACGGGGCCGGGCCTCGGCCACGCCCTCGGCGGGCAGTCCAAAGGTGATATATTTTGTGCGCTCAATGCCGTTGTTGCTTTTGGCAATCTGGTTTTTCAGCATGGAGGTGTACTCCTCCCGGACGCTGTTGAACTCGTCCTCAGCGGGCGGGATATTCACCTTGTAGCGGCTGCGGTCACGGGAGCGGCGGTTGATAAAGGAAAGCTGGAACGGCAGGGAGCTGTCGAAGTAATTGAGGAATGAGCTCCAGCCGCCAAAGATGGCCGTCTGATCCTCGGTGGACGCTACGGAATAGTTGATATCCTCGTATTCCACGGTTTTCGTGTAAACGCCGCCGGGGAGCTGGCACACGCCGTCCGGGTGCATGGCGATATAGGGAATGGTCTGCTGGGCCGAAAGTCCGGCCCGGCCTTTAGCGGCCCTTGCGGTGCCGCGCTTTTTGGGTTTGCTTTTTGTCTGCAATAGGCTCCTCCTTTCCCGCAAACGGAGCATAGATATTCTGCGTTTTGTACGGTCTGATGCCGGGCCGGGTGAACTTGGCCCGAATGATGTTCCGCACCACCTTTTCAAAGGGCAGGCCATCCCGCTCATACATCGCCAGCATGAACGCCGGGAGCATCACCACCAGCATGACGAACATGGCCCCGGTGCTGCCAAAGGAGCTCCGGGAAAACAGATAGGCCGGGATGCCCACCAACGCCGCGCCGCCAAAGCAGACGAGTTGGCGCTTGGTGAGGTTAAAGGCGATTTTGGTTTTGATTTTGGATAGGTCGTTAGGTACATTCACATACGGCATGATTGGCCTCCTTTCTGCCGTTTTTCACTTCGGGACACTTTGTCCCAAAGTCCGGGATCGTGGGCTCCACCTCGTTTCCCCACACATCCCAGCCGGGCGGGGTCTGCCTTGCGAACAGCTCCACACGGGGCAGATCACCCATGAGGGCCACGATCTTGTCACGGGCCTCGTCGGGCTTTTTGCTGTGGGCTTCAATGGGAGAAATGATAAACTGATGGACATTGGCCGCCTGCCGCTTGGGGTGGCCCCGTGTAGCCAGCAGACAGATTTCAGCGTTGCCCCGCGTCCAAAAGCCCAGCCCGTAAAACCAGCTATCCACTTTTTTGTTCTTTTTCAGCCAGACAAAGGCCACGCTTTTATAGGTAAAGCCCCACGCCTCTATGAGCCGCAGGGCCTCCGGGAGCTGGGGAAAAGTCGCCCACAAAAAAAGCGCGCAGTCCGGGGCCGCAAGCTCGGCCACAGGCAGCGCGCACAATTCATTGATACTCATGGTGGGGTAATGGTTCTCTGCCGCCCCTTGCAAGCCCTTTTGGGCGTACCGCCAAGGGGGATCGGCGTAAATGATAGGATATTTACCGATAGTCATTCTCCTTTCTCACCGCGCTCCACGGCCAGTCGCGCCTGTTCAATGCGCTGGACGGCGGGGCCATAGATGGCCGGGGCGCTTTCAAAGCAGACGAAACGGCGGCCCGTGTTGAGGGCGGCCACGGCGGTGGTCCCGGAGCCAGCACAGAGATCGGCCACCACCTCGCCGGGGCGGGTGTAGGTCTTGATAAGGTACTCGCACAGCTCCACGGGCTTTTGCGTGGGGTGGGTAGGGTGCGCCACCGTCTGCACAAACAGCACATTTCCCGGATAGCGCCGCCCGTCATTGGATGCCGAGCCCTGGCGTTCAAACTTGCCGTAGTTGGGACTCGATCCCTTGCGGGCGTGTACCTTGCTGTACGGCTCTCCATAAGTAAACTGCGGGAAGTAGGCCGGGGACTTCTGGTAGAACACCAGAATGTTCTCCGACTTTTTCAGCGGGGCGCGGTTGGCATTGAGAAAGCCCGTCCCGCGTTCCTTATACCATATCCACTCATAGCGGAGCATGGCAAGGTTGGATGCCCCCAGCACCTTGTCATAGGGGCATTGAGCGAAGAACAGGGCCGCACCGTCGGGCTTGACTGCCCAGCGCACCGCCTCCCACAGCGCATCCAGCGGCAAGGGCACATCCCAATAGTTCCGGGTGGTGCCGTAGGGCGGATCGGTCAAAAGCATATCCACCGAATGACGGGGCAAGGACAACAGCCCCTTGATCCCGTCCATGAGAAACAGGCCCTCGGTCAGCTTCGGGACACTCTGTCCCAAAGTGGAAGTATCGGCCATAATCACGCCCCTTTCTCAATGTGCGCCAAAGATACTTTTGCTGATAGACCCGGTTTTGAACAGCATGAAGCAGAGCAAAACCGTGTACCCCACACAGCCCCAAATGGCCCCGATGGGGTCGCCGCTGGTGGAGATACCCTGCACCAACACGCCGTAGATGCCAACGCACAGCAGAATGAGCAAGCCTTGGAAACCGACGGCGAACAGGGATTTTAGATAGTTCTGGCCCATCTGTCCGACTTCCCGGTTAGAGAGGGTCGCCACGGGGATGGGGGCCAAACTGGTCAGCATATAGATTTCCAGCATACGGCCATAGACAAGAACGAAAATAATGATGTTCAGCGCAGTCATGGTAAAGCCAATCAGCATGGACTGCATAAACAGCCCCAGCAGCTCCCCAAGGCCCATCGTTTCCAAGGTGGCCTCCAGCGTATCCAGCATCCCCGGCGTGATGTTGGTGGAACCTTGAATAATGCCAGAGGATCGGGCGATCACGCTCTGCGACACATCGAACACCGCGTTTACAATGTTGAATGTGTTGGAGAGAATGAGGATGGCCGCCGCCGTTTTGAATATCCACTTGAAGAATATCCATGTGTCGATGTCATGCAGATTGTTCCTGTCTATGAGCATCTGGATCAGTTCATAGGTTGCAACAAAGGTTAGGATCAGTCCGGCAATCGGTAAAATCACCGTTTCGGATATTTGCCGTATGAGGGAGAAAACCCCGGCGTTCCACGCCGCCGGGGGTGTTCCCACCTGTACCGCGATTTCTCCGACTCGGGTATTCACCGTGTCAAAAAGCCCCGTGAGGTTTCCCATGATTCCCTCGATCAGAAGCTCTTTCAGCCATTCCGTGATCCATTCGGTGAGAATACCCATAAGCCGTTACCTTAAAACAGGCCAGACAGCAGGGGGATCAGAGTGGTGCCAATCACGATGATACCGCCGCCAGCCATGAGCTGCTTCATGCCCTGGCTTTTCGCGCCGGGGTTGTCGGAACCATAACCTTCCAGCAGATTGACCACGCCCCACACGCCAAGGCCAGCGCCGAGAGCAACAACAAGGGTCTGCAAAGTAGTGATAGCGGAAGCGAAAAACTGCATATATTCCTCCATTTCTCCGGGGTCATAGCCCCGGCCATGAAAAAAGCCGCCCGGTGTGGGCGGCAAGTGACTGCTTCGGGACACTTTGTCTCGAAGTGAATTATATAAAAGCGTCGGGATCGTCGATGTCGTCATAGCTCAGGATGTCCTCGTCCTCGGCTGTGAGCGCATCTTCGGGCACCGCCGCCTCGTACACCTCGCAAACCTCATTCAGCCCGGGCCGCCTGCGGCGGTTTATGAGCTTGTCGAGGTCAAAGGCGTTTTTGGTTTTATCGGCCTCTGCCGTGTATCGGTAATTGGGGTGCTGCTTCAAATCGTACTTTTTAGAGAAGAACGGCGGCAGGCCCCGGAGCTGCAAAATGCACTTGTCTCCGGGCATGGTCGCCAGTTCGCTGGGGGTCATCAGTTCCCGGCCCAGCCGCTGGGTGTTCTGGTTGTAGCTTTCAGACTGCCCACGGGAGCGGCCCTCGGTCTGCATGGAGATGGTGGCCTTGCCCAGCCAGTTCTCGGATATTTCCTTGATGGTACTGGACTCACGGCCACCGAGAAAAATCACGCTGTCCATGTTGCCGAGGATTGTCTCAGCGTTTTTATCGTAAATGGCCTTGCATTGGGCCAACTGCTGGTACAGCAGACACAGACTGACCTCACGGGAGCGGATAACGGCGCAGAGCTTTTCCAGCCCCGGCACCTGTCCCGTGTTAGCCGCCTCGTCCCAAAGCACCCGCACATGATGGGGCAGGCGGCCCCCATGCACATTGTCCGCCCGCTCACAGAGCAGATTGAACATTTGCGAAAAGGCCAGAGCCACCAAAAAATTGTAGGTGCTGTCCGTGTCAGAGATGACAAAGAAAGTAGCTGTTTTCCTATCGCCCATGCGGTCAAGCTCCAGCTCGTCATAGGACATAATTTCCCGGAGCTGGGGAATGTCAAAGGGAGCCAAACGAGCGCCGCAGGAAATAAGGATCGATTTTGCCGTCTTGCCGCTGCTTAACTTGTACTTTTTGTACTGCTTCACGGCGAAGCAATCGGGCTTGCGCTTTTCCAGCCCCGCAAACATATAGTCCACGGCGTTCATAAAGTCCTCGTCATCCTCCTTGACCTCCATCCCGGAAATCATGTCCACCAGCGTGTTCATGTTTCGATCCTCGGCGAGGCCCTCAAAGATGATATAGGCGATAAGCGCACAATACAAAAGTGTCTCGGCCTTCGTCCAAAACGGATCGCCCTCCTTGCCCTCTCCCTTGGTGTTGGAGATCAGCGCATTGACAAACTTTAGGATGTCGGCCTCGTTCTTGATGTACGCCAGCGGGTTATAGTGCATGGACTTGGAAAAATCAATGCTATTAAAAACCTTGATTTTATATCCACGCTTTTTTTGCAGGAAATAGCCCACCTGCCCGAGGACGCCGCCTTTTGGATCGACCACCACATACGAGGAATGGGCTTGAAGAAGCTGGGGCGTGAGCCAGAACCGGGTTTTGCCCGAGCCGGACGATCCGATGATACAGGCGTTGAGGTTGCGGGCATTGGCCGGGATCTTCGGGCGGGTGTTCATGGTGAGAAGCTCCGTCCCGGTGAGAATGACATTGTTCTCAAACTTTGGATCGACAAAAGGCTGGATGTCTTTAGGCCCGCCCCAACGGGAGCTGCCGTATTCCTCATCCCGGCGATATTTCTTGGCGTTCTTGCTCTTGAAGTAGATCAGCAGGCGAAAAGCCACCGCACCCACAAAGCCAATGAGCCAGTCAAAGGGATCAAGCCCCGGCGAGAAATTCGCAAAAGCCACGCCGATGGTCTGCATGAGCCCCAGCAGTTTTTCCTCGAAGTTCGCACCAGCGGCCAGACGGTAGGCCGTACCCATTTTCAAGCAGGCCCAGCCGATGAACAGATACGGGATATTGGGGAGTACATATTTTCTGATCTTATCTGTCCGCATGGGTCGCCTCCTTTACGCGCTCCTTCTGGCGGGGCTTGTCCTTGGCAAGCTGATCCGCCGCCCGTTTGAGCTGTTCCCGGATGGGGACGCGCCGGGACTTGGATTTATCCAGCACCTTTCGGGAGTATTCAGAAAAACAGGCCGTCATCGCGTCGGCCTGTCCTGTCTTGAAGAAAAGCAGATATTTGTCCGGCCCGGTTTTGTAAAAGGCATAGTCCACATTCCACTTCCGGGCTACCCGGTCAAATACCTTGGGCGCGTCCACCTCGATACTGCTGGTGGCCGCGCCGTGGGCCATGAGCTTTTTCACGCTCTGTTTGCCGTGGGGCGTTTGCGCCTCCCGGTGTGCCTTGGCGATTTTACGGCCAACGGCCCGGAGCGCATAGGCAAGGCTCCGGGCCGTCAGCTTACTGGCTTTCATGGAAATTGCGATTGTACGCCGGGAAATATCTTCGTCAACCAGCTATACCACCTCCTTGCTTTGGGACAAAGTGTCTCGAAGTGCTAACGATCTTCATGTCCCGGAATGATAGGGTGCCTGCCCGTGTCCCGGGCGGAGCCGTCAATAATTTCTTTGTAGGCTGCCATCTGCTCCCGGATGGAAAGCTGGGGGTATGCAAATACCCGGTGCTCTGCGGGAATGTCCTCGATCCCGTGGTACAGCTCTACAAAGTTATTGCTTACTCGGGTCAGATAGCCGCCGGGGGCGAAGTGCCCGCCCTCGTTCAGCCGCATATCCCGCCCGTATGCCTCGAAGTCAAAATAGTTGATTATATCTTCGGGCACCTCCAGCCGCTCCATGTCTTCCACATAAATGCGCCCCAGCGTTTCATCGTCCGATACGCCGGGGTGCAGATCGTAGCAGTCCAGATTGTGAACGAGGTTGATGATGTCGGCCACGCTGGAAGTGTGGTCGCCCTTGTTGAGAACGGCCTCCAGCGTTTCCAGCTTACCTTGATCCAGATCGGAGAGCAGATGGGCCAGATGGTTGAGCTCGTCCAGATTTTCATATTCGTTCAGATAGTCATACAGGCCCAGCACATCACCGTCAAAAGAAACAATGAAAATCTCTTGATACCGAACACCGTCCACGCCGATCCGCTTTAGGAGCGCCTGTACTTCTTCGGTGGTAGTGGGAAACTTCAAGGGTTCTCCAACCTCTACGCCATAGTCGGCGTATTTCCCGGCATTAGTAACATAGGCTTCAAACAGGGTCATGCAGCACCTCCTTGATCCCCGCCATAATGTACTCGGCACAGGGCAGGGCGATGGCGTTCCCCAATGCCTTGTAGCGGCTGGCCGCCCGTATTTCCTCGCCGTCCGCACCGTATTTTGTCCAGCCCTCGGGCAAGCCCATCAGACGCTCGCACTCCAGCTCCGTGGGAAATCGAACAAAGCCCCCGGCGGGATCGTCCTCATACCAAAAGGCAAAGGGAGCCACGCCGCCCGCTAAAAGAGTGGGAAAAGGGTCAGTTGGTAATCCGAAGCTGTTTCGGAACGCTTCTGGCGTCCTGTCTTTGGCCGACGCCCGCATACGGAAGCATTGAAAGGGTCTTGTGACGGGTACGCGCCCCCCTGCTTCAAGAAAAGTGCCTCGATCTCCTTCGGGGGAGGACAGCCCGCGATCTCCGCCAGCTTCAGAAAGTGGGTGCATTGGGCGGGGCTTAAATAGTATTTCGTGGGAGCGTCGGCCTCCAAAATCTGCCACGAGGAAGATACGCTGCCGTCGTGCCAGTCGGGGGCTTGCCCAATATTGGGCGTCCATGAGCCGCCATGAGAGGTCAGGCGTTCCCCCTCGCACCATTCCGGCTCCTGCCCATCTTCCAGAAGCAGGCATTGGAACATCAGCGGCGTTGAACGCGGATAGCACGGCTCTAAAGTCCATCCGGTCATTTGAAAAAAACGCTCCCATGACGTTCTCCCAAACAGCGATTGCTGGAAATATACCATTTGTTGCCTCCCTCATTTCACGGATTATACGGATCGCATGAAAGAACAGGCTGGATTTTTCCCCGGCAAGACCGGCCCTGTTGCCGATCTGAGAGAGGTTCTGGCAGGGTGAGCCAAAGGTGATGATGTGGACGGGCGGGATGTCGCCGCCGTTCAGCTTTGTCACATCCCCTAAATGCGCCATACCGGGAAAGTGGCGTTTCGTTATGGAGATAGGCGCTTTTTCTATCTCGCTGGCCCATGCGGGCACGATACCGCAGCGCACCGCCGCCAGCGGGAACACGCCGATCCCGTCAAACAGGCTCCCCAGCCGGATCTCGCTCATATCAGCGGCGGCCCTGACGCTTTACGGTCAGGATGCCGTCCAGCGTGGTTGCCGTGATCCCCAGCCGCTGGGCAACAGCCACATCGTTTTTCATGCCTTCCGTGGAGATGCTGCCGCACACCACCAGCACATGAGAGCGGCGAAGCAGGTCGCGGCCCATGTCGATGCCGCTCTTATGTTCCTCGGGAACGGCGTCGTTCAGGAAAAGGGGCTGATAGAGCGTGGGGCAGATGGGCGAAAAGCCCGCCTCATAGACAGCGCGGCAATACTTGGCGGCCTGCTCCGTCGCCTCGCAGGGATCGCCGCTCCACGCGGCGGTGATATACGCAAGGGGTCGTTTCATTTTGAAAACCTCCATTTTTATAATGTGGTGGGTCAACCTTTTTCCCCCGCCCTTTTCCAATCTTGGAAAAGGGGGCGGCTCTGGAGGATATACCCCCGCCGCTTGCCGGAGAAAAAGCACAGCCGGGGCAGGCGGTCAAGGGCAAGGCCGCCGGACACGGCGGGGCAAAGCCCCCTTGACAGCCCACTCCCGCCTGTGCTCGATTACGGGCGGCGACGGGGGATATAACCCAAAGAGCCTGTCCTATCGGGGCAGCAAAAAGCCTCTGGTCATGGTGGCCAGAGGTCGTTACTTTTCCATATCCATTTTCTTGTCGGGCTTGGCAAGCTCGGGCGGCTGCCGCTCTTTCCAGTCCTCCAGCAGCGTCATGATCTGGTCTTTCATCTGCCGGGGCGTGGCCTCCTTGCCAAAAAACTTTTCCAGTTCAGCGCCAGTAATGATCACGTCACGATCCTCCTTTTTCTTTTCTTCACACAAAATACCGTCGATCACATCCGGGGAGAGCTTGTTTTCCTTGTCCAGCTCGCGGAGCCGTTTTGCCTGACCCTTGGAGGGCGAAGCCTGCTGGCCCTCAATGGACACGGCGATATACTTCTGGTGCTTGGGCCGCACACGGGAAATTTCCACAGCCGGGGTGAAAGACAGTTTTCCGTCATCCATCGTCTGCTTCAATTCCGGCACAAGATCATTGAGCCAGATATACCGCTGTACGGTTTTCACGCTCATGCCGTTGCGCTGGCCCACGCTTTCAAGCGAGAGCTTTCCGGCCTCGGCGCTGTCGCCGCGCGCCCCCTGATGCTTGATGGCCTCATACTGCATTTTCAGGGACATAGCCTTTTCGCTGGGCAAAATCGTTTCGCGCTGACGGAGGTTGTCATCCGTCATAGCGAGAATGGCCTCGTCATCCGTCATATTGCGGACGATACAGGGCATATTGCGATACCCGGCAAGCTGGCTGGCCATCTGGCGGCGGTGGCCCGCGATGATCTCATAGCCGCCGCCCTCACGGGGACGCACCAGCGCAGGCTGGTTGACGCCGCCGTTGCGGACGCTCTCCACCAGAGATTTCATTTCCGCATCGTCACGGACACCGAAAGGATGATCCTTGAACGGGTGCAGGTCGGAAAGGTCAAGATAGACGATTTCCTCTTTCTCGGCGCGGGTAGCGTCACGGGGCGTAGGCGGCACTTCCGGGGCCGGGGGCGCTGCCTTTTCTTCGGGGGCCGCATGGGTCTTGCCAGCCTTGGGCGGCTTGGTCTGCTCCGGGGCCGCTTTTTCCGCCTTGGACGGGCGTCCACGGCGGGGCTTGGCGGCCTTGCCCTTTTCCTTGGGCGGCTTCTGCTTGATCGTCTTTTTCTCCTCCTTGGTTGCCTCGTTACGGGCAGCGGCAAAATCCACCACCTTGCCGGAATGTGCCGGGACGGGTGCATCCTTGCCGGGATCGGGCGGCTGCTCCTTTTCAACCTTGGGGACTTCGGGAGCGGCAGGCTCCTCCACCTCGGCGTGGGTAACAGCGTCGGCGGGATCAGGTACGGCATCGCCCATTTCAAAGAGCGCCGCCTGCCCCTCCTGTTCCAGCATGAGCGCCTCCGCATCAGTCAGCACAGGCTCGGGAGCGAGCTGCTCCGGCACGGCGGCATTTTCTACCGCAGGAGCGGGAGCCTCGGCGGGCGGGACTGCCTCGGGAATGTTTTTCTTATCATCTGCCATTTGCAAACCTCCTTTTCGTGGCATGAAAAAAGCCAGTCCGCAGACTGGCCGGGTGGAAGTGACCTCCCTTCATGGTTTTATATATGAAAACGCCGCCCGTTGTCCTGTTGGGCAGCGTTGTTCTCAATTTTGATTTACCTTTACCTCATTATCTGTTATACTATGTTTGTAGACTGTTTAATTGTAGGGGTGCAGAGATGAAGCCTAAAAAGCGACTGAACAAAAAGAGGATCGTGTTCATCCTGTCAGCTATTCTTGTAGGCATAATAGTAGTATTCTTGCCGTTTATTGTTGAAAAGCTCTACTATACCAAGGCACCGCTCAAGTTTTTTGAGGTGAGTTATGAAGCAAAAGACTTTTTGTCTTACTATGGAAGTGTGCTTAGTTTTGCGGGTGCAAC
>ERZ772991.2887-NODE-2887-length-10793-cov-3.825573_pt1 | contig 10793 bp, 5 predicted proteins | sample MGYA00511128_ERZ772991 | MGnify/ENA primary metagenome ERZ772991 (study PRJEB29015, sample SAMEA2737655) | human gut metagenome | biome: human gut; feature: human-associated habitat; material: faeces | place: China | collected 2012 ... | reverse complement strand
GCACCGCGTTCTGATACCAGTCGGACGTGAGGTCGGTGAATGGGGTGCTGCCGGTGACGGCCGGCTCGCCCTCGATGTTATAGAGCACCTGCACGATCTGCGCGCGGGTCATCACGCCGTCGGGCGCGAAGCTCCGGCCGCCGACGCCGGACATGAGGCTGTGCTCCACACAGTACGCAATGTCCTCATACGCCCAGCCGTCGGGGTCGACGTCGTTAAAGCGCTCGCTCACGGGCACCTGCGGGGCAAGCTTGGGGATCTCCTCGGTGTACGTGGCATTGCAGCCGTAGGTCTTGCAGGTATAGGTGCGCACGCCGGTCGTGGTCTCCGTCGGCGGCGTCGTCACACGGCCGCCGTCGAAGTAGTGGCCGCGGGCGGGGAGCGTCATTTCCTCCGTGTGACCGCAGCCGTCGTCCTTGCAGGCGCGGGTGCGCTGACCCTCGGTCGTGCAGTTCGGGTACGTGCCCGTCCAGAAACCGTAGTGGTGGATGGGCGCGTTGAAGTTCACGGTCACGCCCTCCGGCAGCGCATTCTCGCCCTTGGTCAGCTGGGCCCACTCGGCCTCGGTGCCGCTGTAGTTGATGGCCGTGAGCGCGGTGCAGCCGGCGAAGGCGCCCTCGCCGATGTGCGTGACGCTCTTCGGGATGAGCACGCTCGTCAGCGCGGCGCAGCCGGCAAAGGCAAAGTCGCCGATCGTCTTCAGGCCGTCTGGCAGCTGAACGTCCGTCAGGCTCAGGCAGCTGGTGAAGGCCTGCGCCTCAATGGTGGTGAGGCTTGCCGGGAACGTGACCGCCGTCAGCCCCTGACAGTAGCGGAACGCGCCCGTCTTGACGGTCTGCACCAAGTCGAAAATTTCATAAGCCGTGCACTTGTTCGGCGCGGCCAGCATCTGCCGACTGTCCTCGGAGATGAGGCCGCCGTTGTAGGTCTGGAGATACCAGCTGCCCTTGACGGTCTCAAAGGACACGAGGTTGACGCAGCGGGCCAGCACATCCTCGGCGATGCCGCTGATGTTAAACCCGAGGGCAATGTGCGTGACGACGGTCCAGTCGCCGTCCCAGCAGTCGGCCGTGGCAGTGCCTCTGCCGGAGAAGGTGAGCGTTGTGCCGTCGCTTCCCAGTTCGGCGCTCACATCACCGGCCGCGAAGGCCGCCGGGACGAGCGCGAGCATCAGGCTCAGCACGAGCAGGATGCTCAGAAGTCGTTTTTTCATCCTGATTCTCCTTTTTCATTCCGGTTTTGCGACAAACGCCGCAAATTATCCCTATTATACCGGATTTTTGGTGCGGAAACAACTGGTTTTTGCAGAAAAAGGGCGCTTCCGTGCCCGGAAGCGCCCTGTGCCGTGTGGTTTTGGTTTCTTTTTGCGGCGGGCACGCTCAGCCGATGCCGAGCACGCCGCTGCACATATTCTCGAGGATGGTCGCGACCTCGGCGCGTGTGGCGCCCGCGCGCGGATTCAGGTGGCGCACCAGTGATTCGCCGTTTGTTGCGCCGGAGATCAGCTTCAGGCTCAGCGCGTCCGACATTCCGGCCTGCGCCCAGTCGGAGACGTCCGGCCCGTCCGGATACACATCCAGCGCCGCGGGTATCCACGTGCGCTCGAGCCCGTAGACGTTCATGAGGAAGTCCACGAGCACGACCGCGATCTGCTCGCGCGTGACGACGAGGTCAGGCGCAAATGTCGTAGCCGATGTGCCGGAGACGATGTGGTTCTGATACGCCCACGTGACGGCGTCCTGATACCAGTCGGCCGTGAGGTCGGTGAACGGCGTGCTGCCGGTGACGGCCGGCTCACCCTCCAGGTTATAGAGGATCTGCACGAGCTGCGCGCGCGTCGTCACGCCGCCGGGCAGAAACGTTGTGCCGCCAACGCCGGACATGAGTCCGGTGGCCACGCAGTACTGGATGCCCTCGTACGACCAGCTCTCGGGGTCGAGGTCCGTGAAGTGCTGATATGCCCAGATCTCCGGAGCGGTCAGCTCTATGGCGGTCAGGGCGCAGCGGCCGCAGGTGTAGACCACCACGCCGGCCAGCAGGCCGTCGGGCTCAATGCGGGTCACGCCGTCGTCCCAGTCATGGCCGAGGGAGGGGACGATGCGCGTCTGCGTCCGGCCGCAGCCGGGGTCGGTGCAGATGCGGGTCAGAACGCCGTCGTTCGTGCAGGTCGCGGGCGTTGTCTCGACCCAGTCGCCGGCAAACGTGTGCGCGGCCGCGTTGCAGTGCAGCACCGCGCTGCCGAGCACGTCCTCGCCCTTCGGAGTCCGGATCTGATCCCACTGCGCCTGCGCGCCGGTGTAGTACACGTCCGTGAGTGCGGTGCAGCCGGAGAACACGCCGGTGCCGATGCTGGTGACATTGTTCTGAACCGTCACGCGCTGCAGACCCGTGCAGCCGTCAAACAGGCCGTCAGGCAGACTCTTGAGCTGCGGCGAGAGCACTGCGCTTTTCAGTCCGGTCCAGCCGGCGAAGGAGTGGGCCTCCAGAACGTCGAACTGTTCGATTGGCAGCCATTCCAGCGAGCTGCAGCCGGAAAACGCATAGCTGTCGATCCGGTTGAGACGCTCGGGCACGTTCACGGCGCGCAGCGACGTGCAGCCGGCAAAGGCGTGGGATCCCAGCGTACTGAGCCCGCCCATCCCGTCGGGGTCGGGTTCAAACGTTACCTCCGTCAGGGCGGTGCAGTCGGCAAAGGCGTACTTACTGACCTGGAAGACAGTATACGGGAAGGTCACCTGCCGTAGCGATGTGCAGCCTCGGAACGCATAGGCGCTGATGTAGCCGAAACTGCTGCCGAAGTGGATATCCGTCAGGCTCGTGCAGCCCTCAAACGCGTGCGCATGCAGGTCTCTGGCGTCCCGGCTGCCAAAGTCGATGGACCGCAGATTCGTGCAGCCGGCAAAGGCGTAGTCGAGGATGTTGATGGACATGACGTCCCGGTCGTCCGTGCACACGAACTTCACGGTGACGATGTCCTTCCGGTTTTGGAACGCCTTTTTCTGCAGCAGACCGGCGCCGGTGACGGTCAGATTGCCGTCAGCGTCGAGCGTCCAGGCGATGTTGCTGCCGTCAGTGTCCGCGCCGCAGGTGCCGCTGTCGACAATGTTGGCCGCGAAGGCCGCCGGCGCCAGCGACAGCGCCAGACAGAGTGCGAGCACAAGGCTCAAAATGCGTTTTTTCATAGGGTTTCTCCTTTTCACCGTTCGTTATGCGCAGAGCTACGCCATGCGCAGGTCCGCATCCACGAGCGAGTAAAAGCCCATGAGGATCGTCGCGGCCTGTTCGCGCGTCGCACCGCCCTGCGGCTGCAGGAACGTGCCGTCTTTCGTCTGCGCGCCGGAGATGAGACCGAGCGCGACCGCCTCGGCCACGGCGTCACGCGCCCAGTCGGACACGTCCGCCCCATCCGGGAAAGCCGAGAGGTCGGCGGGCAGCCATGTGTGGTCGCGGTGCTGCACCATGTCCGCATAGCCCATGAGGATGACGGCGATCTGCTCGCGCGTGACGGGCGCTTCCGGCTCGAACGTCGTGGCCGACGTGCCGGACACGATACCGTTCTGGTACGCCCACACGATCGAGTGCTGATACCAGTCGGCTGTGAGATCGGTGAACGGCGAGCCGTCATACGCCTTCGGGCAGCCGGAGAGATTGTAGAGGATCTGCACGACCTGCGCGCGCGTGGTCACGCCCTTGGGCGCGAACGCATTCCCGCCTACGCCGGACATGAGCCCCGCCAGCACGCAGAAGTCGATGCCGGGGATCGCCCAGCTGTCCGCATCGACATCCGTGAACAGCTCTGCCGCGCCCGGGATGACCATGTACGAGTAGCTGTGCACATTCACGCGGCTGGGAAAAACATAGTCCGGATCGCACAGCGCATGGAACGCTTCCTCGCTGCCGCCGAAGCAAACATCCGTGATGTTGTCCGAGCCGCTGAAGGCCCAGGTCTCGATCGACTGCATGCCGGCCGGGAGCTGCACGTAGCGCAGGCGCTCATTGTTGGCGAACGCCGTGCGGCCGATCTTGCGCAGGCTGTCCGGGCAGCGGACGGCGACCAGACCGCTGCCGTAAAACGCGCTCGGCGCGATCTCCACAATGCCGTCCGGCACATCATAGCGGATGCCGGGGCGCCCGGCGGGATAGGCCGTCAGCTCATAGCCGTCCTTGGTCATGAGCACGCCGTCGACCGTATGATAGGTGGGGTTGCCTGCACCGACCCGAATGTCGCTCAGGCGCAGCGCCCATTCAAACGCCGAGCCGTGAATGGCCTGTACGCTGTCGGGAATGGAGATCTCCCGCAGGTTGATGCAGGATTGGAACGCGGTGGGGCCGATGCTCGTCAGGCCCTCGGGCAGGTTGACGTTGACGAGCCGACTGCAGCCGCTGAATACCGCCTCCGGCAGCGCGTGCACGCCGGTGGGGACCGTGATCTCCGTCAGGCTGCTGCAGCCCTGCAGGGCCTCTCTGCCGAACGACTCCAGCCCGGCCGGGAACGTCAGGTCCGTGAGTGCCGTGCAGCCGGAAAACGCGCTTTCGCCGATATAGGCGACGGTGTCCGGCAGATCGATCGATTGCAGCGCCGTGCAGCCGGAAAACATGCCGTCGCTCACGGCGGTCAAACCGGACGGGAGCGTAACCTCTTTGAGCTCCTTGTCTCCCAAAAACAGCTCGGCGCCGACGCTCGTCAGTCCATCCGGAAGCGTGATCTGCTGCAGGACGGGCATATTGCTCAGCACACCCTTGCCGAGGTAGCTCGTCCCAGCCGGGAAACGGACATCCGTCAGATATGTGCCGCTGAACGCACACGCGCCGTATTTGACCGTAGTCTCGGGCAGCGCGATGTGCTCAAGATCCGTGCAGCCGGAGAACGCCTGCTGGGCGATGGCCGTGAGCGTCTGCGGCAGCGTAACGTCTGCGAGGTTCGTGCAGTCGCGGAACATGCCGTCGCTCACGCGGGTGATGCCCTCCGCCAGCACGGCAGTGTGCAAATCGACGCACTCACTGAAAATGTATTTGCCGAACGAGCGGATTGTCGCCGGCACGGTAACGCTCGTCAGACGCGTTTGGGAAAAGGCTCTGTCCCCGATATCCGTCACGCCCGCAGGAATAGAAATATCCGTCAGCCCGCTGGCGAAAAAGGCCTTCTTGCCGATGACTGTCACGTTGTCCGGAATGGTTATGGTTTCGATGCCGCAGGAAGAAAACACGCTCTCATCCAGCTGGGTCAGGCTCTGCGGCAGCAGGATGCTCTTAAGCTCCCAATCGCCTCTGAACAGATTGGTACCCAGATGGGTCGGCCCCTCAGGGATCGTCACGGACGCAAGCATGGTGCAGCCCATAAACGCCCGGTCGCCAATCGTTTCGACGCTGGCCGGAAGTGTGACAGACGTCAGCGACGTACAATTTGACAGTGCCTGCTCGCCAATGGTCTTCACACCATCCGGGAACGTGATGCCGGTCAGGTACCGGCAGCCGTTCAGGGCTTGCGTGTCAACGTCCGTGAGCGTGGACGGCAGACTGACCGATGTGACTGTGCTGCCTGCCAGCATATATGCACCGAGGCGAGTAATGCCCTCGCCGACAACGACCGTAACGGCACTGTAACGCCACGGCGGCGCGCTGGACGCATAGTCGCGGATTGCGCCGGTGCCGGTGAAGGTCAGCGTACCGGAAGCATCCAGCGTCCAGGTGACGTTGCTGCCGTCCCCCTCCGCGCCGCAGGTGCCGCTGGCGGGCTCGACCGCAAACGCCGCGGGGACGAGCGCGAGCATCAGGCTCAGCACGAGCAGGATGCTCAGAAGTTTCTTTTTCATGCCATTTCTCCTTTATTTTTTAGAATGGGTGCTATCAGTATAACGAAATTCATCTGCTGCCGCAAGGGGCTTTTTTGCCATCTGTATGGAAAAACGACAAAAAACCGGCGTCCCGTCTGGGACGCCGGTTCGGTGATCGGAGATGGATTTATGCGAGGCTCGCACAGAAGCCCTCGAGGAGCGTGGCGACCTCGGCGCGCGTGGCCTGCCCCTGCGGCAGAAGCCAGACCGTGCCGTCGATCTCGGCGCCGTTGAGGATGCCGAGCGCGACCGCATCGGCCATCGCATCGCGCGCCCAGCTGGAGACCTGCGCACCGTCCGGGTATGCGGACAGGTCGGCCGGGCTCTCGGCGCCGCCGACTTCGAGCACCTTGTCCGCGAACTCGGCCAGCAGCACCGCGATCTGCTCGCGCGTCACGGGGACGTTGGGCGAGAAGGTCGTGGCCGACGTACCGGAGACGACGCCGGTCTGATACGCCCAGAGCACCGCGTCCTTGTACCAGTCCTGCGTCAGGTCGGTGAACGGTGTGCTGCCGGAAACCTCCGGCTCGCCGACGAAGTTATAGAGGATCTGCACGATCTGCGCGCGTGTGGTCACGCCGTCGGGCGCGAAGGTCGTGTCGCCCGTGCCGGACATGTAGCCCATCATGACGCAGAACTGGATGCCCTCATACGACCAGGCGTTGGGGTCGATGTCCGTGAACTGCTCATAGGCAAGGACCTCAGGGGCGAGCACCGTATAGCCCGTGCCGCCGCAGCGGCGGCAGGTGTGCTCAATAAAGCCGCAGAGCAGGCCATCCGGCTCCGAGAGGACCTTACCCTCGTCCCAGTCATGGCCGTATGCGGGCAGCACGGTGTCCATGCTGTAGCCGCAGACGGTGCAGGTACCGGCGATGCGGCCGTCGTCCGTACAGGTCGCAGGCGTATTCGTCAGCGGGTCAAAGACATGGTCCGGATGCTCGTAGCAGATCTTCGCACCGGAGAACAGGTCCTTTGAAAGGGAGAGCGCCTTCCACTGCTCCTCCGTGCCGGCATAGCAGACGACCTTGACATTGCGGGCACCGGAGAATGTCCGATAGCCGATGCTCGTCAGTGAGGCGGGAAGCGAAATGCTCTCCAGCCCGGTGCAGTTGTAAAACAGATGGCTCTCGAGTCTTGTAATGCCCTCCGGGATGGAAACGCTCTTGAGTGCGCGGCATTCGCCGAAGCAAAAGCTGCCGATCCCCTGCAGTGTCGAGGGCAACGTCAGACGCACGAGGTTCGTGCATCCGTCAAACACGCCTTCGCCAAGCGCCGTCACACCCTCGGGGATCACGACCTCGGTCAGGCCCTCGCAGCTGGCAAAGCTGCCCGAAATGAACTTCAGTGTGTCCGGCAGCGCGATCGTCGTCAGGCTTTTGCACCCCGTGAAGGCGCCGACAAGCGACTCCAGCTTGGCCGGCAGACGCACGCTCGTCAGCTCCGGGCAGCCGCTGCACACGTTTTTCAGCCGGGTGATCGTGTCCGGGAACGACACGCTGGTCAGCGATGTGTAGTCCAGCCAAAGCGCACCCATGTCCGTGATGCCCTCGCCGATGACGGCAGAGGTCACGTCGCTGCGATTGCTCAGCTGCCGGATCTGCATGGCGTCGGACGTGATCGCACCGGTACCGGTGACGGTCAGAACGCCGTTTTTGTCGATCGTCCAGGTGACGCTGCTGCCGTCGCCCTCGGCGCCACAGGTGCCGCTGTCGACGATATCGGCCGCGAAGGCCGCCGGGACGAGCGCGAGCATCATGCTCAGCACGAGCAGGATGCTCAGAAGTTTCTTTTTCATGCCATTTCTCCTTTATTTTTTAGAATGGGTGCTATCAGTATAGCGAAATTCGCTGCCGGCCGCAAGTGGCTTTTTGTACTGTCTGTACAAAAAGTGACAAAAAAGCCGGTGTCCCCTTTTCGGGACACCGGCTCAAAAAGCCTGTGCTCATTCACCGAGCTGCTGCTCGACCCAGGCGATCTGCGCCTCGACGCTCGGCACGGACGTGCCGCCGTAGGACACGCGCCGCGTGACGCAGCTGGTGAGGTCAATGGCATCATACACGCCGTCGTCAAAGAGATCGCTGAAGGCCCGGAAGGTCTCGAGCGGGAGCTTTTCGAGCACGGTGCTGTGTGCGATGCAGTAGGCCACGAGCTCGCCGGAGACCTTGTACGCGCTGCGGAACGGCAGGCCCTTCGTGACGAGGTAGTCCGCGAGGTCGGTCGCGTTGAGGAAGCCCGTCTGCGCCGCGTGGAGCATCTTGTCGGCGCGCACGGTCATGGTCGCGAGCATCGGCGCCATGACGCGCAGGCACATCTTCACGGTGTCCACCGCGTCGAACACGGCCTCCTTGTCCTCCTGCATGTCCTTATTATATGCCAGCGGCAGGCCCTTGAGCGCCGTGAGCATGGCGATCAGGTCGCCGTAGACGCGGCCGGTCTTGCCGCGCACGAGCTCGGCCATGTCGGGGTTTTTCTTCTGCGGCATGATCGACGAGCCGGTCGTGTAGCTGTCCGAGAGCTGCACGAACTGAAACTCCCAGCTCGACCAGAGCACCAGCTCCTCGCTCAGGCGCGAGAGGTGCATCATCTCGATGGCGTAAGCATCGAGCAGCTCGACGCAGAAGTCCCGGTCGGACACGCCGTCCAAACTGTTGCGCGCCACATCGTCAAAGCCGAGCTGTTTGGCCTCGAAGAACCGGTCGGTGTCATACGTCGTGCCGGCGAGGGCACAGCAGCCGATGGGGGAGACGTTCATGCGCTTGACCGCGTCCTGCATGCGGTCAATGTCGCGCAGGAGCATCATGGCATAGGCCATCAGGTGGTGGCCGAAGGTGATCGGCTGCGCGCGCTGCAGGTGCGTATAGCCGGGCAGAATGTCGCCCTTGTGCGCCTTGGCCTGATCCACCAGCGCGGCGAGCACGTCCTTTGTCAGCGCGATGATGTCGTTCGTTTCGCTGCGCAGGTACATGCGCAGGTCGAGCGCGACCTGATCGTTGCGCGAGCGGGCGGTGTGCAGTTTCTTGCCGAGGTCGCCGATGCGCGCGGTGAGCACCTGCTCGACGAACATGTGGATGTCCTCGCACGCGGGGTCGAACGTCAGCGCGCCGCTGTCGATGTCATCCAGAATGCCCTGCAGCGCGTCGATGATGGCATCGGCGTCCGCCTGCGGGAGGATGTGCTGCGCGCCGAGCATCGCCGCGTGCGCCATGCTGCCCGTGATGTCCTCGCGGTACATGCGGCTGTCGAAGTGGATGGAGGAGTTGAAATCGTCCGCAACCGGATCGGTCACGCCGGCCGTGCGGCCCGCCCACATTTTTGCCATGGTGATGGTCTCCCTTCGTCAGTTGTCCCCGCGCCGGGGGACCCGGCGCGGGGAGAAAAGTCATTTCTTATATTGTACCGCTTACATGCTCTTGCCGTCAACCTTTGCCTGCACGGCGATCGGCAGACCGTAGAGGTTGATGAAGCCGGTCGCGTCCGCCTGATTGTAGTCGCTCTCGCCGAAGGTCGCGATCTCCTCGGAGTACAGGGAGTACGGGCTCCAGACGCCGGCGTTGATCATGTTGCCCTTGTAGAGCTTGAGCCGCACCGTGCCGGTGACGTGCTCCTGCGTCTTGGTCACGAACGCGCTGAGCGCCTCGCGCAGCGGCGTGAACCACTGGCCGTTGTACACCAGCTCGCCGAAGGTGACCGCCAGCTTCTGCTTCTCGTGCATGGTCATCTTGTCGAGGCAGAGCGTCTCGAGCACGCTGTGCGCCTTGTAGAGGATCGTGCCGCCCGGCGTCTCGTACACGCCGCGGCACTTCATGCCGACAAGCCGGTTCTCCACGATGTCGAGGATGCCGATGCCGTTGGCGCCGCCGATGGCGTTGAGCTTGAGGATGATGTCCTTGGCGCTCATCTTCTCACCGTCGAGCGCGACGGGCTTGCCCTGCTCAAAGTCGAGCGTGACATAGGTCGGGGCGTCCGGCGCGTCGATGGGGCTCACGCCCATCTCGAGGAAGCCCTTCTTCTCGTACTGCGGCTCGTTGCCCGGATCCTCCAGGTCGAGACCCTCGTGGCTCAGATGCCAGAGGTTCTTGTCCTTGGAGTAGTTGGTCTCGCGGTTGATCTTCAGGGGCACGTTGTGCGCCTCGGCGTAGTCGATCTCTTCCTCACGCGACTTGATGTCCCACTCCCGCCACGGGGCGATGATCGGCATATCGGGCGCGAAGTGCTTGACCGCCAGCTCGAACCGGACCTGATCGTTGCCCTTGCCGGTGCAGCCGTGGGCGATGGCGTCCGCGCCCTCCTTGTGGGCAATCTCGACAAGGCCCTTGGCGATGCACGGCCGCGCGTGGCTCGTGCCGAGCAGGTACTCCTCGTACACGGCGCCGGCCTGCATGGTCGGGATGATGTAATCGTCGACGTACTCGTCCGTCAGGTCGAGGACGTAGAGCTTCGAGGCGCCGGTCTTGATGGCCTTCTCTTCCAGACCCTCCAGCTCGTCGGCTTGGCCGACGTTGCCGGACACGGCGATGACTTCACAGTTATTGTAGTTCTCCTTCAGCCAGGGGATGATGATGGACGTATCCAGACCGCCGGAGTAAGCAAGGACGACTTTTTTGATATCTTCTTTTTTCATCATGGTTGCCTCCACTGATTATTCATTCATAATATGTGCATATTATTCACCTTTTTCGCGCAAATGTCAACCCCTTTTTTGAATAAAATTCACGCAGGAAACGGCTTTCTTTCGGTGATATGCACAAAAAGGCGAACTTCATGCGCAAAACGCCGCCGCTCCGGGTATCCAAGCGGCGGCAGGATATGCACTTATGCATGAATATTGGAAGCTTCGTCTCAGGGCAGCTCCCGGCGCAGCGCCTCCAGCGGGTCAACGCCGGTGACATCCGCCGTCAGCCACTGATACCGGCGGCGGGCAAAGGGGACGAAGGTGAGCTTCACCTGTCCCGGCTCCAC
>ERZ772991.2881-NODE-2881-length-10813-cov-2.647797_pt1 | contig 10813 bp, 4 predicted proteins | sample MGYA00511128_ERZ772991 | MGnify/ENA primary metagenome ERZ772991 (study PRJEB29015, sample SAMEA2737655) | human gut metagenome | biome: human gut; feature: human-associated habitat; material: faeces | place: China | collected 2012 ... | reverse complement strand
CCGAACATAATGCTTGAGACCAAAATAACGGTTATTGCGGCTATTCTACCGAGAAAACCGAATTCTCTTTTATAATTTCCAAATTTTATCATAATTGTCAGGTTATATTAGAATGAAAGATTAAGCTGTAAAGTATACACTCGCTGGACAGGATAGACTGTTCCATTGTCTCCTGCTTGTGCGGGATCCAGCATCTTCTCTTTAGACCAAACTGCCAAATTGTCTCCAATCACACTAATTACTGCTTTCTGAAGACCAAACTTTTTCAGGAATTGGTTCTTGAGTGTATAAGAGACTTGCACATTCTTCAGACGCAAGTAACTACCATCAGACAACCAAAAAGAAGATGATTGACTATTATTACTGCTACCTCCATAATAAAGACGAGGGTACTTGGCGTTCGGATTCTCGGTGGCAGGGTCGCCTGAGATTTCACGTGAAATCCATCGGTTTGCCGGATTAGCAAAGTCTGTAATCACATTACCAGCTGTACTACCCGAGAATGGCTGATACATATTTCCACCTTTAAAATAGGTCACGCGGCTTACTCCCTCGAACAGGACACTTACATTAAAGTTCTTCCAGTTAAACTCTGTGGCAAATCCATACTGTATCTGAGGCACATAAGAATACTTCAAAGGTACAATATCATCCCAATTGACAATGCCATCACCATTGACATCCTTATACTTGATGTCACCAGGCAAGTAATTGCCAAAATCCTGACGAGGACTATTATCTATATCTGCCTGGTCTTTAAACAGGCCCAAAGCTATCAAGCCTCGGTTAATTCCACTTTGATATCCTACGGCTGATTGGTAATCGTATTTCTTAAGATCTTCCTCGAAATTGGTGATTTTGTTCATGGACTGTGTGTAGTTGGCACGTATAATCAGGTATTTGTCATTGTCACCCAAAGGCTGCGTATATGAGATATGTCCATCCATACCCCAGCTCTTCATTTCACCTACATTGGCCCAAGGTAATGACGGAAGTCCCATCTCTTCGGGTACACTCTGGCGTTGTTGATAAATACCTGAACGTATATCCTGGAAGAAATCGACTGTCATTTCAAAACGTTCGTGGAAGAAACGTGTATCAATACCGATGTCAGCTTTCTTGGCCTTTTCCCAGCGCAGGTTGCTGGAACCCACTTGCGTTTCGGTCAAACCGGAACCGTTATTCCAACTGCCGGAACCTGTGTGACCAATCAAAGTCAGATAGGGAAAACGTACCGAGTCATCCCAAGTGAGACGGTCATTACCTACTATACCATACGAAGCCCTGATTTTGAAATAATTGATAAAATTGTCCTTATTACGCCAGAAGCGATATTGCGTGGGAGCCCAACCTATAGAAACAGCGGGAAACCAACCAAATTTCTTACCTTTCTCAAAAGCCTCCGAACCGGTGTAACCCATATTAAATTCGGCCATATAAGTATCATCATACGAATAAGAGAAACGGCTTGAGTAACTATTATAACGTTTAGGGATAGCAGTCAGCAATTGATTATATTTCGATGCTTCATAATCGCTCCATTCGGCCTTCACCAAAGCACCTACCTTATGTACCTTATTAAATGTCTGGTCGTAATTCAGTCGGAAATCCCAATAAATTCTACGCTCAGTGTCATTCCAATTTGTATAATAGGGCTCCACTGCATCAGATATTTTCTCCAAATCGAGTGTTCCATCACGTTTATAACCATGAGCATAATAAATGGCCGGCATTTTTTCGCGAACTTGGGTTCTCGCACCTATCGAATTAATGTTGACCAATCCTGCAATACTCAGTCCGGGAGTTATCATCTTCAAATCCTGATTGAGCTGCATCGTGATTTTATTGTCATTGGAATAGAACTTACGATAACCCGTCATATTCAACAATACATACGGACTGATATTCGATTTATCAGTGCCATATCCAGGTGCCTGCCCTGTGGTGTACATCAACGGTACTGTCACCGGAGTCAGATTGGATTGTGCCTGCCACAATACCTTACTGTCGTTTCCATATCCCGGATAATTCTGAGTAACAATCACAGTCTCTTCATTCAGCGAGAGCGTAGTGGTGGGAGTGACATTCACATCCACATTGGCACGGAAATTAAACTTGTTGTAATTTACGTTCGTATTGTATTTGTTTACCCCTTTGTCTTGCTTAAAAATAGCATCTTTTGTCGTAAAACCAGCACTGATGTAATAACGAGCCACTTCACCACCTCCCGATGCACTCAGGAAGTATTGTTGGTTCCAGGTATAGTCTTTCAAGATAACATCCCGCCAATCCACATCCGGATGAAAATCAGGATCCATGTGATTTCTAAACAGTGCCAAATCCACATCCGTATAAACAGGAATACGTCCACGTGTCACGGCAGCTTCGTTGGCGAGTGCCGCATATTCCGCAGCACGTACATATTTGGGCATTTGAGGAGAATAAGAAATACCAGTATTTGCCTTCACCTGCAAATTCAGCTTTCCCGCCTTACCCTTCTTGGTACTTACCAATACTACACCGTTGGCACCACGCACACCATAAACCGCCGTAGAAGAGGCATCCTTCAAGATAGAGAAACTTTCGATGTCTTCGGGGTCGAGCGTATTCAAGTTACCTTCGATACCGTCAATCAATACCAAGGCACCCTGTCCGGCACCAAAGGTACTAATACCACGCACCCAGAACTCGGAGAAATCCTTACCCGGCTCTCCACTACGTGTAACGGAAATGATGCCCGGAACACGTCCGCCCAACATGTTGCTTATGGAAGTGGCAGGAGTTTTCAACGTAGCCACCTCAACTCCAGTAATGGCACCTGTCACATTAATCTTCTTCTGTACCTTACCCGATGCCGTAATCACAACCTCGTCCATTACATTCGAACTCTCCTTCAACACCACGCGCATGCGCTCGTCACTCTTGTTCATCTTTATCTCCTGAGGATCATTCCCCACATAGGATATGACCAACGTATGCCCGGCTTTGATACCCCCTATCTTGAAACGACCGTCAATATCCGTAATGGCACCCATAGAAGGAACTTCCTTTACAGAAATCGATACTCCGATTAAGAGTTCGCCTTTCTCGTCCATAACCGAACCCGAAGCTACCACAGTCTGTTGCGCATAGGCCAAATTCATAGAACTTACCCATGCCATAAGAAACAGTAATATATGTTTAATCTTCATCTTGATTCATTTTATATGATTTCTACTTTTATTCAATTGTCATTTTCCGGATTGCCTTTGAAGATTCTTCACCAATGAAGAAGTTCTCTTCCGAATCCAAAGCAATACACAATGGATTATCAAACAATGCATCCGTAGGGAATCCGTTAAGTCTTCCTGACCGATCGGGAGCTCCCGCTACCAAAGAAACAAGCCTTCCTTTGATTTTCACAATGCAATGGCTATTTTTGCAACATACATAGAGTTCACCGTTACTATTCACCGCCATTCCGCAAGGTTCTTTCAATACGGCATCGGTCAATCTATCTCCAAAAGCTGTAGCCAACCATCCCGGTTGGAAGCCGGCATAGCGTTCCACTTGCCATGCGCCCGAAGTATCTTTCCATATCTTCACAATGCCATTACTCTCAGGATAAGAAGCGAAAAAACACTTATCGTATTTACTATAAGTCAGATAATGCCTCCACTGGCTGGTATTCACTCCATCAAAAGCCGGGTAATCTGATGTAGCAAATAACTTTGTATAACCTTTATCTTCCAAATCTATTTCATAAAGACCATCACCGGACATTGCATACAAATAGCGGTCATCTTCGGCATAAGCCAATGCCCCCTGGCAATCGCCTTGGAAAGGTATTGTGAGACCAAGAGAGTTTAAAATCCATCCATCCGCACGGGTAGCTGTGTATAAAGCACCTCCACTACGGGGCATGATGCTCACTTTTTCTCTTGAACTATCAACTGCAACAGCACCCATATAACCAATATTAATCAGACGAATCACCGTATTATCCTCTAATGACACAAAATAGGTACGGTCGCCCCATCCTCCTCCAACGAAAATGAAATTATCACTCTTTTGTCCTGCAACAGCTACAATTCCTGTACACTCATTCATTCGGAATTCTTCTATTTTACTGTCATCTGACGATGTCCATCCGTCTTCACCAAATTTTCCCAATATTGTTTTCACAGATTGAGTTTGATAATACTTAAACTTCACATTGTCAGAGGTGTACCTTTTACCTTCCACTTCCAATGTTATCTCGTTATAGCCGGGCAACTGCTTGGGGATAAGCCCATACAATTCATTTCCGTTGTTGTTTACTATAACCGCTTCCTTGTCGGCAAAGAAAACTTTGACTTTTCCGGTCGTGTCAACCGGAAAGTTTCCTTTGATAATAAAAGAATCGTTGATTCTTCCCCAGTCGGGTGACATGGATTTTAACTCAATAGGCTTGCTCGAATCATAATAGTTGCCTATTTCAGGCCATTTCTCAATTACTTCTTCGCCATTGCAACTTGCGAACAAAATACTTAAGAAAAGAAAAACAAAATAAAGCTTGTTGTTCTTCATAATATATAAGTAGTGGGGTTCTATGCTTTTCATTACTAATAGTAGTCATTGGTACCAGCCCCCCTTTAAATACCAAAGCTACGTAAAACTCATTGCAGATTACCGAAAGTGATATGTATCGTTACGGTTATCTCTGATTTTACAATCTTTACATAAATAGCTGACTTAACCGTCATCATCATACATACATTTCATAAGATTAACTTGATTAGATTTAACATTACAATAACTCCATCGACATACATTCCGTACATCGATACACAAAGCTACAGAAGTGTACCCAATACACTTTTAGATATTAGATATATAATTTTAGATATTAGATAATCTATACTACAAACGATAAAAAATAGGAAAAAGAAGTAAATTAGACCTCTGTAGGAGACTTACCAAAGTACTTTTTAAATACCGTACTAAAGTAACTGATACTGGAATAACCACAAAGTTCGCTAACTTCCGTGATGGTGTATTTATGAGATTGGAGTAATTCTAAAGCTCGGTTTAAACGAATGGATTTAATAAACTCAATAGGTGATTGACCTGTCAATGCTTTTATTTTTTTATATAATAGTGAACCGCTCACATGCATTTCCATAGCAAAGCTTTCTTTGTCAAAATCCAGATTTTGCATATTATTATGAATTACTTTCACGGCTTTTTTCACAAACTGATCATTAAGCTCATTCGCCAAAATAACCTGTTGCTCATCATTCTCCGGTTTTATCAATTTCAAAGCTTTCTCTCTGACAATTTCCCTGTTTCGCATAAGGGACTTTATCCGTTGCTCCAAAAGTGATATATCAAAAGGCTTTGTGATATAATCTTCTGCCCCCAGACCTAAACCTTCCAATTGGTCACTTTTATCACAAAGTGAAGTTAACAGGATTACCGGAATATGCGAAGTTTCAAAAGTAGATTTAATCAATTTACATAACTCAAACCCATCCATATCAGGCATCATCACATCCGAAATAGTCAATTCAGGAGATTCTTTCTGAAGCAATTCCCATGCTTCATTGCCATTGCCAGCCTCTAAAATGTAATATTGATTTTCAAAAGAACACTTCAGGAAGTTCCGCAAATCCTTATTATCATCTACGATTAATATAGATTTCTTCTTTCCGGATCTATCATCTTCCTGTTTATATTCCGACTGATCAGACGGACCATCGGCAGATATGATATTACCCAGTTCTTCATGTCCAACAGGTGCAACTTCAACCACTTCTTTATAAGGGATGTTTATTTTGAATAAAGAACCTTCATTCTCCTTACTTTCAAGCGAGACTTTTCCCTCATGCATCAAAACGTAATTTTTCACCAACAACAGGCCTATCCCGGAACCTACCATGCGTGAATTAACCTTATTATCTCCCCTATAAAACTCTTTGAACAACTTTTTCTGAGCATTATCCGAGATACCCAATCCATAATCTCTTACCTCCAAGCTCCAATAGTACTCATTACAATTCAATGTAAGCTCCACTTTACCATTCGTATGGGAATATTTGATTGCATTAGATATCAAATTATCAACGACTTTCTCTATTTTCAATTCATCGACAGCTGACATATAAGATTCCTTGTTAGAGACAAACTCTAATATAACATTCTTTTTCCCTGCTGTAGACTTGAACATCGTTTTCCGCCTATATACCAAATTAACAATATCAACCATTACCAAAAACAGTTGTCCTTTTCCCATATCTACTTTCTGGAAATCCAGAAGTTGGGTTGCAACATTAGATAAGCGTTCAGACTGTTCCATAGCCAGATTCAGATAATAATGTCCTTTCTCTGACAATTCTTCCTCTTTATTCAATTCCTGAATAGGTGCATTTATCAGCGTTATCGATGTACGAAGATCATGAGCAGTATTTGTGAAAAAACGAATTTTATCTTCGGCATGGCGCTGTTTTAAACGATTTATATAGAATTTAAGCACAAAGAATGTAGTACTCATTATAATAATGAATATCACCAGGCGGAACCACCACGTCTGCCAGTAAAGCGGAATAACGTGTATATCCAATGTACGTTCATCAACTATCTGAGAAAGTGAATTATTGTACATTCTTACTTTAAGCCGGAAATTACCATTAGGAATATTGGTATAAGTAATTATTTGCTGACTGGAAGGATGTGACCACTCCACATCAAGACCTTCCATTTTCCATGAAAATTTTATTTCTTTGGAAGAAACACCAATAGGCAATACCTCAAGCGTCAGAGTATTCTGATCATATTTGAATGAAATATCAGTTTGCTTATTTACCGGGATTCCACGCAACAAATCCTGATTTTCTCTGATAGAACTACCGGAAATATTGATATTCTGGAAATAAATCTGCCCGTTGAGCTGGGTATGATAGAACTTATCTGGATTAAACATTACCGCTCCATTATTGGTACCCCACATCAATTCGCCATTGCGTAATTTGCAGCTGGCATTCACATTGAACGAAGCACTGGAAAGAGCCAAAGTGGAATAATAAGTATGTACCGTACTGTCGGCAGGATTATAGCGACACAATCCATTTTCCGTTCCTAACCATAGATACCCATTATCATACATAACACTGTTAACATAATTAGATGGCAATCCGGATTCCACTGTTATTTTATGAGTTTCACGATTCGTATAATTATAGTGTAGCAATCCGTCTCCGGAAGTAGCCACCCAAATATCATCCTCCATTACTAAAATATCTTGTGCAAGGCATTCTGGTAAAAAAGATATTTGCCCTGTTTCTTTGTCTAACAAAAGCACAGAATAAGTACAGGCCAACAACATTTTTCCTGGAGAAAACTCCATAAACGTACGCATGGGCTGTGCACCATACGTATGAAAACGTTTTTCTTTCGTCAAATAACATATTACATCTTGGATACCCCCAATCCAAATATCACCCTCGCTATCCTTATATATATTCATTATGAATTTACCATCAGACTTCAAATCCGATGTATTCCGTGGATAATGAACCAATTCTTTTCCGGTATTCCGATCTAAAACATAAAATCCGGATGAGAACGACCCCGCCCAGATGTTTCCTTCATTATCTTCACATAATGCCAGAAATACCTGTGCCTGTGCCTGTTTATTCTGATAATAAATATCCCATTCATTAGTGGCTACTCTCCACCTGCTTATCCCATTATTCGTAGCAAACCAGATATCTCCTTTGCTATCTTCAAGTATCTTGTTTACATTATCATTCCCTAAAGAATTCGGATTATTAACCTGATGGGTAATTTGATTAATTAATGGAGACTTCCAGTCGAAAAAAGAAAGTCCACCTGTATAGGTAGCGACCCATACTCTTTGCTTACCGTCACAATAAATATCATAAACTCCATCCCCGCGAAGAGAGAAAGGATTATCAATATCTTCTTTCAGAATGTTCAGAACCGTTTTTTTATCCTTATCCAATTCCCATACTCCCTGCCCGTCAATCCCAACCAATAATGTTGAATCAGAACTTTCCGTTATCACTCCGATTGGCTGCTTTGGAAAATCAGAAAATGGCAATAACGATTTTTTTTTCATGTCCAGATAAAAAAGACCGTCAGTAGAAGTCCCTATCCATAAAACCTCTCCTTTATTATCATAAAAAAGACTGCTTATCTGAAAAGTATTATTTATTTCATATACACTTTTTTGTTCCAATGTATTCATATTCAGCAAACTAATGCTATCCTGATGTGTTACAAGCAAATGTGTCTGATCATAAGGTACTATACTCTGTGTCATGATTTGTTTCTCGCCTATTTGGGAAAACATTCCATTCTTATATTTACACAATCCTCCGGAAGTGGGAATCCAGAGAGCCTGTTCATCATCAATAACAACTTTGCCTACACTTAAATAAGAATTTTTTAATGAAACCCTAAGATCCAGAAATAAATCAAACCGGTCATACAGTTCATTATAATGAAAGAATTGGCCATTATTCGTATATGCTATTAAAAACGAATTATTATAGGCCAGCTTGACATTAATGATATTGGCTGTTTTATAAGGAAGCTGATAGATGCGATAATCACTTTCCGTAATTCTCAATATACCCGTTTTAGAAGAAGCCCAAATAAAACCATTCTCATCTTTGCAGACAGAAGCCATCTCCCGCATGGAAATTCCATACATCGTATTAATATTATAAAACTTCACATCCGAAGCATATATATTAAAAATAGAAAGGAAAAGAAAGAATATAAGCAGTCGTGATTTCATAATATTACAGTTAGCTGTTGCAAATATAATATATTTGAAAGCAATCAACCAATATATGCATTATTTTGTCTAATTTTGCACCTCGTTTCACAAAAAGTACAGATTATTTATGAAAGCGTTCGAATTCAAACCAAAGCTATTCACGGCTTTGAAGAACTACTCGAAAGAATTATTCATGGCAGACCTGATGGCAGGTATCATAGTAGGTATCGTTGCTCTCCCGCTTGCCATTGCATTTGGTATTGCATCCGGTGTATCACCCGAGAAAGGTATTATCACGGCAATCATTGCCGGATTTATTATCTCCATGTTGGGAGGTAGCAAAGTACAGATCGGTGGTCCTACAGGAGCTTTTATCGTTATTATTTACGGCATTATCCAGCAATACGGAGAAGCGGGATTGATTGTTGCCACGCTAATGGCGGGAATCATTCTTATTCTGTTAGGGATATTCAAGTTGGGTGCCGTAATTAAGTTTATCCCTTATCCTATCATCGTAGGATTTACCAGTGGTATTGCTGTCACTATTTTCACCACCCAAATAGCTGATATTTTCGGACTTAGTTTCGGTGGTGAAAAGGTTCCCGGAGATTTTGTCGGGAAATGGATGATTTATTTCCAGCATTTCGACACCATTAACTGGTGGAATACGATTGTCAGCATTGTAAGTATTGTAATTATTGCCATAACCCCGAAATTCTCAAAGAAGATACCGGGATCGCTGATTGCTATCATTGTAGTAACAGTAGCGGTATATTTGATGAAGACTTATGCCGGAATCAACTGTATAGATACCATTGGTGACCGTTTCAGCATCAAAGCGGAACTGCCGGACGCAGTAATGCCTTCACTGAACTGGGAAGCTATTCAGGACTTATTCCCTGTAGCCATTACCATTGCAGTATTAGGAGCCATCGAATCACTGCTTTCTGCCACGGTAGCAGATGGTGTTATCGGTGACAAGCATGATTCCAATACGGAATTGATAGCACAAGGAGCTGCCAATCTAATAACACCTTTATTTGGTGGTATTCCTGCCACCGGTGCTATTGCACGTACAATGGCCAATATAAACAATGGTGGTAAAACCCCTGTTGCAGGTATGATACATGCAATGGTGCTTTTGCTTATCCTTCTATTCCTTATGCCTTTGGCACAATATATTCCAATGGCATGTCTGGCAGGTGTACTCGTAATAGTCTCTTATAATATGAGTGGATGGCGTACGTTCAAGGCATTGCTGAAGAATCCGAAATCAGATGTCACTGTATTGCTGATTACCTTCTTCCTGACAGTAATTTTCGACTTAACCATCGCTATTGAAGTGGGTCTTGTCATAGCTTGTGTACTTTTCATGCATCGCGTTATGGAAACCACTGAAATTTCTGTTATTAAAGATGAGATAAATCTGAATGAAGAATCTGCCAGCAAAGAAGAAGAAGAAAACTTGTCCATCCCTAAGGGTGTGGAAGTATATGAAATAAACGGTCCTTACTTCTTTGGTATTGCCACTAAATTTGAGGAAATCATGTCCAGACTGGGAGACCGTCCTAAAGTGCGCATTATACGTATGAGGAAAGTACCTTTCATCGATTCAACAGGTATTCACAATCTAACCAATCTTTGCCAGATGGCGCAACGGGAGAAGACAACAATCGTACTTTCCGGTGTGAATGAAAAAGTACACAAAGCGTTGGAAAAATCCGGTTTCTATGAGCTTCTGGGTGAAAAGAATATCTGCCCGAATATCAATGTGGCATTGGAAAGATCGAAAGAATTATTGAATGAGTAAAACAAGGTAATAATATAAAGGAGGGAATGAAAAAATCATTCCCTCCTTTATATTATTAAAGATATTTATTCTCTCATCCATGCTCCAGTAATCTCTGCTACATAAATATGATGTAAACCGCCATGGGCACCACCATACCATTGCTTACAAACACTTGGATCAATGAAACAATCTTCTTTCATTACATTCGTATAGAGCTTACGGCATTCCATACTGAGACGTCCTTGTTCAAAAAGAAT
>ERZ772991.2880-NODE-2880-length-10822-cov-7.005387_pt1 | contig 10822 bp, 6 predicted proteins | sample MGYA00511128_ERZ772991 | MGnify/ENA primary metagenome ERZ772991 (study PRJEB29015, sample SAMEA2737655) | human gut metagenome | biome: human gut; feature: human-associated habitat; material: faeces | place: China | collected 2012 ... | reverse complement strand
GGTACATATTCGACTTCGGCGTGGAAATATAGTCCTTGAACCGGTTCGGCAGCGGGCGGAACATATCATGCACAATACCCAGCACCATATAGCACTCTGCCACAGTAGAAACGATCACACGAACAGCATACTTATCATAAATCTCGTCCATGCTTTTATGATTGACATAAACTTTTTTGTAAATGCCGTAGATGCTCTTGACACGGCCTTCAATAATAGGCTCCTTGGCAAAGTGTTCTTTTTCCAGCCGCTTGCGGATTCGCTCCTTGATCGAGTCAATGAACTTTTCCCGTTCGTCCTTCTTGATCTCCATGATGTGTTCGATTTCTGAATACGCATAGGAGTCCAGATAGTAGAACGACAAGTCCTCCAGTTCTTCCTTGACTGTACGGATTCCCAGACGGTGTGCGATCGGAGCATACACGTTCATGGTTTCCAGTGCGATGCGACGCTGTTTTTCCGGCGGGAGGAATTTCAGTGTCCGCATATTGTGAATGCGGTCTGCCAGCTTGATGATCATCACGCGAATGTCATGGGACATTGCCAGCAGGATTTTCCGAACATTTTCTGCCTGTTGCTGCTCTTTGTCAAATATGGGAATTCGGTTCAGCTTGGTCACACCGTCCACCAGCATTGCCACGTCCTGCCCGAATTTCTTGCGAATATCGTCCAGCGTATAATTCGTATCCTCTACTACATCGTGCAGCAGTCCCACACAAATAGTATCGGTATCCATGCCCAGATCCAGCACCAGCCGGGCCACGGCCAGCGGGTGGCAGATATAGGGTTCGCCGCTGCGGCGGCACACGCCCTTGTGGGCGTCGTTGGCAAGGTTATAGGCCTTTTCGATCATGTCCGTATCGTAGGCCCTGCCGCTGGCCTTGATGGCCTCACAGAGCTTGTCCCAGGTCACGATCTCCGGGCGCACCTCCGAGGGCAAAGTACCCTCCGGGGCATCTGCCGGCTGTGCTGTAGCCGCCACCGTGGCAGTCTCCTGCACCGGCTGGTGCAGGTGGGTCTTGGCCGAATACGAGTCCTCCTCCCGCACCGGGGCGGGGGCAGGCAGTTTCTTTCCCTCAGGCATTTACATTCCCTCCAAACATTTCAGGATCGGGGCGTCGGCAAGGTTCTTCTTGCCGGCCGTGGGCACCAGCTCCCACACTTTGGCTCCGCCCTTTTCTGCGGCAGCGATCAGGCCCACCTGTTCCAGTGCCGTGACCGCCACCAGCGTTTTGCCGGTATTTTCTTCTCCCAGCTTCGCGCACAGGGGCTGCAGATCTTCCGCGTGCCAGCGGCGGGCCTGCAGCTCCCGGTATACCGCGATGATATCGCTGCGGGCCGGGGTGATGAGATTTTTTTGTTCTGTGGTGAGCGGGGTGCCGCGGCGCAGTGCCTGCACCAGCGCTGCCTGCTGCGGCATGGCACTGCCAAGACCCGCCGGGTGCAGGTCGATGATGCGGCCCGAAAGCTGCGCGCCACGAGGCGCATCGTAGACCGAAAGATTCAGGGCAGTGTCTACCACGTCGCCCGTGGCATAGGGCAGCTGCTCCGGCCGCATGCCGAACCACACGGCGTACAGGCTGGCATTGCCCTGCCGCAGACGCAGGCGGCTGTGTTTGCCGTCCGACACCGGGTATACCCCGTCCAGCACGGCATTCTGCAGCAGGAACACTGGGGTGGGGTTCTCAGCCCCGAAGGGGGCCAGCTGATCCAGACGGCGCACGGCGTCCACCGTGACCCGGTCCAGATGGATGGACAGATCGCAGGTCAGCGGCGGGATCTGCAGCACGGGGCACTCCCTTGCCGCCCACTCGTTCAGGCGGCGGCGCAGGGCTTCCAGATTTTCTTCCCGCACCGAGAGGCCCGCCGCCATGGCGTGGCCGCCGTAGCGGATGAGCAGGTCGGCGCAGGCCCCGATGCAGGCGTGCAGGTTGAAGCCCTGCACGCTGCGGCCGCTGCCCTTGCACTCGCCGTGCTCGTCCACCGTGACTACGATGACCGGGCGGCCGGTGCGCTCCACCAGCCGGGACGCCACGATGCCGATGACGCCGGGGTGCCAGTCCCGGCCCCACAGCAGGATCACACGATCCTCCAGCCGCTCCGGCTGCTGCTCCAGCAATTCCTCGGCGGCCTTGAAGATCTGCAGTTCGGTCTCCTGCCGTTTCGCGTTGATCTCGTTGAGTTTATGGGCCAGCTCCTCGGCGCGGTCCGGGTCCTCACACAGCACCAGCTGCAGGGCCGTTACCGCGCTGTCCATGCGGCCGGCCGCGTTGATGCGGGGCGCAATGGCGTAGCTGATATTCTCCGCTGTGACGGGTTTTCCGGCAAGGCCCACTTCTTCCAACAAGGCTTCCATGCCGGGGCGGTCGGTCTGCTGCAGCTGCCGCAGGCCGGCCTTGACCAGGGTGCGGTTCTCTCCGGTCAGGGGCATCACGTCCGCCACGGTGCCCACAGCGGCCAGGTCGCCGCAGTAATCCAGCATTTCCTCCGGGGTGCAGTCGTCCAGCGCGGCGCACAGCTTAAAGGCCACGCCTGCGCCGCACAGCCCTTTGAAGGGGCTGGTATCGTCCTCCCGGCGGGGGTCCACCACGGCCACTGCCTTGGGCAGGGTCTCGGGCGGCAGATGGTGGTCGGTGATGATAAGGTCGATGCCCAGCTCTGCGGCAAAGTCGGCCTCGGCTACAGCGGAGATGCCGTTGTCCACCGTCACGATGAGCCGATAGCCCTTGTCGTGGATGGACTGGATGGCGTTGCGCGACAGGCCGTAGCCATCGCCCTCGCGGCTGGGCAGCATGCACTTGACGGCGGCGCCCATGCCCTTGAGGTGCTGATACAGCAATGCCGTGGCAGTCACGCCGTCCACGTCGTAGTCGCCGAACACCACGATGGTCTCGCCATTGTCGATGGCCTGCCAGATGCGCTGGCAGGCTTTTTCCATATCGGTGAGCAGGGCGGGGTCGCTCAGCTCCTCTTCCCCGGCCAGCAGGGTGAGCGCGTCGGCCGGGTCGGTGATGCCGCGGGCCGCCAGGATGCCGGCCAGCAAGGCCGTCTCCTTCTGCTGGGCGGCCAGCGTGGCGGCATATTTCTGTTCGCTCCAGGGCTCCTCGTCCATGGCGCTGTATTCCAGTTCTTCGGTACGCTGCTCCGCGATGACATGGGTCAGCTTTCGGACGGCGGCGCGGTCCAGCGTTTTCAGGTCCCAGGCACGGTAGGTCATTGGAAATCCCTCCCGGTCAGGCCGTCGTTGGCCAGCATTCCCTGCAGGGCTGCGATCTCGCTGGAAACATCCATGGCCACGTCCGACAGCAGATTGTCGTAGAGGTTGTCAAAGGCCTGGTTCAGCGTGTGCAGGATGCCTGCAATGTCCCGCCGGATGCTCTCGGCGTTGGCTCCCTGCTGGCCCTGCACGTCGTTGTAGGTGTGCAGCAGCTTGAGGGTGGTGGGGATATAGTATTCCGCAAAGCGGCGGGCCTTGGGCAGGCTCTCCGGGTGAGCTTCCAGCCAGTCGCAGATGGCCTCGGTGGTCTTCTGCATGTGGGCCAGCTCCTCCACGCCCTGCGCGTCCTGCATGAGCTGCTTTTCCTGTTCCAGCACAGCGGCAAAGCGGCGGGCCGTTTCCAGATTGAGAGGCGTTTCCTCGCGCTGCTCCGGAGCCGGTTCCGGCTGCGGCTGTGCCTGGGGTGCAGCCGCCGTTTCCTGGGCGGCGCGGTAATCCTCCGCCGTCAGATAGAGTGTTTGCGTTTTTTCATCCAGCCAGCCGTTCAGCCAGCCTTTGCGGATGTACTTTTGCAGCTTCTTCAGCATTTTTTTCCGGTTCTGGTGGACGAGGTCGGCCAGCATCGAAACAGGCAGGCCCTTATGGTAGTCCACGCTGTCGGCGTAGTCGGCAAACTGGCCCATCTGTCTGCCCGCCTTCATCCGGGCTGCACCACAGGCCGTCATCCAGCCAAAGCCCGCCGTGGCAAGGCCCAGCACGCTGCTGACGATGCCAAGCACGTTGTAGGCGGTGTTCATAACGTAGTCCGTGCCCGTCATCAGGATGCCGCCGCCCTCAGCAGTCGACACCACAATGTCGCCCAAAGCAGCCGGCGAAATAATGCCCAGCCCGATGAGGCAGCCCAGCGTCCCCAGCCCGAAAAGCACCGCAAAGATGATGCCCACGGCCAGCAGAGCCACGCCCGAGCTGTAACGCTCCTTGGCGCATTTCCGCAGCTTTTCCACCGGGGTCAGCTCCGGGCGCGATGCAAAGAAATTTCTGGCCCACTGGGGCATCCCGGCGTACTGCTCTGCCGTGCCGCCATTGGCATGGGCCTGCCGCTGGCTCTGGTAGTAGCTGTCCCGGGCCTGCCGCATGGCCTTGCCCGCCTCCGAGATGCCGTAATTGGCCGCATGAACAGCTGCCTTGCCCACATCAAAGGCCCGGTCGCCGATGTCCATACCCCGGCCCTCAAAGCCATGGGCAAAGGCATCGGACATGGTGTCGCCAAAGGCGCGCAGCTGCTCTTCCAGCTCCTGCTGCACCTGTTTTCCCTCGTTTTCTTGTGTTGTATCGTTTTCACGATGGTTCATCAATATTTCTCACCCTTCTGCCGGTGCATACCGGCCGATGATCGCACGGGCGACCCGCAGGCCGTCCACGGCGGCGCTCATAATGCCGCCCGCATATCCGGCCCCCTCGCCGCAGGGGTACAACCCCGCCAGCTGGGCCGATTCCAAGGTCTCCTCCCGTTTCAGCCGCACGGGGCTGCTGGTGCGGGTCTCAAGGCCGGTGAGGATGGCTTCCGGCGCGGTGTAGCCCGCAATTTTACGCTCGTAGGCGCGCAGGCCCGCCCGCAGGGTATCGGCCAGCTCCCCGGGCAGCAAAGCGCCCAGATCCGCAGCCACAACGCCCCGGTCATAGGTAGGCTCCACCCGGCCGATGTTCAGTTGACCCCGGCCCTCAAGGAAGCTCTGGACATTTTCCGCCGGGGCGGCGTATTCTCCGCCCGCCCGTCCGGCGGCATAGGCTTTGGCTTCCAGCTCCCGCTGGAAAGCAATGGCCCTGCGCGGGTCGCCCGCAAAATCCTCAGCTCCCACGCTGACCACCACCGCCGCGTTGGCGTTTTTGCCGTCCCGGGCGTGGTAGCTCATGCCGTTGGTGACCACATGGCCGGTCTCGCTGGCCGAAGCCACCACCTGACCGCCGGGACACATGCAGAAGGTGTACACGCACCGGTCTCCCACATGCTGGGAGAGCTGATACTCACCCCGCGGCAGGGCCGGATGCCCGGCAGCCTCGTGGTACAGGCTCTTTTCGATCTCACTCTGCAGATGCTCCGCCCGGAAACCCACGCTGAAGGGCTTGCACTCCAGCACAAGACCGCTGTCCATCAGCATCCCGAAGGTATCCCGGGCCGAGTGGCCCACGGCAAACACCAGTGCCTCACAGGGGAAGGTCCCGCCGGTGGTAAAGATGCCGGTCAGCCGTCCGTTCTTCTGCTCAAAACCGGTGAGGGCCGTGTTGAAGTGCACCTCGCCGCCCAGAGCTTCGATCTCCCTGCGGATGGAGGTGATAACGCCCCGGAGCAGGTCGGTGCCCACATGGGGCTTCTGCTTCCAGGCGATCTCCGCCGGGGCACCGTGCTGCAGAAACACCTCGGTGACAAAGCCGCAGAGCTCATCCCCGATGCGGGTGGTCAGCTTGCCGTCCGAAAAGGTACCCGCGCCGCCCTCGCCAAACTGGATGTTGGCATTGGGGTCCAGCTCACCAGTGGCAGAGAAGTGCTCCACCGCCTTCACACGCTCGTCCAGCGCCGGGCCGCGCTCCAGCATGATGGGCTTATAGCCCTGCCGGGCCAGCAGCAGCGCTGCAAACAGGCCCGCCGGGCCCAGCCCGCAGACCACAGGCCGGTGGGGCAGGCGCTGGGTGCCGTTCTGAACGCTGAGATCCGTTTTGCCGCGGATAGCAACGCAGGGCGAGGCCCCTGCATACGCAGATTCCTCACCCTCGTCCTTGAGCGTTACCGCTATGGTATACACCAGCTTTGGCTGCCCGTGGCGGGCATCCACCGACAGCCTGGCTACGCCCAGATGGGCCGCCTTGCTGCGGGGGATGCGCGCCAGATGCAGCGCTTTCTCGAATGCCTGCGGCTCCCCGGCAGAGAGCGGCAGGCGGATATCTCTTACTAGTATCATTTATCAGGTTTCGCTTTCTATTTTCAGCCTCCTCACCCTCTCCGTCATTGCTAACGCAATGCCACCTCCCCCAAAGTGGGAGGCCTTGGCAGTATTTGCAAACTTCATCTTTATGCCAAGGGCTCTCCCTTCGGGAGAGCTGGCGAGCGAAGCGAGACTGAGAGGGTGAGCCAGCTCAGTTACTTTCTATCTTGCACTGGATAACATAGCTCCCCAGCGCAAAGATCCTGCCATTGGAGGGCACATACAGGCGGCAGGCAATATTCTGCTGCCCTGCGGCCACATAGAAATCATCCGCATCGATCTCAATGACCACCTGCTCGGGCACCAGCGTATCCAGCAGACCCGCCGGGCCGCAGAGGGTCACGTTCATCAGCCGCTCGGTCTGCACGGTCAGGGTATAGGTGGAGGGCAGATTGACCACCTGCACGCAGCTGGCGGGCAGGTTCATGGTCTTGGTCTCGAGCCTGGAGCTGTCGAAGCTGACCGTGATGCTGGAAATGTTGTCCAGCAGGCGGATATTGCCCGGCAGCTCGATGGGCAGCTCATACACCTTGTTCGGCGCAAAGGTGGAAAGATCGATGGTGCCCACAGACAAGGTAGAGAGCTTTTCGATCTGGCTCTCGGGCCCGGCGACATTCAGGGTCTGCTTGCTCAGGGAGTAGACCAGCACCGAGGGATCAAAATTCCGGGGCGCGTTGATAAAGCTGACCGACACGGGCAGGGTGGCCATCTTGTAGACCTCCAGCGTGACCTCCACGCTGGACTCCTCCAGATTCGTGTATTCAAACTTGACCTCACTGCCGCTCTTGGTATAAAAGCGCAGGGCGGTATCCAGCGTGACAGAATCGGTGAGCTCCCCCTTGTGGGTCACCTCGGCGGTGCAGGTCTCCACCTTATCGATCTCAGTGCTGGGGCCGGAGAGGGTCACCGTCTCCTTGGAGAGCTCGGTGTCATAGAGGATATAGCCGTCCGCAATGGTCAGGTAGTTGGTGGTCACGGTGATGGGCACCGTTTTCTCCTCCACCACATCAAACACCACGTCCACGCTGTTGTCGCCGCCCTCAATGGAAACGGACACGCCATTGAGCAGGGTGTTTACGCCCCGCACCTGCAGGTGCAGGGTCTTTTCGCCGCTGTCCCGCACGCCGGACCAGTCCGGGTAGACCACGAAATCAGAGGAAGTCAGGCTGCCGATGGTGTAGCCATCGCCCGAGAGCTTCAGGCTGACGTACTTTTCCGGCGCGCTGACGATGCTCAGGCCCCGGGAGGTGTACGCGGCGGAATCATAGGTAAAATCCACCGGCACGTTGTTGATGGTGCGGGTGGTGCCGGGCTGGACGACGATGGTGACCACCATCCATGCCACAATGGCACCCACGATGGCCAGCAGCAGCCGGATGCGGCGGTCGTTCAGAATGCTCTTGGTGTGCTGGATGGCAGGCTTTGTGCCGTTGGTACGATTGCTGCTCACTGCTGCTCATCCTCCTCTTTCTGGTTCATCCAGTTCAGCAGGCTCTTGACCTTGCCGCGCCAGCCGTCGGCGGCTGCCTTTTCGCTGGCGGTCTCCTTGGGGATCATCTCATCCACCAGCCGGGTGTACAGGGTCTGACGGTCAAAGTGGCGGATCAGCACACCGTTCTTTGCCATGGAGATGATGCCGGTCTCCTCACTGACCACAACGGCAATGGCATCCGAATTCTCCGCAATGCCCAGGCAGGCGCGGTGGCGGGTGCCCATATCCTTGCCCAGATCCAGGTTGTTGGACAGGGGCAGCACGCAGCCCGCCGCCTTGATGCGGCCATTCTCAATGATGGCGGCACCGTCGTGCAGGGGGGTGCCCTCGTAGAAGATGGTGCCCAGCACCTCCAGATTGACGGCGCTGTTCACAGGCGTGCCGGTGCGCACGATCTCAGAGAGGTTGGTGTTGCGCTCCAGCACGATCAGGGCACCGGTCTTGGTCTCGGAAAAGCGCTCAGCGGCATCGCAGATGGCAATGATGGCGCTGCGCCAGGCCCCTTTGAAGCTGGGGTCATTGTAGCGTCCCTTGATGTTGAAGAGCTTGCCCGCCCACTGGTCGGTCTGGCCCATCCGCTCCAATGCGCGGCGGATCTCCGGCTGGAACAGGACCACCAGCGTCAGCAGGCCGACCTGCAGCAGCGAGTTCAGCAGCCAGGTGACGGTGCGCATGTTCAGCACGTTGGCCACCAGATAGACCGCCAGCACCAGCAGCGCGCCCTTGGCCAGCTGCCCGGCGCGGGTGCGGTTGATGATGCCCAGCAGCTGGTAGATCAGGAAAGCAATGATGACGATATCCAGCAGATCGGCCAGCTTGAAGGTCTGGAAATTGGCGATGATCGAATTCAGAGTCATCAGAGTGTCTCTCCCGTTACAGCTTCTCGATCAGGGCGACAGCATGGGCGGCAATGCCCAGGCCCTCGCCGGTAAAGCCCAGATGCTCCTCGGTGGTGGCCTTGACGCTCACAGCATCCACCGGCATCCCGAAGGCTGCGGCCAGATTCTCCCGCATGGCGGGGATGTAGGGGGCCAGCTTGGGCTTCTGGCAGAGCAGGGTGGAATCAATGTTCACGATCTTCCAGCCCTTCTCCCGCATGATGCGGGCCACATGCTGCGCCAGCTTCAGGCTGTCAGCACCGGCGTAGGCGGGGTCGGTATCCGGGAAGTGCTTGCCGATGTCGCCCAGCGCGGCGGCACCCAGCACAGCGTCCATCACGGCGTGGGCCAGCACATCGGCATCTGAGTGGCCCAGCAGGCCCTTTTCAAAAGGCACCTCCACACCGCCCAGGATCAGCTTGCGGTCCTCGACCAGACGGTGAACATCATAACCATGACCAATGCGCATATCATTTCCTTCTTTCTGTTCGGCGCGGGGCAGATCCTCCCGCGTTGTGATCTTCAGGTTGGCGTAATCCCCCTGGGTCAGCTGCACCGGGCGGCCGGTCAGTTCAAACAGGCTGCAGTCATCGGTGACCAGGCGGGCTTTTTCCGCATCCAGCTCGTCCAGCGCGGCCAGATACGCCGCGCGGTCGAAGCACTGGGGGGTCTGCACCGCATACAGGGTGCTGCGGTCAGGGGTATCAGTGACCATGCAATGCTCCGGCACAGTTTTGCCATCGCCCCGCACAGCCCGCTTGACGGTATCCTTTACCGGCACGGCGGGGGCGGCAGCACCGCAGGCAGCGGCTGCTTCCAGCGCCGCCGTGATGACAGCCTGACTGACAAAGGGACGGGCGGCATCATGGACAGCCACCAGCTCTCCGTGGGCGGCCAGCACGCCGTTCTTCGCGCTCTCGGCGCGGGTCGCGCCGCCCTGCACCACCTGCACCGGCTTTGCGCAGGCCGCGGCCTGCTGTTCCAGAAATGCTCGGTTCTTCCCGGCCACCAGAACGATCTCGCTGACCAGCGGACACTCCGCAAAGGCGCGGATGCTCCGCTGCACCACGGTCTCCCCGCCCAGATCAAAGCTGAGCTTGTCAAACCCCATGCGGGTGGAGGACCCTGCCGCCACCAGAACGGCTGATACTTTCTTTTCCAATTTCTGCACCTGCCCTGCTCTTATTCTCCCGGGAAATACCACCCGGGGCACAGATAGAATAAACCATGTTTTATTATACCGTATCGCCCGGCAAACTGCAACCGATTTTATACAGCAAAAATGCCCCTCTGCGGCAGGGCAGAGGGGCAAAAACGCTTCTTGGGGGAGATTATTTCAGGATGGGCTCGATGGCGGCAGCCAGAGCGTCCTTCTGTGCCTGGGCTTCCTCCAGGGTCTTGCCCAGGGTGGTGAAGTAGGTCTTGATCTTGGGCTCGGTGCCGGAGGGACGCACCACAACGGTCGCGCCATTTTCCAGCGTGTAGATCAGGACATTGGCGGCGGGCAGGCCGGTCTCCTCGGGCTTCTTGTAGTCCATGACCTTGACGACCTTGTGGCCGCCGATCTCGGTCAGGGGCTCGTCACGCAGCTTCTGCATGATGGAAGCCATCTTCTCCATGCCGGTCAGGCCGGGGAACTCAAAGCTGTCCACCTTGTTCAGGTAGCGGCCGTACTGCGCGTAGATCTCTTCCAGACGCTGCTTGATGGAGGAGCCGATGCTACGGTAGTAAGCGGCCATCTCGCAGATCAGCATGGAGCCGATAACGGCATCCTTATCGCGGACATAGGGGCCTGCCAGGTAGCCGTAGCTCTCCTCAAAGCCGAAGATGAAGCGGTCCACTTCACCGGCAGCTTCCAGATTGGCGATCTGGTCGCCGATCCACTTGAAGCCGGTCAGAACATTGCGCATCTCCACGCCGTAGTGTTTTGCCACAGCGTCGGCCAGCGGGGTGGAAACGATGGACTTGACCGCCACGGGGTTTGCGGGCATGGTGCCCTTCTCAATGCGTCCGGCACAGATGTAATCCAGCAGCAGAACGCCCATTTCGTTGCCGGAGACCAGCTCATAGCTGCCGTCCGGGCACTTCATGGCAATGCCCACGCGGTCTGCGTCAGGGTCGGTGGCCAGCATCAGGTCAGCGCCGGTCTTGGTGGCCAGCTCCAGACCCAGCTTCAGGGCCTCAAAGATCTCAGGGTTGGGGTAGGAGCAGGTGGTAAAGTAGCCGTTGGGGTACTCCTGCTCGGGCACGATGG
>ERZ772991.2874-NODE-2874-length-10863-cov-3.552461_pt1 | contig 10863 bp, 8 predicted proteins | sample MGYA00511128_ERZ772991 | MGnify/ENA primary metagenome ERZ772991 (study PRJEB29015, sample SAMEA2737655) | human gut metagenome | biome: human gut; feature: human-associated habitat; material: faeces | place: China | collected 2012 ... | reverse complement strand
CCCGGCCCCCATGCCCGGGAAAAAGCCCCTTTGTGTGACATGGGACGCCCGGGCCCAGGGAGAAAAACTGTCCATCCCCCTTGACGGGGGCCGTATAATGACGCTCGCAAAACATTTTTCCATATGAATACAGAAACACATCAATTTCAGGCGGAAGTCCGGCAGCTGCTGGACATTGTCATCAACGCCCTTTACAGCGACCGTGAAATCTTTGTCCGCGAGCTTGTTTCCAACGCTTCCGACGCCCTGGAAAAACTGCGTCTGAAGCAGCTGACGGATTCTAATATTTACCAGCCGGACAAGCCCCTGGAAATCACCGTCACCACGGATAAGGAAAACAAGACCATCACCATTGCGGACACCGGCATCGGGATGACGGAAGCGGACCTGGTGGAAAACCTGGGAACCATCGCCCACTCCGGCACCAAAAAATTCATGGAGGCCCTCAAGCAGAAGCAGGAAGGCGGAGCGGACCTGATTGGCCAGTTCGGAGTGGGCTTCTACAGCTCGTTTATGGTGGCGGACCGGGTGGAAGTGTTCACCCATTCCTATGAACCGGAAGCCGCCTCCCTGCGCTGGTCTTCCGACGGACGGGAAGGCTACAGCATCGAAACGCTGGCGGAACCGCTGGACCGGGGCACCCGCATCGTCATCCGCCTGAAAGACGAATATGAAGAGTTCTCCCAGGAATACCGCGTGAAGGAGCTCCTGCGCCGCTACTCCAACTTCGTGGGGTTCCCTCTCAACTTCAACGGAGAGCACGTCAATACCGTCCAGGCCATCTGGTCCAAGTCCAAATCCGACGTGAAACCGGAGGAATATGATGAATTTTACCAGTTCATTGCCCACACGGATGAAAAACCCCTGTCCTACATGCACTTCAGCGCGGACGCCCCTATTGCCCTGAATGCCCTGCTTTTCATCCCCAGGCGCAATCCGGAAATGTTCGGATTCGGCCGCGTGGACGCCAACGTGGCCCTGTACTGCAAGCGCGTGCTGATTGACGCCAAGCCGGAAGGCCTGCTGCCGGAATGGCTCCGCTTCCTGAACGGCGTGGTGGACAGCGAGGACCTGCCCCTGAACATTTCCCGCGAAATGCTTCAGGACAACTCCCTGGTGCGCAAAATCAGCGACATCATCACCAAACGCTTCATCAAGCATCTGGAAAAACTGGCGAAGGACGATCAGGAAACCTACAGGGAATTCTACGCGCAATTCTCCCGCTATCTGAAAGAAGGCGTCGTCACCTCCTGGCCGAACAAGGAATCCCTGGGCAAGCTGCTCCGTTTTGAATCCACGGCCACGGAACCGGGGGAAACGACCTCATTTGAAGACTACGTCACCCGCATGAAGGAAGGGCAGACGGCCATTTACGCGCTTACCGGCCCCTCCCGCTCCCATCTGGAAAACAGCCCGTACCTGGAAGCCTTCAAAGCCCGCGGCTATGAAGTGGCCTTCTTCACGGACCATGGGGACGAATTCGTGCTGGACTCCCTGTCCAGCGTGGACGGCAAGCCCGTCACGATGATCGACCGCGCCGACGTGGAACTCCCCGCCCTGGAAGAGGAACAGAAGGACGCCCTGCCCCAGGAGGAAGCCGCGGCCCTGGAAGAATGGCTGAAAGGGCTGTACCCGGACAAATTCTCCAAAGTCACCCTGGGCAAGCGCCTGGTCAGCGGAGCCGCCGTAGCCCTGCAAAGCGGCAATGACATGGGGCCGGAAATGAGGGCGTACATGAAAGCCATGGGGCAGGAAGTGCCGGAAAGCCACCCGCAGCTGGAACTGAACCCCTCCAACCCGCTGGTGAAAAAGCTTTCCGCCCTGCGGACGGAAAACCCGGAACTGGCGCAAATGGTGGCGGACCAGATCGCGAATACCGCCCTGCTCCGCGCCGGCATGCTGGACGATCCCGCCGTGCTGGCCCAGTCCTCCCAGGCCCTGATGGAACAGCTCCTGCTGAAGTAAGGGGCCCGGAGGAAACAGCCTCTCTCCCCAAGCCGCTCCCTGCCCACCCCGCCGGGGGGCGGCTTTTTCATTTCTCTTCCCGCCATGAACGCGTTACGCCGCATGCCCCGCCACATTCTGTTCCTGAGGCTGGCCTATCAAGCGGGCATGTGCCTGCTGGCCCTGGTCGCCGTAACGCTGACCGCCATTGACCTGACCACGGAAGCGGCGGAATGGGAAGTCACGGCGGACCGCGTCATCTACTGGATTTTTGTGCTGGATTATGTGGTCCGCTTCTCCATCAGCCGGTCCAAATGGCTCTTCATTAAGGAACACCCCTGGGATTTACTGGCCATTATTCCCTTTGACGCCCTGTTCCGCCTGTTCAGGTTCGCCTCGCTGGGGGAAATCTTAAGGCTCGCCAGGTATCTGGACCTGTTTTCCTATGCCATGAGGTTCACCACGCGCATCCGGCGTTTCTTCAACACGAACGGATTCAAGTATATCTGCATCGCCGCCCTGGTCATCATCCTGCTGGGGGCCGTAGGCATCCATCTGGCGGAAGGCATGAGCCTGCCCAACGGTATCTGGTGGTCCTTCGTCACGGCTACCACCGTAGGCTATGGGGATACCTATCCGGTCACTACTTCAGGCAAATTTCTGGCTGTATTCCTGATGCTCACGGGCATCGGATTCGTGGGAACGCTCACCAGCACCATCACGTCCTTCTTTCTGAGTCCCCACGGCGGAGAAGCGCTGCCGTACCGGGAAGAGGAAATTGAAGACATTAAAAAGAAACTGGACGACCTTTCCTCCATGACGGATGAGGACATAGACACCATGGCGGCCCTGCTGAAAACCCTTCGGGACGCTCCCCATTCCCCTACTGAAGCAGAAAAGAAAACATCACCGCCCGGCTCTTCCACAACCTGACGACAGGGCTTCCTCAGAGGCGCGAACAAATCTGCGGAATTATAAAAAGTCCCCTATTCCCTCCTTCGGCGCCACAACGCCGCCGTAATCCCCAGCAGGGATAACCCCGCCGCGCCAGGCTCAGGCACCAGGGAACCAAGATGGTTATAATATATGGAAACCATGCCATTGCCATATTCCTCCGCTTCAACGTGTGGATTCTTCCAATTCACCACGTGAAGCACTGACACAACTGTTGATTTTGTAGTTGTAAACAGCAGGTAACGTCCCGGCTTCAAATCGGCAGAAGCCGTTATATCCCATTTAATTTCCTGCCATTCCATAAGTACCGTATACTGTCCAAAAAAATTAAAAGATAAAACAGCTTCACTCAAATTTCGCTCTCCCAGCTCCGCATGCAAAGTTAAATTAACTAAAGATAAACGAGGGTGATAGCCGGAGGTACCATTATAATGATTCCCCAAATATATAGTATTGCATCCTTTCAAATACCAATCAGAATCATTATTCATTACCGTCCCATCAATATCCTCATAAACAGCCTGATCATCATTCCAGATACTTTTCTCTATGTAGATTTCACTTGCCCGGCAAACTCCTCCCAAAAAACCAAAGTGAAGAAAAACACTTAGAAGAGCCGTTTTCGCCATTTTCCCTAATAAATTTTTGAAATATTGTTCCATGGGCAGAGGTATAACGGATTCCTAATCCGTACACACTTCTTCAAGGATTTAGAACAAAATCCAACATATTCGCCCTTATACTCTGCTGTAATCATTGCCCTAGATATTTTCGTTCTTGTCTGATTTTCATATTTATCCTCATCACATTTCAAGCTTGCATACGGATTAGGAATCCTCTGCTACAACGTTCTTCATGAACATACCGACTTCCTCTTTCCTCACCGACACGGATCAGACAGGAATCCTACTCATCCGTTCCCTGGGCATTCCTCCCATGGACGCTTTCCTTCTTCTAAAAGACCTCCTGGACACCAGCCGCGGCAGAGGCGACAGAATAACCCGGGCCAAACGATGCATACGGCTGGGAGGAGAGGCCCTTGCCGACAGGGAAACAAGCGTGCCGTTTTCCCAGGCTGTCCGCGCCAGCCTGGAAGCAAGGAAACACCGCCGGCCCCGCACCCTGCAGGAAATCCGCTATATGGCTGCCCGGATGATGAAAAAATGCCCGGAACTGACAAGAAAACAGGTTCGTTCCATCACGCCGGAAGATTGCGAGCGTTATCTCCGCAAAAGCTTTTCCACTCCCCGCCAGCGGCACAAGGGGCGGCTGATCCTGAGCGGCATCCTGAATTTTTCCCTGAAGCGCGGGTGGTGCCGCAGAAACGCGGCCTTTCTGGTTCCTCCCCCCATCCTCAGGGAAAAACGCATCAGGGCCCTTTCCCTGTACGAGGCAAAACGGCTTCTCCACACCGCGGAACAGTTGTTCCACGGGGCATGCCTGCCGGCCTGCGCCCTGATGCTGTACGCGGGCATACGCCCCCACGAAGTCAAAAGGCTGACCTGGAAGAACATCAACCTGAAATCCGGCCTGGTTTCACTGGCGCCCAGCCATACCAAAACAGGCGGGAGCCGCCACGTTTCCATCCTTCCCGTGCTGGGCGCCATCCTCAGCCGGACGTCTTCCGCCGGTTCCCCCTCCCGTCCCGTTTGCCCGCCCAACTGGGAAAAGAAATGGAGGGAAGTAAGGCGCCGGTCCGGCATCCTGAAAAAAAGCGGATGGGTGCAGGACGTGCTGAGGCATACCTACGCCTCCTATCACCTGGCCCATTTCTGCAATCAAAACCTTCTTCAGAAGGAGATGGGGCACTCCTCCCCCTCCCTGCTTTTGGCCCGTTATCTTAACATGGACGGAATCACCTCCGCAACCGGCGCCATGTTCTGGACGTACAGCTTCATTCCTCCCGCTCCGTTAAAGAAAGACTGACAAAAATCCGTCTGGAATTGCGCGGCCAAAGACGGACATCCACCTTGCGTCATCAAACCGGAGGCGTATTTATTTTGTCTTGAATCCAAAATAAGGCACAGTACAATGTTCTTTCCGAACAGGGCGACGGGGGAACAGTTTTGCCTTGAATCCAAAATAAGGCACAGTACAATCCGACGTGGGCACAGGCACCCGGCACCTTTGTTTTGCCTTGAATCCAAAATAAGGCACAGTACAATAGCAGCGTCTCGCCATCCCGGAAAGCGCCCGTTTTGCCTTGAATCCAAAATAAGGCACAGTACAATGCAGGCCGTTTCGGCCCCTTCCCCGTACTCGTTTTGCCTTGAATCCAAAATAAGGCACAGTACAATCAACCAGCAGAAAAACCCGTTGGCGGATCTGTTTTGCCTTGAATCCAAAATAAGGCACAGTACAATGCACCAGTCCGCTGTTCCGGCGCGCGTGCCGTTTTGCCTTGAATCCAAAATAAGGCACAGTACAATGGAAGGGTCGCGGTAGGTGTCCAGCCTCTTGTTTTGCCTTGAATCCAAAATAAGGCACAGTACAATCCAATGCATGAGCAGGATTACCAGCTATAAGTTTTGCCTTGAATCCAAAATAAGGCACAGTACAATCTAACATTTTAAGTCTGGACTAACCTTTCAGTTTTGCCTTGAATCCAAAATAAGGCACAGTACAATCAAGTCCCCTTGTGGCTCTTACATAGACTTGTTTTGCCTTGAATCCAAAATAAGGCACAGTACAATCCGTTAAGCACCTTAAGTCTATATATGACTGTTTTGCCTTGAATCCAAAATAAGGCACAGTACAATATGTGTGACATGGTATCCATTGCGGCTTGCGTTTTGCCTTGAATCCAAAATAAGGCACAGTACAATTCTTCTATCATCTACCCTACCGGGGAACTAGTTTTGCCTTGAATCCAAAATAAGGCACAGTACAATAGATACTGTGCCTTATTTTTATGTTCAGCGACTTATAAAAAAATACGGCGTCCGATATTTTTACCAGAGGAGCATCTGCTGAGGAAGGGAAACCTCCTGTCGGGGACAAGACCTGCCATGAAAAACGAACATCTTATCCCACTGGATATTCGTAACGAAAAGACAGCGGACAGAACCATCAGGCGGTATCATTTTCTGGATTCTGCGGGAGTGGGTAGCTATTCTTTCCTGAGTAACACACGCGCGGGCATAGACGCTATACTGAATCATCGTATAGCCGTCTTCTAAAAGAGCCTTACGGAAATACTGATAGTTTTTTTTATCTTCCGGCGTGGTTGTGGGAAGATCAAAGAACACAACTAGCCAGCCCATTTTATAGTTGTCATATGCCATGGTTCATACGGTCCGGATTGCCCGGCAAGAACTGCTTTGCGGAAACTGCGGCAAACGGCCTCTACCGCCGCTTTCAACGGCATCTGTTTGTTCTGGTGCATAACAGAAGCCTGCAAGGTGGCTGTAATATGTTGCCTGAACTCACGGGTGATTTCTCCTGCTCTCTCTTCTGTTTTTCCTTCCTGCAGGCACAAATGAATCCAACGGGCCACATTGGCGTCAAAGGCAGGCCTGAAGGGTTCCATCAGATCATAAGCCAAAGGCGCCGCATGTTCCCGGGATTGATGAAAAATGCCGAAGCAGGGATCCAGCCCCAGAGCAAAGAGATATTGCAATATGCAAGACAACAGAATAGCGTACGCATAGTTGAAGAGGTTATTAAACCCCTCCTCATGACGTCCCCTGCGAAAATCGGAGTTTGCCCATGTATCCGCAAATACGCTCCAGAACAGGCGGGCGCACTCTGCTTCCCTCGCCGTCTTTTCCGTCACGGCCATTCTCTTCAGCTCCGCAATGGCGGGATGATGCGGATTCCATGCTTGGGCCAGAGCCGTCTGATTCCCACACTTGGCATCCAAAGTCTTTTGCCAAAGGCGGTTCCGCAAACGGGCCGGCATATCCGCCAGATGTCTTAGCAGACCGGTATCCGTAGACCGATCCGCTGGCAGAAGCAGCACGGCAGGCCTGTAGCTTTCACACAGCACAAATCCTATTCTCTTCCTGGCCAGTTCTATCAGCAAATTGCTCGTGAGCGTCGCCTTAAAAGAACTGAGCACAACAGCCCCCACATCCTCCAGCGGAATCGTCCGGGGAGAATTCTCTCCATCCGCGCATCTGAGTTGGCCCTTGTCGCAGCTCAGATGGCATGTATAGGCATCTATGCTTAGAATATGGTATGACATGTAAAATGCCTTATCGTGGAGTTCCCGTATAAGAAGTAGGGTATCTTTTCATCTGGTATTTTTTTAATAAAGAAATGAGATCTACTTCACGCCAATTACATTCATGCGTCTTATTTTTAGGTACAGCGCAATGCGCTCTCTGAAGATCTAATTTTACGCCACCTTTTGAATCCTGTATGGATTCAATTCTCCATACACCCGCATGCTTGGGATCTTTAGACGAGGTTAAATGAATCAACATGCCTTTTTTCAAAATGCGCACCGGCTTGCCGCCGTTCTGTTCTTTCAGGGCCATGATTCGCTTAAACACCTTAATATGTCTGATCACCACCGGCTTGGGATCTAACGCCACTCCATAATTGCCATCAATTTCTATGGCTGCCTTAAGAGCCTTCAATTTTGACGGGCCTTCCGGAAACACTCCGACCAATTTGCTTGCTTTTACCTGATTTTTTTCCTTCTTCCCATCTTTCTTTTTGGAAAGAGAAACCATGGCATCCTCCCCGCTTCCATCAACAGAAAGCACTCTCTGCATGGTTTCCTTGAGTAAAGCGCCGCCCATGTCTGCAGGGACATGCTGAATGACCCTCTGCTCCATCAATTGTTCACGAATATTTTCTTTAAGAGAGGCGGAAAGATCACGCAACATCATGCGTCCATCATCATTCAGGACGTAATGACGCTGATTCGCAACAGGCCTGACTTGAGGTATCAGTTTTTCCGGAATTCGGCGCATGGCAAGAACACGTCTCAGCAAACCATTATGATGAGCAGGGATGATATCAGGAATAAGCCCCAGTACACAGGCATCCAAGGCATGATGCAAATGAGTGAGAGAACGCAGGTTTTCCTTAAGAATCTTGCCGGAGTCCGGGTCGGCAGCTTCCGGGCATAATTCCTTAAAGACCCCAAAAACATCCCACGCCTTGCGAACTTCAGCAGTAACAGCGCCGGGAATCATGTCGATGTGCGCATCCGGCAGAGAGGTTTTAATAGACTTGCATGCCAGTTTCATCAGGTGGGAACTCTGCGTCATCATGCCTTCCGTCATGCCTATTTCCTTCATGGCCTCGTGATTTTGTGATTGATGTTTATGAGACAATCCCCTCACCATCAGTAAGGCTTTGCGCTTCTTTTTGCGCCTGCGGTCATCTTCATGCCCCTTCTTGTCATCCAACTTTTCAACCAATTCCCTGTAATTATTCAGGGAACAAATATGCAGGTTGGGTTTATCCGGCACAGGATTCTCCTGCTCCTGCTCCACAAAGTCGTACCCGGTGCGCTGACCTTTCATCCTGTTGACTCCCGGCCAGGTAAGAACCAGAGAAGAAAGTGCGTTAGACTGCCTGAAAGAATGGGGCACGATATGTTCCAGTTCCAGATTTTCCAGCTCATGCGTGCCATACGTTGCGCCGGTGAACGGGCATGTCCAGTTCATGTCCATGGCAATGCGGCACTTGCGTATCAGGTTGGCAGAAAGCGCTTTCCCCGGCAAATCCCGTTTTAATCTATTGACGGCTTCCGTATGGCTTTTCTGACGCAGATTCAGTTCTGTCTGAATTTTTTTGCTGTCCATGCCGGAAAACGCCGTCAGTTCCTTACCGACTTCCACACAAATGCGGGAAATTCTGTCTTTTTGGCCGCCGGCGAAATCCTGAATCAGATCCTTCAGCAAGCGATCCAGAATCAACATACGGTGACGCACAAGGTGGTTGTTGGTCATCGTATCAAGACGGCGCTCTTTCTGGTGTTGATTCACGGAAGAATCTGTATCAAGGAGGCAATACAGACAACCGTCATGCGCTTTCAGTTCCCCATCCGGATGCGCTTCTCCCCGGGCAGGACGCGTCGGGTCTTCCCCGTCAAGGGTTTCTTCCACAACTTTTTTCAAGACGGGGCGGGCATACGGCGCTCGTCCCGTCGCATACCTGGGTTTTAACGGCGTGGCGGCATAATCCGGATCTGTCTTCTTGGCTTTCTTTCGATTGGCCTGTTGATGGCGTTCTTTCTCTATTTTCTTTTCTAACGCCTCGACAGATTCCCCACGGGACTTAAGCAAATTCAACAAATAATTCGGGGTAACGGACTTCCCGCGACGCAGACGATTGGCGGCAAGCCGGCAAACAGATGGAGAAAGAGTTTCCCCGATGCCGCTTCTTTTCAGAACTTCCACGGCAGGATCCAGGTAAAGAGCCTCTTCGCTGTCAGGATGCAAAGTAAAATAGTTGGCTACATTAGTCTCTGTCTCTCCCAGACGAGAAGAGATGGCCTTCTCCAGAGACGCTTTGGTCAACTTTCCTTCCTGTCGGGCCTGATTCATCAATTCTCTGCGTATCTCTGCAGAAAGAGGCTCTCCGTCCGCACGGATGTTACATAAAATCCGGGCCATGCGGTATTCATAAAATTCCGGGCAATTCGCCGTCGGAACCTTGGATAGTTTTTCTGCCCGTTCACGGGCATTTTGCTCAGAATTTCCTTTCTTTAGCTCAGCTTCATACACCTGAGCCCACGAGACAGGGCAACGGCTGATGATGCGGTTATCAAAACGGGGGATTAACTGACCGAACAAAAGACTCCCACGATAACGCCGGGCCAATTTTATCCCGTAATGAATCAACACGCCGCGTTGTTTCGTTGTCAGGGGATGATGCTGGGCAATCAACTCCATGATTTCCGAAGTCAGCCCCGGAATCAGAGGCGCGGAAAGCTCCAATATACGTCGTACTTCCTTTTCCACGGTTAAACGGGGAAAAGCGGTATTGAGATTTTTATAAGCCGGCGTTGAAACATTCATCGGAGCATCCGCTTTGCCCTCTTCCAGTTTCAATTCCCGGCAAATGGTTTCCGCCATAGTCGCCGTCCCATGTTTATCCATCAAATCTTTAGCATGCTGCACTCTCTCGGTATCTTCCTTGTTCCCTCCATCTTCTGAAAAGCCGCCAGACCATGAGACATTATTGTCGTACCCCCGGTTATGAGCATACCAGCGGAGGACATGCCAAAGTTCAATCGGGGCAAGATTCCTATGTCCTTTTAATGCTTCTGACGCCAAATAAAAGGGAGCGGGATGCCCGGGAGTTTCCTTCATTTCCTGCGTGATGATTTGAGCCTGAACCAGCAATCTGCCAATACGCTCGATACGAACGCGCCGAGACCGGATATTGCGTCTCAAACGCCTGTATTCACGCCTTTTAAATGCCTGACAATCATCTTTCGGAAACACAACTGCACCGCAACCGCAAACAGAGGGATCCGCATCATCATGAGAAGCGGATTCAATTACAGCCCACCCAATGGAGGCGTAACCAATATCGAACGAAAAAGTAAGAGAACGCGACATCACAAAAAACTGCTTTTGTTCATGTTATATGCCAATATTGCATTTTATCAAGTATTTTATAAAAATTATTCAATTCAAAAAAACAGTTGACAAAACATCTGAACATCACTTTAATTTCCAACGGATTCAAGACAAAATTTGAAATGCAAACCGATTTTCCTGACTGCCAGCCAGTCACACCGGTAACAAAAGCATTTTTATCAAACCGCCATGCGTTTCAGCGCAAGGCGGTTTTTATTATCCTTTGAAAGTTCAAAAGACTGACAAAAATCCGTCTGGAATTGCGCGGCCAAAGACGGACAATCCCCTGCGCCGGGAGCATCCGGCGCCCCTCTTTTTCCAACCTTTCCGCCATTTTCCAACCATGCCAGCAACCAGCCCTCCCCGCGCCTGGGCCGAAATCGACCTCGGGGCCATCCGCCATAACCTGAATGTCGTC
>ERZ772991.2873-NODE-2873-length-10864-cov-3.998520_pt1 | contig 10864 bp, 6 predicted proteins | sample MGYA00511128_ERZ772991 | MGnify/ENA primary metagenome ERZ772991 (study PRJEB29015, sample SAMEA2737655) | human gut metagenome | biome: human gut; feature: human-associated habitat; material: faeces | place: China | collected 2012 ... | reverse complement strand
GGGCCCGTCAATCGCAATACTGATACTCAATGAACTTCTCTCCTTTTATTTTGCAGCGTCCGCTGCGGATAAACCGGCGACATAGCCGGTGGACCATGCGATCTGCAAGTTAAATCCGCCGGTATACGCATCCACATCCAGCAGTTCGCCCGCAAAGAACAATCCCTTTACATGCTTTGATTCCATTGTCTTTGGGTCAACCTCACCGATTTTGACTCCTCCGGAGGTCACGATGGCGTCCGCCACCGCTACGATGCCCGGGTTGCCAACCATGCAGTCGGTCTCGTTGCCCCACAGATGCCACACCGGAAGGCGGCCCTGCTCGTCAGAGATCGTCAGCATCGTCTGCACGATGTCGGCCATCTTCTCGGGATGCAGCACCGTCATCAGCGGCATTGCGGCCCGGTAGGTGTCCCACAGCGAGAAGGTCGTATAGTTCGTGAAATCGGCGTTGCGGTGGATCGCATGGTCCGAACCGTAGTAGTCGCCGTTCACGTCGCAGAAGAGCGACGGGGCGATCATCGTATGGTAAAGGGCCGTATAGAAAATCCTGCGGGCCGTCTCGTCCGCGGTCGTGATCTTCACCTTCGACAATTCATCGTTCCACGCCTTGTCGGCGGCCTTCGCCGTTTCTTCGAAATCCCACCCCGGAAGCTCCGCCGCAAGGTTTGCCTTCGCGCCTTCGATACTTACGGGCGATAAAGCGACTTTCAGCGACACTTGTTCCCCGTCGGTTGTACGGAACGAAGCCCGGGCGTAGTTATCGCCGATGGTTTCGAATTTTTCGAAGGGTTTCGAGAACTCCGCGGCGAAGTAGACCCGCTGGTCTTTGGCCCAGCCCGTCGAGTGACGCCAGCCCGTCACCGTCCGGTCGCCCTCCTTTGCGAGATGCGTCTCCGTGGCCTTGTCCCAGCAGCCGCCGTTTTCCAGGTCGAAGACCACGGCTGCGGCATCCGACGCCGGGAAGGTGTAGCGGTGCAGACCCACGCGCGCCGTGGCCGTCAGCTCGGCCCGGATGCCGTAGCGCGTCAGCGGCACCGAATAGTAGCCCGGCCGGGCAATTTCTTGGGTCCGGTCGGCATAGGACCAAAGACCCGATGTCGGATCATCCTCCGTGCCCCGGGCGTAGGTCACCTCGCCCGTGACGGGCATGACCGTCACGTCGAACAGGTCGCCGATGCCCGTGCCGCTCAAATGCGTGTGCGAGAAGCCGATCACCGTCGAATCGCTCGCGTGGTAGCCCGAGCACCAGTCCCACGTCTGCGGAATGCTCGTCGGCCCCACCTGCACCAGGCCGAAGGGGACGTTGGCACCCACGAAGACGTGCCCGTGGCCGCCTGTGCCGATCTTCGGATCGACATGGCGCGTGTAATTCTCCTCCGCGGCAGGCTGCGTGCACGCGCCCAGCAGGGCCGCGGCGAATAATAATCCGGAAAGTTTCATCTATTTTGCAGTTTTAAGTTCGAAAGTAAGTTTGCCGCCCTTGAGCAAGTCATCGTGCAAGATACGATAATTTTTCAGCGGTTTATCGCCAAGCGTCATCCGGTCGATATACCCTTCGCCGCTTTTTTCGATCACCAGCGTTCCCCGCTCCGTGTCGATCTCCACACGGTCGAACGTCGGGGACGTCAGCGTGTAGTACGGCTCGCCCGGGCAGTCGGGGTAGAGGCCCAGCATCGTGAAGACAGCCCACGCCGACATCGTCCCCGTGTCGTCGTTGCCCGGGATGCCGTCGGGGGCGGTGGTAAAGTATCGCTCCAACAGCCGCCGGGTTTCCCGCTGCGTGCGCCACTCCTCGCCCCGGAAGCGGCTGAACAGATACGCATAGGCGATGTCGGGTTCGTTCGCAGGGTCGTACAATCCCTCGTCGAAGACCATTTGCAGTTTGTCGATGAATTTGCGTCGTCCGCCCATCAGCTTCGCAAGCCCCTCCACGTCGTGCGGAACGTAGAACGTATAGTTCCACGCACTTCCCTCGTGGAAGCCCGGGGCCGCCGTGAAGTTCTCGCCCGCCTTCGGGTCGAAGGGGCTTAAAAAAGTTCCGTCGGGATGGAGCGGACGCAAAGTCCCGCTTTCCGGGCTGTAATAGCGTTTGTAGCCCAATGAGCGGGCGCGGAACAGACGCGCGTCGTCCCCGTGTCCGAGCGAGTCGGCAAGCAGCGACAGCGCAGCGTCGGCCATGTAGTACTCCAGCGCGTGCGAGACGGAGGTGTCGCCCGCAAGGTCCTTGGCATAGAATCCCAGCGGGATATAGCCTTTCTCGATATAGGGGTCGAGGTCGGGCCGCATGCGGTTCTGCGCACCGGGCGTCGTGGCAGACTTGCGCATCGCCTCGTAGGCCTTGGCGACATCGAAATCCCGAAGGCCCTTCATCCAGCTGTCGACGATCACCGGGATCGCAGGGTCCCCCTCCATCGTGAAGGTCTCGCGGCCGTAAAGCTCCCATTTCGGAAGCCAACCCCACTCCTCGTACATCCCCGTCATCGAGCGCAGCATCTCCCGCTGACGATCCGGGTAGACAAGCGTCAGCAGCTGGTGCAGGTTGCGGCAGGTGTCCCACAGCGAGAAGACCGTATAACGTTCGCCATCCGTCACGCCCGTCTCGCCCGAACGCTCCATCAGCGGGTATTCGCCGTTCACGTCGCTCACGAGGTTCGGGTGCAGCAGCGCATGGTACAACGCCGTGTAGAACACCCTCTGCTGCTGCTCGGCGCCGCCCTCGACCCGGATTCTGCCCAGAGCCTCGTTCCAGCCCTTGCGGGCCTGTTCCCGGATGGCGTCGAACGGCGCGTCCGCGGCCTGCTCGGCATCGAGGTTTTTGCGCGCGTTCTCCGTAGAGACATACGAAATGCCCATGCGCACCTCCACCTGCTCGCCCGCCGCAAGGCCGTCGAAGGAGAACCAGTAGCCCACGTCGTCGCCCGAAAGTTCGCGCCCGTACTCCGTATAGAGTTTATACCTCCCGTTGTCCGGGGTCCACTCCGCCTCCACGCCCGTCATCTTCCGCTGCTTCTTCCAATAGCCGCCGGCACTCGGAGTCTTCGAAACGCGCAGCACGAAGTACACCGGGAAAACCTTCTGCGCATTGTAGCAGAACGTCCCCAGCAACTTCGTGCCCTCGATCTCCGTGGCGCTCACCCGGCGAACCATCGCACCGCTCTCGTTCGTAAGCCCCTCGCCCAGATTTAACAGAATATGCCCTGTGCCTTCCGGAAAGGTGTACCTCTCGGCCGAGGTACGCGCCGTGGCCGTGGCTTCGGCAAGGACGCCGTACTTGTCCAGAAAGACCGAGTAATAGCCCGGGAAGGCCTTTTCGTCCCGGTACGACGTGCCGTACTCCCGGTAATCCACCATCAGAGGGCCCGTCGTGGCCATCGTCAGCAGCGCGCCCAGCTCGGGGCACCCCACGCCGCTCAAGGCGCCGTGCGCGAAGCCCGTGAAGAATTTGTTGTGGTATTCGTAGGGCGTGGACCACCAGCGGGCGTCCTTGTCGTAGACGTTCTCCTCCGACCCCATGACGTTGAACGGAACCACCGACATCATCCCGTGCGGCGTGACCGCACCGGGGTTCGCGGTCCCGAAGTTCGTAGTCCCGATGAACGGATCCACACACTCCGCAGGCTCTTGTGCCCGTGCTCCCAGACACAGCGTCAGAACCGCAAGCAGCGCAAGGCTTCTCATAGGATGTTGTTTTTCTTCGTGAAGTCGATAATTTCAGGGATATAGCCGAACGCAAGGCCCGTGACGGTGTCGGCGCATCCGTAATAGACGGCCACGCGTCCCGTCGCGGGGTCGTGCAGCGCAGCGCACGGGAACGTCACGTTCGGAACGTCGCCCGTCAGTTCGTAAATCTCGCGAGGAGAGATCAGATAGGGACCGCTGCGGGCCGTGACCTTCCACGGCTCCTCCAAATCCAGCAATGCCGAGCCGAAGGCGTAGACATAGCCGTTGCACGAGCGAAGCACCCCGTGGTAAAACAGCAGCCAGCCCTCCGAGGTCTCGATGGGAACGGGGCCCGCGCCGATCTTCATGCACTGCCACGCCGAAACCTCGAACGCCGAGGGAGACATCACATGACGGTGGCGGCCCCAGAACTCCATGTCCGGAGACTCCGAATAGAAGATGTCCCCGAAGGGCGTGTGACCCGTGTCGCTCGGACGCGACAGCATCGCGAACCGGCCCCCGATCTTGCGCGGGAACAGAACCCCGTTGCGGTTATAGGGAAGAAATGCGTTTTCAAGCTGGTGGAACGTCTCGAAATCATCCGTCCACGCAATGCCGATCGTCGGCCCGTGGTAGCCGTTGCACCACGTAACGTAGTATTTGTCGCCGATCTTCGCAACACGCGGGTCGTAGCCGTAAACCCACTCGGCGATTTCGGGATCGGCGCCCACGAGTTTGAAATCCTCCTCGCAGATATCCCACTTGATGCCGTCCACCGAGAAAGCGGCGTGGATGCGCATGCGGCGGTTGGTGTCGTCGCAGCGGAAAACGCCCGCATAGTTATACTTGCCTTTCTTGAAGGGAATGACCGCCGAGTTGAAAATGCTGTTCGACGTCGAAAGCGCGTCGCGCGGGATGATCGGATTGGCCGAATAGCGCCACATCACTTCTTTGGAGCCTGCGGGACGATCCTCCCACGGCATATCCGGCATGGCCGGGCCTACGATTTTCAGGTTATTCATAATTATTTGTCATTTGGTTTGTCGTCATAGGTAAAGGGTACGAACCACGTCACCAGAAATGCCGGAACCGTGGCCAACATAACTGCGAGGAAGAACATGCCGTAACCCAAGGCATCGCTCAGGTAACCCGAAACGGCGCCCGTGAGCATCACCGAAAGGTTCATGATACCCGAAGCGAAGGCGTAATGCGCCATCTGGTGACGGCCCGGGGCCACCTGCTGCATCATAAACAGCGTAAGGCCCACGAAGCCGAAGCCGTAGCCGAAGTACTCCACGACGATGCCACCGCCCACGAGCCACATCGACTGCGGCTGCAGCCATGCCAGCAGCGCATAGACCGCGAATGGGATATTAAAGATACAGCATAAGGTGAAAAGAGTGCGCCGCAGACCTCGTCGGGCGATGTAGTAGCCCGCCAAAAGCGAGCCTATGAGAAACGCCCCCGCGCCGAAAGTCCCGTAGTAAAGGCCGATCTGCTGGTTCGTGAGGCCCAGACCGCCCGAAGCCGTATCGGCTTTGAGGAACAACGGCACGATCTTCATCACGAAGCCCTCGCCCAGACGATAGAGGATGATGAATCCGAGGTAGTACCAGATATGCTTTTTCTGGAAGAAGGCCCCGACGACCTCTTTCAGGCCCGACAGGCCATCCCGCAGCGAATGCCGTTCGGCAGCGCCGCCCCCGGCGGGAAGCGCCCGGACATGGTAGACGCCCAGCAGGACGAGCAGGCCGCAAAGAATGGCAAGCACCACCGTCCACGAACGTACGTAGGCGTCGAATGTTGCTGCACCCACGGCGCTGAAGCCTTCGTAGAGAAAACCTGCGAACCACACCAGGCCGCCCGTGGCGACCAGTTTCGCAAGGTTGTAGAACGCACCCTGCCAGCCGATATACTTCGCCTGATCCTGCGTCGTGAGTTCCGACATGTAGACGCCGTCGGCCGCGATGTCGTGCGTGGCGCCGCTGAACGCAACGACGGCAAAGACGGCGATCGTAACGGCGAAGAACGACGGTAGGTGAAGCGACAGAGCAGCAAGGCCGAACAATATGCCGCTTAGGAGCTGCGTCGTGACGACGAAGAATTTTTTGGTACGGAAAATTTCCAAGAAGGGGCTCCACAGGAATTTGATCGTCCACGGCCACATGATAAGCGATGTCCAGAACGCGATTTGTGCGTCCGAGATCCCCAGATCCTTGAACAGAACCGCAGAGACCATGTTCAGAACCACAAACGGAAGGCCCATCGCAAAGTACAAACTCGGAACCCAACGGAGAGGAGAAAGCGATTGTCGGGAGTTTTGAGTAAGTTGATTCATTTTGTATACTATATATTAGATCCGACAAAACAATGCCATCTAATATATAGTTCCACAACTCAATAAGATTCCCTCTCCTAAAGCTCTTTTTTTGATTTTTTCTTAAAATTAGAAACGAGAAAAATTTGACCCAAGAACAGATCAGCCGATTATATTTCAGAATATACTATCAATAGCAATAAGAGCAAATAATCCTTCAAAGACAAGCGTAATTTCATTGCCGCCTGTTGTAATTCCCTATCTACTTTTTTGAGGTTGATGCATAGCATGTCAGCAATCTCTTTGTAACTTTTTCCCTCCAGTTTATGAGCTATGAATACCTGTTTGGTCAATTCCGGCATTTGTTCCAGTTGTTTGCGGCATATCTCGATGATTTCCCGCTGGAATAATTCGTTCGGATTGCAACTTTCGATCGTGCGGGTATAAAAATCCATCACTCCGCGCTCCTTCATCAGGATTTTCTCATACACGGCTTTCCCCGTATATCTATCCCGACGATATTTCAGACAGCGTTTTTTTACGACACCGAAAAGATAGGCCTCTATGCTCGTAAACTGTACAGTTTCCCGGTTCTCCCAAATTGTCATGAAACTGTCATGGACAATATCTTCTGCCGTATTTGCATCATGTACAAGGCTATATGCCACAGCATATAGTTTTCGCTGGTATAGGCGAAATAACTTGTCGAACGACTGCTGGGTCAGTATGATAGTATCCGGTTTCATTCCAAGAACAAAGATAAGAAAAAATTAAAAAGATTATAATGCAAAAAAAATATTTACCCATATAATTGACCTGCAACAGGTTAATTTAATAAAAAAAATTATTTGCAAAAAAACGCATTTTAGAGGAGGGAATCTTATTGAGTTGTGGAACTATATAAATAGATGCGATATTATGACAGAATGGAAAAAAAGGTTACAGATGCAATGTTATTCCGTTTCTTCGCAGAGCAAACGACTTTGGAAGAAACCGATATGATTTCGGCTTGGCTGAACGAAGATCCGGAAAAGAATCAGAAAGTTCTCGATAAAGCATATAATTTGTATGTATTGGGCATAATGTGTGCACCTAATCCGGAGGCGGGTATAAATAATTCACGCTCTTTCCTACGTTTCGGATGGCCGAAAGTGCTGCGTTATGCCGGAGTTGCTGCCGCCATTTTACTGCTCGGAATTGCTGTCGACCATGTGCTTTTGAGTCAACGCATGAACCGGTGGTTACAACAGCAAACGACTGTCGAGGTTCCGGCAGGGCAGCATATTCGCCTAACGTTGGGGGATGGCTCCATCGTGGAACTTAATGCGCAGAGCCGCATCGTTTATCCTGCGATTTTCCCAAAAGGGGAGCGGCGTGTCCAGTTGAGTGGAGAGGCCATATTCAATGTCGCCCATAACTCTGAATGCCCGTTCATCGTGGAAACTTTTGCCTGTGATGTAGAAGTATTGGGTACGCATTTCGATGTAATCGCCAACCAAGCGGAGAATCGTTTTTCAACAGCTCTGTTTAGCGGCCGGGTTGCCGTGACGAATAAAAAAAACGGAGAATCCGTCATTCTGCAGCCCAACGATATCGTCAATCTTCGAGATGGAGGGTTTCAAATCCAAGAACTTGAAGATAAAGACGATTATCTGTGGATGGATGGTATTATTTCAGTGTACGGAATGCCGTTTGAGCAGCTGATGAGCAAGTTGGAGCGTAGTTATAACGTGAAGATAGAGATTCGGCGCGAAACCATGCCCGTCGTAAAATACAAAAGTTTGAAAATCCGTGTTTCGGACGGTATAGACCACGCTTTGCATATGCTACAACTCGCCTCGGATTTCACCTTTGAACACGATGCTGTTACCGATGTAATCATCATTAAATAGTCCATCCAATTATTAACTTATCTCAAATTCTTTAGATGCCTATGATGTAAACCACGAACTATCAACTCTGAACATTTGCTTCCTGATATGAAAAACCGATGAGTGGGCGAACACTCACCGGCGTATAGTTCAATCAGGAATATTAACCAATTCCCAACCATTGAACCAAACTTGACAAATGTATGAATAAAAAGATTATTCAGCAAATCTGCCTGTCTTTTCTTTTAGTTCTTACGCTCGTCTGTATCCCTGTTACTGGGGTGCAGGCACAGACGCAGAAGGTTTCCATCAAGATGGAAAACGTGCGTATGAAGCAGGTAATGAATGAGATTGAAAGACAGACAAAATTTCTTTTCGGAATCAATGATGATGTAGATGTTAACAGGCTCGTTACGGTAAATGTGACGAACCAATCCTTGCAAGCAGCCCTCGACCAAATGGTCAAAGGGACGGACATCACCTATCAGATCAGTAGTTCCAACATCATTCTCTCAAAAAAACAGGCAAAGCTCCCTGTTGACATTTCCGGAACTATCCGCGATATCAATGGCTCCCCGATCGTCGGAGCGACCATTGTTATCCGGGGCACCTCAATCGGCATCAGCAGCGGTTCCGATGGCTCTTTCTCGCTTCAGATACCCCCCCCCGCTGCCTCCCGGCAATTGGAAGTCAGCTATTTGGGCTATGAGACTCTGGTGGTCGATGTGGGTAACCGTACTGCTTTCGACCTTACGCTTCAGGAGTCGTCCGCCGAGATCGAACAAGTCGTGGTCACTGCTCTTGGTATTAAGCGTTCGGAAAAGGCCGTAGCCTACAATGTTCAGCAGATCAAGGCCGAAGACATCACAACCGTCAAGGATGCCAACTTCATCAACTCGTTGACGGGTAAAGTGGCCGGTGTCACGATCAACGCCTCATCGTCAGGTGTCGGCGGTGCCTCGAAGGTCGTACTGCGCGGCAACAAGTCCATTTCGCAGTCTTCGAACGCCCTTTACGTTATCGACGGCATTCCGATGTACAACTTCGGTGGTGGTGGCGGTACGGAGTTCGATTCGCGCGGTGCTACGGAATCCATCGCAGACCTCAACCCCGAGGATATTGAGTCGATGTCGGTGCTGACGGGCGCCGCAGCTGCGGCTCTCTACGGTTCGGAAGCCGCGAACGGAGCCGTGATGATTACGACGAAGAAGGGGCAGGCTGGAGCGCTGAAGGTTACGCTTTCGAGCAATACGGAATTCCTGAATCCTTTCGTGCTGCCCGAGTTCCAGAATCGCTACGGCACGGGCCTGAACGGCACCCGCAGCGGCTCGGGGATTTACAGCTGGGGCGAGAAGCTGCTCCCGGCGGCCCGCTACGGTTATACGCCGAACGACTATTTCGAGACGGGGCATGTCTATACCAACGCCGTTACGGTTTCGGGCGGTACGGATAAGAACCAGACCTATTTTTCGGCAGCTTCGGTCAACTCGGACGGAATCATCCCCAACAACGAGTACGACCGTTACAATTTCACGTTCCGCAACACTTCGTACTTTCTGAAAGACCGGCTCAAGCTCGATGCGAGCGCCAGCTACATCTATCAGAAAGACCAGAACATGACCAATCAGGGAGTCTATTCGAACCCGCTGGTTCCGGCCTACCTGTTCCCGCGGGGTGAGAATTTCGACCTTTACCGTCGCTTCGAGCGTTACAACGAAGGGACGAAACTCATGGAGCAATTCTGGAGTGCGGATATGGAAGGCGGTGATTTGCGCATGCAGAATCCCTACTGGATCAACTACCGCAACCTGCGCAATACGGACAAGAAGCGTTATATGCTGTCGTTCTCGGCCAGCTACGACATTCTTCCGTGGCTTAATGTTGCCGGACGTGTCCGCATTGATAATTCGAATTCGCTCTACACGCAAAAACTCTATGCCTCGTCGAACACCACGATTACGGAAGGCGGCAAAAACGGCCACTATACCGAAGCCCGTGCTTACGACACGCAGACCTACGCCGATCTGATGGTAAACATTAACAAGACTTTCGGCGAGGATTGGTCTCTGAACGCGAATATCGGCGCCTCGATCAACAATATCAAGACCGATGAGTTGTCATACCGTGGGCCGATTCAGGAGAACGGACTTCCCAACATATTCAATGTTTTCGATCTGGATGACACGAAAAAACGTGCCGAAAAGGTCGGCTGGCACGACCAGACGCAGTCGATTTTCGCCTCGGTCGAAGTAGGTTGGAAACAGATGCTTTACCTCACGGTGACGGGGCGTAACGACTGGGCTTCGCAACTGGCCAATTCGCCCGAGTCGTCGTTCTTCTACCCGTCGGTGGGCCTTTCGTGGGTTCCGACGGCGACATTCAACATGCCGGATGCGATCAGCTATCTGAAGATCCGCGGTTCGATCGCCTCGGTAGGTATGCCGTTCCCGCGTCACCTGACGGTTCCGACCTACGAATACGACGCCACGAACAAGGTGTGGAAAGACAAGACGCACTATCCCATCGGCGACCTGAAACCCGAGCGCACCATCACCTACGAGGTGGGTCTGGATGCCCGTCTGTGGCAACACATCAATCTTTCGGCTTCGTGGTACCGGGCCGATACGAAAAATCAGACCTTCGACCCGTCGCTGCCGCCCTCGTCGTCCTATACGACCATCTACCTGCAAACCGGCCATGTCCGCAATACGGGTGTCGAACTCTCGCTCGGGTACGATAACCAATGGCGTGACTTTCGCTGGACGACGAACTTCACTTATTCGTGGAACAAGAACGAAATCCGCGAACTTGCGGCTAATGCCGTAAACCCCGTGACGGGCGAATCTCTGAATCTCACCAAGCTCGACATCAAGGGATTAGGCAAGGCGAAATATATTCTTAAAGAAGGCGGTACGTTGGGAGACCTTTATACGACGTCCAATCTGCGGTATAATGAAAACGGCTATGTCGAAGTGGACAATGCCGGTAACTTACAGGTTACCGATGAGGGTGA
>ERZ772991.2857-NODE-2857-length-10939-cov-13.737137_pt1 | contig 10939 bp, 8 predicted proteins | sample MGYA00511128_ERZ772991 | MGnify/ENA primary metagenome ERZ772991 (study PRJEB29015, sample SAMEA2737655) | human gut metagenome | biome: human gut; feature: human-associated habitat; material: faeces | place: China | collected 2012 ... | reverse complement strand
TTAATGCTAAAATCAAAGCGTTCAGGGCACAGTTCAGAGGAGTAAGAGATAAAGCTTTCTTTTTATATAGACTCGCTAAATTATATGCATAAAATGAAAATCCCTCAGATTCTTACGTTGATCCCCTAACTCCTCACGGACTTCCCGCTTAAGAGCTATTTCTACACTTTCTCCTAAATCAATATGTCCGCCTACGGCTGTATCCCATTTCCCGGGCTGGATGTCTTTCCATTCGGGACGTTTTTGTAGATACAACTCTCCTTTGGTATTGAAGATGTGCAGGTGGACAACCGGATGAAGCAATCTGCTGCCGCTATGACATTCTCCACGAGTGGCGGCTCCGGTGATATTTCCCTGTTCATCGACAACGGGAAACATTTCTTGGTTATTATCACTTGGCATAATAGTCGCTATTATTTTCTTATCAGCAAGATTATATCGTAACTTACAATAGATATTTTTACGGTATTAATAAGGAAGAATCTCCATAACTCAGGAATCTGAAATCGTGGCTCAGGGCATAATCGTAAATCGTGTGCCAGTTCCCTTTCACGAAAGCGGAAACCAATAGAAGCAAGGTACTTTGCGGCTGGTGGAAATTAGTAACCATTGCTTTCACTATTTTATACTGATAACCGGGAGCTATGATGATCTGCGTACTGGTATGAAGTGCTTCAAGCCCGTTTCTGTCGAGATACCCCAATATCTTTTGTAGGGAAACAACCGGAGGAATCTGGTCGTACTTTTCGTATGGCTGCCATTGTCTGACGTGCAGTTCCTGTTCCGTAGCGTCCGGATGATCGGCCAATGTGACCCCTATATGATACAAGCTTTCGAGCGTGCGCACGGAAGTGGTGCCTACGGCAATGGCGCAACCGTCATGGTCGATCAATTTCTTGATTGTATTCCGGTTGACGGATATATATTCCGTGTGCATCTCGTGTCCTTCAATTTCCTCGCTTTTCACCGGCTTAAAAGTTCCTGCCCCTACGTGCAATGTCAGTTCCTCAAGGTCTATGCCTTTTTCCTGCAATGCTTCCAGTACTCGCGGGGTGAAATGCAATCCGGCAGTAGGTGCGGCTACCGAACCTTTTATTTTGGAGTAAACAGTCTGATATGTTTCCTTGTCGCTTTCCTCCGTATTCCGGTTCAGATAGGGTGGAATAGGAAGTTCTCCGAACACTTCGAGGATATCGGCGAAAGTTACTTCGGGGTTATTCCATGCGAAGTCTACCCAATGGCTGGTACCTTTGCATTCTCCTCTCGTTGCTGTCAGAGTAATAGGAAAGCCTTTGACGGTCATTTCCCGTTTCAGTGTCCCGTCCTTCCATTTCTTCAGATTGCCGATCATGCAGAGCCATGCGGCGTGTTCCGTTTGCTGGAAGTTCAGTACATAATCATTGGGCTGAATCGGTTCGAGACAGAATACCTCAATCAGTGCACCTGTTTCTTTGCGGAAGTGAAGGCGCGCCTGGATGACTTTTGTATTGTTGAATATCATTAGGCTTCCTTTCGGCAGATATTCCGGTAAGGAAGTGAAAATATCTTCGGTCACTTCACCGTGGCGATACACCAATAGTTTCGACTGGTCGCGAACGGGTAGCGGGAATTTGGCAATACGTTCATCCGGCAATGGATAGTTGTATTCGCTAATATGGATATGTTTCGGATTCTCTTTCATTGTTGCTTGGTATAATAAGTTCTATTTGTTGCTTGTCCCATATTTTTTAGCTTTCATCCTGGAATAAAAAGAAAGAGGTTAGATTTTACTCTAACCTCTTGAAGATCAATTCGTCGGGATGACAAGATTCGAACTTGCGACCACACGCCCCCCAGACGCGTACTCTACCGGGCTGAGCTACATCCCGAATTGCGGTTGCAAAAGTACTGATTAATTTTTAAATAGCAAATAATTTGCTTGATTTTTGTTTTATCAATTCACTTGAATAAGGTTTCTAACTGTTATAGAGCTAAAAGAATGAGGCTCGGTGAAGATAGGGATGACAAAGTATTGCGCAGCTTCTTCAGACTTGCCGTAAACCAATTGTTGGACATTAGGAGAAAAGTTCCTCTCCATTCATAGTAAACTTCCAATTATCAAGAAACAAAGTTGTTTTTCATTAATTGCAATCTATAAATGAAAGTTCCGTTTTTATAAATGAAACTTGCGTTTGTAAAAACGGAACTTGCATTTATAAAAACGAAGGTTTCGTTTATAGTTTGTTGCCGGTGCACAATCAGTTTAGTATCAATTAATGGCAAGTTTACTGTCAATCAGAAAGAAATTTGTTGTTAATAGATGAGTTGCTATATACCTGTTCTCATACGTGCGGCATTAGCTATTTCTTTGTTTTTGAATGCCATAAAAAACTTTTCTGTTTATAATAAATCTAAATACAGACTGGGGTAAAGAACTAAGGGAGGGGCGTTTTGTTTATAAAATAATGCAAATAATTAGTATGTAATTTCCTCTGTATAATACTTTATTTCCTTTTTTAACGAATGGTAAATTTGGATATTATACATTTGTGGAAAGTCTTTAAGAGAGAGGTGATAAATGCAAAACAACAAAAACAAAGAAACGTTAGAGATATATGTCTTAGGTGACGATTTCAAGTATTATGAGAATCTGAAGTATCTTCCTTTAACTTCTTATCCTTCTAATATTCAATCAGCTTTGATTGTATATAGTTTGAGAGGAACGGCTAAAATCAGTGTGCACGAAGACGTGCATTGGATACAACCTGATGAGTTAATCATATTGTTGCCCGGACAATTTGTTTCATTCAGTGAACCTAGTGAGGACTTTTTAACTGTCACAATGGTAATATCTTCCTCTATGTTCGGCGATGCCCTAAGTGGTGTACCGCGCTTTTCTCCGCATTTCTTTTTCTATATGCGGAGCCATTATTATTATCCTCAGAATGAACGTGATGTTCTGCGGATATATAACTATTTGGGAATGATAAAAGATAAGGTGATGTCTACTGACGCGTACAGGAGGGAATTGATTATTCATTTACTGAGGTATCTGTATCTCGAACTGTTCAATGCTTACGAGAAAGAATCGATGTTGGTGAATACCCGTAAGGATACCCGTAAAGAGGAATTGGCAAATAAATTCTTCAGCCTTATCATGAAGCACTTCAAAGAGAATAAGGATGTGGCCTTTTATGCGGACAAATTATGTATCACTTCCAAATACCTGACCATGGTAATCAAGGAAACGAGCGGAAAGTCTGCTAAAGACTGGATTGTTGAATATATTATACTGGAGATAAAGGCTCTGTTGAAAAACACGAGTCTGAATATTCAGGAAATTGCGATTAGGACGAACTTTGCTAATCAATCGTCGCTTGGACGTTTTTTTAGAAAACATACGGGGATGTCATTGTCCCAGTATCGAATGAGTCATTTGGATTGAGAAAGTGGGGATGATTGCGATGCAATTATCAATATATATGGGAGAATAAGGGAATCAAGAAAGGGGAGTGGTGTTGAAGCCATTCCCCTTATATTTTTATTTTTGTCCGGACTGGGTCAGATTCCCATGCATTCACGGTAGAAGTCCAGCATTTCGAAAATTGTATCTTTGTCGGCGATCTGATTGATACGGATGTCTCCGATATCTTTCAGCAGTGTGAAGTTGATAGTGCCGGAAGTGTTCTTCTTGTCATGTGTCATAAACGCGTATAGTTGCTCGTACTTCTTGCAGTCGAATGTGAATACGCCATAGTTGTCCTTGATAAATTGGATCGTCTGACGCATCTTCTCTTTTGGGAAACCTACTTTGAGATGGGATAGATACAGTTCGCAGACAATTCCCCAAGCTACTGCATATCCGTGGAGTACGGGACGGTTTTCTGCCAGTGCCATACTTTCGAATGCGTGTCCTACCGTATGTCCCAAGTTCAAGGCCTTGCGGATTCCATGTTCAAACGGGTCCTGCTCTACGATGTCTTCTTTCACTTGCACCGACCGGCCGACCAGTTGCTTGAGGGCGGTATAATCAATGTCCGAGGTATTGAAATTCAGTAATTCGGCCCAATGTGCAGTATTGCTGATTAGTCCGTGTTTCAACATTTCTGCATATCCGGAGAAGAAATTATGTGCATCCAGCGTCCGTAAGAATTCTGTTTCGATTAATACGCTGTTTGCCGGGGCAAATGAGCCGATTTCGTTTTTCAGTCCGTTGAAGTTGATTCCTGTCTTACCACCGACAGAGGCGTCTACCATTGCCAGTAAAGTTGTCGGTATATTGATGTATGCAATACCGCGTTTGAAAGTGGCGGCGGCAAAACCTCCCAAATCGGTTACCATTCCTCCACCAAGGTTGATGAGCAATGAGTGGCGTGTAGCTCCCTGGGTACTTAGTGACATCCATACGGAAGCCAGTGTCTCTAGTGTCTTATGCACGTCTTCGGCTCCGATGCAGATTTCAATCGCATCTTTCAATGCGGGGAGTTCCTTCAAGGCAGGCAGGCAGAGACGTCGGGTATGCTCGTCTGTGAGGATGAATAATTTGTCATGCGGACACTGTTCTATGGCGCGGCTAAGGCTTGTTTCCAAGCTTTCGCAGAGAATAACTTCTTGTTTACTCATGATTCTTTTGCTTTTTTACTTTGCAAATGTATATAAAATATCTTTTTTTACTTACTTTTGTCTCGTTAAAACGTTCAAATCATGAAAGCATTATTACCCGTATTTTGTCGTCCTGTGGGATATTTGGTCTTGTTGATAGCTCTGTTCATTCTTCCTGTGCTGTATATACAAGGAATGGTGACCGATCATAATCTGTTATTTTATAAAGAATGTACGAAGTTGCTGATGATGTCAGGATGCTTGTTGATAATCTTTGCATTAAGCAAGAATGAAAGCCGTGAAACGGAGCAGATTCGGAATGCGGCGGTTCGGAATGCGGTCTTTTTGACCTTCCTTTTTGTATTCGGCGGAATGTTGTGGCGTGTCATTCAAAGGGATATCATTAATGTGGATACTTCTTCTTTTCTGACTTTTTTGGTATTTAATGTGCTTTGTTTGGAGTTTGGTCTACAAAAAGCGCGTGTTGATCGATTCTTCAAAAGATAATTTTCCTTTCAATTAAACCTTTTACGATTCAATTTGTCAAAAAGACATTGTTATTGCTACTAATATAATCGTAATTTAGGTAAATGAAAAGATTATCAGTCGGGTTGGTGCTGATGTTGTTATGCACCCTCTCTATTTTCGCACAGAATAAAGTGATTTCTGTTTCGGGACGTGTTGTGGAATCTGATTCTAAGGAGCCGGCAGCACAAGCCACCGTTCAATTATTGTCGTTACCCGATAGTGCTTATGCTGCTGGTATAGCCAGTAGTAATAAGGGCTGGTTTACGCTTCCGAAAGTGAAAGCCGGGAAATATCTGTTGAAGATTTCTTATATCGGTTTCCGCACAAAGTTTGTTCCTGTACAATTGTCAAACAATGTTCCTGAGAAAAAAATGGGGAATATTGCTCTGGAACCTGATGCTGTGATGTTGAGTGAGGCAGTGATTACGGGGACTGCTCCGGAGGTGACGGTGAAGGAAGATACGCTGGAGTATAATTCAACGGCTTATCGTACTCCTGAAGGTGCCATGCTGGAGGAGTTGGTAAAGAAACTTCCGGGAGCGGAGATTGATGATGACGGTAACGTCAAAATCAATGGTAAAGAAGTCAAGAAGATTATGGTGGACGGTAAGGAGTTCTTTGGCGGTGATGTGAAAACCGGTTTGAAGAATTTGCCGGTCAATATGATTGACAAGTTGAAAACATACGATAAAAAGTCCGACTTGGCCCGTGTTACCGGAATTGATGACGGAGAGGAGGAGACGGTTCTTGACTTGAAGGTGAAGAAAGGAATGAACCAGGGATGGTTCGGTAACGCGAATGTGGCAGGCGGGACTGAAAGCCGTTATTCAAGTAATGTAATGCTGAACCGTTTTGTTGAAAACAGTCAGTTCTCATTGATAGGATCAGCCAATAACGTGAATGACCAGGGATTTTCGGGCGGAGGAGGCCGACCCCGGTTCCGGAATAGCAACGGTTTGACCGCCACTAAGATGCTCGGTGCAAACTTTGCCACCCAGACGGATAAACTGGAACTAGGCGGTAGTGCCCGTTATAATTTTAGTGACAGAGACGCTATATCTACTAATTATTCGGAACGTTTCTTGCAGAATGGCAACTCCTATTCTAATTCGAACAGTAAAGGTCGTAATAAGAATACTAACTTTAATGCCGATTTTCGTCTGGAATGGAAACCGGATACGTTGACTAACATTATTTTCCGTCCTAATTTTTCTTATGGAAAATCTGATGGGTATTCGATTTCAGAATCGGGAACGTTTAATGAGGACCCTTTTAACCTTGTGTCTAATCCGAATGCTTTTTTGAATAAGGTGGTATGGGATAGTGAGGATGACCCTTTGAAGGATATCCGTGTAAATGCGAGTAACAGTGAATCTATGTCAGAGAGTAAGAGTCTTTCGGCTAATGCTTCTTTGCAGTTGAACAGGAGGTTGAACAGTCTGGGACGTAACATTACATTCCGTGGTACATTCAGTTATGGTGATAATGATAGTGAGTCGTTTAGTGAGGCATTGACGCGCTATTTTGACGCAGTGGCCGGAAAGCCGGATGATGATAACAGGCGGTATACCACATCTCCTACGAAGAACTATGATTACACGGCAGAATTGACTTATAACGAACCGATAGCGAAAGCTACTTTTTTGCAGTTCCGTTATAAATTCCAATATAAATATAGTGAAAGCGACAGAAGCACCTATGATCTGATACCGGATGCTGACAAAGGTCAGGTTTGGGACTGGCATTTTGGTGACGAACTTCCTCTGGGATATGAGAATAACAGGGATCAGGATTTGAGTAAATATGCCAAGTATAATTATTATAATCATGATATAAATGCAGGGTTGAATCTTATCAGAGAAAAATATAGATTTAATGTCGGAGTCTCTCTGCAACCGCAGAATACTACGTTGACTTATAAGAAATCGGAACTTGATACTATTGTGAAGCGGTCAGTCTTCAACTTTGCCCCGAATATTGATTTCCGTTATCGTTTCTCGAAGGTGAGCCAATTGCGCTTTACTTATCGCGGACGTGCGAGCCAGCCAAGTATGGAGAATTTGTTGGATATCACCGATGACTCAAACCCGCTGAATATCCGTATGGGTAACCCGGGATTGAAACCTTCTTTCTCTCATAATATGCGTTTGTTCTATAATACTTATAACGCGGACAGACAGCAGGGGATAGTGGCACATGCTTTCTTCAATGCTACCCAGAATAGCATTACCAATGGTACTACTTATAATCAGGCTACCGGTGGAGTTACTGTGAAACCGGAAAATATCAATGGTAACTGGAATACGTCGGGAATGTTCGGATTTAATACGGCTTTGAAGGATAAACGATTTACTGTCAGTACTTTCTCTCGTGTCGGATATACGAATGCGGTTGCTTATCTGTATAATCAACAGACAACTGTAAACGATAAGAATACAAGTACTACATTGAATTTAGGGGAAGATGTGAGAGGTACTTTCCGGAATGACTGGTTTGAGTTTACGGTGAACGGTTCTATAAATTATAACTTTGAGAAGAATAAGTTGCGTCCGGAGAATAACCAGGAACCGTACACTTTTGGTTATGGTGCCAGTACGAATATCAATATGCCTTGGAATATGTCATTGTCTACCAATATCACGAACAATGCCCGCCGCGGCTATCGGGATGCCAGTATGAACAGAAATGAACTTATCTGGAATGCACAAATTGCTCAGAGTTTCCTTAAAGGTAATGCGGCAACAATCAGTTTTGAGATTTATGATATATTGAAGCAACAGACTAATATCAGCCGTTCATTGACTGCCGATATGCGTTCTGTTTCTGAATATAATGGTGTAAATAGCTATTGTATGCTTCATTTTATCTATCGCCTGAATATCTTCGGAAATAAAGAAGCTCGCGGAAATATGCGTCACGGAGGTTTTGACGGTGGTGGTCATGGTCCTCGCGGTGGCGGAATGCGGCCTATGCGTTTCTAAGCCATAGCAAATATAGAATAGTGAAGTCCCGGTGCTGCGATGATGAGTTGTCACCGGGACTTTTTTGTTTATCCGATAATTTACTTTATATTTGTTGTTCCGTAGCTCTATAAAGAAGGAGATTTCTATGATTGATTGGAACTATATAGTGAGTCAGATAGCAACTGTGGCTTTTGATATACTCTATTTCGGAGCCATTATCAGTACGATTGTCATTATCATTCTTGACAATCGGAATCCTGTCAAGACTATGGCTTGGATACTCATCTTGCTTTTCCTGCCTATTGTGGGGCTTGTCTTTTACTTTTTCTTCGGCCGGAGTCAGCGTCGGGAGCGTATAATCGGACAAAAGAGCTACGACCGCTTGTTGAAGAAACCTATGGCGGAATACTTGGCGCAGGACTGTTCCGATATTCCCTATGAATACTCCCGTCTCATCCAGCTTTTTCGTCATACCAATCAGGCTTTTCCTTTCGAAGGGAACAGGGTGTCTGTCTATACGGAAGGCTACACCAAGTTACAGGCATTATTGCGCGAACTTCAGAAGGCGAAACAGCATATCCACATGGAATATTATATCTTTGAGGATGACGCCATTGGTCGTCTGGTGAGGGATGTATTGATAGAAAAGGCCTCGCAGGGAGTTGAAGTTAGGGTAATCTATGACGATGTGGGGTGCTGGCACGTACCCAATCGTTTTTTCGAGGAAATGCGTAATGCAGGCATTGAGGTGAGAAGCTTCCTGAAAGTGCGTTTCCCTTTGTTTACCAGCCGGGTAAATTATAGGAATCATAGAAAAATTGTAGTGATTGACGGGCGTGTGGGCTTTGTTGGCGGAATGAATCTTGCCGAACGCTATATGCGTGGCTTTTCTTGGGGAATATGGCGTGATACGCATATTATGCTCGAAGGCAAAGCGGTGCATGGTCTACAGACGGCTTTCCTGCTCGACTGGTATTTTGTGGACCGTACGTTGATTACAGCTTCCCGTTACTTCCCGAAAATAGATTCTTGCGGAACTTCTCTTGTGCAGATAGTCACAAGTGAACCTATCGGTCCATGGAAGGAGATTATGCAGGGATTGACCGTGGCAATTACTGGTGCGAAAAAGTACTTCTATATGCAGACCCCTTATTTCTTGCCGACGGAACAAATATTGGCAGCTATGCAAACTGCAGCTTTATCAGGAGTGGATGTGCGTCTTATGTTGCCGGAACGTGCTGATAACTGGATTACACATCTTGGGTCGCGTTCCTATCTGCGGGATGTGATGCAGGCGGGCGTTAAGGTTTTCTTTTATAAAAAGGGATTCCTGCATTCTAAATTAATGGTTTCGGATGATATGCTTTCTACGGTTGGTTCCACTAACGTGGACTTCCGCAGCTTTGAGCATAATTTTGAGGTGAATGCTTTCATGTATGATGTGGAGACAGCGCTTGAGATGAAAGAAATATTCCTTCAGGATCAGCGCGAAAGCACGCAGATATTCTTGAAAAACTGGGTAAGGCGTTCATGGAGGCAGAAGGCAGCGGAGTCTGTTGTTCGTCTGTTGGCTCCGCTACTTTAAATGTTATTCTGTGGTGAAATCTTATCTGAAGAGAGAGAAGTTAACACTTCCGTAAACTCTTCTTTCAATGAAGTGAGGGTTCTCTTCAAAATTATTATCTTTTCCATGTTCCAGTACAAATAATCCGTCTTCTTTGAGAAGGTTATTCTTGAAGATTAACTCCGGTATGGTTTCCAGTTCTTTTAGGGCGTAAGGAGGATCTGCAAAGATAAAGTCAAACTGTTCGCGACTGTTATTGATAAACTTGAATACATCTCCCCGTATCGGCAGACATTTGTCAGTCTGCACTTCCTTCATAATCTTGCAGATGAATGAATAGTGAGCCGGCTCCTTCTCAACACTGATAACGCGGTCGCAGCCTCTGGATGCCAGTTCGATACTGATACTGCCTGTTCCGGCAAACAAATCGAGTGCAGTGACTCCTTCCTCGAAATCAATATAATTGTTGAGTACATTAAACAGATTCTCTTTGGCAAAATCTGTCGTAGGACGTGCTTTAAAGGTTCGGGGCACATCAAATCTTCTTCGTTTATAAATACCGCTGATTACTCGCATGTTAATAAGGCTTGCATGTCAATATTAGTTGCAGGATTCATGATGAATACCTGTAAGATGAATTTTCTAAGTTCGTTCATCAGAATTTCTTTGTCGGGAAGGGTTCCGGTGAGATGAAGCTCATCCCGTTCCTGGTTGAATTCTAATTGTTTCCACGCATACAGCAAATAGTAAATACGATCTTCTGTATGGGAGCACTCGAAAGAATTAGCAAGCAGGAGATGTCCCCGTTCGAAACAATAGATGTCGATGCCTTCCTCACGTACGGAAACATACATTTTCTTGCTATTGCCCAGTCTGCTTTTTACGGAGAAATATTCAATGAGCGGAGTCGATTGAGAATAAAAACGAGCTTCGGGGTATTGTTCGGTTAGAAAAGAGTATGCGCTTCTGTCTATACCGAAGACAATAACTACATTATTCTTTTTCAGAATATTGTAAATGACCGTTTCATTTTCCCGCTTCTGATGGTTGTGATAGAATAAAAGGTCGGCCTGCTCTTCTTCAAACAAATCCAATGGCACTATCGTAAAACGCTTGCTAGCCAGCATGATGTTTACCCGTTTGTAAGAATGACCTAAGAAGTCCGATTCGTGAAACACAGCCTTGAGATTGGCTGTAAGAGATAAAGACGTATCAATCTCCTTTTCTATCACTGAGAAAGAGTCGTCGTGAATCGGGTTATAGATAGAAAAAGAAAATCCATCCGTACTAAGACGGATGGATA
>ERZ772991.2856-NODE-2856-length-10945-cov-6.316804_pt1 | contig 10945 bp, 10 predicted proteins | sample MGYA00511128_ERZ772991 | MGnify/ENA primary metagenome ERZ772991 (study PRJEB29015, sample SAMEA2737655) | human gut metagenome | biome: human gut; feature: human-associated habitat; material: faeces | place: China | collected 2012 ... | reverse complement strand
AAACCACATACAACATGTTTTATTTGATGATTTATAATATAATTTTGTAAAAAAGTATTGGGTTTTAAATTTGCAACAGTTTGATCAAAATCAATAATATAAAAATAGTCAAATTGCCATTGTTTTAAAATATTTATTTTTTCAGATAATGACATCAAATAATGATAATCATTATTTTCTAAAATTTGTTTAGGATGTACAGAAAATGTCATTATCGCTTTTTTTAGTCCCTTTTCTTTAGCAATATGTTCAACCTCTTTTAAAAGTTGTTGATGTCCTAAATGAACACCATCAAAAAAGCCTAGTGCACAAACAGAATCATGAACTTGCATGGGAGTATCAACTGACAAATGAATGATTTCCATCACCATAGACCTCTAACATTTTTCAAATAGCCTTGTCCCGTACTTTCGTAAATAGCTAATAAATGATTTTGATTATCATAAATCGCTACTTGGCCAGTCAAATCACTTTTAATTTGTTTACCATGATAAACTGGCGTTGGATCATCTAATTTGCGCAGGATCTCAATAAATTCCCTGTCATACAGACCGGAACCTGTAAAATGTTCGATCTGTTCTACATCAGACATTTTCTTAATGGTCTTGTAGTAGCAGGTGCGCAGCCAGTACATAAACTTATTTTCCTTGCTGCTGGTCTTAATGCCGATAACGATCTTATAGCCCTTTTCCCATTCATGGACATACTTGGGGATCATCTCAACCGGATCCTGGAAATCTGCTACCATCTCAATAACGCAGTCTCCTGTTACCTGGAGCATGCCATAATACGGAGAGTTAAACTGACCGAAATTTCTTGCATTAAAAATAGCCTTGATCCTTGGATTTTCCTTACACAGTCCACGGATCACATCCCGTGTTCCGTCTGTGGAGTCATTATCAATAAATACAAGTTCATAATCATACTGAGGCAGTTCCTTCTCTAAAATATCGGTTACTGCCTTGCTGATGGGGCCTGCATTTTCCACCTCGTTATAACAGGGGATCAATACACTGATCTTTTTCATAGGTTTTTGTTCTCTTTCTCTTTTTTCATCATAATTTCAATGCCCTGACGGAAGGTAAATCTTTCCTGCCAGCCACTGGTAAGCAGTGTAAGACGTGAAATATCCGGCTTAATAGAAAGGGCACCTTCTTTTGCCTGGACAAAAGTCCCGTACTCCAATTCACCGGCACCACCTGCAATGGAATGGATCTCCTCTACAAAGTCCTTTAACACTCTCGTATCTTTGCTGGCAATGTTTACAATGGTGCTTACAAGACCATTTTTCTTAACCCCTGCATCAGCAGACTGGGGCAGTTGTTCATACAACTCATACACTGCCTCCACAGCATCATCAATATACATAAAGTTCCACTGATGTCTGCATGCGCTTAAAGAAACCTTGTTTCCTGCTGGAAGTTCCCGCACAAGAGTGGAAATGATAGACCAGGGATGGTCTCCTGTTCCATATACACTGAAAAAGCGCAGATGCACATAATGGAGTCCCAGTTCTTCACATAAAGGCACTGCCTTCTGGTAAAATTCCCATTTTGCCTTTCCATACTGGTTCACCGGATGACATTCTATATCTTCCTGCATAAAGCCATCTGTAAGACCATACTCCACTCTGGAACCTGCATCCATAAACATACGGCAGTTTAATGCTTTCGCCGCCCGGATACAATCCAGGGAGCCAGCTACATTTTTCGCCTGAACCTCAGGTGAGTCGATCTCCTGACGGTTCACACCGCCCCATGCCAGGTGGAAAAAGGCGTCCGCTTCTTTAATATAAGAAACGCAGTCCATTACATTGCTTAAACCGCAGGAAACCACATGAAGTTTTTCATCTTTCGGAAGTACATCCAGGTGCGTGGACTCCGGGCGCACCAGCACAAAAACCTCCGCACCTTTCTTTAAAAACAGTTTTGCCAGATTACTTCCAATAAATCCGGTAGCTCCTGTTATAACGATCCTCATCTGATTTCCTCCTAGACCATTTCCAGGTGATTGGAGCGCATGGCACGGATCTCTACCTGATCCCCAAAACGCTTTCTTATGATCCCTGCGATCTCATCTGTATAGCCGGGAGCTGTGATCACAATGGCATCTACAGGATGGGCTTCAAAATACTCCGGCGGTACGATGGGAAGGTGGGAAGCAGGTGCATATTTTCCATGTTTAAACGGCGCCGAATCGATGATATATTCTGCATTTTCTCCCAGACAGGTAGTTGCTGCCAGTGTAAAGCCCTGATGGCTGGCTCCCCATATGCACACAGTCTTATGCCATGCCCTCAGATACTTCATATACGTATTCATCTCTTCCCGCAGGTTTACGTAGCACTCCAGCAGGTTTTCTGTTTCCACCTGTGGACGTTTGCGCACGATCAGGGAAAGAGTATCCCGGTTGATCATAGAAGCTTCTACTACATCAAATCCGCTTCTCTCCATCAGGGAAGTCAGTGTATCAAAGGTATAATACGCAATATGGTCACGGATCAGTTCATAATAACTGCTGTGCTCCATAATGTACTCAAAACTTGGCACTGTAATAAGTCCCATGGCATCATCTTCCAGATTATTCCAGATAGCACGCAGCATAGTCACCGGATCCGGCTGATGTTCCAGGAAATTAAAGGATAAAAATACATCGTAAAGTCCACCTGGGAACACCGTATCTTCTGTCTCTGTAAAGCCCTGTACTACATCAATGCCCTTGCTTTTTGCAAGTTCTACCAGAGCCGGATCATGTTCTATTCCATGAACCTCTACCGGAAATTCCTTTAAAACCTGTAAAAACTCGCCCTGGCCACAGCCAACTTCAATAAAACGCTTTCCTTCCAGATGATAGGTTTCGATGAGATGTTTGTACTGCTTTCTGCGAAGTTCCGCCATAGTCGTAGAATATCCACCGGCACGGATCACATCCCGGTAATAATCCACAGGTTCACAGTCAAACTGCACCAGACCGCAGCCGCTGCACTGGCAAAGATCCAAAGTCAGTCCCTTATCAGCTCCTACATGTTCTGCATCTGGCATGTGCTGCGCAGACGCCGGCATATTATCTAATGTAAGAAGGGGTGTCTCCCAGAGAGGAGCCCCGCAGGCAATACATCGTTTCATTTTATATGTTCTCCTTTTTAGCCTCTTTTATGGTCTCTAAGATTCCCTCTTTAAAAGAAACCTGCTGGTGAAAATCAATGGCTTTTTTTAATTTTGTAAGATCCGGCATCAAGGAAACACAGCCTTCCGCATTCGGCGGCCGGTATCCAAATTCATAGCTTCCTTTTCTGCCGCAAAGCTCATAAACCTCTTCAATATAGCTTTTTAACGGTCTTGTATCTTCTCCTGCCACATTATACACGCCTGCAGGAACTTTGCCAAGAAGAAGTTTTACCAGGATCTGTGCCGCTTCCTGCACATACAGAAAGTTCCACTGCTGGGTACAGGGACCCATTTCCATATGCCCGTTAGCTAAGAAAGTCCGGATACAGGTCTCGATCAAAGACCATGGATGATCCCCCGGACCATACACGCTGAAAATACGGGTATGGATGTAGTCTACCCCAAGTTCTTTTGCCGCTTTGGTTGCCTGCTGATATACCAGGACTTTGTCCTTTCCATACTCGGATACAGGATGGCACTCCTGTTCTTCTTTCATCCATTCATTACAGATCCCGTATTCTGCCTGGGAACCGGAAAACAAAAAGCGTTTGCATCCAAGAGCTGCCGCTGTGTGAAGAGACTGCAGGGCATAACCAATGTTCTTTTCCTGAAGCTTTACATCTTTGCGCTTGTCACTTCCAGCGCCGTCCCAGCCTAAATGAAGCCATGCCTTTGCCTGCAACTCTTCTTTTTTGTAAATTTTTTCCAGTTTTTCAATTTCTCCCAGTTCACAAAAACAAAGTTCCAGGCTGCCGAAAACCTTTTTTTCTGCCCCGGCCTGCTTTTTCAGGTCCTCAAAAAGTTCCTGCAGCTTTCCTGCCCCGGCTGATGCAGGGCGTGATACTGCCACCACCCTGCATCCTTCTTCTAAAAGTGCCTTTACAACCGCTCTTCCAATAAAACTGGTAGCTCCTGTAACGATCACGGTCATAGGATTACTGATCCTTTCTATCTTTATGATGATACCGCCAACAGACGGAATATTTATCCTTTGATCCTTGGAATGATCATGTTCTCGTCCATTTCCTCATCTGGAAGGAATGGCGCCATATCTTCCAATGGCGGAGAAACCAAAGTTCCATCCGGCAACCGTTTTGCGGAAGACTTCGGTTCAAAGTTCTGGTCTGTAGATACAATGATCTCACAGATCACCGGTCCTTCCATGGCAAGGGTCTTTTCTACTGCCTCTGCCAGCTGTCCGTTATGTTCTGCTCTTACGTAAGGATAACCATAAGCAGCAGACAATTTTTCCATGTCCGGGAAGCTTAAGTCACCACTGTCATAACCAACACCTACTAATGGCTCCCCAAAGAAATTCTTCTGGGTCTGACGGATGGAATGATAACCGCCATTGTTAATAATAAAGATCTTAATACCCATTTTGTGATGGATGATGGTCTGCAGCTCCTGAAGATTCATCTGGATACTTCCATCTCCCGTAATCAGGATCACATCTTCCCCTTCACGGGCAGCGCCCATGCTGTACGCGCCGTCCTTTCTGGAAGCAGCCCAGATACCGATGGCTGCCGGAAGGTCATATCCCATGGAAGCCACTGCTGAGTTGGAGATAAATCTCTGTCCCTTTTTAATGATCTGGGCATGTCCGCCTACTACGCAGGCAGAACCATTTCCAACTACTGTGATCTGTCCTTCTTTTAAGCGGCTGCTGATGGCCTGAACAGCTGCATATACATTAGCTGCCTTGTCTTCGCCCTGCTCCCAGTGTTTTTTCTGTACCACCGGATATTTCTTCTTCCACATAGCGCAGGTCTCATTCCATGTCATCCCTTTAAGACCTTCGCCGTAAGTAAATACCTGTTTCTTTCCAGGTTCACTTAAACTGTCCGGAAGTGTATCTTTTTCTGCCTCTAATACCTGATCCAGACACTGATCCAATACTGCCAGCAGATCTGCTGCATCTGCATGGACCGGCATATCTACATGAACCGATGGCTTCTTTAATTCCTCTTCATCAATATCATTTACGATCACATAAGCGGCTCTGGCCCAGGTTTTATAGTTATATCCTACCTGACGGATACTTAAACGGCTTCCAATGGAAAGCACCAGGTCACTGTTCTGGATAGCAAAATTTCCCGGACGGTCACCCATATTTCCACCGCGGCCTACATATAACGGATGTTCATCCCAGATACAGTCCTCACTGTCCCAGCCTGTAACAACCGGAATACCCAGTTTTTCTGCCACTTTTAAGAAAGTCTCATGGGCACCTGCCAGACGGATGCCATTTCCTGCATTGATCACCGGGCGTTTTGCCTGACGGATCTTCTCAATGATCGCTTTTGCAATCTCTTCTGTTACCTTCTTTGGAAGAACCTGGCGTTTTTCACCTTCTCCGGCCTCATCTTCCGGGATAGCCGGTACATTTTTCTTCTCTGCCCAGCCATTTCCTCCGTTTTCATAATCTACCGGGTCAAATCCGATCAGCTCATCGGTCTCCACATACGCACCCTGGACATTTAAAGGAATATCCAGCCAGCTTGGACCACGGCGGCCGGACTTTGCCAGATATAATGCTTTTTCCAGGCAATAGCGGATACGTAAAGGATCAATGACCATTTCTGAATACTTGGTCATACAGTCAATGGCCTTACAAATATCAAATTCCTGATCACCCATAGCACGGATCCCTGTACCGGACCACCTTGCTGTGGTATCGTAGCGCACCTGTCCGGAAAGTACCAGCATTGGAATGGAGTCCAGCCATGCACCTAAAACACCGGTAATGGCATTGGTTCCTCCAGGACCTGTGGTCACGCAGAGAGCTGCCATCTCATTATGGATCCTGGCATATGCCTCTGCTGCAATGGCGCAGGCCTGCTCATGGTGATCATAGATGCAGTGAAGGCCTTCCTGGTGTCCCAATGCATCATCCAAATGCATGGCACCGCCGCCTGTAACCATAAATGCCTGGTGGATCCCAGCTTTCACTAACATCTCAGAAATATAGTTTGAAACTTTCATCCTCATAATACGTTTTCTCCTTTAAGTCGTTTACGCATCAATCTATCTGAAAACAAGCATACCACAAAATGCTTAAAAAACCTACTGTCATTTTCCTTAAGGGGCTCCTGGATACGCCCATTTCCAGGTGTGGAAACCATGCCCAGACTTACCAGTAACCTTCACTGGAAAGGCGGCTTTATCCTGGTTATAATGACCTGCGTAATGCAAACAACGGATCAACGGCCACTAACAAAACACATTTTCAAAACATCAAAAGGAGAGAATTTATATTATGAGAAAACAGACAACATTCCTGGCTGTATTATCCACTGCAGTATTTACTGCATCCATGGCTTTTCCGGCATATGCAAAAGCAGCCGGATGGACGGAAGAAAACGGAAACTGGTATTACTACGACTCCTACGGAGATCCCCTTACAGATACATGGAAGAAATCCGGAAATGACTGGTATTACTTAAACGCTGACGGTGTTCGCGCTTATTCCGAACAGATCGACGAATACTATGTAAACGAAGAAGGAAAACGTGTCACCTACCAGTGGGTCACTATGGACAACGAAGATTACTGGTCCGAAGATGACGCTCCTGAATTCCTTCATTACTATTATGGAAAAGATGGCAAAGCCTTAACTTCCACCTGGGCTTCCATTGACGGAAACTGGTACTACTTCAACGAAGACAGCATCATGGAGACCGGCTCCATCCAGGTAGACGGCTATAACTATTATCTTGGCGAAGACGGAAGCAGAAAGACCGGCTGGGTCCTTTTAGAAGAAGAAACAGATGATCCGGAAGATTTGAATGCCTGGTATTATTTTGACTCCAACGGACGCCGGATCGAAAATGAGATCGACAAAAAGATCGACGGTTCCTACTATACCTTTGAGGAAGGAAAAATGCAGACTGGCTGGTACAAGCTTCCTGTAACCACTGAGAACACTGCTGCATCCGACAATACTCAGGCAGAAGACTATGCAGAAACTGCAACTGCTTCCCAGGCAACTGCCGCAGATCAGGAAGATAACTCTGTATCCCTTCCAACGATCTCCGGCTATAAATACTATGATGAAGACGGAAAACGTGCTTCCGGCTGGCGTACCATTGAAGGCGTGGAAAATATCAGCGAAGACGGTGAATATTTCCGTTTCTACTTCAAGAACGGTGCTCCTTACTACGGAAAAGAGGACCTGGAGATCTTCACCATTGACTCCAAAAAATATGCCTTCAACACAGCAGGTGAAATGCAGACCGGCAAGCAGTCCATCAGGCTCTCTGACGGTACAGCTGCCAATTACTACTTTGACGAAGAAGGTATTATGAAAACCGGGAAACAGACCATTTATGATGAGGACCTTGGGGAGACCCAGAACTGGCTCTTCCACGCAGAAGGCAGCAAAAAAGGACAGGGCTACCATGGTATCAAAGATAACACCCTGTATGTAAATGGCCTTCGCCAGGAAGCAGACAAAGATTTACGTTTTGCCCCTGTTTCCTTAGACGATACACGCTATCTGGTAAATGTAAACGGTGCTGTACAGAAGGCAGGTTCCACCTCCAAGTCTGCTTCCAGACCAGAACTTGGCAGCGGATACAAAGATTTTAAAGACGAAAACGATATGATCTGGACTGTAAACACAGAAGGCATCATCCAGTAAGATCATCCCCAAAAACGGCGCTCCTTCCCCATCCGTTCACAAAAAGGAGCGCCCTTTTTTGTGCATTTTGCCGAATTTCTGATTTTTTTTAAAACAGGCGGTATATTTTGGAGATTTTCGCGTTATTTATAATGTAAAGTATTTTTCAACAATCATTCTACATAAAAGGGGGATTTGTGATGAGAGAACTCGCCGTTTTTTACTGTCCGAAATGCGGATACTATGCTTACTATCAGACTTCGCGCCATCCACAGTGTCCCAGATGCTGCCATCCGGATGTAATGCATATGGCGCGTATGTATTACAAAGAATTTATGGATATGGGATGTCGTGAGCGGGATGACTACCTGGCTCAGGAGATCATGAAGGACAACCCTTCTTTCTTAAAACGGATCAATGCTCCTCACAAGCGTTTTAACAGCCGTGAGATTATTGCAGAAATGAATATCGAGATCATGCGTCTGGACACAGAAAACAAGATCTTAAGCGACACTGTGAAATGGATGCACGACACCATCTGGGAGATGATCCGTGAACAGAAGGGTTATACCGACCAAAGTGCCGCCCAGATCGTAAACAATCTGCAGGATGACAAATCCACCCATACAGACCATTAGGAAAAATACATGAAAACGATTTTTACACCGATGATCACTGATCATCTAATTTTAATAAGCCTCCCGGATCATCTGTGATCATATCATCTACCTGAGCGCTTTCACACTTGCGCAGGGAGTACAGATCATTGACTGTCCAGGCTGTAACCTTCTTTCCCAGGCTGTGGATCTGATCCACCCGTTCTTTCTGGATCAGCTCAATACTGAGCATAAACTGATCTGCAGCCGGATATTGGCTGAAATCTTCTATATCTTTTGACCGGATATATCCAGTCTTGAGGGATGGTTCTACGGCTTTTACCTTTTCCAACACACTATAGCAGAACGATGTGATCATACACTGGTCTGTCATTCCCTTATCCCGGATCAGCTGTATGACGCGTTCTGTAAAATCACTGCTTTCCGTTCCGTCCTCTTTTATTTCAATATTCAGTTTTATCCTGCCTTTGCAGGTATCCAGCGTTTCCTCCAGAGTCGGGATCTTTACATTATTATATCCTGGTCCCATACTGGCGGCAGGATGAAGTTTTTTGATCTCTTCCAGAGTCATTTCCCGGATCTTTCCCTCTTTTCCCAGTAACCGTTTTAAGTCACTGTCATGAAATACCACCGGAACATTATCGCTGGTCTCCTTTACATCCAGTTCGATCCAGTCTGCTCCGCTTTCTATGGCCTTTTCAAAAGCAGGGAGCGTATTTTCCAGTGCTTTTACGGAATCACCTCTGTGGGCTGTGATCTCTACTTTTTGACTCCAGGCTGCATCTAAAGCAAAAACAGGCGCCGCCTGCCCCAGGCAAATACAGGCAGCCATGAGAAATACAACGCCTCCCCTGACTGCCTCTTTTTTTCTTTTTTTTATTTTCAAAATCATAAATATCACTTCCTGAAACAAATTTTCACTTGAAATGTCTCCTCTGGTGGCATATCATAGTACATAAAGCCACATTTACAAAAGAGGAGTAAAAAATGAGTATCAACGAATTGCTTAACGATTTAAAAGAAACCTATTCTTTTTCAAGTGTAACCTGCTCACAGAAACCAGGCGATGCTATGACTGACTTCGTATTCTACCTGACTCAGGATCAGATCACAAAAGTCATCGAAAAAGCCAGCCGCTTAAATTCCATCGTGGAATCCTGTGCAAACATGATCAGCATCTGCGAACCGGAATTAAAAGATACTTTAATGGCAACCACCCTTCGCTGTGTAGGAGCAAACGAACTTCACATCCGCACCTGCGATTCCATGATCAAAATGCTGATCCAGTCTTTATTCGACTGATAGTATAGCACGTATTTTTCTAAAAATACGCATCTTAAAAAAGCTTTCATAAAACTGTAAATATTTTTTTAGACATCCCCTTTCAAATAAGGTACAATATAGGTATAACAATTACACAGATCAGTTATATCACGTATCGGAAAGGGGATCTTTTTATGCAGAAAAAACATTTTCGTATTCTTGTCGCCGCAGCCTGCCTATGTGCAGGACTATCATTTTCCGCCTATGGAGAAGAAACCATTTCCTCTGTACCTCTCTCATTTTCCTGGGATGGGGCACCAAAAGGCGGGGAGGCTGTTGGAACGCTTACTGCCACCACTACCAGCCAGTCTTTTATTGTAGAAGGCAGTGAATATCTGAAAGACGATGACACCTGGGATTATGGGGAATGGCCCTGCGCTGAAATTGAACTTTCCGCTGCTGAAGGTTATCGTTTCTCCACTCCAAACCGACGTACCTTCTCTCTGTCCGGCTGCAATGTCCAGTATAAAAGCTCAGAGATTGACAGCGACGGAAGCACACTGATCCTTCAGGTTTATTTATCCCGCATCGGCGGCCAGCTCCCTAAGATCACAGATCTGTCCTGGAGCGGAAAAAATGCCGTATGGGACAATATCGAAGGATGTGACGGCTATGAAGTCTGCCTGAAAAAAGACGGAAAAACCCTTGTAACTGTCACCTCCAAAGGAACCTCCTATGATTTTTCCGACTATATCAACAATGCCGGCTCCTATGTCTTTACGGTCCGCGCCGTAAGCACCTACGGCAGCCAGAACAGCAGCTGGTCTGCCGGTTCAGAGCCTTACATCCTTTCTGTAGAGGACGCATGGTACAGCGACAATGGAAACTGGAAAAAAACTGGAAATAAATGGCGTTTTGTATACAAAGATGAGTCCTACCCTGCCTGCAGCTGGCGGGAGATCAACGAAAAATGGTATTACTTTGACGGAAACGGCTATATGGTAACCAGCTGCTACGTCAAAGCACTTGGCGAAAACCTGTACTACTGGATCAGCGAAGATGGTGTATGGGATGAAAATGAAACCACCGCAACGCCAAACCGGGCAAGGTATCTGGTTTATTGACCTGTTGTTATTTTGTAAAATCCAGGTGGATCTGGTATCTGATCCGGTCAATATCTTATACTTTTGAAAAAGCAGCCGCCAAGGAATATATGTTCCTTGTAAATGGTAAACCATGCACCTGCCACCAAAACTAGCCGCCCCTTTGAGGCGGCC
>ERZ772991.2841-NODE-2841-length-10989-cov-12.571977_pt1 | contig 10989 bp, 9 predicted proteins | sample MGYA00511128_ERZ772991 | MGnify/ENA primary metagenome ERZ772991 (study PRJEB29015, sample SAMEA2737655) | human gut metagenome | biome: human gut; feature: human-associated habitat; material: faeces | place: China | collected 2012 ... | reverse complement strand
ACAGCTTATTGGCAAAGTTGCGGGCAGCCTCCACCTTCTTTTCGATATAGCGCATATCGTTGCCCGGGGTGGAGCCGTCCACCAGCATGAAGCGCAGGGCATCCGCGCCGTACTGGGCAATGACCTCCAGCGGGTCGATGCCGTTGCCCAGGCTCTTGGACATCTTGCGGCCCTGGCTGTCGCGGACGATGCCGTGGATGCAGACGGTGTCGAAGGGAGCCTTGCCGGTGTAAGCCAGACCGGAGAAGATCATGCGGCTGACCCAGAAGCCGATGATGTCGTAGCCGGTGACGAGGGTGTTGGTGGGATAGAAATACTTGAGGTCTTCGCTCTCCTCATTGGGCCAGCCCAGAGTGCTGAAGGGCCACAGAGCGGAAGAGAACCAGGTGTCGAGGGTATCGGGGTCCTGGGTGAGCCTGGTGCCGCCGCACTTGGGGCAGGTGCAGGGGGCGCTCTTGGCGACCACAGTCTCGCCGCAGTCGTCGCAGTACCAGGCCGGGATCTGGTGGCCCCACCACAGCTGGCGGCTGATGCACCAGTCGCGGGTGTTCTTCATCCAGTTCATATAGTTCTTGGTGAAGCGCTCGGGCACGAACTTGATCTCGCCCTTTTCCACGCTCTCGATGGCGGGCTTTGCCAGCGGCTCCATCTTGACGAACCACTGCTTGGACACCATGGGCTCGATGGTGGAGTGGCAGCGGTAGCAGGTGCCCACCTCGTGCTTGAGGGGCTCGATCTCCTTCAGGAAGCCGCCTGCTTCCAGATCGGCCAGAATGGCCTTGCGGGCCTCGAGGGTGGTCATGCCGGCGTACTTGCCGCAGTCCAGCACCTCCGGCTCATTGATGGCGTTCTTGCCGGCGGCGAACAGGGCATCGGCAGCAGCCTTGTCGGCAGCACCGGTCATGTGGCCGTCGTAGGTGAACACACGCACGATGGGCAGGTCGTGGCGCAGACCCACTTCAAAGTCGTTGGGGTCGTGGGCGGGGGTGATCTTGACCACACCGGTGCCCTTGGTCATGTCGGCGTGCTCGTCGCACACAATGGGGATCTCCTTGTTCAGCAGGGGCAGCACCACATGGCAGCCGTGCAGATGGGCATAGCGGGGGTCATCGCCGTTGATGGCAACAGCGGTATCGCCCAGCATGGTCTCGGGACGGGTAGTAGCCAGCTCCAGCATCTCGCCGGTCTCCTTGACCGGGTACAGCAGGTGCCAGAAGCTGCCGTCCTTCTCCTCGTACTCCACCTCGGCATCAGAAATGGAGGTGTTGCAGTGGGGGCACCAGTTGACCATGCGGTTGCCGCGGTAGATAAGTCCCTTGTCGTACAGGCGGACAAAGACTTCCTTGACCGCCTCAGAGCAGCCCTCATCCATGGTGAAGCGCTCGCGCTCCCAGTCGCAGCTGCTGCCCAGCTTCTTGAGCTGGCTGACGATGCGGTTGCCGTACTTGGTCTTCCAGGCCCAGGCGCGCTCCAGGAAGCCGTCGCGGCCCACCATTTCCTTGGTCAGGCCCTCAGCACGCATGGCCTCCACGACCTTGGCCTCCGTAGCGATGGAAGCGTGGTCCGTGCCAGGCACCCACAGGGCGGCATAGCCCTGCATCCGCTTGGTGCGGATGAGGATGTCCTGCATGGTGTTATCCACGGCGTGGCCCATGTGGAGCTGGCCGGTGACGTTCGGAGGGGGCATCACGATGGTGTAGGGCTTTTTGTCGGGGTCGGCCTTGGTGTGGAAGTAGCCGCCATCCAGCCAGAACTGGTAGATGCGGTCTTCCACCTGGCTCGGATCATACTGTTTTGCAAGTTCTTTCATAGTATCCTCCCAGAAGGTTTGTGAAGTGGGACGAAAAAAGCCGTCCCACGGAGCGTTCCATGGGACGGCTGTAATATAACCGCGGTACCACCCAAATTGCACACGGCTTTCTGCCGTATGCCTCTTGATGCCCCGATAACGTGGGGCAGACCCGGAGGCGACTACTCCTGTTTCCCCGCCTCTGCTCAAAAGCGACAGCACGCCGCACCGCCATACCGGGTTTTCAGCAGCCCCCGGCTCTCTGGATGGCGAAAACGACGCACACTCTTTTTCCTTGCATTTATAAAAAGAATATAGCGTTTTTTGTGCGTTTTGTCAATCTCTTTTTGTCCGGAACAAAATTTTCACAGCTGCCGTTCAGCGTACGGGCCGCATTTTCAGCGCCGCACGATAAAGCCCGGGCGACAGACGAAAAAGCGCCACCTTCGCCTTCTCGGTGTGGTATCCCGGCACCCGGAGCAGCCGGTCGATGATCCGGTCGGCCTGCTCTTTCACCTGTCTGAGTGCCTGACGCTCCTCCTCCGAGCCGCCCTTTGCAAAAACGATGCAGCCCAGTGCGCCGTTGCAGGAGTCGAACGCGAGACTGCACACCTCGTGTTCCAGCGCAAAATCTGCCCGCTCCAGCATTCCCGCAGCGCCTTCCACCCGCTTCCGGACAGACTCCGTGTGCATGATGCTGCCGTCCTGCTGGACGTAGTAATACATCGCCTCTTTTACAATGGCCACCCTCTCACACTGCCAGTAGAACAGGTGGGCCGTGTACTCGTCCTCGTGGAGTTTTCCCACCGGGAAGCGGACAGCGTCAAAGAGCCTTCTCTGATAAAGACGGTTCCATGCAGTGACATAGTACCAGTTCTGTGGTCCTGCCAGACGTTCCATCATCTGTATCCCGCTCAGAACTTCATTCTTCGTGATGGGAGAAGTGCGGGGGATGGGCCTTCCGTCCGGTGTCACATACGCGAAGCTGCACACCACCATCTGCGCCCCCTGCTCTACCGCGGCACAGTAGAGCCGCTCGTACATCTCTGGGGCCACGTAATCGTCGGAGTCCAGAAAACCGATCCACTCGCCCCGTGCTGCCTCCACACCAGCGTTCCGGGCCGCGCTCAGACCGCCGTTCTTCTGCCGGATGAGCCGGACGCGGCTGTCCCGCCGGGCGTATTCCTGCATGATGTCCCAGCTGTTGTCCGGGGAGCCGTCGTCCACCACGATGATCTCAAGCTCCTGCCACGTCTGGGCCAGCAGGCTGTCCAGACACTTCGGCAGATACTTTTCGACGTTATAGACCGGAACGACCACCGAGATAAGGGGTTTCTTCTCCCGCCCTGCCATTTAGCTTTCCCTCCTTTTCAAAACAGCCGTGACACGGCCCTTGAGCTGATTGAACTCCGGCGCGTTCCGGTGGAGCACCACCATGACAGCCCCGAACAGCAGCGTATACAGCACACCGTCCACCAGAAACCAGCCGATGTTCTTCGCCGGGCAGAAGCTCACCCATCCGTAGGACACAGCGGCCAGCGCCGCGACGACTGCGGCGCGTTCGGCGTAGCGGACAAAGTAGTCTTTCAGCTTGCCCTGCCAGTCTTCCCGGATGCCGTAGCGCATCAGGATGTAAGGCTCCATCCAGAGGCAGGTCGTCACGGTGCTGATGACCGTTCCGCCCAGAATGCCTGCCACGCCGAACTTCTGCACCAGCAGCAGCGACGCTGCCAGATTGATGGCCGACTCAAACAGCGGCTTATACCGGTCGTACCAGAACAGGCCCTTGGCTTCACGGAAGAGCAGGTTGACCTTCCGCTGACCCGAAACATAAAATTCCGTCACGAGGACGGCGACTGTCGCCGTGGAGAAGCAGTATTCCGCGCCGAAGCAGAGGGTGATAAAAGCGTTGAACAGCGCGAACAATCCCGCCGTCCAGTAAGCGTAAATGACGAAGAAGAGCAGGTCCAGTTCCCGGTAGATGCTGTACACCCGTGTCTCATCTTCAATGGCTCCCAGATTGCCCAGACTTCCGGCAAAGGCGTTCGAGAATTTATCCATCAGGTTGTTGATGCCGGACAGAACGAGCTTGTAGTTGGAGTAGATGCCCACTGACAACAAACCCACGAAGCTGGACATCAGCAGGCTATCCGTGTTCCGGACGATGACCGTTCCCAGCTTGTGGAAGCTCATGGCACCGATGTTCCGCAGGATGCCGTGAAATTCTTCTTTTTCCGGCAGCTCCCTGCACTCTTTCAGGTAGGGAAATTCCTTATCCACCTTGACTGATACGATGATGTTCGGGATGAACTGCATCACAAACTGCACCGCCAGATAAAGGATAAAGTTTCCGGTCAGCACGATGAGGACGATTTGGAACAGCGTCTTGACCGCGTCGCAGAGCTGCGCCCAGAGGTTGCGGACATAGGCTTTCTGGTAGGCCAGATAGATGGAGTTTTTATAGCTCAGCAGATAGGAGCAGACCGAGTTTGCCACATACATCAGATAGATGAGCCGCAGATGCTCGATGCCGCTGCTGTCCTTGATGAAAAAGCCCAGAAACGGCATCAGTGCAAGGCCCACGAGCAGCACCACGACCGCCACGATACGGTAGAGGAGCCGGTAAAGATTCATCAGCTGCGCCAGCCGATGCTCGTCATTTTTTGCAGCCGGCTCATACAGGCTGTATATCATCGCCGTGCCGACGCCAAGTTCTGCAAGGTTCAGGATGCCCAGCACATCGGTGAACAGTCCGTTGACACCCAGATATGCCGCCGACAGGTAGTGGATGAACACCATCCGGCTGATGAACAGCAGCACCTGATTCATGAGCTGTCCACCCACATTGACGACCATATTGATAAGGGTATACCGTGTCCGCATTTTTCCTTATGCCCCTTTCTTTTCGGGCCTGGCCTGCTGCATCGTCATGGCACACAGAAGGCCGAGATTTTTCGATTCATTGCTCTTTATTATACTATCATCTCATTGCGACGCCTTCAACGATTGATCTATATTTCAGCCTTCCGCGTCCAGAAGCTCCGTTTTCAGCCGGGCAATGAGCCGTTCCATCAGGGCCACACGGTTGAAGGGGGTCATGAGATAGAAGCCGTCGGCGTAGGGCAGAGCCTCCCGGGCCATCTGCATCGACACCTCAAGGCCCAGCGCCTCGCCCTGCTCCCGGTCGAGGCCCGCAAAGCGCTGGATGATGTCCTCCTCCACATGGATGCCGTTGATCTCGTTTTCCATGAAGATGGCGTTCCGCTGGCTGACCACGGGCATGATGCCGGCCAGGATTTTAGCCCGTTCACCCAGTGTCTGGCGGGCCTTGCGGAGATTTTCCACCGCCTGTGCCGACAGCACCGGCTGGGTCAAAAAGCCCGACATCCCGTTTTCCAGCTTTTCCACAGCCCGGCGCAGCTCCACCTCAAAGTTCCGGGCGTTGAGGTTCAGCGCACCAAGGACGGTCATGGCCGAGGGCATCTCCCGGCCCTCCCCGGCCAGCGAGACGATGTACTGGGCCAGCTTGCGGGAGTTGAACTGGTAGACATTCTTCACCTCGTCCCGCTCTGCGGTGGGGATGGGGTCGCCGGTGATGGCCAGCACCTCCCGCACGCCCTCGGCGTAAAGGCCCAGCAGAAGGGCCTTGGTGGCGTTGAGGTTTCGGTCGCGGCAGGTCATGTGGGGCAGAGCACACATTCCCAGTTCCCGGTGTACCCGGCAGGCCACGAGGGAGGAATCCATCCGGGCCTGCGCGATGGGGCAGTCGGCGATGGTCAGCAGGTCAGCGCCTGCGGCCTGCAGCCGCCGTGCGCCGTCCAGATAGCCGCTCAGGTCGGCCACCCGGGGCGAATCCAGTTCAATGGCGATGACCTTCTCACCTGCGTTCAGTTTCCGCAGGAAAGCATCATCTTTTTCCACCGCCGGTGCAGTCCCGGTGGAAAGCTTCGCTGCCGGAGCGGCTTCGGTCTGCTGGGGCAGGGCATCCAGCTCTGCACGCAGGGCCGCGATGTGGGCAGGCGTCGTACCGCAGCAGCCGCCCAAAATACGGACGCCCGCAGCGGCGATCTGCCCCATCTCCCGGGCAAAATACGCAGGCTTGCCCTGATACAGCACCCGCGCCCGGGTGACCACCGGATAGCCCGCGTTGGGCATCACCGACAGGGGCAGCAGCGTCTCGCCAAGGCTCTGCACCAGTTTCTTCATCGCGCCGGGGGCCGAGACGCAGTTCAGGCCCACGGCGTCCACCACGCCGCTCTGCTCCATCCGGCGCAGCAGGTCGCGGAACAGCAGGCCCTCGCGGGTGTAGCCGTCCGGCAGCACCGCGAAGGACACCATGACAAAGGCGTCCGGCACGGCCACACGCAGTGCCTTTACCGCCTCCACAATGCCCACATCGGAGCTGAGCGTCTCAAACAGAAAGTTCTTTGCCCCCAGTGCGGCGAACTGCTGCGCCACAAGGCCGTAGGCGCTGCTGGCCGGGGCAGCCTCGGTGTCCGGGGCCGGGCCGAGGTCAGCAAAGACGGCGGCGTCCTTCTCCGCAGCGGCATCACAGGCCAGCTTCCAGCCCGCCTCGGCCAGCTCTTCCCAGCCCGGCATCTGGGCCGCGGCCATCCGAGGCAGACCGAAGGTGTTGGTCTTGATGGCCTGCGCACCTGCGGCCAGATATTCCGCATGGACCTTCTTCACGCCCTCGGGGTCGGTGAGGTTGGCCATTTCGCAGTCCGCGCCCGGCGCCGCTTTATAATAGGTACCCATGCCGCCGTCGAACAAAAGCGGCTTATGGGCAAGATACTCTCGGATGTCCGTCATATGGTTTTCTCCTTTTTCTTTCACTTGATTTTATAAAGAAATTCAGGTATAATTTTTGTATGAAAGTGAGGTGCTTCGAATGCCCAAGATTCGCTCCAGCGCAGACCTGCGCAACAACTACAATGAGATCTCCACCTTCTGCCACGACTACGCCGAGCCGGTGTTCATCACCAAAAACGGCAAAGGCGACCTTGCCGTGATGAGTATCGAGACCTACGAAGCCCTGACCGCCCGGTTCGATTTGTACGCAAAATTGCAGGAAGGTCTGGATGACGTGGCGGCGGGAAGAACGCGCCCGCTGGATGAGTTCATGCAGGAACTGCAAAACAGAAGGAGTCTTCGATGAACTACTTTATCGATGTTGCCGCTTCTGCTCAGCGTGACCTTGCAGATGCCTTCGACTATATCGACCTGACCTTGAAAAATCCCTCTGCTGCCGACAAGCTGGTTGCCATCGCATGGAAGAAATTCCGTTCTCTCGACACCTTCCCACAGCGTTTTTCACTTGTGAATGACCCATTTCTTTCCTCTTTGGGAATCCGGCTCATTCCAGTTCAAAACTATCTTGCATTTTATAAAGTCAGCTCTTCCACCCAGACCATCCACATCCTCCGCTTCCTGTATGGTCACAGCGACTGGCAGGCTATCCTGCGGGCGGATGTTCTTCCAACCTGAGCATTCTCCCCGGCCCTTTGCCGGGGAGAATTTTTGTGCAGTCATCTTCAGTTTAATGAAGTTTGCGCTCTTGTCAAGCATTTTTGCCCCGAAGCAGCCCATTTTGCTTGCGTCGAAGCCGGTTTTGTGCTATTCTATGCATATTTACAATGGTTGGGAGGAATGTATCATGCGCCACGCCGGCACACAGGAGATCGAAACGCCGCGGCTGCTTCTGCGCCGCCTTATGCCGTCGGATGCCCCGATGATGTACTCGAACTGGGCCAACGACCCGGAGGTCACCCGCTGGCTGCGCTGGACGCCGCACAAGGATGTGGCCGAGACGCAGGAGCTTCTGAGCGCATGGGCGCTGCTCTATCCCAACGAGGACTACTACCAGTGGGCCATCGTGGAAAAGGCCACCGGACAGGTGTTCGGCTCCATCAGCCTCTACAACAGCCTGCTGGGAGAACCGGCACAGCGAAATGAATGGCCGGGATTTGACCTCTCCGAGGGCATCTGGGAGCCGGGCTACTGCATCGGCAGAGCCTGGTGGGGCAAAGGCTGCACCACCGAGGCTCTGAACGCTCTGGTAGAATACTGGTTCAAGAATACAGACAGTAATTGGCTTGCCTGCTCCCACGCCGTGGAGAACCCCGCCAGCGGCAAGGTCATGATGAAAGCAGGCTTTGTCTACGACCACGAGGCCGTCTACCATAAATTCGACGGTACAGCGATCCCCTGCAAGTGCTATGCCCTGACGCGAGAATACTACGAATCGCTATATTCTCCAAACGAATAACAGAAAGGAATCATTTTGAGCGAACTTTACGATATTTTAGTCGAAACTCCCCCGACGAAGGTCATCCTTCTCGCCCTCGACCAGGGCCTGTGGGACTGCGAGCGCAGCCTTGCCGAGCTGGCCGCGCTGTGCGAGGCCAACCACATGGAGGCCGTGGCCGAAGTCACCCAGAAGCGCCAGACCCCTGAGACCGGCATCGTGCTGGGCAGCGGCAAGCTGGAAGAAGCCGCTGCTGCCGCAGCAGAGCTGGGGGCCGAGTGCGCCGTCTTCGACGGTGAGCTGACCGGCAGCCAGATCCGCAACATCTCCACGGCCCTCGGCGGCCTCGAGGTCATCGACCGCACCATGCTCATCCTCGAGATCTTCCGCAGCCGTGCCGTGACCAACGAAGGCAAGCTGCAGACCGAGCTGGCCCTCCTGCGCTACCGTCTGCCCCGCCTGCAGGGCATGGGCGAAAGCCTGAGCCGTCAGGGCGGCGGCGGTGGCGGCGGCGGCGGCGCCCGCCGTGGTGCCGGTGAAACGAAGCTTGAGCTTGACCGCCGCCACGTCCACGCCCGCATCGACGCGCTGGCTGAGAAGCTGGCCGAGATGGAAAAGCGCCGGGGCGAGAGCCGGAAAGCCCGCGCCAAGACCGGAATGCCGGTGGTCAGCCTCGTGGGCTACACCAACGTGGGCAAATCCAGCCTGATGAACGCCCTCTGCGGCCCCAGCGTCGCCGAGGCCGATATGCTCTTTGCCACCCTCGACCCCACCAGCCGGAAGCTCGTCCTGCCCAGCGGCATGGCCGTGCTGCTGGTGGACACCGTCGGCTTCGTCTCCCGTCTGCCCCACAATCTGGTGGAAGCATTCAAATCCACGCTGGAAGAGGCCGCATGGTCGGACGTCATCGTCCGGGTGGCCGACGCCGGCGATGAGCAGCGGGAGGAGCAGCTGGCCGTCACCGACGAAGTGTTGGACGGCCTCGACTGCGCCGACATCCCCCGCCTGACCGTCTACAACAAGTGCGACAAGCCCGGCGCGCTGAGCTTTGACCCCGACATCCTGCTCACCAGCGCCAAGACCGGCTACGGCCTCGACAAGCTGCTGGCCAAGCTGGACGAGACCCTCAGCGACCGCGTCCACACCATCCGCATTCTCCTGCCCTACGATAAGCTGGGCCTCGCCGCCCCCATGCGGGAGCGCGGCAGCGTCCAGCTCGAGGAGTACCGCGAGGACGGCCTCTACCTCGAAGGCATCGTCAAGACCGAAGACCTCCACTGCTTCGAGGGCTATCTGGTCTGAGGACCCGCATACGAAAAGAACCGGACTCCGTGGAGTCCGGTTCTTTTGCATTTCAAGGCATCAGCCTACGGCAGAGGGCGCTTCCTCTTCGCCCATCAGCTGGTCGTACCGGCCGGTGAACACCCGTTCCGGCAGGGCCGCCGTCAGGGCGAGGGCGGCGGTGAACCGCTCCTCATCGGTCAGCTCTTCCTCCACCGGAGGGAAGTGCGCGAGCACTTCGTCCAGCTGCTTTTTGACCTCCCGGGCCACGAAGATGCCCCGGTCGGTGAGGTAGATCTTGCCGTAATATTCCTTGACGATCATCCCCCGCTCCATCAGCAGGTTCAGCACCCGCACCACCGAGGGTTTGGTCACGCCCAGCTTCTCGGCGATGCTGCGGGAGCTGATGTCAAGATGGGTCTGCGAGACCTCATAGATCGCGAGCAGGTACCGCAGGTGTGCGGACGTCAGTTCCATCTCGTATCACTCTCTTTTCGTTATATCACACGAACTCTTGGTTCACAAAAGGGGCGCGGGCCAAAGCCTTGACCCGCGCCCCCTTCTCTTCCATTATTGCTCAGTGGCAGCCGCCCTTACAGCTGCTGCAGCTTCCGCCGCAATCGCAGCCGCCGCTGCATCCACTGCAGCCGCCATGCTTATGAGAGTGCCAGGTGATCCAGCCTACACCGCCAAACACGATGGCTCCGACGATGATCGTCGGCAGATTGAAATTAGCAGCCAGGAACTCCATCATAACAATGCACTCCTTTCAGCGCGTTTTGAGAAGTTTTTTACTTGATCTTGGAAACGTCGATCTTGACTTCGTTGTCGTTCACATACTTGTTGGGACGTACCATCAGGTAGATGAAGGCCGCCAAGATGACAGCAGCCACGATGGTGAAGAAGTTGAAGCCGACCTCACCGGTGATGAGGCCGCCCAGCTGGTACACGACCAGAGCGGAGCAGTAGGCCAGTGCGCACATATAGCCGATAGCGAATGCCGTCCACTTGCCGTTGTTCATCTCACGCTTGATCGCACCCATAGCAGCGAAGCAGGGAGCGCACAGCAGGTTGAAGATCATGAATGCGTAAGCGCTCAGAGCGGTGTAATCAGCAGCAACGAGGCTCCAGATCTCGTCGCCGTTCTCAGACAGCTCCTCGCCGCCGAAGTGATACAGGACGCCGAAGGTGCCGACGACGTTCTCCTTTGCGATCAGGCCGGAGACAGAAGCGACGGTAGCCTTCCAGTTGCCGAAGCCCAGAGGCGCGAAGATCCAAGCGACTTTGGTTGCGATAGCAGCCAGGACGGAGTTGTCCTGATCCTCGACCATGCCGAAGGCGCCGTTCTCGAAGCCGAAGCCCTGCAGGAACCACAGGACGACGGTAGCAGCCAGAATGACGGAACCGGCACGCTTGATGAAGGACCAGCCGCGCTCCCAGGTAGCACGGAAGACATTGCCCCAGGCGGGGATGTGGTATGCGGGCAGCTCCATGACAAAGGGAGCAGGGTCGCCTGCAAAGGCCTTGGTCTTCTTCAGGATGATGCCGGAGCAGATGATGGCAGCCATGCCGATGAAGTAAGCGGAGACAGCCACCAGAGAAGAACCGCCGAACAGAGCACCTGCGATCAGGCCGATGATGGGCATCTTAGCGCCGCAGGGGATGAAGCAGG
>ERZ772991.2840-NODE-2840-length-10998-cov-2.862743_pt1 | contig 10998 bp, 2 predicted proteins | sample MGYA00511128_ERZ772991 | MGnify/ENA primary metagenome ERZ772991 (study PRJEB29015, sample SAMEA2737655) | human gut metagenome | biome: human gut; feature: human-associated habitat; material: faeces | place: China | collected 2012 ... | reverse complement strand
TTGCCCTTTACTTTTAGGATAGCTGAATTTCTGTTTAATTTAACAGATGTTACAGATTGCTTTACTGTTACCTTAATAGTTGCGTATTTATTGCTGCCATCAAGTGCCATTACTTTAATTGTAGCATAACCTCTACCCTTTGCAGTAATTTTACCACTTTGGTTTACTGTTGCTACCTTTGAGTTAGAAGTTGTCCACTTTAGCTTTTTGTTAGTTGCATTAGTTGGACTAACCTTAACTTTAACAGTTGTATTTCTACCATTTAATAATGTAACAGATTTCTTACTTAATGAAACTTTAGTAACTTTCTTTACTGTTGGTTTTGTTGGATTAGTAGGTTCGGCTTTAGGATTTACCTTTACTTTAAATGTATCTATATAGTCATAATGCTGTACAGTTACAGTTCTCTCACCTACTTTAGTAAGGTCATAATCTAAAGTATAGTTTTCTACTACTTTAGAAGTACCGTCCTTGTAATAAACAGTAACTTCAAGACCTGAAATATCTAAACCTTCACCTTCAGTATATTCTGTTTTATTAGGTAGCTTTGTTACTGCAATTCTATCAATATTATTGACCTTTATTTTACAAGTTGTTACAACAGGTTCTTTATCATCAGGATTTTGTACTGAAATTGAAATTGTTGCATCGCCAACACTTTTAGCAGTTACTTTACCGTCATTATCCACAGTTGCAACTTCCGGATTACTTGAAGTCCACTTAATCTCTGCTTCTGTTCTAACATTTTCAAATGTAGGAACTAAGTAAACAAAATTGTCAACTGTAAGGTTAGCACTTCTTGTGTTAAGTTTTACATTAGTATTGTGAATTTCGTATGTAGAACCTTTTGATGTATCCCACTTACCGTCAGAATGTAGATAGTACCAATTACCTTTGTATAAATAACCCGATGGGTCAACTGAAATTCTACTATTACTGTTAACAACATAAATCATATTGTCAAAGTTATCAACACCATCCGGATAAAGGTCACACTCTCCTGCTTTGTATCTATCCAGATTAATACTAAAAGTTTGTAAGTTCTTGTTATAATTAGGGTCATAATCGTTACCTAGTGGTCTTTTTTCAGAACCCTCAATACCGTTGGTAAATATAATATTATGTACATTCTCTGCAACATCAATGTAATAAACAACAGAATCATCATCTGTTTTAATAGAAGTAGGTCTCATTATGTAAGAATGTTGCTGGTCGTAACAAGCATCTTCACCACTCCACCAAAAAGCACAAGCAGTTGCATTGCTAAAATTAAACCACTTTTCTGGCATCGCAAAGAAATATCTCTTTGACTTATTGTTTATAGGACCTGTATAAGTACCACCTAAACTTGTAACAAATTTAGATTTTCTCATTTCAGGTGTTACTTTTTTATCATTTACATAAACTCTAACCTTTAGCTTTGCAGTTAAAACAATTTTTACTGTTGAATTAGGTTCTGTGATTGTTAGTAAAGCATTTTCAGAACCGGGATCTTTCTCACCATAATAAACATAGCCAGGTTCCCATTGACCATTAGTAGTTACATAAAATTCATATGGTGTACCGTCTGTCTTAGGGTTTACGCCTTTTAATGTAATCTCATAAGAACCATCTTGGTTCTTTGTCATCTTATTTATTTCATTATCTTTTTCCCAATTAATACCGTTACAAAGACCGGCTTCACCTGCAACATAATGGGTAGTTTCTGTTGGTACAACTTTACCCGGTGCATCTACACCATCAACAAGCACTTTTACAAAGCCATCTGTAATTACTTTACCGTCTTTGTTTCTGGTACCCTTCAAAGTTAAAATAACATCAACTGTTGAATTATCCATTGGTACGGAAAATTCAATATCTTGTGGGTTATTCTCATCAAGATTTGAACCGAAATTAACACTCCAATCATGATCTTCTGTAACCTTGATTGAGTAACAATCTGACTTAGAAACATTTGTATATGTTTTCTTGTAAGTACCATCCGACTGAACCACCATATCATCAGCTACAGTTGTTGGGTCCCATTTTGCACCTAAAAACGGTGCATCACCTACAACTGTATAAGTATGAGTCTTATCAATTGTAGTAGCTGATACTGATAGCCCACCAAAAATTGAACATACCATTAATAATGATAAAAACACACTAAAGAATTTATTTATTCTCATATGTAGCCCTCCTACATTAATATAGTTATATTTTACCATAATATAAAAACTTGTTCTACAATAATAATACACCAACATTCTTATAATGATTTATGCAATATGCTTAAACTTTTTGAACTATTTTTTAATAGTAAAAGAAAATCAGATGGCAATATAATCACCATCTGATTTTTTAATTGTATATATTCTGTTTTATATGAGGAATGTAAAAAAGTATTAGTCTGCAATCTTAGTCATATTACCATTTGAGAAAGTATATGTACCTTTTTCAAAATGATAGTTCTGACCGTTTCTGCTGTCCCAACTACCGTTACCGTTGTTAAAGCAAACATTTGCATAAGTTGAAGTACCTAGGTCAATTGTATACTTATGAGTATAACCTGTCTTTTCGTTAGTTGAAGTCATTTTGTAACCAGGAGCATCAGTCCAAGAGCCATTACCTACCTGATAATGAATATATGGAGTTGAGTAACCCTTGTAGTAGATTGTTACTACATTTTCTGAAGCTTTGTCTACTGTAACTTCAATTGATCTGCCGGCAATATACTTACCATTGTGCTTAATTTGTAATAGCATTGTATATTTTCCTGCTTCCTTAGGTGTCCAGTTAGCAGTTCTGTCACTATTTGTTGTAAGTGTTTCTGTCTTGTTATCTTTAGTTACCGTATAAGTATAATCGTGATATGTAACAAGTGATGATAGATTCTTAATATCAGCACTAAATTTAACTATATCATTTACTTTTACTGTACTACTGCTAATATTTAAATTATCAATACAAGCTTGAGCAACATAAATACTTTTTGTAACTGTTACTGTTGCACCGGTAGCGTCCTTAACTGTTACTTCATAGTTATAGTTACCAATATATTCAGGAATAACTGTAAAAGTATTCTTAGTTGAAAATGGCTGTAAAACAGTTCTTGTATTGTACTGGTTCATTGCAAATTCATACTGATATGGTGCTTTACCACCTGATACATTAACTGACATATTAACATTATCACAGAAAGGAACTGAACCTGTGTTTGAATTAATGTTAAATTGGTTTATCTTTAGAGGTTGTTTCTCTGCAACTGTAACAGTTTTTTCAGCCATTACATAATTAGTTGAGCCATAGCTTTCTTTTGAATAAACTCTAACCCTATAAGTACCGGATTTGTTAAACTGCCATAAACAACTACTGGCACCTGCATAGTCATAAATTGTAACTTCGTGATTATTTGAATCTAAATATGTGTATTTACTTACAGCATTGGAAGTAGCATTTTTTAATTTAACTTTCATATCTATAAAATCACCAACAGTGATTTTACCATCAGCCGGAGTAATATCAAATGATTCAATACCGAATTTATCATCTTCTACCGGAGTAATTACACCATTCTTAAACGTGTATGTACCCTTGTTGAAACGATAGTTTCTACCATTGTTGCTGTCCCAATTACCGTTGCCGTCATTGAAACATACATTTGCGTAATTCTTATCGCCAAGGTTAATTACGTACTTATGTGAATAACCGTCTTTTTCGTTAGTTGCAATCATTTTGTAACCCGGTGCGTTAGTCCAAGAACCATTTTCTACCTGATAGTGAATGTATGGAGAATAATAACCAACATAGTAAATTACAACTAGATTATCAGTTGTGTCTTTCTTATTAACAACATAGTTCACTGTCTTTGTTGCAGACTGACCGGACATATCACCCATATTACAAGTGATTGTATAATTACCGGCTTCAGTTGGTGTCCAATCTACTGAAGCATTGTATGGATCTTCCAGAGTTTCTACAACATTTCCATCTTTCTTAATCTCATATTTCAGATAATTATATCTGCCATACTTTGATTGAGAATATTCAATATCTGCCTTAATATTAATCTTTGTACCAACATACTGTGGAGAAGTTGGTGAAGTAACAATATTTTTGATTGTTAATGTATTTACCTTAATTGGCTTAAATGTTTTTGTTAGAGTCTTACCATCAGCATCTGTTACCTTAGCAAATACTGTGATATCACCACCCTTTTTTGCATAGAAGTAATAAGAAGAGTTAGTAGTTTTTTCTGTCTTTGTATTACCGTCTTGAGTGTAACCAAATTCATATGTATATGGAGTTTTACCACCAGATGCTGTAATATAGCAACTAACACAACCGTTTACATATGTTGAATCACTAGGAAACACTTCTGCATTATCGATTTTAAATTCTTTCTTTGGTGAAACTATAACAGTCTTTTCAGCCATTACATAATTAGTTGAGCCATAGCTTTCTTTTGAATAAACTCTAACCCTATAAGTACCGGATTTGTTAAACTGCCATGAACAACCACTGACACTCGCATAGTCATAAATTGTATATTCTTTATTGTTTGAATCTAAATATGTGAATTTACTTACAGCACCGGAAGTAGCATTCTTAAGTGTTACTTTTATTGAAACATAATCACCTGCTTCAATTTTACCATCTGCCGGAGTAACATCGAATGACTTAATGCCAAAATTATTATCAACTGCAATTGGTGTAATTACACCATTTTTAAATGTATATGTGCCCTTTTTGAACTTATAGTTTTGACCGTTTTTACTATCCCAATTATTATTACCATCATTGAAACAAACATTAGCATAGTCTGATGTACCTAGGTCAATTGTATATGTATGTGTGTAACCATCAACTGTTGTATCAGGTGTCATTGCTTTACCCGGTGCTGTAGTCCAGTTACCATCACCTACCTGATAATGGATATATGGTGATGAGTAACCTTTGTAGTAAATTGTTACTGCATTCTTATCAGGAGTAGTACCGCCAGCATTTACAGTAATATCTTTTGAATTACCATTTAATTTTACTGTACCGTTTAAATCTGACTTATATGTTTTATTATTGTTATTATCTACAATCTTAACATCTGATACAGATAGTGTACTGTCATTATTATCTGTGTCCTGAAAACTAAATGTCCAAGTATAATCCTCTACATTATTAGAATTCAAGTTTTCAACTATACTGTTTAAATCGTATGTAAATGTACCCTTAGCTTCTGTTTTTGTACCATCAAAGGAGTAATCATTATTTACATAATAATTACTATATGTTTCAAATGGTTCAGAATAAGATGAATAAGTTGAACCTGTTGTTTTATTCTTAGCAATAATTTTAATTTTTATATCATTACGGCTTTTTGAACTTAGTGTATATTCAAAATTAATATTTGAACAATCAGATACCGGCTTTACAGATATTCTTGCTATATCATCAATACAATTAGCTCTTACTCTATTTGATAAAACTGTACTATTATTTACTGATGAAGTTCTATTGATTGAATCATAAGAAATCCAAATATATCCGTTATTCAACCAATCATCACCCCAAGAGTTTGCAACCTTGAAAGCACCTTTTTCGCCTTCTTGTACCTTACCGTCTTCATTAATATCATACCAAATGTCATCATCATAACCAACAATAGTCATACGATGACCGCCTCTTGTTGACACAAGATAAGGTACTATATACTGTCCGGCATACTTTGTATTTTCCGGTATCTGACTATTCTTTTGAATTATTCCATAAGTAAATCCGTATGCTGCATGTGTTGAAAAAGTAAGTACTTCCCCATTAATAAGTGCAGTCTTAACTGTGTCTAGATTGCTACTTTTAGGATTTGTAATAGGTGTTTCACCATCACCTGTTGAAATATAACTATAACTACTTAACTTATATTTCTGTGCTTCGTCAAAAGCCTCTTTTGTAACTGTCCATTTTGCAGGATCTGTAATATTGGGTGAATTTTTAATTGTAGGTGCACCAATATTTCTTAAAACACTATATGTAGCACTATCATATGAACCAATATCATCACTAAAGTTAGTGAAATTATATGTCCATAAAGGTGAAAAGCTATTTTCATAAGTAGCAGTTCTGTTAAGTTTTTTATTTTGAGTATAACTAAACTGATAGTATGTTTCTGCCCATGCAACACAAGAACCTACACTGCCTTGGCTCTTAATTGGTGGGAAATACTTACTTTGGCTATTATCCACCTTTGAAGGTAAATCACTGTCACCATCAAGTGCCTGAGCCTTAGCTTTAGCCTTTGTTGTACCTTCTTCCTTAGCAACAATTGAATAATACTGATTTTCGCTACTAATTGTAGGAGCATTATCATCATCACTTTTACCTAGGTCACCTGTACCGAACTTTTGACCATCAACATCAACTACTGTTGAATTTTTGTTGACATCTGTAGCTTGTGTATTATTTGTTTTATTTTCAGTTGCAAATGCAGTTAGAACTGAAAAACTTGACACTGTCATCAATACACATAACAATACAGATAACGCTCTCATTGTTTGTTTTCTCAATTTTCTTCCTCCTATTTGTAGCTTTTGCTACATTTTTGAACTTGTTTTTATACAAATTCCACAATCAATTATAGTGTGTTTTCAAACTTTTTACAACTAAAATTGAACAAAAATAAACTTTTCTATAATAAACACTATATTTATTTCAATTCACTTATAGATTTATGTACATTTTTATTTCGCAATCTTTTATTTATCAAAAAGTTGTACAAAACATTTTCATATTGTTTGTTTTAAATATCAATATATCATAATAAAAATATAGATATATCAAATAGTATATATGTCCAATTAATTTATTTAGTAATAAATTTGCTAAAAATATACAATCACTATAAATACCGTACAGAAAAAAACATAAATATAAACTTTATTTAATGTAAAAGTACTTTAATTATACAAGGTACAATGATATAATTAATTTAAAGATTTATCTTTGAAAGGTGGTGCTATTATGGCAGAAACATATGAACAAAAGATTGAAAGAAAATTGAAAGTTAAGCAACAAGTTATTGCAGTTGCATCCGGCAGAGAAAAAGCTGACCTTGTACTGAAAAATGCAACATATCTAAATGTATTTTCTAATGAATTTTTAGTAGGTGACATTGCAGTTTCTAACGGTCTAATTGCCGGTATTGGAAAATATAACGGTAAAGTTGAAGTTGATGTTAGGGGCAAAATTGTATTACCCGGATTTATTGATGCACATATTCACCTAGAAAGCTCAATGGTATCTCCTACCGAATTTGCAAAGGCTGTTATCTCTCACGGTACAACTACTGTTATTACTGACCCACATGAAATTGCAAATGTTATGGGAACTGATGGCATTGAATATATGATTGAGGCTACAAGTAATTTGCCTTTAGATGTTCACTTTATGTTGCCGTCTTGTGTACCGGCTACTGAAATTGATGAAAGTGGTGCAGTTCTTGAATACAATGATATTGACAAATATTTTGAACACAAAAAAGTTCTTGGTCTTGCTGAAATGATGAACTATGTTGGTGTTATAAATGGTGACAGTAAAGTAGTTTCAAAGATTATTGCATCTCAAGCACACCACAAAAAAATTGATGGTCATGCACCTGAGCTTTCCGGTAATAACCTTAATGCATATATTTCAGCAGGTGTATATTCTGACCATGAATGTTCAACCTTTGAAAATGCTCTTGAGAAATTACAAAAAGGTCAATTCATTATGATTAGAGAAGGTACTGCTGCTCACAACCTAAAAGCACTAATGCCTTTACTTAATGACAAATACTATGCAAGGTGTATGTTTGCTACTGATGACAAGCACCCAAATGATTTATTATATGGTGGCCACATTGACTACATAGTTAAAGAGGCAATCAGAAATGGTGCTAATCCTATTATTGCACTAAAGGTTGCAACCCATCATGCAGCAAGATACTTTTTACTTAACAATAAAGGTGCTATTGCCTCAGGTTACTTAGCTGATATAGTAGTAGTAGACAACATTAGGGACTTTGACATTCAGCAAGTTTATAAAAGAGGTAAACTAGTATTTGACGGTAAAAAGGTTATTGACTTCCCTACTCCTACTATTGAAAGTAGATTAGTAGAGAAATGCCACAAAACTTTCCACCTTGACAAAGTTACACCTGAAAGTTTTGATATTAAAGGTGATTTAGGATTGATAGGTTTAGTTAGTGGTGAACTGCTAACAAAAAATCTCGGTACTGCTAACCATATTGATGTTGAAAATGATATACTAAAAATTGCTTGTGTTGAACGACACAAAAACACAAACCACATTGGCGTAGGATATGTTAAGGGTTATTCCCTAAAGTCAGGTGCAGTTGCTACTTCTATTGCTCACGACTCACACAACATTATTACAGTAGGTTGCAGTGACTCTGATATTGCAATTGCAGTTAACGCAATTAAGGATAATAACGGTGGTATTGTTGTGGTCGAAAATGGTGAAATCAAAGCATTACTGGAATTACCTATTGCCGGTTTAATGTCGGAAGAACCATTAAAAGTAGTTAATGATAAACTTGAAAAAGCAAAAGCCTCTGCTTATAGCTTAGGTGTTAGCAAAAATATTGACCCGTTTATGACACTTTCATTTATCAGTTTACCTGTTATCCCATCACTTAGAATCACTACTAAAGGTGTTTTTGATGTTGATAAATGGAAAATTGTTGAATAAAAAAATTAATATAATATACAAAATAGCCACTACAAATTGTAGTGGCTATTTTTTAGTATAAACTAGGAATGATTACGATTTAAAAGCATCAATAATCTGTAGTAGAAAAATCAATATTATCTTCCTTGTTTTCTAGTACATCTTTACCTAAAAAATAATCTTCAATATACTCCCAACGCTCTTCATCGCTCTGCAAATCATTGAAGAATTTAAGCAAAATCGCATTATCTCTCTCATTCTTTTTTCTAGCTTTTACAACATATTCATTTTTATATTTTATATTACCTAAAACTATATTTTTAACTTTATTAGGATCATTTAATCTAATAAATATTTCCGGTTCTTCCCCTCCGGAAATTTCATAAGTAATATAATCAAAAATAGACAGCAATTTTAATGCCCTACTTGACAAGTTATCTTTAGATAAATCCATATATCGTGAATATGATTTAGCATCATTAGAATTAGATATTAGGTACATAATTTTTGATTTGATTATTGGTCTTCTCAAAATCTCTTTTAGATTACCATACACAATAGAATAATACATTTTTCCAGTTGAATCATTTATTCTTTTTTTAATACATTTATGATCCGGATCCGCTAATTCAAATAATGAATTACCAATAATTCTGGCTTTGGTATTACCGTACTTTTCTTGAATTTTTTTAATAAAATCTTCGAGTGTAAAATAATTTCTTCTAAAGTTAACATGCAATAAATCTGATATATATTCAAAATCATTCAATATCATCTCTTGAATATTAGATAAAAGAAAATCACCACGAGTTTCTATTTTAACTCTTTGCCTTGGATAGATATATTGTCGTATAGAAGGCATAATATTAACTTTATTAAATTTTGCTGACTCGGTGTTAAAATAATAATACTTAAACTGAGGAAAAGAAATATTAGGATGGAATTTCTCCCAAATTTCTTTAAGATCAATAGAATATACATCTCCAACATCACTAAGAACAACATTATCTTTTTGAACTTCTTTATAACGACCTTTCTCTATATATTTCATATATTTGCCATACTCTGAATTTAAGACTTTATCCTCATAATCCTTTGATACACAAATAAAAGCTTTCGTGAAAACGCTCTGTGGTCTTGATATAAGTACTTTAAAATTGTACTTATCGTAAAAATCTTTTTCTATCATTAAAAGACAAGTTTTTAGTTTATTGATACAATCGCCCTCATTTTTACCATTAAAAATATAAGTGAAGGATTGAGGTGTTATTAAAAAGTTTCTACTTTCATTCTTATTTTTATAAGTATCATATATACCTTCTAAAACCTCTTTAATTTGATATTGTCTAATTTGGGACATACCAAATAATGTTCTCATATAACTCATATCATTATAGAAAAAGTCAGTAATTGCAGTACCAATCATATCCTGTTTTCTTGCTACACGTCCTATTTCTTGTACATAATCACAAAGATTACCACTTATAGCGTAATGATAAACATTTTTCACATCATTTACATCAATACCCATTCCGAAAGCTTTAGTCGCAAATATAACTGGTTTTTTACCTTCTCTAAAATCATTAAATACCTGTTGCTTATAATTACTAAATGCATCCAATTTTAAATCATCTATATTTCTACCTGTGTATTTTCCGATCCTATCATCTGTGATAATACCAACAAATCCTTTGGTGCCTTTAGATGCATTATTCACTAGTGATGCATAAGGAAAATATGTAATTGTTTTCTCATTATTATTAAGCCAATGTACAATTCGTTCATTTAAAACTCTCGTTTTTTCCTTATCATATTCATTTCTCGGTAATTTTTTACCTGGATAATAATTTACAATTTCAAATTTAATGTCTTTTCTACAAACATATCCTATGTACTTTACAGGATTTTCCATATATAGACTAATTATGGTATCACTTACCGAATCATCTTCTCCTCCATTAATTGCTGTAGCTGTAAATGCACAAATAGGAAAATGATATATTTTTCTCTCCATTTTTTTATGGGTTTGTATTTTGTTTCGTAAGCTATAAATATAACTACCTAAATACCAATAATCTGGTCTGAAACCAACACCCCAAGTAGTAACTATATGAGCCTCATCTACAATCATAAGTCCTATTTCTCTTTCACCAATAATATTTTCTATAGAATAAGATAAAAGTGTCTCTGGACTAAGATACAATAAATCTACCTCTCCATTTTTTACTTTTTTAAGTACGGCTTCTTTTTCCACTTGAGAAATTAAATCTGAATTAAAAGTCTCAACTCTTGTGTAACCAT
>ERZ772991.2832-NODE-2832-length-11047-cov-11.876729_pt1 | contig 11047 bp, 8 predicted proteins | sample MGYA00511128_ERZ772991 | MGnify/ENA primary metagenome ERZ772991 (study PRJEB29015, sample SAMEA2737655) | human gut metagenome | biome: human gut; feature: human-associated habitat; material: faeces | place: China | collected 2012 ... | reverse complement strand
CCCGCATTTCTCCTCCCCCCTCACCCCCTTCCCTTCAAAGACTTTTGTGTTTGTCGAATCCCTGTCCGCAGCGTTCCTTGGGGCAGACTGCCTTGAAAGCGGTACCATCCTAAAGTTGAACGGCCCTAGGATGAACACCGCCGACGGTACGCTTCCGCGTAGACAGCCAACGTCTGTTCGAGAAAATCCTTGTCCCGGAGGGACATAATCCGCTCGGAGCAATGCCCGGCCAAGCCCCGCCGCCAAGCCTCATCCGTCGCCGCCCGCCGCAGCACGCCAGCCAGCGCGTCCACATCCCCCGGCGCAACCAGTGCCGACGCGGGAAGCAGATCCGGCATGACCCCCACTGAAGTGGATACGAGCGGCCGCCCGCAGGCCATGATCTCAAGCGCAGCCCTGGCGATGGTTTCGGACCACAACGAGGCGACCACGCCCACGTCCAGCGCGGACAGGCAGGCCGTCACATCCGGGACTTTTCCAGTGATGGTCACATACCGCTCCATGCCCGCCTCACGGATCCACGCCTCAACCTCTTCCTGAAGCGTCGCCGTGGAAAAGCCGAGAAGCAGCAGCCGGATGTTTCGCACGCCTTCGCCCACAAGCTTTGCCAGCGCCGCGATGCTGAACGGGCTGATGTCCTTGAAATCGTCCGCCTCATATTTGCCGAGGGCGGCGCGGGAAATGCCTGTTGCCTCGGAAAGCTGTTCCAGTATCAGGTTGCGCTCTGTCCGCAAATCTTTAAGCCGCTCCGGGATCGTCAGTTTGATATTCATATCCGCGCCCCCTCTCGTTCTGCTTCCCATTATAGCACAGATTTCTATAAGCGTGGAAATTTCCGCTTTTCGCACCCTTTTTCCAACCTCTTGGATATACGGGAACAGGCCCGATTTTTCGTTAAACTGTACTTGTCGGGAGGCAACAGCACCTTGAAAATTACATGACCGTCCGAATGGGATACCCCCGGCAGGGGAAGCAGCGCCATGACCCCATGTGTTTGAAAGCACGGGAGAGCGTGCCAATGCCGGAATACGCCGCTGAAAAGCCAGGGGCAGGAACGGCATTCGGAAAGAGCGGCAAAAATACAGCGATATTTTCAAAGGAAGTGAAAACAGCGAAAAATCCGGCGTTTTCATATTGATAACGCCATTAAAGCACGATACACCGGATAGCGAAGAGGGTACGCTGTCTGGCGTGTGATTATTCCAACCCGCGAAAATCCACGCGAAACGGTGAAGCTGAACCTTGCCCTGTGTGAGCAGGGCTTCACAAAGAGCGGAGAAAACAGTTATTCGCAAACCATCATCATTTGCCTAATGATGAACTCGATACACGTACCAGCGCACCGGCTTCACTGCCAAGCAAACGAAAAAAGGAGGGCATAAGCCATGAGAAACAAAGAGATTTACCGAAACGAAATCAAGTCCTATATTATCCGGGCTGGCATGACCATGAGCGAAGCTGTGGAAATTCTGGCCGACGAATACGGTTGGAGCAGCAGCGTTCCCAACTTGTCAGACAAGCTGAAACGCGGCAGCCTGCGCTACGGCGAGGCTGTGGAGCTGGCCGATGTGCTGGGGTACGACATTGTTTGGCAAAAGCGCCGGGAGGTGAGATAAATCGCGGGAACTATTTACGGATATATCCGGGTTAGCAGCAAGGACCAGAACGAGGACCGGCAGCGCATCGCTTTGCAGGAGCTTGCTGTCCCGGAAAAAAACATTTACATGGACAAGCAGTCCGGCAAGGATTTTGACCGACCCCAATACAAACGCCTGCTGCGAAAAATGAAAAAGGACGATCTGCTCTACATCAAGAGCATCGACCGTCTGGGCAGGAACTATGGGGAGATTTTGGAGCAGTGGCGGATATTGACGAAAGAGAAAGGCATCGACATCGTAGTGCTGGATATGCCGCTGCTGGATACCCGCCGGGGCAAAGATCTGATGGGCACCTTTCTCAGCGACATCGTGTTGCAGGTACTTTCCTTTGTGGCGGAAAATGAGCGCACCAACATCCGCCAGCGGCAGGCCGAGGGTATTGCCGCAGCAAAGGCAAGGGGCGTCCGCTTTGGCAGACCGCCGAAACCGTTGCCCGCTGGTTTTCACAGCGCCTATCAAAACTGGAAAGCCGGGAAAATTACAGGAACGGCAGCGGCAAAGGAATGTGGGATGCCGCTGTCCACATTCCGCTACCGGGCAGAAATTTACGAAAAGGCCAAATTGTTGTAAGCACCCGATTTTACAGAAAGGTGTACCTTCCTGTAAAATCGGTGTTTTTATAATCTTTTTTATTTTACCACGGATTCATGCGGATTTCCAGCACGGAATTGTGAACGATTTCGCTAATTCAAGAACGGTACGAGCTTTCACCGATAGTAACGAAAAGGTACACTTTTTGGAAAAGAAGGATGCCCATGAAAATCATCAACAACACTACCGAGAAGCTGGCTGATGACCTGCGTGTAACGATAAAAAAACGCAGCAGGGTCTCTATGGCCGCTGCCTGTTTTTCTGTCTATGCATTTGAAGAACTGAAAGCACAGCTTGAAAACCTGGACGAGCTGCGCTTTATCTTCACTTCTCCCGCCTTTTTGGACGAGAAGCCAAAGAAAGCCCAGCGGGAATTTTATATTCCTCGGCTGAACCGCGAGCGCACACTACATGGCAGTGAGTTCGAGATTAAGCTCCGCAGCGAATTCCGCCAGCGCGCAATCTCGCAGGAATGTGCGCATTGGATCCGGGAAAAAGCCCGCTTCAAGTCCAATAAGACCATGGAGGGAATGACAGGCTTTTTGACTGTAGATTCCGATTCTCCTGTAGCGTATGCACCAGTGAATGGTTTTACCCGCGAGGACCTGGGCTGTGACCGTGGCGGCCGTATGTTCAGCATGATCAACCGCGTGGATGCGCCAGAAAGTAAAGCTTACCTGGAACTGTTCGACCAGCTGTGGAACGACCAAAGCCACCTGAAAGACGTCACAGACAAAGTCCTGGAGAGCATCACCACCGCCTACCAAGAGAATAGCCCCGAATTCCTCTACTTTTATGCACTTTACAACATTTTTGGCAGCTTTTTGGAGCAGGTCAATGAGGACGATCTGCCCAGCGAAACCAACGGCTTCAAGGAAAGCCAGGTCTGGAACAAACTGTACACCTTCCAGAAAGACGCTGTGATTGCCATTATCAGCAAGCTGGAACAATATAACGGCTGTATCCTGGCGGACAGCGTCGGCTTGGGCAAAACCTTCACCGCTCTGGCCGTCATCAAATACTATGAGAACCGCAACCTGCGGGTGTTAGTTCTTTGCCCTAAAAAGCTCAGCGACAACTGGATGACCTATAAGGCCAACTATGTCAACAATCCCATCGCCGGGGATCGCCTGCGCTATGACGTACTCTACCACACGGATCTAAGCCGGGACAAAGGATTTTCCGGCGAGATCGACCTGAGTAAACTGAACTGGAGCGCCTACGACCTGGTCGTGATCGATGAATCCCACAATTTCCGCAATGGCGGGGATGTGGACAATGAGGGAAAAGAAAACCGTTACACCCGCCTGATGAACAAAGTCATCCGCCCCGGTGCGCGCACACGTGTGCTGATGCTGTCGGCCACGCCGGTGAACAACCGCTTTTACGATCTGCGTAACCAGCTGGCACTGGCCTACGAGGGCGATAGCAGCGAATGGCAGGGCAAACTGGACATCAGCCGCAGCGTGGAGGAGGTTTTCCGCAACGCGCAGAAGGTGTTCAACGAGTGGAGCAAGCTGGACGTCGCCAGCCGCACCACCGACCAGCTGATGCAGATGCTGGATTTTGAATTTTTCCAAATTCTGGACGCCGTAACCATTGCCCGGTCCCGCCGCCACATTGAAAAATACTATGATGTCAGCGAAATCGGCAAATTCCCGACCCGGCTGCCGCCCATTTCCAAACGGCCGCCGCTGACCGACCTGCCCGGCGCCATCTCCTACAGCGAGATCTATGATGACCTGCTCAGCCTGACTTTAAGTATCTACACCCCAACCAACTACATTCTACCAAGCAAGCTGGAGAAATACGCCAAACTGAACCATGAGGGCAAAAACCACCTGACCCAGGCGGGCCGCGAGCAGGGCATCCGCCGACTGATGAGCATCAATCTGCTAAAGCGTCTGGAAAGCTCCCTTCATTCCTTCCAGCTGACGCTGGGACGAATCGAACAGCTGATCGCGCAGACACTTGACACCATCGCGCATTATGATCCAACCGCCACACTGGAGCTGAACGACCTGAGCGGTGTGGCCGACCTGGATGCCGATGACCAGGAATCCGATCTGTTCACGGTGGGCCGCAAGGTCAAGATCGAACTGGCCGACATGGACTATGTGACCTGGCGCAAAGACCTGGAGGAAGATCAACATACGTTGCGAATGCTGCTGAAGGCCGTATCGCAGATCACACCGGCACACGACAGCAAACTGCGAATGCTGCTGGATACAATAACGGAAAAAATCGAGCATCCGATCAACCCCGGCAACAAAAAAGTCATCATATTCACGGCATTTTCCGATACAGCGCAGTATCTTTACGATCATGTCAGCGCATTTGCCGGGGAAAAGTACGGTTTGAACACTGCGTTGGTCACCGGATCGGTGGAGGGCCGCACCACCATCCCCAAATTCAAGGCGGACTTGAACAACGTGCTGACCTGCTTCTCGCCACGCTCTAAGGACAAAGCCGCCCTGATGCCGGATGGCCCCGACATTGACCTTCTGATCGCCACCGACTGCATTTCGGAAGGCCAGAACCTGCAGGACTGCGACTGCCTGATCAACTACGACATTCACTGGAACCCGGTTCGTCTGGTGCAGCGGTTTGGGCGGATCGACCGTATTGGCAGCAAAAACGATGTGATCCAGCTGATCAATTTCTGGCCGGACATGGACCTGGACTCCTACATCAATCTGAAAGGCCGGGTAGAGACCCGCATGAAGGCACTGGTCATGACCTCCACCGGCGATGACAACCTGCTCAGCCCGGAGGAACAGGGCAACTTGGAATACCGGCGAGAGCAGCTCAAGCGGTTGCAAACCGAGGTGGTGGACCTGGAGGAGATGGGCACCGGCGTCTCCATCACCGATCTGGGCCTGAACGAGTTCCGCATGGAAGTGATGGAGTATGCCAAGCGCCACCCGGAACTGGAGACCACCCCCGGCGGCATCAGCGCCGTGACACAGGCTCTGCCGGACGCTCCGGCGGGCGTGGTGTTCGTGCTGAAAAATGTGCACAACGAGATCAACATCAACGACCGCAACCGACTGCACCCCTATTATCTGGTCTACCTGACCGAGGAGGGAGAGATCGTCTACGACCATCTTTCCCCGCGCAGCACATTGGAGACCATGCGCCAGCTGTGCCACGGCAAAACCGAGCCGATTCAGGCGCTGTGCCGTGCCTTTAACGAGGAGACCCGCTGCGGTGAAGAGATGCAGCTGTACTCTGACCTGCTGGAGGAGGCGGTGCTCTCCATCGTGGATGCCAAGGAGGACAGCGACCTGGACAGCCTGTTCCGCGCAGGCGGCACCACGGCGCTGCTGAACCAGATCTCCGGTTTGGATGATTTTGAACTGATCTGTTTTCTGGTGGTCAAGGAGGGATGAACCATGCTTTCGTTTCCTACTTCCACGGTGTTTGAACGCCGCATCCCCAAGCAGAAGTTTTATCAGAATCTGGATGTCACGGCGGAGGTCAAACGTCTGTTTATCGAGCAAATCAAACTGATCACCTGGGCCAACAAGCTGTCGGCGCAGACGATGAACCTGGCGCCGGGGCAGACAGTGCAAGAGATCGAGGTGTTCCGCATCCGCATGGCGGGCGATGTGCTGGATAGCCGTGTGCTGAACCTGATGGACAAGCAGATCCCCTACCATCTGCTGTTTGTGCTGGAACGGTCGGACGGGAAATGCCAGCTTTCGGTGACTTACAAGGAAGCCAGCCAGAGCGGCGGCAGTGCCTTCCAGCTGCGGCAGAACTACCGCACCGTCTGGCAGACGCCGGAGGCGTTGACGCTGAACTTGACCGGCCTGAATATGGACGCGCTGTATGAGGGCATCGTCCGGCAAATTGCCGGCGATGCCCTGGCCGCGCCAAAGGCGGAGACCTTGCAGGCGGCTGTGGAGCAGGCCCAGGCGTGGGAGAAGCTGCAAAAGCAGATCGACCAGCTGAAAAGCCGGATGCGCAAGGAAAAGCAGCTGGCGAAGCAGATGGAGATCAGGAGAGAGATACAGAGATTGGAGAGTGGAGTTGATGCCGCTTACAAAGGATAAGTATTTTGAGCTTATTGATTCGAATTCGGATTATCCGCACTTCCGGTGTGCCCTTGGTGCTTATATTCCCGGCTCCTTATACAAATATTTTAGTATTCCTGATGACTCCGATGAGGCCCGGAAGCGATTTGAACAATTAAAATCCGGGGAAATATGGTTTTCAAAGCGAAGTGGTTTGAATGACCCATTTGAGTTTGAACATATTGCCTTAAAGGGCGCTCAGAACGATGCACGACAATATTATCTTAATAAGCAGCAGGAGCTGGAAGTATGCTGTTTTTCGGCTCTACTTTATAACAAACTTATGTGGTCGCATTATGCTGCCGGTTATAAGGGATACTGTGTAGAGTTTAGAGTCGAGTCACCAGAACGTTTCTATCCAGTAATTTATGAAAATGAAGTCCCTGATTTAAGTCAGGAATACCAGCGGTTTTATGATATGCGCAATGAGATGTGTGCTAACCCATCACTCGTTTTGAATAACTACGAGAACCGAAAGGTTCTTCTCCGTATTAACTATCCGCTGTTTAGCAAAGATACGTGTTGGAGTTATGAAGAGGAGTATCGCATTTTAGACAGCTCAACGGTATCGAATGGAGAGCTCCAGCAAATGACGACCAATGGACTTCGCGTGACAAAAATCATTGCTGGTGCATTTTGCACAGATTTGAATTTTCAAAGACTAAAAGAAGTCGCCGGTGCTTTGAATGTTCCCCTTTCTAAAATTGGCTGGGATAGTAATTTACGCTTAAATGAGGTTCCACTGCCATAACAATACGAGGTGAAAATCATGGACAAACTAAAAATGGAAACGTCGGATATGGCAGCAGAGAATATTGAAAAAATTGGGGCTTTGTTCCCCTCGGCTGTTACCGAGATGCGGGGCGAGGATGGCAGCATCAAAAAGGGCGTCAACTTTGAAATGCTCAAGCAACTGCTGAGCCCGGATGTGGTGGAGGAAGGCGATGAACGGTATGAGTTTACCTGGGTGGGCAAGAAGCAGGCCATAGCCGAAGCCGCCCGCCCCACCACCAAGACGCTGCGCCCGGTAAAGGAGGACAGCCGCAACTGGGACGCCACCGAAAACCTGTACATCGAGGGCGATAACCTGGAAGTGCTGAAAATCCTGCAGGAGAGCTACTTGGGCAAGGTCAAGATGATTTACATTGATCCGCCCTACAACACTGGCCACGACTTTATTTATCGGGATGACTTTGGGATGAGCCGAGAAGAGTGGAGTGAAAAAAGTGGAGAGTTGAGTGAAGACGGCGACCGACTGTTCGAGAACACCGAGAGCAATGGGAGGTTTCACTCTGATTGGTGCAGTATGACGTATTCCCGGCTGATGTTGGCAAGGAATTTGTTAACGGAGGATGGGGTCGTTTTCATTTCTCTTGATGATGGCGAAATTGAAAATTTGCGTGAAATATGTAATGAAGTTTTCGGTGAGCAAAACTTTCTTGCACAATGCGTCAGAAAACGCAGGGATAGCCAAGCAAATTTATCAAAAAATATATCCCCTATACACGAGTATGTCGTTTTGTACGCCAAGAGTAACGGAAATCTTCTCAATAAAATTAGTGCTCATATCAATGAGCGTGATTATAAAAATCCCGACAATGACCCTCGCGGACCTTACAAAACCATGCCATGTACAAACAAGGGTGGTGCCATATATAGTGTTATGACGCCAAGCGGAAAGACCATAACCGAAGAATGGCGCTTTAAGCGAGAAACCTATGATCGCTTACTGAATGATAATCGCTTGGTATTTCCTAGAGACGGCGATGGAAAGCCAAGATATAAACTGTTTCTGTCAGAAAAGAAATCTGAAGGACAGCTGGCAAATACTTGGCTCGACTTTTTGGCATCTAACCAAGAGGCCACTCGAGAGATTAAATCCTTATTTGGAAATTCAACCATTTTTAGCACTCCCAAGCCGGTAGAATTAATAAAATTCTGTATGGATTTGGCAACAAAAACTGACTCTATCGTTCTCGACTTCTTCTCCGGCTCCGCCACCACTGCCCACGCGGTCATGCAGCTCAACGCCGAGGACGGCGGGCACCGCAAGTTCATCATGGTACAGCTCCCCGAACCCTGCGACGAAAACAGTGAAGCCTTCAAAGCAGGTTACAAAAACATTTGCGAAATCGGCAAAGAGCGCATCCGCCGCGCCGGTGAGAAAATCAAAGAAGAAAACCCGCTGACTACCCAAAATCTGGACATCGGCTTCCGCGTGTTCCGTGTGGATGAGAGCAATATGAAAAACGTCTACTATCATCCCGAGGAGGTCACCCAGCTGATGCTGGGCGAGACGGTCAGCAACATCAAGGAGGACCGCACCGACCTGGACCTGCTCTACGCCTGCCTGCTGGATTGGGGCGTGGAGATCAATCTGTCCCACACCAGCACCCAGGTGGCGGGCTGCACCGTACATAACGTGGACAACGGCGCCCTGGCCGCCTGCTTTGACAAGGCGGTTCCCCGCGCCGTGGTCGAGTACATAGCCAACCTGCAGCCGCTGCGGGCGGTATTCCGCGACAGCGCCTTTGCCACCGATGCCGAAAAGATCAACGTGACGGAGATCTTCAAAAATCTTTCGCCCGACACGAAGGTGAAGGTGATCTGATGAAACTCAAATTCAAACATCAGCCCTTCCAGGCAGAGGCTGCAGCTGCGGTCTGTGATGTATTCAACGACCAGCCGCTGCGTACCGCCAATTACCGCATCGATCTGGGCGATACCACCAATATGCAGCAGCGCATGGATTTTAGCGAGGTGGGCTTCCGCAATCATCCGCTGGTGCCGGAGCTGACCCGCAGCCGGATTTTAGAGAACCTGCGCGCGGTGCAGATCCGTAACAATCTGAAACCATCCGATGCTTTGGCCGGTCCCGGCATCAACCTGACCATCGAGATGGAGACCGGCACTGGCAAAACTTACACCTACGTCAAAACCATGTACGAGCTCAATCGCCGCTACGGCTGGAGCAAATTTATTATAGTGGTGCCCTCGGTGGCCATCCGGGAAGGCGTGGCCAAATCGCTGGAAACGACCCAGCAGCATTTTTCTGATGAGTACGGCAAGAAGATTCGCTTTTTTACCTACTCCTCGGACAAGCTGACCGAAGTGGACAACTTTGCCTCGGACAGCGGCATCTATGCCATGATCATCAATATGCAGGCGTTCAATTCCAGCAAAAACCAGAAGATCATCGACAAAAAGCTGGACAGCTTCCGCAGCCGCCGTCCCATCGACATCATCGCCCAAACCAACCCGATCCTGATCATCGATGAACCACAGAGCGTGGAGGGCAAACAGACCAAAGAAAGCCTAAAAAAGTTCAACGCTCTGTTCACGCTGCGCTATTCCGCCACCCACAAAGAAAAATATGATATGGTTTACCGCCTGGACGCTATGGATGCCTACAACCAGCATCTTGTCAAAAAGATCGCGGCGTTGGGCATCACGCTGACAGGTACTACCGCCACCAATAGTTTTGTCTATGTGGAAGGCGTGGACATTTACAAGAACAAGGCCCCCACGGCCCGCCTGGGTTTTGAGATAAAGGGCAAGACCGGCACCCGCACCATGGTGCGCAAGGTGCAGGGCGGCGACGACCTGTACACCCTCTCCGGCGAGCTGGACGAATACGCCGACCGCTTTGTGATTTTGCCGGACGGCATCGATGGGCGGGACAACTCGGTCACCTTCCTCAATGGCCTCAAACTCTACGCTGGACAAATTAGCGGCAACGAGCAGATGACAGCCTTGCAGCGCCGGATTCAAATCCGGGAGACCATCCGTACCCATATCCAGCGGGAGCGGGAATTGTATCCCAGGGGCATCAAGGTGCTGTCACTGTTTTTCATCGACGAAGTATCCAAGTACCGCCTATATGACGGCGACAACGACGATGGCCGCAACGGCGAGTATGCCAAAATGTTCGAGGAGGAGTACGAAAACGTTGTGGGCCAGATGCAGCGCCAGTTTGGCGATGACGCCTATCTGCATTATCTGGACGGCATTGACGTGCACAAGACCCACCAGGGGTATTTTTCTATCGACAAAAAGAAGGGCAAAAAAGCCCGCTTTGTGGAAGGAAAGATCGACCGCAAAACGCAGCTGTCCGATGATGTGGATGCCTACGACCTGATCATGAAGGACAAGGAACGGCTGCTCAGCCTGGACGAACCGGTGCGGTTTATCTTTTCCCACTCGGCCCTGCGCGAAGGCTGGGACAATCCCAACGTGTTCCAGATTTGCACACTGAAACCTCAGAGCGAGTCTGAGATCCGCAGCCGCCAGGAGATCGGTCGCGGCCTACGCCTGTGTGTCAACCAGCAGGGCGAGCGCATGGACGAAAGCGTCCTGGGCCGAGACGTGCAGGAGCTGAACAAGCTGACGCTGATCACCGACCTGGAGTATGGAAAATTTGCCGAGGCACTGCAAACCGGCTTGGCGGAGTCGCTGGCAGACCGCCCGCAGAAGGTGGACACCCAGCTGTTTGTAGGCCGCACGCTGGTCGACGCCAACGGCGAACAGGTCCATGTTACGCAGGACCTGGCCAACGCAATCTACGAAGATCTGATCCAGAAGGCATGATTGCCGACCTTGCTTTTCACAGCCCGGAGAAAGAGGACGGCGGCATCCCTAACCCGCATTTTCATGTGATGACAACCATGCGCCCTTTGAACCCGGATGGCACATGGGGACAAAAACAGCGGCGGGAATATC
>ERZ772991.2816-NODE-2816-length-11107-cov-9.149113_pt1 | contig 11107 bp, 8 predicted proteins | sample MGYA00511128_ERZ772991 | MGnify/ENA primary metagenome ERZ772991 (study PRJEB29015, sample SAMEA2737655) | human gut metagenome | biome: human gut; feature: human-associated habitat; material: faeces | place: China | collected 2012 ... | reverse complement strand
AACTTGCAGCCGATCATGTTGTTGTCAAGGTACGATGTTGTCTTGTAAGAAGTTGAGGGCTTTCAAAAAATGCGAGCAAGACTGTTTTTGAAAGTGGTTCCTACACCCTATACAAGCTTAAAGGAGTGTTTTTAAACCGGGCCTTTTGAAAATTCAAAGAAAATTCACTATTCTAACGTGTCCCTATACCTATAGCATTCTAAAATGGGTGTTTGGCAACCTAATTTTCAAATTTCGATTGGAAAACTTCTTACACCAATATGAATCTATGGGGCTATTTTGAAATACAGTTTTGAAAATTTTGTTGAATTGACCAATTTTAGAATATAGATTTTGTTCATTTTCCACTTATAGAACTAGAGAAAAGCCGTTTTACAAAAGATTTTGAAAGCCCCTACACTAATAGGAATCCGCAGAGCTGTTTTGGAATACAGTTTTGGAAATTTCACAAATTTGGAGCAAAAGGAAAACGGCAAAGCAGATAAAATCCACTTTACCGTTTTGTGTCGATAGCGCGATACGCATAGATTACTGTCTTGGGTTTTTCCGATAATTTGCCTTATGAGAAGGTCGGCAAAAATGAGCCTATCTGCATTGCAGATGAAGTGCCGTTTGACATACCGGAGAGCTGGGAGTGGGTGCGGCTAAAGGATATTGTCGTTAAAGAAATCAAGCGAGGAAAATCTCCAACCTATGCTGATAATAGTAGCATACTTGTGTTTGCTCAGAAGTGTAACACAAAAGCTGGTATCATAGATTTATCGCTAGCCAAACACTTGGACTTTAAATCATTTGCAAAATACCCGGATGATGAATATATGCAAGATGGTGATATTGTTGTTAATTCAACCGGAAACGGAACCTTAGGAAGAGTTGGTGTCTTTCACGATTCTGATAGAAGCAATGACTGTGTGATCGTGCCAGATTCTCATGTCACAACCATTCGTATCAACAAGATACTAGTTTTAGACTACGTCTACTATGTACTGGTTTACTATCAACCTTATTTTGAAAAGAACTGCTCAGGTTCAACTAATCAGACGGAACTAAAGCCACTTGTTATCGCAAATTTGTTTATCCCTGTTCCTCCCATTGAAGAACAACGTAGAATTATCCGAAAACTTTCATCCGTATTGCCACTAGTCACAAAGTACGATGAAAAAGAAGTAGCATTGGAAGTCTATAATACAGCCTTTCCAGCGCAACTAAAAAAGTCTATCTTACAATATGCAGTACAAGGCAAGTTGGTTCCTCAAGATCCTGCTGACGAACCAGCATCCGTTCTGTTAGAGCACATCCGTGCAGAAAAAGAACAACTTGTCAAAGCCGGAAGAATTAAGCGTGATAAGCATGAATCGGTCATTTTCAGACGGGATAATTCTTATTATGAGAAGGTCGATGGAATTGAACGCTGCATCGATGATGAAATACCGTTTGAGATTCCAAAAAATTGGGAGTGGTGCAGACTCGGCACAATTCTGCAAAAGCTAACAGATGGTACGCATTCAACACCCAAATATGCCGCTAGTGGCATTCCATTCATATCTGTAAAAGATATAAGTTCTGGAAAAATTTCTTTTGAAAGCACAAAATTCATTTCAGAAGAAGAACATGAACTTCTCGCATCTCGTTGCGATCCACATCGAGATGATATTCTACTTACTAAAGTGGGAACAACTGGAATCCCAGTATTGGTTGATACCGATAGACCTTTTAGCATTTTTGTGAGTGTGGCGCAGCTTCGATTTTCAACAGAACTGCTAGACAAATTTTTCTTAATTTACCTTTTAAAGTCACCGCTTGTGCAAACTCAATGTAGAGAAAACACAAAAGGTGTTGGAAATAAAAATTGGGTAATGCGCGATATTGCAAATACGTTGATATGTATTCCACCATTGGCAGAACAAAAAAGGATACAAGCAAGTCTAGCTAATGTGCTAAAATCTATTTGATAAGAAAGAGCGTCTGAACTCATTTTTGAGAACAGACGCTCTTTTTTACCAGTCTACGATATTATCTACCAAGGTTCTCTGTTCGGTTGCAGTTTTACGCAAATAAATTCGCGTCGTTTCAATGCTTTCATGACCCATCAAGTCTGCAAGAAATGCAATGTCGCTGCACCGATCCAAAAAGCTTTTTGCAAACCGATGCCGGAAAGAGTGGGGATAAACCACCGCAGAATCAATGCCATACTTTATCGCCAGCTTTTTCAGCTGTCCAGAAATACCTCTTGTTGTGATTCGTTCACCAAAACGATTCAAAAAGATAAAGCCGCTGTCCTGCTGTTTTTCTTCCAACCAGACAATGGCTTCATCTTGCAATGATTTTGGAATGTAGATGCGGCGCAGCTTCCCACCTTTAGAATAAAGGTCGAGGTGTCCAAGCTTAATGTGTTCAACTTTGATTTGCACCAGCTCGCTGACGCGCGCACCCGTAGCAGCCAAAAAGCGAATAACAAAATACCAAAGCATATTGTCATCGCGTTTCAGGCAGTTTTTGAAGTAGATGTAGTCTGCTTCGCTAATGACATTTTCGAGGAAGGCTTTCTGCTGCACCTTGACGGATGACAATTTCCATGAATCCTTTCCAATACTTTCGAGGTAGCAGTTGATAGCGCGGATTCGTAAATTGACCGTCTTGGGCTTGTACTGCTCAATTAACCAGGCTTTGTGCTCTTTTAAATTGCGTTTGGTGACGGCATCATGCCGTTCCCCAAACTGCCGCACAGCAAACAAATAGGATGTTACAGTGTTTTCTGAGAGATTTGTTCCTCTCAAGTGTCTTTCAAATTCTTCAATCATAGTGAAAGACCTCCTTTCACCATGAGTATACAAAAAGAGCTATAGAACCGCTATTTTTGAAAGGACTAGAGAGATTCTTTGAAGGATGCGGAACAGTTCCTTTTCCGGTGGAATAGAAACCAATAATTCACCTATGGAATCAAGTCGAAAGCTATTTTTTATGCCATGCTGATTTGCGTTATAAAATTTTTGGGCGTAGTCAGTCAGAAGCAAATATGGAATATATTTATTTCGCATTTCTGGAAGAAAACGTATCATCGCAGTGTGCTGGTTGATGTAGGCTTTCTCAAATCCATCTGGTATCAGACCAAGCATTCCGACATCGCCTGTTATAGAGAACAGTAAATCGCCACTTTGTAATGAAGTTCGTGTTCCCTCGGCCTTTGAGGGGATGGAAACACGCTGGATATGCTCTAGCCGCAGGACAAAAGAATTTTTTGACAGATTTCCCATGCGAAGAAATGCTGCCCCTGTAGTCGAGTAATATTTTGCCCAATCGCGTGAACCGCTGGTAATGTTCTCTGTCAAAGATTTCAAACGACACCATTCCCAACTTTCGGGAATCTCAAATGGCAACTCATCATCGATACAGCGTTCAATTCCATCGACCTTCTCATAATAAGAACTCACCCATCAAGAATGGCTGTGCTTTTCTGATAATTCGTCATTATTTTCTTCTGTTCATTTATGGGTGGAACGGGGATTAGTAGACTCTGTAGGATGTTATGATTTAAATTATTCATAGTTGTTCCAACAGAATTTTCTGTCAAGGCAGCTTTAACAAATGGGCTGTTAAGTAAAAAGACAAGATACTGTGGCAGCAATAATTTCGATGGTGTGACAAAGAAGCAGCCTGTGCCGCAAAGCCATCCTTCTTGATGGCTCTCTACAACTGCACTTCTTCCCATTTCACCACGTCTACCAATAATAATATCAAATGCCTTTAATTTATAGCTCGATAAACGATTGGCAGTCGCATTTGAAACTTTCTTGATTTTTTCGGAAGAAATATTACCGTGAATAATGTTAGCAGGGTTGACTATTGGAATTCCAGATTCAACATAATCTTCTTTGTGAACCATACTTCCAAATGGTCCTGTTGACGCTTGGTTCAATGCCGTTCCCAAGCGAACCCATACCCATGAATCTGGAATTTCAAATGGGATTTCATCATCAATGCAAACTTCTTCTTTACCAGAGATTTCGTAATAAGAATTATCCCGTCTGAAAATGACCGATTCGTGCTTGTCACGTTTGATTTTGCCCTCTTTGATAAGTTGTTCTTTCTCTGCACGAATACGTTCCAGTAGTGCGGAAGCTGGTTCATCGGCAGGGTCTTGGAGAACGAGCTTTCCTTGAACAGCATCTTGCAAGATAGACTTTTTCAGTTGCGCTGGAAATGTATCGTTTAGTTTTTCTAAACGCTGATGCGTTATGTCATACATCTGAATGGTGGGGAGAATTTCTAATAGCTGTTTCAAAATTCGGCGTTGCTCAGAAACTGGCGGAATCGGAACCAACGCCATACTCAGTCGTTCATCGTTAATCGCCGGATATGCGACCCCTTTTGAGTTGGCAGTATCGTTAGCATAGCTATCAAAGTCGGGAGACATCATATAGTAAAACAAAAACTCATTAGAATAATCTGCACAACACTTTAAAACAGCAAATCCTGTACTAGCGATTGCCTCTCTTGAAAATTCACGGTTTATAATGCACATATTATGTAGATAGGGACGAACTGTAGAATATAAAATATCCCCCTCATTCACAATTTTTCTTGCTCGTGATGCAGCTTTTTCAGGCACGACAATAGTTTCCTGTTCATTTAGCTTCTGATGTTTATTGTCAATCGAGCCTATATCAATATAACAAAATTCTGAGGTTGGTTTCTTTTGACCGTGATTGTAAGTAAGAGTTTTTAACCTCACCCACTCCCAGCTCTCCGGTATGTCAAACGGCACTTCATCTGCAATGCAGACAGGCTCATTTTTGCCGACCTTCTCATAAGGCAAATTATCGGCTCCACGGAAAATCACAGACGGATTCTTTTCCTTTTTGATTTTGCCCTCTTTGATAAGCTGTTCTTTTTCTGCACGAATGCGTTCCAGCAGCACAGAAGCAGGCTCGTCATTGGGGTCTTGCGGAACAAGTTTGCCCTGCACTGCCATTTGCAGAATGGAATTTTTCAGTTGCTGTCCTGTCATTTTTTCTTCCTTATCTATATGGCTCAGTCCTGTGCATCAAGGTCAATGCCCAGAATCTCCGTGATCTGAGCAAGGATTCGGTCAATGTCTGCGTTCAGGCTGGCGCGCTTCTCCTGATACTGCTGAATCAGCTCTTTGGGCGGTAAGATTTCCTCTTCCTCATGCGGATAGCCACATAAATCAATATTGTAGTTGCGGTCTTTGATCTCCTGCACGGTATACTTTTTGGCCTTGTCAAACCCGTCCAGCTGAATTTCTTTGCGGTCACTCCACCATTCTACCGCAGGGGTAAAGTGTTCCAGCTTCATGGGCTTGGTCTTGCTGAAATGCTTGTAGCCTTCCGGCATATCCAAACGATAGAACCAGGTTTCTTCTGTCGGGCCAGTATGGTCAAAGAACAAAATGTTGGTCGTAATCGACGTATATGGGGAGAACACACTACCCGGCATACGGATGATGGTATGGACATTGAACTCAGAGAACAGTTTCGTCTTGATTGCTACTTTGGCATTGTCTGTGCCAAACAGGAAACCATCGGGCAGAATGACAGCTGCACGGCCATTTTCTTTCAGTCGATACATAATAACGGACATGAACAGGTCAGCCGTTTCGCTACTGGCTAGGTCAGCCGGAAAATGGTTCTTAATTTCCGGCTTTTCTGAACCACCATAGGGAGGGTTCATCAAGATAACATCTACCTGATCGTCCTCAGTATAGTCCAGAACATCCCGGAGAAGTGTGTTATCATGGAACACCTGCGGCACATCCAAATCATGCAACAGCATATTGGTGATGCAAAGAATATATGGAAACTGTTTCTTTTCAATGCCGTATATGGAGTTTGCATACAGGGCTTCATCCTCTGTTGTCTTAACCTTTTTATGCAGAGCTTTCAACCAACTGGTGATAAAACCACCTGTGCCACAGGCAAAATCGGCCATCTTTTCCCCGATTTGTGGGTTGATCATCTGCGCCATAAAATCAGTCACGGCGCGCGGCGTGTAAAATTCACCCGCAGAGCCAGCACTTTGCAGTTCTTTTAGAATCGTTTCGTAAATTTCAGCGAAAGCATGACGTTCTTTATATTCACTAAAATCAATATCATCAATATAATTGATGACTTTACGGAGCAGAACACCATCTTTCATATAGTTGTTGGCATCTGCAAAAGTAGTCTGCACTATTGCTTTCTTGATGGGTGTAGAAGCATCCACAGGCAGCTTTTTCAAAGTAGGGAACAACGTATTGTTGACAAATTCCAACAGGGTATCGCCTGTCATGCCCTTGCCGTTTTCATCATGCGCCCAATTGCGCCATCTGCAAGGCTCTGGAAGAATAGATTGATAACTACTTTCATCCCATACCCAATCGTCCTCTTTTGCGTCATACACTTTTAGAAAAAGCATCCATGCAATTTGCTCAATACGTTGTGCATCACCGTTGATGCCTGCATCGTTCCGCATAACATCGCGGATACGCTTCACAAAATTCGATAAATTTCCCATTGTTATGCAATTTCTCCTTCATAGATTGCCTGTTCCAGTTCCTTAACAGCTTTCAGATACCCGTCTTTCCCGCCAAAGTAAGAGGCAATCTTTTGAGGCTTGCCCATTTTCAGGAACGGGTCAAGCCGCAGAATTTCCGTTTTCTCAATCTCATAAATGCCGGTATTCATATACTTGTCCAGAAGTGCTTCCAGAACATCTCTTGCTGCACCGCTGTATTTGCCTAGAAAGTCGCGTTTTTTGACATTTTCTGCTCGTTCTCTGCGCGTCAAAGGCTTTTTATCAAACGCAACATGGCAGATAAAGTCAAAGTCATCCACATCCGTCATGTTCTGATCGGCCTTTAGTGCTTCAAGGTCAATGCCATGCTCCAGAAGAAGTTCCCGGATTTTTTCTTTCTTTTCCTCAGCAGACCACTGACGGATAAAATTGTCCAGCGAAGCGTACGAGCCACGGATATTCTCTTTTGTGTAGTCAATAATGCTTTCCTGTCGGAGCAGCTTCCCGCCTGCATCATAAATGGAAACCGTTTTGTAGATGATCTCCACCCGACAACCATCTTTATCAACGATTGGTTTGGGTTTCTTGGGGTCTGGCGGCGTGGGAGGGTCAGATGTTCCTGCGCCCTTTTTCGGTACGGGCTTATCGTTCTCTTTTTCGGGATCGAAGTCTTCGTTCATTTCAATCGGGCCATCCCAATCCGGGTCGGCAAAAAGGCGGCTCACATTTCGGAAGTCCATCACAACAAAATGGGTCTTGCCTTCTTTTTCACGCAGACGGGTTCCACGGCCAATGATCTGCTTAAACTCTGTCATAGAGCCAATCATTTCATCCAAGACAATCAGCTTTGTCATCTTGCAATCCGAACCCGTGGAGAGCAGCTTGGAAGTAGTTGCAATGACCGGGTATTTTTCTCGAACAGAGATAAAATAATCTAGCTTGCTCTTTCCGTAAGTATCACTGCCTGTAATGCGAACAACATAATCGGGATTCTGCTTCATCATGTCGGCATTTTGGTTTGCCAACGCCATCTGCATACGCTCTGCCGCTTCTTCGGTTGGGCAAAATACGATGGTCTTAGCCATGCGGTCAGTGCTTTTCAAGTATCGCGTGATTTCGGCAGCAACTTGGTTGATACGATCCTCTATAATAATGTTGTAGTCGTAATCGCTATTTGTATAAATGCGATCTTCGATTTCGTTTCCGTAAATATCGCGCTGGCCCTTGCGTGGACGCCATCCCTCACCAATATCAGTCATAACATTGATTACCTTAAAAGGTGCAAGAAAACCGTCCTCGATTCCTTCTTTCAGACTGTAAGTATAGATGGGTTCACCAAAGTAGTCGATGTTGGAAACATATTTGGTTTCCTTAGGCGTAGCGGTCATGCCGATTTGCGTAGCAGAAGCAAAATATTCCAGAATTTTGCGCCAGTTGCTTTCTTTCTTCGCCGAGCCACGGTGACACTCATCGACAATAATCAGGTCAAAGAAATCCGGGCTAAAGAGCTGTGACAGCTTATCGAGTGCATTTTCAGCGTTCTCGTCTTGTTCTTCGTTCTTTCCAGCAAGCTGCTGATAGAGAGAAAAATAGACCTCATAAGAAGTAATCGTGCGAGGGTCGTCCTTAGAAAAATTCACCTTATGAATGACCTTTTCCAGCGGCGCAAAGTCCTGTTGGATAGACTGGTCAACAAGATTGTTCCGATCCGCAAGATAGAGAATCTTTTTCTTTAAGCCGCTTTTGAGCAGACGATATACAATTTGAAATGCCGTATAAGTTTTACCTGTACCAGTTGCCATTACCAGTAAAAGCCGATTTTGTCCTCTTGCAATTGCGTCCAACGTGCGGTTGATGGCAATGCGCTGGTAATAGCGTGGTGGGTAAGTGTTTTGGCTGCTGTAATATGGCTGTGCAATTAATTTCTCCTGCACATCCGTCAAACCAGCTCCATCGTTTGCACCTGCTTTGTACCGCTCAACCAGCTCTTTTTCTGTTGGGAATTCGTCAAGGCCAAAGGTGCGTTCTTTGCCCGTCAAGAAGTCATGTTCTGCAAAGCCGTCCCCATTTGAGCTAAAGGCAAACGGAACATCCAACATCTGCGCATAGGTCATGGCCTGCTGCAATCCATGGGAAACCGTATGATTGTTGTCTTTTGCTTCAACAATGGCAATCGGATTATTCGCGCTCAGGTAAAGCACATAGTCTGCACGTTTCGGCTTTTCACGGGCCACAATGTTACCCTTGAGGTTGATACGGCCATCCGTAATTTTTGTTTCCAGCGTGATATGTTGCTTATCCCATTTTGCTGTAATTGCGGGTGTAATGTAATGGAACTTAATATCTTCTTCGGACATTTGACTCTTTGAAAGCACCGCCATACAGACAACCTCCTGCATTATAGAATCCCGAAAACTTCCAGATAATCAATATTATCGGAAGTTTTATGCCGCAACGACCTTTAAGGTTAAACTACTCCAATTATTACTATACCACGACTTGATTCGGTGGGCAACAAGGCTGGAGAAAAATGCCTTGCAACAAAGTAGTAAAGTTGTACAATATCTTTAGAGGATAGTAACAAGATTGGCTATCGTTGACATTGAAGCGTCAGCCAGCTGTAGAGCCCAGATGATGGAGTGCACGGACACCACAAGCTAGATAGGGTCAATGCGAATCGAAAGAAACTGCACTGTAAAAAACACCATTCATGTTCCAATCAGTGCTATGTATTGGAACATGAATGGTGGATTTTTGAACGAGCGGCGTTGCAATAAGTCTGAAGTTTTTAATTATCGAAGATTACGAATTCGGATTTTAGATGCAATTGGGCTATAACGCTTGTCATAAGCTTTATCGATATACGTAGTTGGATTGGATATAAAATCGGACCATTTCACGATCACGCAGTATTCCTCATCGGAAGTCCATGCACAGCTAGCGTGAGGTTCGGTATAAAAATTGGCAGAAAATTCGCGGATTACAGTTGTATCATTTAACAAAATGCAATCGTGGTACTGACCACAAGTGCTGCAGAGCGAACTTCCTTTATAAATAGAATCATACATTTCAGGTAATACAATACCTAGTACACCATTACGAGTATTTCCGATTCCATTATAAAGAGAGGCCTGAAGTTCTCGCTGAATGAAATAATTACGTGGCCGTCCCCAATAATCATTTCCTTCATTTTCAGAAGAATGCTGGCCAATCAAGAAAATTGTCACAGTTGAATCGGATAGATAGTCGTTTCGAATAGTTTCCATTATGTAGTCGCCATCTTCACTATCAATAATACGATCCAAGGATTTATCGATAACATCCTGACCTGCAAATAACTCGACGAGATAATTTTTATACGTTTTATCCTCTTTTTTATAACTTATAAAGCACTTGTGTCCCATTTTTAATCTCCTGACTTCATTATTTCTTGAAAAGCTTTTTTATTTTATAAAGATCGATTTTATCTAGACTGTTTTGTGCTAAAACAATTTTTGCTTTTGAAGGATATTGAAAACGAATACGGCTAACTTTAAAAGTCCAAAGAATAATTTCAAGAAGTTCTTGATCGGTTATATTTTCATAACCGTGAAATCTTGTTATCCCAGAACCCAAAAGTGGAAGAACAATAGACCTTCCACCATAATGAATATCGCACTCGTTCCACATATTCATAAGGCATGCAGTATAGTCATTCATTTCCAAATATGCTCTATTTTGATTGTCGAATTTTGAGAATGCAAGTATAAAAAAGTCATCCATCGGAACAATCGTTCCGAGTTTATATTGGATTTGCTTTCCTACCAGCCTATTCTGATTGACGTTAATCTTACACTCTTGAGCATGCTGATTCTCTTGTATTAGATGATCTAAGGACTCTACATCATGGGCATACTTTTTAATAAACTGTCCGTTTAACGTTCGAGAAGAAATAATGTTTTCATCTACTTGGGTATCAAAGTATTCGTTAAATGCAATGATTTTTAAGCCTTCGCTTTGAAAAACATCGCCTGCTGAAATTTCGATAGTGGAGTTATTAACGGACAATTCGACATGTCGGATATGATTTGCATGAAACCACATTAGAACATAAACAATTAGCATCACACCAACGAAAGACAAAAAGTATTTGATTTTCAGTTCGGAGGGTATATCGTAGAAGAGCAGAAGAAATGAAACGATTGAACTAGTGATCGATAGTATTTTTTCGTAATCGGCACGAAGTTCTTTTCTAAAGAAAGAAACTTTCATTGACATTTTAGATTCACCCCACGTCTATAAAGGACTAAGCAGCTACCAAAGAAGAATCTCAGACTAAATAGGATTTTATTCGTCCGCTTGATCTAATGATACTCTAAGATGTTCACAAAATCAATCTGCCCGTTAAAAATTCAATCGTTCGTTAACGCGATAAAAGTTTTGAATTTGAACTGAAAATACGGTATAATGAATCTAAACATTAAAAAGCGAGTAGGTGATACCATGCCTTTTCCCCTCGACCATTACATTGAAGCCTCTCATGTTGATTACAAGGAACGTCTTGAAGAGAAAAAGCCGCGCAGCTGGCTGAAATCCGTGTCGGCATTTGCCAATA
>ERZ772991.2815-NODE-2815-length-11117-cov-3.634605_pt1 | contig 11117 bp, 9 predicted proteins | sample MGYA00511128_ERZ772991 | MGnify/ENA primary metagenome ERZ772991 (study PRJEB29015, sample SAMEA2737655) | human gut metagenome | biome: human gut; feature: human-associated habitat; material: faeces | place: China | collected 2012 ... | reverse complement strand
CCTCCGTGAGGGCGTGAGTTGAAATATATTTCCAACTTCGAAAAGCACCAGAACACCGAAGTCGCCCTCCGTGAGGGCGTGAGTTGAAATTAGAAAGATTCTGAACCTTTTTTCGAACATCATCGGTCGCCCTCCGTGAGGGCGTGAGTTGAAATGAGAAGCCCGCCTTATAGCCGATTTGAGATAATAGTCGCCCTCCGTGAGGGCGTGAGTTGAAATAAAAGTTACCCGGTCGCGAAACAGGTGGCGCGGATGTCGCCCTCCGTGAGGGCGTGAGTTGAAATAAGTTCACTTGAAAAAAGTGTCGGCGGAGTTAATGTCGCCCTCCGTGAGGGCGTGAGTTGAAATGGCTATGCAGGGCGGCAAAATGGTGTCTAAATCCTCGTCGCCCTCCGTGAGGGCGTGAGTTGAAATGATGTTGATGTGATCGAATCGCCGGTAATGGATAGTCGCCCTCCGTGAGGGCGTGAGTTGAAATGACGCGGATATTCTTTGAAACGTCCACAATGTTTTGTCGCCCTCCGTGAGGGCGTGAGTTGAAATACTAGGCTAAAGTTCAGTCGCCTGGTAAGGGCATGTCGCCCTCCGTGAGGGCGTGAGTTGAAATGCAGAATAACTCGGAGAATGAACTTGAGGTCATCGTCGCCCTCCGTGAGGGCGTGAGTTGAAATGCGTCAAATGCTCTGAACAAGCTGAACGTCAAAATGTCGCCCTCCGTGAGGGCGTGAGTTGAAATGCTTCATAGCATCCATGTACATTCGGAAAGCCCGTCGCCCTCCGTGAGGGCGTGAGTTGAAATTCCTTTTTCTGCATAAAAGCAGTCTAGGAAATGGGTCGCCCTCCGTGAGGGCGTGAGTTGAAATACGCGGTAGGCACATATAACATCTATGTATTTTGTCGCCCTCCGTGAGGGCGTGAGTTGAAATTAAAGAAAATGAACGAAAATTACTTTTCAGTAGCGTCGCCCTCCGTGAGGGCGTGAGTTGAAATATATTCGGCTTAACTCGCGTGTGCGCGATTGGGAGTCGCCCTCCGTGAGGGCGTGAGTTGAAATGATGTGGGATCGGGCTATGCGTTCCAGGACCAGGGGTCGCCCTCCGTGAGGGCGTGAGTTGAAATCATTATAACAAATTTTTGTGCGTCTTTATAAGCGTCGCCCTCCGTGAGGGCGTGAGTTGAAATGTATAATCTGCATAATGGTTGGGGCTGCCGCTGTCGCCCTCCGTGAGGGCGTGAGTTGAAATTTGATCGTTCCCATCTGATTGATAATCATATTGAGTCGCCCTCCGTGAGGGCGTGAGTTGAAATATATTATATGCTATTATTACGTCTTTGTCAATTGTCGCCCTCCGTGAGGGCGTGAGTTGAAGTTTTAAACATTCGTAGCTTACAGTATATGATGTGCGTCGCCCTCCGTGAGGGCGTGAGTTGAAATGCGCTGTTCTGCGGTACATTCCGGGCAGTACCGCGTCGCCCTCCGTGAGGGCGTGAGTTGAAATCAGGGCATCCGCCGCTACGGCGACAGAATCCTTGTCGCCCTCCGTGAGGGCGTGAGTTGAAATAATGAGGGCGCAGCGCCAGTTTCCGATAAAAGAGTCGCCCTCCGTGAGGGCGTGAGTTGAAGTACGTAAAAAGGTGGGATAACGCAACCACCAGTTTTGTCGCCCTCCGTGAGTTGAATCTTCAAACATTGGCGGAATTATTTAGGGTATGATGTATCACACTTCGTGAGTTGAAATAACAGCAGTTATTCTGCAAGCAGAGGAGCGTTCTCTCAGGAGTGAAATGTGTTTGACACGAAAGGCAAACAATGTTAATCTATAACTAGCGTAAGTGATAACTAACCGCTCATGTATTCGCCAAGAACCATGGGCGGCTATTTTTCTATTTATTATTCGATAAGAAAGGAGGAAAATTATGAAGAGTCCATTTAAAATATTTTGGATCGTACTCGGCTTTCTGTGCCTGGGATTTGGCACCATCGGCATTGTGCTTCCGATTCTGCCGACAGTTCCATTCTATATGGCGACCCTGTTCTGCTTTGCGAAAAGTTCGGAGCGGCTGCACAGCTGGTTTATTGGAACTCAATTATATAAGAAGCATCTCGACAGCTTCGTACAGCATCGGGCGATGACGGTAGGAACGAAATGTAAAATTATCGGGATGGTAACGGTTGTGATGGCGATCGGCTTTTTTGCTATGAAGAATGTGCCGATCGGAAGAATCTGTATTGCTGTGGTATGGATGTGCCATATTTTGTATTTCTTCCTGCGGGTCAAAACCGTAAAAACAGAAGATCATATCCTAGGAGAAACAAAATGAACAAAGTAGAAAAAAAGCGGCAGAAAGAACAGTACGTCGTGGAAGAGATGATCCGCCTGTACTGCCGGAAGAACCATGGAAAAGAGGGGCATGCATCCGGCGGAATGTGTCCGGAATGTCAGAAATTAGCGGACTATGCAAAACAGCGGAGCCAGAAATGTCCCTTCATGGAACAGAAAACATTCTGCGCAAACTGCAAAGTACACTGCTACAAGCCGGAAATGCGGGAAAAGATCCGCGCCGTTATGCGGTTTTCGGGGCCGAGGATGCTGCTGTATCATCCGATTTTAGCTATCTGGCATTTGATTTGCAGCATGAGAGAGAAGCGAAAAGCAAAAGCATAAAAGAGAGGTACTTATGATTAAAACAAGACTGGTGGGGCTGCTGTCCCACGCGAAAAAGTATATCGTGTACACGATTCTGTGGCAGTGGGCGGCGCTTCTGTCGCAGGTGATCGCGGTATTTACGGTCGCCGATCTGCTGGAACGGGTCGTGTATGGTGCGGTAACGGCAGCGGCTGTGAAACGGACGATTTTTACACTGGCAATTGTTGTTGTGATCCGCTTTTTCTGCGAGCGGATGGGCGCGCGGTCGTCGTATCTTGCGTGTGTGGATGTGAAACGGATTCTGCGTGAGAAAATTTATGAGAAAATGCTGAAACTGGGGGCATCCTACAGCGAACAGGTATCATCCTCGGAGGTCGTACAGGTATCCACGGAAGGCGTGGAGCAGCTCGAAACCTATTTTGGAAAGTATCTTCCGCAGCTGTTCTACAGCCTGATTGCGCCGCTCACCTTGTTTGTGATCCTCTGCCGGGTGAGCATGAAAGCGAGCGTGATTCTTCTGATCTGTGTGCCGCTGATCCCGATTTCGATTGTGGTTGTGCAGAAGATTGCGAAGAAGCTGCTGAACAAATACTGGAGCATTTACACCGGCCTTGGCGATTCCTTCCTTGAAAATCTGCAGGGTCTGACGACATTAAAAATTTATCAGGCCGACCAGCAGAAAGCCGACGAGATGGATGTGGAATCCCAGAACTTCCGCCGGATCACGATGAAAGTTCTGACGATGCAGCTCAACTCAACGAGCGTGATGGACATCGTAGCATACGGCGGCGCGGCGGTTGGCATGGCGGTGGCGGTATCGGAATTTCTGAAAGGAAACCTCACCGTGTCCGGCACGCTCTGCATTGTGCTGCTGGCGAGTGAGTTTTTCCTGCCGCTGCGTCTGCTCGGATCGTTCTTCCACATTGCGATGAACGGCATGGCGGCGAGTGACAAGATTTTCAAAATCCTTGATCTGCCGGAGCCGCAGGCGGGAGAACGGACGCTGCCGGACGGACCGCTGGATGTTGTGTTGGAGGATGTGCATTTTTCCTATGAAGAAGACCGGGAAATCTTAAAAGGCATTGACCTTACACTCCCGGCGGGCAGTTTTGTATCGCTGGTCGGCGAATCCGGCTGCGGAAAGAGTACGATCGCGGGTATCCTTGCGGCAAAGAACCGTGGATATACAGGGCGCATCACCCTGGGCGGTGTGCCGCTCTCGGAAGTCGCTGAGACGGATCTGATGAAGCACGTTGTTCTGGTCCGCCACAATAGTTACTTATTTAAAGGAAACGTAGAAGAGAACCTGCGCATGGCGAAACCGGATGCGACGAAGGAGGAGATGGAGGCGGTTCTGCAGAAAGTCAATCTGCTGGGATTCTTACAGACACAGAACGGACTGCAGACAGAGCTTCTCGAAAAAGCAGGAAACCTCTCCGGCGGCCAGTGCCAGCGTCTTGTGATTGCGCGGGCGCTGCTTCGGAGCGACAGTGCGGTGTATATCTTTGATGAAGCCGCATCGAATATTGATGTCGAGAGTGAAGAGCTGATCATGAATGTGATTCATGAACTCGCAAAGACGAAAACGGTATTGCTGATTTCCCACCGCCTTGCGAACGTCGTACAGTCAGATCAGATTTATTTCCTGAAAAACGGTACCATCTGCGAGCGTGGAACGCATGCGGAACTGATGGAACAGAACGGCGCATACCGTCATCTGTACGACAGCCAGATGGTACTGGAAAACTATGGAAAGGAGGGGAATGCATGATGAACGAGAAGAAAAATACAGCAAAACGCAGAAGCGCCCTCCGGATTATGGGAAGCCTGATCGGGCTGGTGAAGCCATTGCTTCATATTATGATGGCGGCAATTATTCTTGGAACAATGGGATATTTATGTGCGATCTTCCTGACGATTCTGGCAGGACAGGTCATCGTGCATGGCTTACTGACGGGCGCGGCAGGGACGAGCCTTTCGGTGCAAAACATGTGGCTTGTACATACCCCGGTAAAAACGATACTCACGGTGATGATCGTGATCGCGGTGCTGCGCGGCATTCTGCATTATGCGGAGCAGTACTGCAACCACTTTATTGCTTTTAAACTGCTGGCGATCATCCGCCATAAAGTGTTTGCAGCTTTGAGGAAGCTCTGCCCGGCGAAGCTGGAAGGACGGGACAAAGGAAATCTGATTTCGATTATCACCACCGATATCGAACTTCTGGAGGTCTTTTATGCTCACACCATTTCCCCGATTGCGATTGCAGCATTAACTTCTCTGATTATGGTATGCTTCATTGGAAGATACCATGTTCTGGCAGGGCTGCTTGCACTTGCGGCGTATCTGACGGTCGGCGTTGTGATCCCGATGTGGAACGGAAAGCGCGGAAGCCAGAAAGGAATGGAGTTCCGGACAGGCTTTGGCGAGCTGAACAGCTTCGTGCTGGATTCCCTGCGTGGCCTCGACGAGACGATTCAGTACGGACAGGGCGAAAAACGGAAAGAGCAGATGTCAGGGCGGTCGAAAGAACTGGCTTCTGTGCAGGAAAACTTAAGGCGCATGGAAGGCTCCCAGCGGTCTGTCACCAACATGGTGATTCTTCTGGCATCGTTCGGCATGCTGGCACTGACGATCTATCTTTACACGAAAGGCGGGATCGGATTTGAGGGAGTCCTGACCTGCACAGTCGCGATGATGGGTTCCTTCGGCCCGGTCGTGGCGCTGTCCAGCCTGTCGAATAACCTGAATCAGACGCTGGCAAGCGGCGAGCGTGTGCTTTCCCTTCTCGAGGAAGCGCCGCTGGTGGAGGAAATTCCGGGAGATGCGGCATCCGGCGGTGACCACGCATTTGCAGGAGCCGAGGCGCAGAATGTAACGTTTGCCTACGAAGACGAGACGATTCTGGATCAGTATTCGCTGAAACTGGAACCGGGAAAAATCACCGGCATCCACGGCGCGAGCGGTTCCGGAAAATCGACGATCTTAAAACTTCTGATGCGCTTCTGGGATGTCCAGACGGGGCGCGTTTCCGTGGACGGAGCCGATGTCCGCAAAATCCCGACAAAGCATCTGCGCGATATGGAAAGCTATGTGACGCAGGAGACACACCTGTTCCACGATTCGATTGCGAACAATATCGCTATTGCAAAACCCGGCGCGACGCGGGAAGAAATTATGGAGGCGGCGAAGAAGGTGTCCATACATGATTTCATCATGACACTGCCAAACGGCTACGACACCGAAGTCGGAGAACTCGGCGATACGCTGTCCGGCGGAGAAAAACAGCGGATCGGTATCGCGCGGGCATTCCTGCATGACGCATCCATGATCCTGCTGGACGAGCCGACATCGAATCTTGATTCCTTAAATGAAGGAATTATTCTGAAATCCCTGAAAGAATCGGCAGAAGAGAAAACCATTGTGCTCGTATCGCACAGAGTGTCCACGATGAACGTCGCGGATGTGGTATATGAAATGGAAAATGGCCGGATTTCCTGATTTTACAGCACTTGACAGAGAAAAGACGATGTGCTACACTAACAGTCGTTAAAGAAAAGACAATTAAATATCGATGTGTAAGGTGTCGGACATACGTGTCCGGTGAAAAGGGAAGCAGGTGTGAATCCTGCACGAACTCGTCACCGTATTTTGCAAGCAGGGGAATGATCCACTGGGAAACCGGGAAGGAGACCGATGCGCTGGAGTCAAATCCTGAAGCAATGAGCCGGGAGACCTGCCTTTCGCAGTACAGGAACGTTACGTTCGTGCCACGAGGAACTGGCAGTACAAAACAGGAAAGCGGACATTTGCCCCACAGCGGGTGAGATGGTTTTCTTTGTGATGAAAATACTGGAAGCCCCTCGTTGAAAAACGAAAGGGCTTCTTTCTATTTACGCGGGCAACGAGCCAAAGTCCGTGCTTGCACGAGACCTTAGCGACTGCAGCGATAACTTGAGAAACTCGCGGAGCGTGTTTCTCATAGTTTGAAATGTAAAACGTCCCCGATATTGGTTGTTGCAAAGATACCAGCAAATGGGAGGAAAACAAAAATGAAAAAGAAACTTGTAGTCGCTTTAATTTCAGCAGCTATGGTAACATCTATGCTCGGCGCATGCGGAAGCAGCAACGCATCCAGCAGCAGCGCAAGCAGCACAGCAACAAGCAGCGTAAGTGCATCTTCCGCATCTGAGGAAGACACCACAGCAGCAAGCAGCAGCGTAAGCGCATCTTCTGCATCTGAAGAGGTATCCGCAGATGCAGACCAGGAGGCAGCAGATAAAGTGGCAGCTTTGATTGACGCAATTTATGTACAGGAAAGAAATGATAACACCGACGAGCAGTGCAAAGAAGCAAAAGAGGCATGGGATGCCCTGACAGACGCGCAGAAGGAACTTGTAGAAGGAGAGAACGCAGATCCGGATTACTTCGGAAGAGACACAGGGGATGCTTCCAAGGATGATCCGTTAAACGGAGACGAGATCGGCGAGGATGAGCTTCTGGTTGTAAGCTTTGGTACTTCCTTCAACGACAGCCGTGCTGAGGATATCGGAGGCGTTGAGAAAGCTCTGCAGGCTGCATATCCGGACTGGTCCGTAAGACGTGCCTTCACTGCACAGATCATCATCAACCATGTACAGGCCCGCGATGACGAGAAGATCGACAACGTAGATCAGGCACTGGAAAGAGCTGTAAGCAATGGCGTGAAAAAACTGATTATTCAGCCGACTCATCTGATGCACGGCGCAGAGTACGACGAGCTGAAAGAAGCAGTAGATAGCTATAAAGATAAATTTGAGTCCGTAACCATCGCAGAGCCGCTGCTTGGCGAGGTTGGAAGTGACGCTACCGTAATCAACGAGGACAAACAGGCCGTTGCAGAAGCAATCACGGCACAGGCAGTAAAATCTGCAAATTATGACAGTCTGGATGCAGCAGCAGAGGACGGCACTGCTTTCGTATTTATGGGACATGGTACTTCCCACACTGCAAATGTAACCTACAGCCAGATGCAGACACAGATGGATACTCTTGGATACAAAAACGTATTCATCGGAACCGTTGAGGGCAAGCCGGAAGAGACCGCTTGCGAGAACGTGATCGAGGCAGTAAAAGCAGCCGGATACAAGAAAGTAATTCTTCGGCCGCTGATGGTTGTTGCAGGTGACCACGCAAACAACGATATGGCAGGCGAGGATGAGGATTCCTGGAAGAGCCAGTTTGAGGCATCCGGTGCATTCGACGAGATCGACACTCAGATCGAAGGTCTTGGAAGAATTGATGCTGTTGAGCAGCTGTATGTACAGCATACCAAGGCAGCTATGGACGGCAACGGCGTTCAGGACGATGCTGAATAATTAGGGGTTGCATTCCGAACGTAAAATAGAGTAAAATAAGATCCGGCAGTACGGCTGAAGAGACTCAGTGTGCTGTCGGATTTTAAGTTGAGCGGATGAAAAAGATCCGCTTCAAGGTGATACAAGGAGGAAATTTATTATGAGAAAAAAATTGGCAGTTCTTTTTCTTGGAGCAGCACTGACTGTATCCATGCTCGGCGCATGTGGCGGAAAGGATGCAGCGTCATCTTCTGCATCTGCAGTATCTGCGTCTTCTGCGGCAGACGCATCTTCCGCTTCTGTACAGGATGCATCTAAGGCAGAGAGCAGTACATCCACATCAGATGTTTCAGCAGAAAGCGCATCGGCAGCGGAGACTGCAGGAGAAAGCAACGCATCAGAGCTGGAAGACGGTACGTATACGGCAGACTTCAATACAGACAGCAATATGTTCCATGTCAATGAAGCAAAAGAAGGGAAAGGTGTCCTGACGGTAAAAGACGGAAAAATGACCATCCACGTCAGCCTGGTATCCCAAAACATTGTCAATGTCTTTGTGGGAACAAAAGAAGAAGCGCAGGCAGACGGTGCAGAGCTGATCGAGCCGACCACAGATGAGGTAACGTATTCTGACGGAACCACAGATGAAGTGTACGGCTTTGATATCCCGGTAGAAAAACTGGACGAGGATTTCAATGTTGCGATCATTGGTAAAAAAGGAACCTGGTATGATCATGTAGTCAGCGTATCCAATCCGGTACCACAGGAGTAATCCGGGAAAAAACAAAAAAGATATCCACAGAAGGTGAACCATTTTGCACCGTCTGTCCACAGAAATTGTGGACAGAGAGGGGAAAAACGGTTCCCTTTGTGGATATCTTTTCTTATTTCTCCGGAAACAGTTTGCGGAACAGAAAACGGATGAAGGGTCCGCAGTACATGAGCTGCCAGAAGAAGGCGACCGGGAAATTTAAGAACGTGGTTTGGAGCCAGACAGCGACAAATTCTTTTCCGGCATTTTTAAACAGCAGTGTTGCAATAAAACTCATAATCGGACACATAATAGCAATAATCATAATGGAAATTGCCAGCGTGATTACGATCGGACGATCCTGCGGTGTTACCATGCAAAAAGCTAATTTGTGAGCCAGATGATCCACGAGGAAAAACTCGAGGATAAAAGCGGCCGGCCACATGATTATCATCTCGTGAAACGCCATCAGAAAGACCTGATTTGTCATTCCGCCGATGTTCATGGAAATGTTGTAGCAGATCATGGCATAGACCATCAGAAAGGACATCATGAGGGTAAATACAACGTTTTGAAATTTTGTTTTTGGCATCGATTGTTCTCCTTTTCTTTGCAATTTTGAAAAATGGGCGCAAAAAAGACACATGTGTTGTTCGTTAACCAAGCAATGCACTTGTGCCGTTTCCAATCTGATACCAATCTTTTCTGCAGTTTTTAATTTTGAACCGTCGATTATTATAACGTCTCTGGCGGCGTTTGGCAAGAGGAAATTGAGAAATTTTTAAAAAAGACAGATAAACAAGAAAATTCGATGCGTGCTGGAAGCACGGTTTGGCGAATGGTGCGGGGAACGGCACCGGCGCGAAAAAGAATGGATTGCGAAACGGGAGCGGGATTGCTACAATAGAACATAGTGAAAACAAAGAGAAAACGCAAAAGGAAATCAATATTATGTCAGAGATCAGAAAAATCGAAAACTTTGCGGCGCCGGAGCTCGACGTGTATGCGCGTCTTTCAGAACCGCAGTTATTGCACTATTATGAACCGCAGCCAGGCCTTTTTCTCGCAGAGAGTCCGCGTGTCATCGAGCGCGCACTGGATGCCGGTTATGAACCGGTTTCGTTCCTTGCCGGAAGCGCAGAGCTTGCCGCAAACGAAGCACTCTTTGCGCACTGCCCGGACGCGCCGGTCTATACAGCAGAGACGAAGGTGCTGGAACAGCTCACAGGCTTTGCCCTTACGCGCGGCATGCTCTGCGCGATGCACCGCCGCACGCTTCCGGCTATGGAGGAAATCTGCCGGAATGCCCGCCGCGTGGCGATTCTGGAAAATGTCGTGAACCCGACGAATGTCGGTGCGATTTTCCGTTCCGCCGCCGCGCTTGGCATCGATGCCGTGCTCCTCACATCAGGCTGCAGCAACCCGCTGTACCGCCGCGCCATCCGCGTGAGCATGGGAAATGTATTCCAGGTTCCGTGGACCGTGCTGCCAGGCGGCAGTTACTGGCCGGAGCAGGGAATTGCTTCACTGCAGGAACTTGGATTTTATACCGTTGCGATGGCATTAAAAGAAGACTCCGTTCCGATGGATGATCCGTCGTTAAAAACGCATGAAAAGCTCGCCATTCTGCTCGGAACCGAGGGTGACGGACTGGCAAGTGATACGATCGCTGAAACAGATGCAACCGTGCTGATTCCGATGACACACGGTGTGGATTCACTGAACGTCGCTGCGGCGAGCGCTGTCGCATTCTGGGAGCTGGCGGGAAGAAGATAAAGATGTTCCGTCGGTACCGGAGATTACGGAATAAAAATAGGATCAGAGATAGATTTTCGGGATGCATATTTTGATGCATCCCTTTTTGAATTTACGGATTTTGAAATTCCTTCCGATACATCTGCGGCGTACATCCCACTTTGTTTCGGAACTGCCGGTTGAAGTTGGAAAGGTTGCGGAAACCATTGTCGTACGCGATTTCGGACACACTCCGCGTCGTACTGCGCAGCGCCTCGCAGGCGGCTTTGATCCGAAGCTGTGTCAGATATTCAACGGCCCCGAGTCCGAAGGTCTGCTTAAAACAGCTCATAAAATAGCTTTTGCTCAAATGCGACAGCCTGGCAAGTTCCTCTATGGTAATCGGGTCGGCGAAGTGCTCCTGGATATAGGCGAGCACAGGCCGCAGGTTTTCAGCAGCCGCAGGCATGGCGGGACGATCGGTGCAGAGTTCCGGCGATGCGGCGAGCAGATAGAAGAAGCGGAGCAGCTCACTTTTCAGCAGAAGATCGGAGACAGCAGAGTTTTCACGGATGCAGCGGAAAATCTGATGGACGGATGCAGAAAGTGCAGCATAACCGGAATGTTCGGGTGAAATCGGTGCCTGGA
>ERZ772991.2808-NODE-2808-length-11146-cov-4.997205_pt1 | contig 11146 bp, 9 predicted proteins | sample MGYA00511128_ERZ772991 | MGnify/ENA primary metagenome ERZ772991 (study PRJEB29015, sample SAMEA2737655) | human gut metagenome | biome: human gut; feature: human-associated habitat; material: faeces | place: China | collected 2012 ... | reverse complement strand
ACATGAACCACCAAATCCAACTGCACCTTCATTTAAAAATCCAAGAAAATAATTATATACTAATTAATTAAAATTAAAAAGATATTATAAAAAATAAAGCAAGCTTAATGTTTGCTTTATTTTTTATATGGCTCTGTTTTAGCATAGGGATGATATTAGATTTTGAATATATAATTTAAGATTTATCTATTTTAAAATAGGGCAAAGCTTTAATATAGTATTTTCAATAGTTTATGGCATCAATCCTTATTTAAAATAGAGCATTTAATATAAATTTATACTAGGATTATAATAAAGATGAAAGAAGTGGGAATTTTAAAATGACATTAATAGAAGTAAAAAATTTAAATAAAATATATGGTAGTGGAGAAGCGGAAGTTAAAGCTTTAAAAAATATAAACTTAAATATAGAACAAGGTGAATTTGTAGCAATAGTTGGACAATCTGGTTCTGGAAAAAGTACACTCCTAAACATGATTGGTGCTCTGGACACGCCAACGTCGGGCAAGGTAATGATTGATGGAAAGGATATTTTCTCCATGAATGATCGAAAACTTACTGTGTTCCGGCGCAGAAATATTGGCTTTATCTTTCAGGCGTTCAATCTTGTTCCGGAGCTTACTGTAGAGCAGAATATTATTTTTCCGGTACTTCTTGATTATCAGAAACCCGACAAGAAGTATCTGGAAGAACTGCTTACTGTTCTGAATTTGCAGGAGCGCAGAAATCACTTGCCGAGCCAGTTATCCGGTGGTCAACAGCAGAGAGTAGCGATTGGACGAGCACTTATTACCAGACCGTCACTCATACTCGCTGATGAGCCGACAGGAAATCTGGACACACAGAACAGTAGTGAGGTCATTGCATTGCTGAAAGAGGCATCGAAAAAATACGAACAGACTATCATCATGATTACTCACAATCGCAGCATCGCACAGACTGCAGATCGTGTATTGCAGGTATCAGATGGTGTACTAACTGATTTCGGGAGGTGTAGGGAATGAGAAGTTATTTAAGTCTTGTGCCCATCTCTGCAAAAGTACATAAACGTCAGAGTCGAATGACACGAATTTGTATCATTCTTGCGGTGTTTCTCGTAACATCTATCTTCTCTATGGCTGATATGTGGACGGATGCAGAAACAACAGCAATGCGTCATAATCATGGAGACTGGCATATTGCTTTACAAAATGTTTCGGAGGATGAAGCAGAACAGATTAGAAAGAACTCTGGAGTTGCAGTTTCTTCTTGGTACGATGAGATAAATACCGATGCAGAACAGAATTATTACATAGATGGTAAAAATGCAGTTTTATATGGCATTGAGGAAAGCTACATTACAGATATTATGAAGTATCCGACAGAGGGAGTGTACCCGCAGAATGAAAATGAAGTTGCTCTTAGTGCTGATGCAAAAGAACTTTTTAGTGTAAAGATTGGAGATGAAATTACTTTAGATACTCCTATGGGAGACGTTAAATATACCATTTCCGGATTTTATGAGGATGATACAGAGTATAACGATATTATTGGTGGATGCTGTGTGTTTATGAATCGGAAGGCTTTTGACGAAATCCGTAGGCTTAACGGTATAGAGTCTGCATCTCAATTCTACATTCGTTTCCAAAATGAAAACGGTCTGAAGAAAACGATTGCAGATATAATGCAACAATATAATCTGACTGCCGAAAATGTAAAGGAGAATACAGCTGTTTTAGGAATGTTGGGAGCCAGCAGTAACGAAAGTGTAAATGGACTTTATCCATTGGCAGTGGCTTGTTTTGTTATTATATTGATTGCAGGTGTATTTATGATTTCAAGCTGTATGAATAGCAATGTGGCACAACGGACAAAGTTTTTCGGTATGATGCGTTGTATTGGTGCAAGCAAGCAGCAGATAATCCGTTTTGTCAGGCTTGAAGCACTAAACTGGTGTAAAACGGCAATCCCGATGGGCTGTGTATTAGGGATAGTGACCTGTTGGATATTATGTGCAATCTTAAGGTTTTTTGTGAAAGGTGAATGGGTTGATATGCCACTTTTTGCGGTAAGTATAAACGGTATTCTTTGCGGCGCTTTAGTTGGTGTCATTACTGTATTTATTGCAGCCCATTCTCCGGCGAAGCAAGCAGCTATGGTTTCTCCGGTTGCGGCGGTATCTGGCAATGCAGATATGTCTAAAAATGTTAATCATGCAGCCAAAACAAGATTTTTAAAAGTTGAAACATCACTGGGCATCCATCATGCAACCGGCACGAAGAAAAATTTATTCCTTATGACAGGATCCTTCGCACTTATGATCGTGCTTTTTTTGGCATTTTCTGCCTGCCTTGATCTTGTGCATAAGCTTCTCCCATCAGTGACCAGCAAATTCACACCGGATATTACAATTGCAAGCCAAGATGACACGAATTCTTTGGATGGGAATCTTCCGGAAAAAATAGCTGAAATAGAGGGCGTAGAATCGGCTTTTGGTATGATGACACGCACAGCATTATCCGTTGAGGTTAATGGCAATGAAACAGAAATTGATTTGTTTTCCCATGATAAGACTCTGCTTGATACATTCAAGAAGTCAGTAATCAGCGGTGATATATCAAGAGTTTATGAAGATGGGAATTATGCGATGGCAGTATATAATCAAGATAACCGTTTGGATGTCGGGGATAAAATTAAGATTGGAAACCAAGAACTTGAGATTGTCTGCGTTACTTCCGAGGGTGTAGGAAGTGTTAGCGGTGCACCGACTGTGGTCTGCTCGGAAAAAACCTTTATGCGTCTGACGGGAGAGTGCAGATTTGCTATGATAAGTGTAGTATTGAAAAAAGATGTATCGGAGGCGGCAGTAAGTAAAATTCGTGATTTGGCGGGCGATTATTTATTTGTAGATAACCGGGAAGAAAATAGTGACATCAACGGTTCTTATTGGGTATTCCGAATTGCATCATATGGCTTTCTGGCAATCATTTCTCTGATTACGGTGCTGAATATTACAAACAGTATTTCCATGGGTGTATCTGCAAGGATAAAGCAATATGGAGCTATGCGTGCTGTTGGTATGGGAAGCGGGCAGGTTGCGAAGATGATAACTGCTGAAGCAGTCACATATGCTATCTGCGGCACAGCTGCCGGAGTTGTACTTGGGCTGCTACTTCACTATCTGATTTATGCAAAGGTTGTTATTACTCATTTTGGCGGTTCATGGAATATTCCTTTTACTGCTATTGCAATTGTACTTTTACTGGTTGCTTTCTCATGTATTGTGGCGATATATGCTCCAGCAAAACGTATCCGCAATATGGCAATTACGGCAACAATCAACGAATTATGATGCATAGTTGGTAGGAGAGATATAAAAATGTGAAAGTTTTATTATTAACATTTGAGGAGAATGAAGAGGATACTCTTACCTGTATTTTGTCGTGTATAGGTAATAGAACAGAGATTTTGGAATATGAAGATAAAGGTATACTTCAATTTGAAGGACTTTGTATTGACAAGTATAAGCGGAACGTGGTTCGTGAGGAAAATGAGATTGAACTGACATATACTGAGTTTGAAATTCTATTGTTGTTAGCCAACAATCCAGGCAGAGTGTTTAGCAAAGAGCAGATATATGATAGTGTTTGGAAAGAACCATATTCCGGCGATTACAATATTGTCATGAGTCATATTCGCAACATACGGGAAAAGATAGAAGATAACCCAAGCAAGCCAGTTTACATACAGACGGTTTGGGGAGTCGGTTATAAATTTAATAACAAACTAAAATGAGCAGGTATTGCAGAGTGTTTGTAATATCTGCTTTTTATATGACTGATAATAATGTTAATATCACAAAATGAAGATTTTTCTTGATAAAAAACGTGGCAAGGTATAGTATAAATATACTAGGTGTATTATGCACATTTTGGATTGAGGTGTCGCAAATGAGGATTGTTGATTTATTTTCAGGAGCAGGTGGATTAACCTTTGGTTTCTACTATAATAGAGAAAATAACACATTTGTTAGAAATGAAAATTGTAATATTATTTTTGCGAATGAATATGATCATGCGGCAGCAGAATCGTTTTGTATTAATTTCCCGGATATTAATATGATTAATCAAGATATAAAGGAATTAACAGAAGAACAGGTCAGAGCATTAATAGGAGAAGAAGAGGTTGATTTAATTATAGGAGGTCCGCCGTGTCAATCTTATAGTACTATTGGTCGTAGAGTATATGATGATAAAGCAAAATTGTATAATGAATATTATAGGATGCTGTCAATAATTAGACCTAGAATGTTTCTATTTGAAAATGTAAAAGGAATGTTATCAATGAAAGATGAAAAAGGGAATTTGGTCATTGATAATATAAAAAATATGTTTGAGAATATCAATGAAGAATTAGGATATAATATTGTGTATGATACAATAGATGCTGTGAATTACGGAGTTCCACAGCATAGAGAAAGAGTATTTATTATTGGCATTAGAAATGACTTAGATATAGAGTGGGATTTTAATCAATTAGAAGTAGAGCCAGAACAATTAACTTTGGAGGAGGCTATATCGGATTTGCCGCATATTGCATCTGGAGAAAATATTCATGAATATGGAGAGGAACAGCCGGAAAATGATTATCAAAGATTGATGCGAGGTACAAATACTGAACTTTCCGCACATTTTTTAGCTGTATATGGGGATAAAATACAGACAATTATGGATAATGTAATCCAAGGGGAGGGAAAGGATTACATTAATTCTTTGGTTGATCAAGGCATACTAGAAGAGCAATATAGATTAACCTCTGGATATAAAAATACATATGGAAGGTTATATGCGAATCAACCCTGTACAACCATTACAAATAATATGTCAACGCCATCTGGTTTAAGATGTATACACTATGAACAAAATCGAGCTTTAACACCTCGTGAAGGAGCACGAATTCAGTCTTTTCCGGATTGGTTTCAATTTACGGGAAATAAAAGAGAAATAAAAACACAAATAGGAAACGCAGTACCACCATTACTAGCGATGAAGTTTGCAGAACAGTTGGAGGAAATTTTAGGATAGTGGGGTGAAATCGTGCAGAATACAGAAAGTACAATTTATTTTAATTTTTCATATTTTGCGTTACGCCTTTTGGGAAAAGGGTTGTATTCTAATCATTGGACGGCAATTGCTGAGTTGGTGGCTAATGGATTAGATGCACAGGCGGATTCTGTAAAAATCTATATAAATTTAATAGATCAAGAAAATGCTTCAATTGAAATTTTTGATAATGGTTCAGGAATGGATTACAATGATTTATCTGAAAAATATGTACTTATTGGGAAAGATAAGCGAGAAGATGACCAGATAAGTGAAGAGATAAAGAAACAATTAATGGGCAGAAAAGGGATTGGAAAGTTAGCTGCTCTATATATGTCTAATAAATATTATTTGGTTTCAAAGAAAAACGGTAAAGAAACGGCATGGTGTTTAGATGCATCGAATGTTAAAGATTCGGATATTCCAAAACTTGATAAGTGTATAGTATCAAATATAGGGATAGAATGTTATCAAGAATGGGAAAAAATCCAGACGGGTACATTAATAAGATTGACTAATGTAAATCTTACAAATTTTGGTGTAAAAACATTAGAAGGATTAAAAGCTAGGCTATCTGATTTTTATTTAACAGATGAGTTAAAGGGAAAAATAGAAGTTTGTGTTATAAATAATGCTGGTGATAATATAAGCTTTGAGGAAGTAAAAAAATCAATTGCATTTAAAAATTTTTATGCTTTTTACAATAATACTGATGTGGATTTAGAATCTAAATTATCTAAGTATGTAAAAATCGGTAGTACAATTGAAGAGATAACAGAGATTCCTAGAAAAGTCCAAGTATTAGATGCGAATAATTATGAAATAGAGGGTAAGAAAAATTTTATAAAAGCTGACGGAACACTAACAAAAGAAAAAATGCCATATCGTATGACTGGATGGATTGGTATTCATACATCGATTAAAAAGGTAGAGGCACAGTGGAATGATGAGGAATATCTAAAAAATAAAGTATATAGACCGAATCAGCTGAGATTATATGTTCGAAATAAATTGGCAGTTGAAAACTTTCTTGATTATGTGAAAAATACACAGGCATTTGCAAATTATATTGAGGGTGAAATCAGTTTTGATATATTGGATGATAATGAATTAGGAGATATTGCAACTTCAAACAGACAAGGATTTGTTGAAGACAATGAAAGAGTTCAGTTATTGATTGATATATTAAAACCAATTATTAATGCACTTATTCGTGCAAGATCTAATATTGGTACACAAATAAATAATGAGGAAAAAGAATTTCGAAGAGCGGAAACTGAGAGAATAGAAAAGGAAAGAAGGGAAGAGGAAGAGAGACGCATCAAGGCAGAACGAGAGAGAGAAGCTGCAGTTGCACAAAAAGAACAAGCGGAAAAAGAAAAAAATGAGCAAGAAAAGAGAGCAGAATTATTAAATGCACATTTGGGAAGTGAGAAGAAAAGAAATCATTTTTTAGTAGATTCACTTGATGAGGATCAAATAAATTTTGCTAAACGTTTGCATATGATACGCATAAATTCTTCTACGATTTCTAAAGTTGTAAAAAACAATGTCATGAAATTAAAACGAGGAAAATTCAAAGAAGAAGATGCATGGGATTGTTTGAAAAAAATTTCTTATTTAAATTCGAGAATGCAGGCTGTATTAGAATATAGTGCAATGGCACAATTTAATACTAAAGAAGAGTTTATGGAAGGGAATCTTTTTGACTTCATAGAAGAATATGCCATGAATATTTTGAATCGTTCTGACAGGCTTAAAGTTCAGGTCGTTCGAAGTGATACTGAGGGAATAGAAATGAAATTCGTTCCACAGAATATTGCTATTATTTTGGATAATGTAGTTAGCAATTCCACAAAATATAATGCGAATGAATTAAGAGTTTTATTAGGAAAAGATGAAAAACAATATACAATAGATTTTATTGATGACGGTGATGGTGTTAGTTCTGATATAGCTGACTTGAATGAACTGTTTGAGTTTGGTAAAGGATATACTTTAACAGGAACTGGCGTGGGTTTGTATCATATAAAAGATATTGTAGAAAAAGATTTGCAAGGAACTGTGACGATAGAGTCCGAACCCCAGAAAGGGTTTGCATTGCATGTGAGGTTTGGTAAAGTATGAGATACGATTTGAACATATTGTGGGTTGAAGATACAGCAACCTACTATGAAGAAACAAAAGAAATCTTGGAAACATATGCGGAGGATAATGGAATCTCATTAAAGTTTCATTATATACAAGATGTAAATGTGTTTTTTGAGAAAATAAAAAATAATGAGAAGGGTTTTAGACTTTATGATATCTTTTTCATAGATTATTCATTATCATCTGGAATTGTAGGTAGTCAATTAATAACAGATTTAAGAGCTAAAAATATGGACTCAGATATTCTTTTTTATTCGTCGGATAAAGAAAGTGAGATACGAAGGATAATAGAAGAAGATATAGGTTCATTTGAAGGAGTTTATGTCGCGAATAGAGATAATTTTGATGACAAAAGTTATTTGTTAATTAATAAGAATGCAAGACGTTTGACGTCTTTGTCGAATATTCGAGGTTATCTTATGGACCAAACCTCTGAGAACGATTTTACAGTACAGTCATATATTTTATATAAATTTGATAAGCTTACATCGGTACAAAAACAAGAAATTTCGAACATACTATTGGAATACATAAAGACAAAAAAACATGAATTTACTGAAAAAGTTGATGATCAGATTGCTAATTTGGAAAAAGATGGAATAAAAAATATAAACAAAATTCTTGGCTTAAGTAGTGAACTTTTTCCAATTAGTTTGAAATATGAAATATTTGCGAAGATGTTAGAATATGATTCAGAATTGACTTTTGATGATGTGACAGTAGAACAGTATTTGAGTGAAATCGTAAAAGCAAGAAATACATTGGCACATAAAAAATTAGATGTTTGTAGGACACAGGAATACATACTTTATTATGACACTATGAGACAATTAGAAGCGAGAAAATGCCAAGAAGATTGTATTGAACATAGTGACAACTATAAAATATCTATTAATGAGTGGAATGAACTTAGGAAAAAAATACATGCATTTGGAAACGAAGTTGATGAAACTCAGAAAAAATTACAAAAAATTGAAGCGGAGACAAATTAGTTACATAATAAACCGCAGTATGGTATTCCTTTCTATGTTGCAGAAGATATTGTTTCGGGAGAAAACTATATTTCCCATAATGATGTTTATTAGTATCATATGAAAGAGTGGGTTAATGTTGTTGACTCCCTAAATTAGCATAATACTGATCTGCTTGCCTGTCTCTGGAATGATCTGTATACTGTCATTAGTTTACAGAAAGAAAAAGGTCCCCGAGCACCCTCCGTGACAAGTCGTGTGCTCTGAGACCATGGTTAAAAACCACGATTATTATATCAGACTACACACTGGTCCTCAAGGAGGATTTTGGTGTTTTTTGTTGAGAGCAGTGAGAACTCCCATATTTGTCCCGTATGTCAGGGAACGCTCCACTACAGAGATTCCAGACCACGTATCCGCAAAAAGGAAGGCGGCACTAAGGAGCAGCTGATGATTCGCAGGTTCCGCTGTCAGAACTGCCATGCTTATCACAATGAACTTCCTGACTGCCTTGTTCCCTATAAACACTATGAGGCAGAGGTGATCGCCGGTGTCCTGGACGAAGTAATTCTTCCAGATGACCTGGATTCTGAGGATTATCCATCTTTCAGTACCATGCTCCGCTGGCTTCAATGGTTCCGTGAAAACCTGCAGCGTATGGAAGGATACCTGCGGACAGCCGGATATCAGATACTGAATCTGGGAGAGGGCTTCCTGTTTTCCTCTGACTCGCTGCTCGACAAGATCAGAAACAGATATCAGAACTGGCTGGAACAGCTTCTCCGGCTGATCTATAACAGCGGCGGATTTCTGGTGCCGGTCCGCTGGTAGACCTGTGCACCTGCTTTGGTTCGTCTGTCATGCTGGCCGATAGTATAGTGGCCTTAGAAGGAGGTAGCTATACCATGAGTACAGATGACACATTTATAAAACAGCAGTGGCAGGATCAGGAAGCCCTTCACCGTTTCCAGCTGATCTCACCACTTCTCCAGACCGGGCTGGATGATGCCAGACGCCTGCAGCTGCGCAGAACGATCGCTGATGAGAACAACATTTCTGTCCGCACGCTCTACCGGTATGAAAAAGCCTTTGCAGAAAAACAGTTCGCAGGTCTCAGACCGGCTGACCGTGAAAAGCATCGTTCCCAGAGTCTTCCGGAAAACTTTGAGTTTCTCCTGGAACAGGCTGTCCAGCTCCGCAGGGAAGTTCCGGAACGGTCAGTTGCCCAGATCATTTACATTCTGGAAGCAGAAGGTCTTGTGGCTCCCGGCATTCTGAAGCGCTCAACCCTTGAACGCCACATATACCGGGCTGGATACGGTCGGAACCAGATGCAGATGTATAAAGAGGCCAGGAACAGTTCGTCCAGACGTTTCTGCAAGCCTCACCGTATGATGCTGGTCCAGGGTGATATCAAGTATGGACCGAAACTTCCCATTGGGAAAAATGGTGCAAAGGTACAGACCTATCTGTCCTCCGCCATTGATGACCATTCCAGATATCTGCTGTCCTCACGATTTTACGATAATCAGGAAGAATCCATCATTGAGGATACCTTCCATCAGACCATCTCCAGATATGGAGTCTTTGATGCCTGCTACTTTGACAACGGAAGCCAGTACATTGCAAAGCAAATCCGGTTCTCACTTGCAAGACTTGGGATCCGTGTCATGCATGCAAAACCACGTTCCGGGAAAAGCAAGGGCAAGATTGAAAAGTTCCATCAGGTGGTGGATGACTTTATCCGTGAATCGAAGCTTAAAAATATCAGGACACTGGAAGAACTGAACCGTCTCTGGGCTGTCTATCTGGAGGAATACTATCATAAGCAGAAGCATGCCGGTATCGCAGAATACTACGAAAGCCTTGGAGCCGCTGTTCCGGAAGAAGGGATCTCCCCACTTCAGGAGTGGAACCGGGACAGCCGTCCGCTGACCTTTCTGGATGCAGCGGTGGTATCGGAAGCTTTTCTCCATCATGAGCAGAGGAAAGTCGACCGGGGAGCCTGCATCAGCTTCCGTGGAAAACGGTATGAAACGAAACCTTCCCTGATAGGACACACGGTAGAGATCTCTTATGATCCGGCAGCCCCGGAGCAGATCACTGTCTCCTATCAGGGAAGGGAACTTTTTACCGCAATGCCGGTTGTGATCGGTCCGTATTGTGATAAGAGTCCGGCCCTGCCTGCTTCCATGCAGGAACAGACCCCTACGACTTCCCGCTTTCTGGATGCACTGGAAAAACGTCATGAACAGAACCGGCGGCAGATGGCAGATGCCATTTCCCTTGCCGCGTACCGGAAGGAGGCGGATGACTGATGTATGAAGCATTCTTTGGCATGGAGCACACGCCATTTGTCCGTGATGTCCCACCGGAAAAGCTGTATGAATCCAATGCATTCCGTGAGACCCTCGGACGGCTGTCCTATGTGGCAGACCGTCAGATGTTTGCCGTTGTAACTGCGGACCCCGGATGCGGGAAATCAACCCTGATCCGCCGTTTTTACTCGGAACTTCCCAAAGAGGATTACATTGTCCTGTATCTGTCTGACTCAAAGCTGACACCACGGTGGTTTTATAAAGGGCTGCTGGACCAGCTGGGACTGGAATCCCGGTTTTACCGTGGTGATTCCAAACGCCAGCTGCAACAGGAGATCGAGATCATCCGGGGAGTGCAGCACAAAAAGGTCGTCTGCATCCTTGATGAAGCTCATCTGCTTGAAAAGGAAACACTGGAAGAATTCCGTTTTCTGCTCAACTACAGATTTGATTCCATGAGTCCTATGGCTGTTGTACTGGTCGGTCAGACCGAACGTAAGTACGTAATCATCTGTACCTTGATTATTTAAAACATGCCGCCCATCAGGGCGGCACATTTTATTTCTTCTTTTTGGTTCGAAATCCTTCCGGTAATTCATTTGACCATGGCAAAAGCCGATTTAGA